>ERZ773003.314-NODE-314-length-36861-cov-14.669266_pt1 | contig 36861 bp, 23 predicted proteins | sample MGYA00580668_ERZ773003 | MGnify/ENA primary metagenome ERZ773003 (study PRJEB29015, sample SAMEA2738002) | human oral metagenome | biome: human oral; feature: human-associated habitat; material: dental | place: China | collected 2126 ...
GTTTTTCTTCTGGGTAAAGTTCACGCCATTTCTTGTTGTGGTATGGATCATCTTTCGGTGCGAAGAAGTATTGGGTCAATTTCAAATCGCCACCAAAACGCATGAGTTCAGCACGATCTGCATTAGACCATGGATTTCCATAGTAACCTTCGATGAAACCACGGTTCTTGATTTCAGCGTAATCTTCCACTGTCACATTGCGAAGAACTGGAACTTGACTTTCCTTGAGCATATGTTTCAAGGTTGTCAAACCATAGAAGACTGCATCTGTGTCTTTTCCGACGATGGAAATTGAATTGTCCTTGATGGTCAAAGCATAGGCATCAATCTTATCAAAGAGACCTGCTGAAACGTTAGATAAGTTTTGTTCTGCTTGTGTTCCTCGTCCATGTACTCCAAGATAGATATTAGTTGCGCCAGCAACTGCTGATTGACTAGTAGTGTAGGATACTTGATTGTCCTGTAAGACACTCTTCAAGCGATTACGAGTATAGACATCGAGTTGATCTCCCATTACCAGATTGACTTGCTTACGAAGAGCTGTTACTCCTTCTCCATAAGTCACTTTTTGTGGAGTTGGGAAAACCTTGTACTCTTTCTTGAGATAATCTGCGCTCTTGCTGGCAGCTGCAATACTATCTTCGCTAGCTGGTTTGCTTGCTGTGAATTGATCCGCCAGTTCAACTGTTCCATCACCTGTTTGCTCGACTTTTGGAGTTTCAGGTGTAGATGGTTGTTCTGGTTCTGGTGTTTCTTGTCCCTCTTTGATAGGTTTCAATAGATGAACTTCAGCTGCACTTGCAAAGCCCCCAACACCTGCTAGAACTTTCAACTCAATCTTGTTGGTATGAACCGCTGCAAAGTTAACTGTTTTTTCTTGAGCGTTGTTGTCCCAGCTTCCTTCTGAAACCTTGACCATTTGGCCATCTTTTTGTGCGTAGATTTCGTAGCGAGTCACGACCCCATTTCCACCACCTGGCCGAGGAAGATAAGTCAAACCATTGACTTTTTCTGCTTCTTTCAAGGTCATAGAAAGAGTGTACGGAGCAGTATCACCAGTCCATTTAGTATGCCAAAAGGTATTTGGATCATTGTCAAAGGCTTTTTCAACAACTCCTTCAGTCGCTGTTCCTGGTGTTTCTTGACTAGTTGCAGAAACTGTGAAATGATCTGTTGGAATCAAACGAGGATTTACAAATGGTTTATCTGACAACTCTGCACTATGTAAAATCCCTTTGAACCCACCGATGCTTTCAAGCGGTAGAACCAAGCTATTGTGAGCAAAGCGAGGGTGAGCTGGATTTGCGATACGTTCAATCTTCTCACCATCCACATAGAATTCCGTTGATTGTGGTTTGGTCACGATAGAGATTTGATAACGTTTATTCTTTTCAAGTTTTTTCTTGAACTGGATATGGAACTGTTCAAATTGATAAGCAAGATAGCCGTCTTTATCAGCTAGATAGATACGGTTGTCTCCACTTGTTGAGAAGGTTTGTTCACCGTCTCCAGTGACAGTTACATCAAACTTCAAGACATGACTTGGACCGACATCACCTGCCAGGCCTTCAATACTGCTATCTTTCTCAAAAGCCAATCCTTGCTCGCTTGTCTTCACCTTCTTGCTTGCATAGTTCTTCACTGTTTCAGGATTGATGGTAAACAAATCACTTTGATTAATCTCTTTTTCAGGATTTGACTGTGGCGCATAAGGGCTCGCTGGTAGGATACGTTCTGCAAATGTCGCTGCCGCACGGTCAGATCCCCAAGTGCGTTCTGCAGTAGTTTGCATGCTCTTGAAGAAGCGTTTAAAGATATCATAAGATGTCAAACCTGTCTCATGAAGATCAATATTGTCATTCCAAACTGCGTGGCCACCACCAATTACATTTGGATTTGATGCTTCTAGAAGTGGACCATGACCAGTTCTGAAATCGTTTGGTGTCCAACCATTATATTGAGTTTCATAGTTAGCATAGTCACCATAAGCTGTTTGACGATTATCACCATTTGGTACACTATAGGTTGGAATATCTGTTATGTTGATAATCTTAGCTCCCTGAGCAATAGCTTCTTTTGGTTGCTGCCAGCCAATACTCCAGATATCAACTTCTACATCTTTCCAATCAACCGCTGTTTTACCTCGTTTCGCACTGAGCGATCCCCAAATACGAGGTGTATAGCCTTTCCCTTTAATGTATTTAATAAGGTCATTTACATAACGACGATAGCTTTCTCTACTTCCGTAGTATTCATCCGTTCCGATATGAACAGTAGATACTCCATGAAGTGGTGCATCTGGACCATCAAGAAGTTTATCATAAACTGATTTGACAAAAGCCAGCGTTTCATCGTATTTATTATCTAGATCGAGCATGGCTACTCGCTCTACATTATGTTTACCTCTGTAATCGCTCAGGCTACCTTGATACATGAGGTCTGGACGAACTTTGACAAATGACAGAGCATGACCTGGTGTGTCAATTTCAGGTACTAGATTGATATGCAAGGCCTTAGCAAGTTTAATCAGATTTTGCATCTCTTCTTTAGTATAGTGCTCATCTGATGTTAATTTTTGACCATTCTTACCGACAATATCTGTCTCTACACGGAAACCTGTCTTAGCATGTTCTAGAACATACTTAAGCTCTTCTTCTTGTGTTAGGTTCTTACCTGCCAAGTGTTCCTTTAGGAAGATATAGTTATCGTTGAGGTGCAACTGCAAGTCGTTCATCTTGTAGTAAGCCATGTTGAGCATGATGTCTACAAGGGTGTCATAAGGGATAAATTTACGACCTGTATCTAGCATAAAGCCACGGTGGCTGAAGCTTGGGAAATCACGAATTTCTCCATTTTGGAGATTGCTTTCCCCCATTTGAAGAAGAGTACGAGTAGCATAGAAGGCTCCTGTGTTCGTTGCAGCTTCGATGGTAATGACACCATCTTGAATCATGATGCCATAGCCTTCCTTACCATACCCCTTATTTTCAACTTTTTTAAATTCAATTCGTTTTTGAGCCTGCTTGTCACCTGTCGCAAGTTCCAATCCACGACTTGCAAGGTCTGACTGGTAGAAGGTTGCTGCTTGTTCAAAGCCGGAATCACCCGCCGCAAGAACTGTATCTGAAGTGATAGAAGATTGACCTTCTTTTCCATACCATTGTTGAACAGCTGGTGCTACTTTTGGTTTGACACCCACACCTTCGTCCTGATGTAGCCCCTTGATGACTACTTCAAATTCTTTAGTAAAGGTATGTGAATCTTTAATTTGCTCTACCATAACTTTAACGCGTTGATCAGTCAGAGGCTTATAAATGTGATTTTGAAGGTCAATCACACCTTGTTTGTTGCTACCGATAAGACTGACTTTTCCTGGTAGAGTTGGCAAGACAAGAGACTGTCCGTCTTTAGCTACAGTCAATTCTGTAACCTGACGGATATCCGTTACCTTACTTGTATCAGGAATATTCGAATAAGCTCGAATTTCTTGAATACCAACGTTTCTCCAACCCATTGTGCCCGCTTGATAGTCATTGATTTCTAACTTGAGATATTTAGCTTGAATACTATTGGCTAAGTCAACTTTCTCATCTAAAACAGGTTCTCCAGTCTTGGTATGAGCTAGTTTCCATTGTTTTTCTCCACTAGCATTTACATCATCTTGACCTGCATAGTAGAGGCTCCAAGATTTGATATTTGGATCATTTTGTCCCTTGCGGACACGGCGATCCCAATCAATCTCTACATGCCTAATAAGTGTAGTTTTTGGAAGAGTTAATTCGAAAGTTGGTTTGTTAATATTTGGATTTGTTGCCCAACGAGTATCAGGATCCCCATCTACTGCCTTGTCAGCAGTAAAAGGAGTTCCAGTTTCTGAGTCGTTTGCTTGGACAGTGACACCTTCTAAGTGGTTACGATCTTCTCTATCTTCAATTTGATTTTCAACCGGTTTGATTGTAGGTGTAGCTGGTTCTACAGGTTTAGAATCTGCTTTTGGTGTTTCAACCGGCTTCAGAGTCTCAGCTGGTTTGGGAGGTGTTGGAGTTGTTGCTGGGCTTGTTTCTTCAGTTGCTGCAGGAGTTGGTGCTGCAGTATTTTCATGATTTTCTTCATGACCTGCATCTGCCGTTGCCTCTGATTCTGCTTTCTTTAAAACAGCTGCTAAATCGTCCGGCAACTTATCTAGTGGCTGAGCTTGTGTAATTGTTCCTTCTTTCTCAGGTGTTCCAACTGTCTCTGCAGCTTGCACTACATTTGCACCAAAGATACTAGCACCTATCAATACAGAGGCTGCACCAATTGCAAATTTTCGAATACTATAGTGACAACGTCTTTCAAAAAAATGTCTATCCATCTTTCTCCTATTCCTTTCTCCCACTTATTACAGTAAGCGGTCTCATTTTCCATTTGAAAATGGAGAGAACCTAGAGGTTCTCTCCAACTAAGTTATTTCTGTCTGAATTCTAGTTCCGGTAAACTCTAAAATCCAGTCTTCTTTAATTTTCTTTACGTTTTGTTGCAAGGACAGCAGCAGATAAGGCAAGACTGATGCCTGCTAGGAAGATAGCTGTATCAGATTGGCTTTCTCCTGTTTCTGGCAATCTCTTCTGATCTTCTGTTGAAACTGAAGTTTTAGATTCTGCAAGTTTTCCTTGACCCAATTGACTAATCCGATACTCAGGTTTTTCAATAGTTGGTGCTGCTTCTTCACCTGCTGTAGCCAATAGTCCTGTATAGGCTGGCTTTTCGTTTACCAAAGCTTCTACTGCATTAGTTCCGCCTTTATATTCTGGTAATTCATGAACTAAGGCTTCTACTGCATTCGCCCCACCTTTATATTCTGGCAATTCATGAACTAAGGCCTCTACTGCATTGGCTCCACCTTTGTATTCTGGAACTTCATTGACAGCTGCTTCTGCCGCATTGACGCCACCTTTGTATTCTGGAACTTCATTGACAGCCGCTTCTGCCGCATTAACACCACCTGTAAATTCAGGAATTTCAACTACTGGTGGTTCTTGATCTCCCTTACTTGTTAGTACTTCAGGTTCTGGAGTTGGTGTTGGAGCTGGAGCTGGAGTTGGTGTTGGAACTGGAGTTGGAGCTGGCTCTGGGTTTGGAGCTGGCTCTTCAGTTTCTTTAATTTCTTTCAAGCCTTCTACCAATTTACCAAGTCCGTTTGGAGTTAATATGTTATATTCGGCAAGACCATTCTTGTACGCTTCAACAGCTGCCAAGTATTCTTTCGCATCTTGACGATCAATCTTACGAACACGTTCTACTTCAGCATTGTATGCAGCTTCATCTAATGGTTTATCATCTTCAATTGGAAGGACGAAGCGTAATTCTGCTGCTGAAATATGTCCAGGATCACCGTATGTTTCGTTACCAGTAAAGATTGCTTTCTTCACTTTGATTGGAGCATCGAAGTTAATCACTTTTGTTTTCGCATTATTTTCCCATCCAGTAAAGCTAAAGTTATGTTCTTGTCCTTTTTCATCAATCACTGTAAGGCTACCGCTCATCACACGTCCGTTTGGACCTGAAGGACGAGGAACATATTCAAAGCGAGTTGATTCCATCGGATTATTGAACTCTACTGTTAATGGTTTTCCTAAGCTATTCACTCCATAAGGTGTATGCCATAAAGTATTTGTATTGCCATCAAATGCATACCATACATTATCTGCTTCTTCATAAGGAGCATCAAGATCATGGATATCGTCCCAATCTGGAGCGCTACGTTTCACAGCAAGTTTTTCTTTAGCCTCGTTAACGCGTTCTATAAGAGCTTTAGCATCATCCACACTAATATTATCGTCTGCTTCTAATAAAGCTGCTACAGCGTCTTTATAAGCATTTAATGAATCTTGTTTGTAGTTGCCATTTACGACTGGAGTATTCTTTTCGTATGCTTCATCGATGAGCATCTTACCAGTTAACTTAATTTCTTCAATTTCAAGATTATCTAACATAAAGTCTTTATAACCTTTGAAGTTGATTTCGTTGTTATCTGTATCTCCTTTAGTATCGGCACCACGCGCATTTGAGTAAATACCAATCCAAGTGTTTCCACCTTTCTCACCTGTTACATAGAAACTTACTTTCTTAGGAGTTGATGAATTTTCCCAAGTGTTTTCTAAATCGTATTTCGTTAATTTACTACGACGAGTATTTTCGCCATTACCGATAACGAATGAGTATGATCCATTTGAACCTGCTTCATAATCGAAGGTTACTTTATAAGTCTTACCTTCTTCGAAGCGGAAGTTTTGTGGAATTGTTTGGTAAACGAGTTTGTCATTTCCTGTTAAACCGTTCGTCTTCAATGACCAATTTCCTTCGATAACATCGTTGACTTTCTTACCATTCCATCCACGTTGAGTATATGGTTCGTGTTTTTCAGATAAGTGAGTACGGTTATCTTGTACACCTTCAACATCGCCGACTACGAATGGGAAGATACCTTGAGGCACTTCTTCAAAGTCTTGTTTGAATTTACCATTTCCTGTATCGTGTTTTTCGTTATACATTACAGATTGGTTTTCAAATACACGAATTTCATCGAAGTAAGTTGCTGCTGCATCTGCATCACGTCCAAGTTCTAATGTCACATTAGAAACATCTTCGCCTGTTGTGAAGTATACATACATATTTTGGAAGTAACTTGTATTATCCACAGTTGCGTTCTTCTTAAGTGTGTTATGCGCATGTGCTTGTACATAGTTCTTCGCAATTGATTTGTTTGTGTAGTTAGAAATTACTTTGTCGCCTACACGGATTGTGATATCTGCACGTGCATCGCTTCGATTATCCACGCCTACATAAACAGCATATCTTGTATTTGGTTTTAAATCTGTTAAGCGTTGTTTCAATGTCACACGTTCAGTGTTTCCTTGAATACGTAACATTTCGTTAGCTCCTTGAGATTTCACGATTTCAGCATGAGCGCTGTCACCAGTTTTTTCCCAATGATCTAATGTTCCGCTGTTGAAACCTTGGTCATAGATGTGTAGACCTTCACTCCATACCATTGTCTTCTTGCCTTGAGGAGCTTTGTAAAGTACATATGGTTGGTTCGCTTCTCCCGTAATTTGAATCTTACGGTCTGCGCCAACTGTTAATTCTACAACATCTTTCTTACCTTGGTCTGTTAAACGATAAAGGTATACTTTATCTCCAGTCCAATCTTCTGGAAGAGTCCATTCAGTTGTTCCACCTTCAGTTGTGTAGAAGTACATCTTTTCTTTGTCGCCTGTTAAAGCTTTCCCATTTTCATCCCAGTTCCATGGTACTAAGTAGCTTCCACCATTTTCGATCACACGACCGTTTAATGTTGTTACACGTTTGCGGTAGTCTGGGCTGTTAGGGTCGTTTGATTGACGAACAATTTTCACTTCGTCCCCATTGTCATTTGTTAAATGAATTTCCATTTCTGGAGTCCACTTGTAGTTTTGACCATTGTCGCTCATTGCAACTGGGTTACCGTTTACCCATTTAGATACTTTGTAGTGTTGGAAGTACTTCGTCATAATGTTATTTTCGAAGAGGTTACGAATATATCCTTCGTAGTCGCTTCGACCTTGCCATCCTTCGAAGTCTTTCATGTTATATCCACCTAGTAATGGATAGTTAGCGGCACCACCGTAGCTTGGATAGTCACCTACCCATGAGTCTTTTTGGTGGTTACGGATGAATCGAGTGATATTTGAGTTAATACCTTTCAATGTATATCCACCGTAAGTTAAGTCAGCTGCCCAGTGTTGGAATGTTGAGTCATATTCCGCACCGAAGCCCCACTCAATAGCCATACGCCATCCTTGAGAGTTTAATTCTTTAGCAAGTACGTGAGTTGGCCAAGCAGTGTTATCTCCTGATTGTCCGTTACCCCAAACGTCCACATAGATGAAGTCTAAGTCAGCACCTAGTTTTTCTCTTAATTCTTTCCAACGATCCAAACGTCCATGAGCTAAATCATATTCTGCATCGATGTTGATACCTTGGTCTAACCAGTTCCAACCGTACATATATGTTCCGTCAGAGTTTCTACGTAAAATAGCTTCGCTGAAATATTTAGATTCAGGATATGTTTCAGAAGCATTAACGTGAATACCGATTTTAGCTCCATATTCTTTTGCTCTTGCTAATAATTTCTTGAAGTCTTCAACGCCACCGATTCTCTTACCGATATCCGCATAGTTTAAGTGACCTGAGTCGTGACCTTCACTACCATACCCTTTAAGTAGGATTGATTGGCCTAAACCATCTGTGTGTAAGTTAATCTTCTTAATACCATCTAATGTCATTAAGAATGGGTTTTGCGCTTGAGATGCGAAGTTCATCGCAATACGATACGCTACTAAATCTGGAACAGATTCTGCCCCTTTAGGATTGTTCATGATATTACGATATGCAATCGCACCATCTTGCCAGTCCACCACATTATCTTTGTTTAAGTCTTTTGTAATGACTACTTTAGAACTTGGTAATTCTAATGTGTATTCTGGGAATACTAAGTTCTTATAAGCACGTTGGTACCAGTAAGGTGAGCTTTGAATACCTAAGTAGTTTACGCCTTCAACACGTTCTAACGCTGTTGTTAAACGTGCAAAGTCATTTCCTCTATAAGTAAATTGAGAGTTACTCCAAACAGATGCTGCTAATTCATTAGAAGAAACAAATCCATACATGAAGCCGTAAGTATATTCATTCATCTTACCTTCTTTCAAGTCTAAATGATAGTCTCCACGGTTATGTGTGTTTGTAGACATTTGAGCTCCGTCGAATTTTGCACCTTGTTTGTTAGAACCAACAGAAACAAGTGTGTTTCCTGGGAATTCAATAGTTTGGATTAATTTGCGAACATTGTCGACTGGTTTACCCATTTCGACATTGTTTTTGTTCACTACTTTTGTCACATCGAAGTGCATTTCGTTGCCGACTAATTGTAATTTTACAGTGATTTCAGCGTTGATGAATTCATCATCGTTTCTTACTTTCATTACATATTCTGCAGTAGTGTCATCAATCTTACGGTATTGAACTTCTGGAGTGACTAATACACCGTTGATTGACATTTTATCTAATTTTTGAACTTGACCTGTTAACGTTTTTCCATCTAATTCATATTCTTTAACACGTGGAAACGCTGTGTCGATAATCGCTTTTAATTGTTCTGATTGTAAAGTTTCATAGTGAACATCTTGGTCATTGCGACGCAACCCATCATCCACAGCTGGAGTTTCTTCTTCAGGTTTGATGTTATCTTGGTTATCCGCTTTGATCGATACAGAAGATAATTCTGTACCGTAAGTACCAGCTTTGAGGTAAACTTTATTCACATCAGCTAAAGCGTTCTTGACAACTTCTGGAACGACTTCTGTGCTAAATAAATTTTGTCCATTATTTGTAGCATTTAATTGACCGTCTTTTTTGTAAACGATAGATAGGTGGTTTTCTTCACCTACATTTGGTGCTTCTACACGAGTCTTACTATACCAAGTGTTTACATTTGGTCCTTTGTATTGCCAGAACCATCCGCCCTTGTCATACCCAACAAAGATGTTGTTGTCATTATCTTTATATTTTAGATATACCCCAAAGCGTGTTTCAGCTGGAGGGGTGTTTGCCTTGAACGTTAAGTCAACGCTTACATTTCCTTCCGCATCCGCCTGTAATCCAGCTTTTTCAAATAAAGCTTCGTTTGCTCCATTGTCGTTAGCTGTTGTTGAAGTTAATTTGTTGTAGCGTACTCCGCCTTCTTCAACGACTTCAACATTCCCTTTCACACGGCTTACTGAGTCCCACTCTTTTTTCACTTCGGCAGTAGCGCCGCTAGTTTCTCCCGTTGCTGCTTCAGCTGGTTTATTCTCAGCTGGTTTGTTTTCAACTGGTTTTTCTTCTTTCGGCTTATCTTCTTTTGGCTTTTCTTCAACTGGTTTTTCAGTTTCCTCTAAATTCGCAGGTTTTGAACTAGAGATTCCCTTAATATGATCTTGGATCCATTTTAATTGTGCTGGAGAGAAAAGGATTCCTCCACTACGAACGCCAACCACACCATTTTGATGAACCCCAATCAATTTACCATCCGTGTCAAAGATACCGCCACCGCTAGCACCTGGTTGTCCACCTTGATAACCAACTCCTTGGACTCCTTCACCATAAGATTCAGCAAAATCCACAGCACTGTTAATAACTGGTGCCAACTTACCAGCAGGATAGCCAAACATATTGACTTTATCCCCAACTTTCTTAACAACTGGCTTTTCAGTAACTTCTACAGGAGCATTTTCAAGAACTGTACGCAATCTTACAAGAGCCAAATCATTCTTATAACCCTTTAGATAGCCATCTCGATCCCAGTGAATCACATCTTTTTTACTAAATTTTACATCTTCTAAACCAGGGTAAGAGATACTAAAAATATCACCATCCCCTTTGTCATTATCCACAACCTTACGAATATTTCCATCTTGTTGATCCTTGATAAAGTTGTGAGAAACAGTCAAAACAAGATCCTTACCAATGACAATACCACTACCTTCTCCTGATGGAGTCTTAATCTTAACAGTAGCGCCATAGTTCAATTCTCCATTTTTTGTTTTGGCAACATCTTCAGGAACTAAACTACCAGTATCTTGTGCTAATTGGTCTTTATTTACTTCTTTACCATTATCAGTAGCTTTTTCAAGCTTTCCTTCCAATTCTTTCGGTAACTTGTCAGTAGTTTCTTTGTTTTCCTTTTCAAGAGCTAATAACTCTTCTTCAGTTTTTGGTCCATCTGTTGTTTCAGCAGAACCTGGATTTGCTGCTGCAGCTTCCTTATCGAACTCTCGTCCATTATCACTCGCTTTTTTATCCAAATCAGCTAGCTCACTTGGCAAATTATCTGTTGAGCCAACTGTTGGTGTGTTAGCCATTACTGGAGCAGTAGCAAAAAAACTAGCTCCAATCATAACTGAAGCAGCACCTAGTGCAAATTTACGAATGCTGTATGTACATCGTTTTTCAAAAAATCGTTTATCCATTAACTCCTGATTCCTTTCATCAATCTTCGTAAGCGTTTACATTTCTTATTCGAAAAATACTCCTTTCTATCTGAAAAGTGCAATGCTTAACGTTTATAAAAATAATTACACTTTTAATATAACAATTTTTAATAGATAAAGCAATAGAAAAGCTAGGAAAATTGCTAATTTTTTTTCTTAATTCTGACAAAACCATACTCTGAAATTAAGGGGAAAATTGTAACATAATAAAAAGGATTTAGCATTCCTATCGAATGCTAAATCCTTTATCATTCTGTTTCAATAGATGATTAAAATCTACTTCACATGTTTTGCAAGTTCTTCTTGCGCTTTTTTATTTGATTCTTCTTTTTCTTTCATCCATTTATCTTGGGCTTTTTGGTATTCATCTGCAGTGACTGCCTTGTCTTGAAGTTCAAGATATTTGTATCGGAGCGGATCGCTTGTCCCTTTGTTTCCTGCGAAAGAGAAAGGTAAGGTAAATGGTACCATTTTAGACAAGATTGGACGACCTGTACGAGATGTCGTTGGAATGACTAGGGCACTATCTGTCAACCATGCTTGAGCTTCGGCATACTTGTTATAACGTTTTGTAACATCTGTAGTTTCTTCCCCTGCTTCATTGACCATTTTATCATAATCATTGAGACCAACCTTTTTAGCCGCCTCATTGTCTTTTCCTGAATCAAATCCTAAGTAAGTTCTCGTATTTTCTCCTACAGAAGGCTTGATGATATCAAGATAAGTTGATGGATCTGAGAAGTCTGGTCCCCATCCAACGTTATCAGAAAGATCCCAATCTTCGCCAGCAGCAGTTTGTGCAAATAAAGTAACATTAAGCACTTCATCTTTTTGCAATTGTTGAATATCAAGAATGACATTATCAGTTCCTAAAGTCGCTTCCAAGGATTGTTTCATAGATTGGACACGCTGAACTTTTGTAGTTGCTGTTTGGTCAACAGGCATATCTAGGTGAATTGGGAATTGTACTCCCTCAGCTTGAAGGGCTGCCTTAGCTTTGGCAAATTCTGCCTTGGCTTTCTCTGGATTATAGAGACCATCTTGAGCATCAGCAAGGTTCACATCCTTCCATTCATCCCCATAAGTCACCAATTTTTCTTTGACCATGTCACCAAAGTTTTTCCCATCTGCTTGGACAAATGTTGGTGGCACAAAAATATTACGTAAGATTTTGCTTGCACCGTTTTGTCCATTGAGTTGAGAAGCATAAGCTGTACGATCAAAACCAAAGGCAATAGCCTGACGGAAATCCTTGTTTAACAAAGCCTTTTTAGTTGAAGTCTTTTGTTCTTCACTAGTCTTTGAAGTATATTTATAGGACTGACGGTCAATGTTTGTTCCTACTACATAAGTCGTAGAGTCCTGTTGTGTATAGACAATATTGTCCTTCATCTCTTTCTCAAGCTCTGCGAAACTTGCACTTGTTGGATAGAGACGAGCTGCTGAAAGACTACCGTCTTTAAAGTTTTCTGCAGGTTTACTAGTATCTTGACCATCCCAGAATGACAATTTGACTTTGTCAATATGGACATTGTCTTTATCCCAGTAGTTAGGATTTTTTGCAAATTCAACAGTAGATTTGGTTACAATGGATTTCAACAAATAAGGACCATTATACAATATACTACTTGGATCCGTAGCTTTGGCAAAATCATCCCCTTTTGAGTTCAAAAACTCTTCATTGACCGGCGCTAAGACACCCATAGTTGTTTTAGAATTCCAAAAACTTTCAGGTTTGTTCAAAGTGTATTGGACTGTTTGATCGTCAAGAGCTTTAATTCCAACTTGAGAGAAATCTTTATTTTCCCCTTTAGCGTATGCATCCAAACCTTTGATTGAATCCTGTACCAAGTATAGAGCTTCTGATTTCTTATCTGTCGCATATTTAAGACCTGTCACAAAGTCCTGAGCCTTAACAGGAGCATACTCTTCTCCCTCCGATGTGTACCACTTGGCATCCTGACGAATCTTATAAGTGTAAGTCAAGCCATCTTTAGAAACTGACCAGTCCTCTGCCATTGAGGGAATAAGGTTCCCGTATTTATCATTTTCAAGCAATCCATCAATCACATTACTAGTAATGTCAGCAGTCGCTGCCTTACCAGTTGTTAAATAGTTGAGGTTATCTGGGTCTGTCTCGTAGGTAAATGCGAAGGTCTGCTCACCTTTAGTAGCTGAACCACCAGAACAAGCCGCTAAGACACCAGCTGCTAATAAAGTGACTCCTGCAAGAGCCAATACTTTTCTTGTTTTCATAGTATTCTCCTTTGTTTTTCTATCCATTATAGACCCTTTTTTAAGTCCTGTCAATATAATTTTCTGAATTTTCATTTTTAGTTGTTATTTTCTGACAAATATCGAATGTTATTTCATTTTTTAATCTCTTTTTAACTATAAAAAAGAGGGGATCCAGTAATTCCCCCATCTATCTATTTAAGTCATTTTTAGATTCATTAATTTAAGGCTTGCAATGCGGAAAGAAGATATGAACCCTCACGAATTTTTTGACCTACGGCCTTAGCATTTTTGACCAAATCCTGATACTCTGCTTGAGACAAATGTTCCAATACTTCTTCCAAGTCAAGTAAACTCTCAATACTAATTCCACACTCTTTTTCTAAGACGAAATTAGCCAAAGCAGATTGCCCCCAGACAATAATAGGAAAACCAGAAGCCAAATAAAGGGATGCCTTGTGGGAATTATTGTATCTCAAATACTCACCATATACTCCGCTACAAGTTTTAGAACTGTCACCATCCCAGACTAAACCAAAGCTTCCTTCTAATGCTGACGGTAATTCATCTGGAAGAAAGGAACCAAAATAGGTTTCATTGGATAGCTTTCTAGCCTCATCAAAACCAACACCATAGAGGTTATATGCCGGTCTTACAGGCAACTCATATAAGTAACCTGCTTTTTCTTGGGCTAAATTTCCAGCTACAATAATTGCCCCTTCCTTCGATAAATCTTCTTTGTCCTGATAATTCGGGATCAGATAGTCAAAAATGCCTAAACTAACTATTTTTTTCTCAGAAATTCCCTTATCAACAAGCACTGATTTCATAACTGGATTATGAGCAATAAGACCATCAGCTTGTTTCAAAAGACTTGACTCTTGAAGATGAACACGAATTTTATGCTTCAAGGGTACTGTATCCAAATTAGCATAGCGCAAAACTTCTAAATCATGGATAATAAAGTGAACCTTCACTCCTTTACGCTGCATTCTTTTGACTAAATGAGTCGTAAAGAAACTATGATGAAGCATAGGAAATTGAATCAGTAGCTCATCCCCTTCCTTCAACTTAGAGATAGCTTTGGATAGGGCTTTGGCCTTATGTCGTTGGGCTCTAATAGTCCCCATTTGATACCAATCATCTACCATCAATAACAAAGGACTATAGCCCTCACGAACTACTATTTCTTCAACATCGTTTCGAGCCTTATTCCCCGCATTTCGTGCACCAGAATCCTTCAGAAATTCTTCTTTTAGATAATATTTCATCTATCAATTTTATCCTTCGTTATCTTATTTAAACTCTTCCTCTACAACATTTAGGGCACGTTCAATGACCACGTGCATGTCGTAGTATTTATAATCGGCCAAACGTCCGCAGAAAATAACCTTATTATTCTGTGCTGCTTCTTCTTGATATTTAGCAAACATAGCATTGTTTCTCTCATCATTGATTGGATAATAAGGCTCATCTCCACGCTTCCAATCAGCTGGGTATTCACGAGTAATGACCGTTTTATCTTGTGTACCATACTCAAAGTGTTTATGCTCAATAATACGAGTATAAGGAATTTCTCGTTCCGTATAGTTAACAACTGCATTTCCTTGATAATTTTCCTCATCTAGAACTTCATGCTCAAAACGAAGACTACGGTATTCTAGCTCACCATGTTTATAATCGAAATATTGGTCAATCATCCCTGTAAAGACAACTTTTTCAGCAGAAGCTTCTAATTCCTGACGATTGGCAAAAAAGTCAACTCCAAGTTCTACTTCAACATCTTTCAGCATGTTTTCGATGATAACGTTATACCCCCCAATTGGAATACCTTGGTAACGGTCATTGAAGTAGTTATTATCAAAAGTCAAACGAACTGGTAGACGTTTAATGATAAAAGGGGGAAGGTCAGTCGCAGAACGTCCCCATTGCTTTTCAGTATAGCCTTTGATCAACTTTTCATAAATATCTGGACCGATCAACTTAATAGCTTGCTCTTCCAAATTTTTAGGTTCAACGTCCTTCATATGAGCCGTTTGCTCAGCAATCTTAACTTTGACTTCTTGAGGAGTTTTTGTTCCCCACATAGCATAGAAAGTATTCATATTGAAAGGTAGATTATAAAGGCTACCCTTGTAATTAGCTACAGGCGAGTTGATGTAGTTGTTAAATTCAGCAAACTGATTAACATAATCCCAAACTTTTTTATTAGAAGTATGGAAGATATGAGCGCCATATTTATGAACATTGACTCCTTCAACATTCTCACAATAGATATTCCCACCAATGTGGTCACGTTTATCAATCACTTTTACTTTTTTTCCACGCTTGGTTGCTTCATAAGCAAAAATTGCTCCAGACAACCCAGCACCAACGATTAGATAGTCGTACATATTACACCCCTTTATTTCTGAATAACTGTTGTTTTATATCTCGTAAATTTATAACTTTAAAAATCAAAATCAAACTGATATAAATTATTGCCCCCAAAATAGCAGAAAGTCCTACATTTAACATGGACGGTAAATTCAATAAGTCTTTTACAAAAAACAGAATTCCATACATCAATCCTGATGAAATCATAATTTTTATCATAGATCCTATAATCGGAACATCTCTTAGATAAGAGCGAGTAAAGAATAACTGTATAGCCCAAACCAGAGACTCTGTTAAAACAGATACAATTGCTGCCCCTATATAGCCCAATTTGGGAAGAAAGAGAAGATTTAATCCGACACTAACAATAGCAGGAATTGTGGTTGAAAGCATGAACTCTCTATTTTTATTATGGGGAATCAAGATTTGAATCCCCATAATATTTGTCCAACCAATAAAGAACATTCTTAGAATCATAATAGCTATTGCATAGCGTGCATCTTGAAAATCTTTTCCCAGAAAAAAGGTAACAAAATCATCGTTTATAATTAACATACCTGCCATAATAGGGAAAATAACCAAATTATAAATCAGAAATGACATCTCATGCATTTTATTAACTGCTTTATGATCCCCTGATGATAAAAGATTTGAAACTCGTGGTAACATCACACTTCCCAATGAAGTCACTAGAGTTAATAAAATATTAACAAGTTTCAATGCTTGATCATAGATTCCTACATCTTTTGTTGAAGCTAAAGCTCCCAGCATTGTACGATCCAAAGTAACATAGAGCGATATGGCAATCTGAGGTAAAAACAATAAGATAACTGGCTTCAAATGCTGCTTAGCATATTCCCAATCAAAGTGCGGTTTCCCAATAAACTCTCTTGCCGGCAACCACATACTTAATTGTCCCAACAATTCAAAAATGGTAAGCAAGAACACATATAAATATAGGTCGCTAGCTGATTTTATAAATAGAAAAATAGCAATGACGCCAACTAGTTTCACTGTAATATTTCTGACTGTAATTTTTCGAAAATCCTCTAAACCTTGGAATAGCCAAGAAATATCTAAACCTTTAGAAAGTAAACTTAACCCTAAAATATAAGCTACCGGGTTTTGCATTAACGAAAAAGTGAGACAAAGCAAAATATAGAGAGTCAGTGATAAGATGGTTGCTCCAAGTTGTAAAGTATAAATTCCCCAGAAATTTTTACGAATTGTTTTTCGATTACCAGAAATTTCCTTCGTACCATAATTGGCTACCCCCAAGGTAGCCAACAGGATAAAGTAGGTAACAATAGAATTATAATAACCATAAGTTCCTAAATCATCAGAACTAAATACTCTGGTAACATATGGAGTCGTAATAATCGGTAAAATAATTACTAATAATTGATATGAAAGATTGTATGCATAATTTTTAAGAACTTTCATAGGGGGGCATATTCCTCACTTAACTACTATTATAAACGGCGAAAATTAATCTGCCCAAGAATGTTTATGTTAAATATATTGTTTTTTTGACACATAAATAACTTAACTAACCTCTACTTAGAGCTAAGGATACATATAACACAAGAACTTTAAACATCTTGATAATTATACCTATACTTACTCCAAGAAATACCCATCAATAATAATAATGGATTGTACATTAATTCAAAAAATTGTGGATCAAACATTGAGTGAAGTATCAATACAATAAAAACAAGCATCTCAACTGTATTAAAGTGTCCTCTTTTATTTAGTTGATAGAAACTATACCAAATAACAACTAGTAGAATCACACCATAATGCAACAAAATATTTACAAAAGATGAATCAACGTATAAATAATTATCAAAAACAGACGTAGCTCTTTGTTGCAATTCCCAATCAATTCTTTGACCAAACATATGTACGCCATATAAAGATAGTGTCTTATGTCCTAAACTTAGTCTTCCTGTCAAAGCTACGTTTAAAATTTGAAAGAATTTACTGTTTGCGTTATAAAAATAAGTCAAAATGATAGGAATAAGAATCCCTGCAGTCAACGTAATTTTACCAATGGCATTCAGGATTTTTTGACTAACTACTTTATTTCTGAATATATACACTAATACTAATGCCAGAATTGAAAGAAAGAAAGCTGATTTCGTATCAGTATTAACGTAAAAATAATAATTCAGTATTCCAAACAATAAAATTTCTGACAATCTGATTTTACTTTTTCTTAAATATAGATATACTAAAGTCAGATGAAATAAATAATTGGCACCGAGAGTAACATATTGGTATCCTTGACTTAAACGCAATCGTCCTCCTAATTGGACTCTCAGCGTATTTTCAATAATGCCAAACTTTAATAGACCATATATGGAAATCATTAAGAGAACAATAGAGACTGTCCAGAGAATCAAAACTTTTCTAAAATTCACATTGTTTATAGAAATAATAAATAAAATTGTTGAAATTATTGTGAGGGCATCAAAAAGCTTATGTGTTGTAATCCCGATAATTATGGCCAAGCAAAAAGCTGAAAAGAAGAATATCAGAAACTTACTTGAGTGTCTCTCTAATAGTAGTTTAAACAGAAGTATGACAATAGACACTATCATAGCAACTATTCGAAAACGATAAATTTCAGGGTATTTATAGATTAAATTGGTTTGAACTATAAAATTAAAGAACAACCAAATAAAGAAAGCTGAAAAATATAACAACTCTGATAATTTTATTTTTATTTTCATATTTTTCCTAAGTTTATCTAGACTATCCAATTTTATTTCGAATAGTATTATACAATTTTGCAGATACGAGAAACAATATATATTTCAATTTATTTTTTCTTGTGACATTTGGATTCAGAATAACGTCCTTGAAATACTGAATGTATTCTTTACGTACCTTATTAACCTCTTGATACATATTGGAACCGAGTAATGCATGGACAATGTGAAGACCATTAAAAACATATCGTACATTTAAAGCTCTACGCATTTCTTGGTTGGTTGAATAGTCTCGTTCTACATAGCTCCTATTACAATCCATTGCCTTGTAAAAATCTAGAAGTCTTGTACTATATGCAGAATTCACGGTACTACCTGGTCTCCGATAATATTTATATAGATTAATGGAACCTACCGCAATCTCTCCACTAGTGGCAATATGTTCATAAGCAATAGCTAAATCTTCATATATCATTCCTTCTGGATAAGGATATTTTAATAAAATATCTTTCTTATAAAGTTTTCCTCCAGGATGAGTGCCTACACTATTCCCGTAAAACATTTGAACAAGAGCTTCACCTTTATCTAGTTTCTTACTATTTTCTAATGAAAAACCCTCGCCTACACTATTTATTTTATGATCTCTTACTTCAATAATTGAAGTCACAACCAAATCGACGTCATATTTGTCTCTTAAATCAACTAAGTATTCAACCGCTCTTAAATCATAATAGTCATCTGAGTCTAGAAACATAATCCAATCAGAGGAAGCCTCTTTTACTCCTATATTTCTAGCCCTAGATTGTCCGCCATTTTCAATATGCAGAACTTTTATTCTATTATCTTCTCGAGCATATTGGTCACAAATTTCTCCAGAACTATCCGTCGAACCATCATCTACTAGGATTATTTCAATATTTTTATATGTTTGTTGTCTTAGACTTTCTACACAATAACTCAAACAGTTCTCAACATTGTACACTGGTACAACAATAGAAATCTGATCCATTATGATAATCCTTCCAAAATGATATCAACAATACGCTCACAAGCTTTTCCATCTCCATATGGATTACTTGCTTTACTCATCTTGCTGTACTCTGTTTCATCTTCTAGAAGCAGTTTGAAATTAGTATAAATATTTTCTTCTTCTGTTCCTACCAATTTCAAGGTTCCTGCAGCAATCCCCTCTGGACGTTCTGTTGTATCACGCATTACCAATACTGGTTTACCTAAAGAAGGTGCTTCTTCTTGTACACCACCTGAATCTGTTAAAATCATGTAGCTTTGATTCATAAAATTATGGAAATCAATGACTTCTAGAGGTTCAATGATTTTCATACGTTCATTATCGCCAAACACTTTACTTGCTAGCTCACGAACCTTAGGATTCTTGTGAATAGGATATACGACTTTAACATCTTCAAACTCATTCAGGATACGATTAACTGCATTAAACATATTTTCCATTGGTTGACCAAGATTTTCACGTCTATGGGCTGTCAACATGATTAGTTTACTGTCCTTAGCCCACTCTAAAATAGGATGGTCATAATGCTCTTGAACGGTTGTCTTCAAGGCGTCGATGACAGTATTTCCAGTAACATAGATATTCTCTCTTCCCTCTTTTAGAAGATTCTCTTTAGCCACTTCTGTCGGAGCAAAATTGAAATCCGCAATAATTGAAGTAGTCTGACGATTGAACTCTTCAGGAAATGGGCTTTGAAGATTATAAGTTCTCAATCCTGCCTCTACATGTCCAACTTTAATTCCCATGTAAAATGCAGCTAAAGCTGTCGCAAAAGTGGTTGTAGTATCCCCATGAACAAGAACAATATCTGGTTTTTCCTGCTCTAAAACTGCTTGAATTTTATCTAAAATACTTGTCGTGATTGTAAATAGTGTTTGATTTGCCTTCATAATTCCTAAATCATAATCAGGAACAACTTTAAAGACATCTAAAACTTGCTCTAACATTTCTTTATGTTGACCCGTTACACACACAAGTGTTTTGATTGAATCATTTTTCTTCAGTTCATTCACTAAGGGACACATTTTTATTGCTTCTGGACGCGTCCCAAAAACTAACATTACTTTTTTCATTTTGAATCTCCCATTAGTTTTTGATAAAATTTACGATAATTCTCTAAAAATAAAGGATAACTAAACTTCTCTTCATAATCTTTTTTAGCTTGATGAGCTAACCTAGTTCTAAGAGTTGAGTCAGTCGCCAGACTCTCAATAGCAGAAGCTAAGGCCCTAGCATCTTTAGCAGGAACCAAGATCCCATTTTCTTTTGTAACAACTTCATTAATGCCAGGAATATCTGTCGCAACCATAGTTTTCCCATTCATAAATGCTTCGATAACATTTAGAGCCAAGCCTTCAAATAATGAAGAAGATACTAGGAAATCAAAGCTATTAATACACTCGACTATATCCTGTCTATAGCCTAAAAAAGTTACTTTATCTTCCAGATTTAGTTCTTTAACCTTGTTTTCTAATTCAGCTCTCAGCTCTCCATCCCCAACGATAAATAAACAAAGGTTTTCATCTGAAATCAAAGAGATCGCATCAAGCAGATAAGTCAAACCTTTTTGTTCAGATAATCTTGCAATACAGCCTAGCTTGATTCCATCAAACTTTATAATCTCATCAACTTGTCTATTTGACTGTTTCAAGATCACTCCGTTATAGATAACAGTGCTGTCTGCAACTCCCACATCATCTTTCAAATTTTGATTAACTGCTTGACCCACTGCAATACTATAGGCATTTTTCAGTGAAAATCTATATAAAGACAACTTATCTTTAAAGACATTATGAGCAGTGTAAACGTGGACTAGCTTGGGATTAATCAGTTTTAACAAACGAATATAAAAAGCTGCCATTCGATGATGCGTATGAACCAGAGTAATATCATTTGTCTTAATAATTTGATAAATAGTAAGAAGCAACTTCAACACAGTAAGAGGATTTTTGCTGTCTATATCTTGAATTTTATGATGGATAATTCCTTGGGCCTCTAATTTTGATTCCCAAAGGCCTCCTGTAGAAGCAACATGTACACTATCAAACTCATCTTTCAAATCAGAACTCAACTGGTACACGATTCTTTCCGCACCACCAATATCCATCGTTCGTGAAATATGTAAAATATTATTTTTTCGTTTTTCGTTTCTCATCTAAAACTCGCTTAATAAAGGTAACATTCCCTACAAAGTATCGTTTAAAGAGACGCTTTGGCTCATTAGCAACTCGGAACAACCACTCCAAGTTTGATTTCTGCATCCAAAGTGGGGCACGCTGAATGTGACCAGACAATACATCAAAACTACCACCTACACCCATAAAAATAGAATTCACTCCATTATCCATAAATTTTTGGATGATGTATTCTTTTTTAGGTGAAGTAATTCCAACAAATACAAAGTCGGGATTCTTTTCACGAATATCTTCCTGAATATCTTGCTCATCTTCCTCAGAAAAATAACCATTACGATGTCCAACAACTCGTAGATTGGGATACTCTTCTTTAAAATTTTGTAACATATCTTGCAAAACTTCTTCTTTAGCACCAAAAAAATACACTGAATAAGATTTTTCATCGGCTAATTTTAATAATCTTTGCATTAAATCAATTCCAGCAACTCGTTCTGGAACTTGGTAGCCCAAAAATCGAGAAGCTAGAACTACTGATGCACCATCTGCATTGATGATCTCAGACTCGTTAACTATCTTCTTAATAGCTTCATCTGATTGACATTGGTTAATCTTATCAGCGTTTACGCCCATTAAATGAAGAGGACGTTGTTCAATTACAAATTTCTCAACCTCTTGTACTGTTTCATCCATTGTTAAAGGGTCAATTCTGACCCCCATTAAATTAAAACTATTCAAATTAATCTCCCCATGTAGACTCAAAATGACCCTTACGCTCGGCTTCTTTTGGTAACTTCATGTAATCACCATATATTTTTGTTAAATATTCATCTGGGTTTGCATGGCAACTTATTTCTAAGTTCTCAAACTCTAGTAATTGTGGTTCACCGAATACTTCTTTTCTAGCAAGCTCACGTTCTCTGTAAGAGCCTAATACATTACCTACTATTGAACTAGTTTCAAAATCATATTGTTTAATTAGATTTTGTAATTTGTTGTTAATAGTGGCTGTTTTTAGAAGTTTATTTAATTTCAAAACTTTTGATATACTCACAATTGCATTTTCAAAACTTCCCCGATCTCTGTCATGTAGACGATCGATTACCGAAATTTTAGAAAGTGCACGATAGAATTTGATTTTGTTTGTATGAATAAAATAATGAAAACGATCATCTGGATAACCATCCAAAGGAAAAATATCTATGAATGGACTACATAGTTCATCTCCAAATGGAATTTGTAAGGATGTATCCATAATAGAGGTATTACCTAAATTGTCATCATGAAGTCTCAAAATAACATGTTCTGGAAGTTCTTTTTTACAAATAGATAAAAATTTTTCATAATCTTTTCGAGGCATCCCTAAATCCATATCATCATCCCAAGGAATAAATCCTTTATGACGAATGGCTCCTAGCAATGTTCCTCCCAAAGCATAATATCTTAAATCATGTTTACTACAAATAGCAATAAAGTTTTTCAATAAAGATAATTCTCCTAGTTGAATTTCCCTCACTTTATTCATAAAATCACTTCGCTCCATCTCTCATAAGTACAACTTTAATAGTTTTTAGTAAAATTTCAATGTCTTTCCAAATTGTCCAATCGTCTATATAAGCTACATCTAATTTAACAACTTCATCAAAATTCTTAATCTCACTTCTACCACTAACTTGCCAAAGTCCAGTGATACCCGGTTTAAAACTCAATCGACGTTTTTGTTCAGGTGTGTATGTCTCATATTCATCAACTGTTGGCGGTCTTGTTCCCACTAGACTCATATCTCCTTTCAGAACATTCCAAAACTGGGGAAGTTCATCCAAGCTAGTTTTACGGATAAAGCGACCAATTTTTGTAATGCGAGGATCATTGTCCATCTTAAACATACCACCCTGCATGGTATTTTTCTCCAACAATTCTCTCTTTTTATCCTCAGCATCAATACACATTGATCTAAATTTATAAAAAGTAAAATGTCGGCCGTTTTTTCCTATGCGAGTCTGGGCAAAAATAGCAGGTCCACCATCTTTTCGAATAGCTGGAACTAGAACTATACTAACTAGACCACAAATCATTAAACCAAAAATAGAACCAATAATATCTATGACACGCTTAGCAATTACATGACTATTCTTATAAAATTTCGTCGAAAAAGTAATGACATTTAGACCAGCCATCCCACGGATTTTTTTGTCACGCCCTAGATTATGGTCAAAAGCATTTAGATTAACCGTTACATCAATTCCCATCGTTTCAAAACGAGAAATAAATTCACCAATATCATATTCTTCACTAGGAAGATTGATAAACACTTCGTCCACAACTTCGTGAGTTGCAAAATTTAAAATATCTTCGACTGGTACGACTGTAATAGTATCATGTTGGAAATTCGGTTTATCTAATACACTAACTGCCACCAGTTCTCCAAAGAAATCACCCGCATCAAGTAATTTATCCATCACTTTCTCAACTCTAGATGTTGCTGTAATCAAGAATAGTTTTTTACTCCATTTCAAATTAGGAAATACTCGTTTCGAATAATACTTGATACAAATATTGACTAGATACATTAGAATCGAGTGTAAGGTTAAGAAATACACCATGCCTCGTCTAGAGATACTAAAGCGTTCTTCTAAAAAGAAATTAGAAAGACTAATTGCCAATGCAAAGAAAATGATATATTTTGTCAAGCGAACAAGTTCAATCAAACTCCCTCGTCTAAAAAAATCTTGACCGTAATCGCTAAAATAAAATACGATGTAGTGGAGAATATATAGGACAATCATTGTTGTTGAAAGAATATCTGTCTCTTTAACAAAACTAAGAGAATACCCCAGTAACACTACTATAAAACTCTGGATTACTGCCAGAGATATTTTTATCCCTTTCTCTTCCATAACTACTTCCTTAGTCTATCCCTTATTCTATCCCCTATTTTTTACCGTAAGAACCATACTCACCGTAAGAACCATATTTCTCAGCTGAAGTATTGAATTTATTTAATACAACTCCTAAAAATGGTTTATTCGTTTGTTCCAATTGACCTTTAGCCTTCTGAACATCTTTTCTGTTAGCTTCTCCTGCCGCAGTAACTAAAACAGATGCATCACATTTTTGTGTAATAATAGCTGCGTCGATTACGATACCAATAGGCGCTGTATCAACAATAATATAATCAAAATACTTGCGAAGTGTGTCAATCATAGTGCTAAAATTTTCACTTTGCAATAAAGCAGTTGGGTTGGGTGAGATAGACCCAGCTTGAACCACAAATAGATTCTCAACATTGGTATCACATAAACCATGAGATAGGTCTGTTGTTCCAGATAAAAATTCTGTCAATCCAGTAATTTTTTCACGTGACTTGAAGACACCTGACATGACAGAATTACGAATATCAGCATCTACTAACAGGGTCTTGTAACCTGCACGCGCGAATGCCCAAGCAATATTTGTAGAAGTCGTTGACTTTCCTTCACCCGGTTTTACAGAAGTGATAGAAATTACTTGTAAATTATTTCCACTCAATTGTATATTCGTACGCAAGGCATTATAGTATTCTTCCGCTTTTTTGGCCAGATCTAATTTTTTCTGTGCTATTTCTAATGTCGGCATATCTCTCTCCTATTTCAATTTATCCAGATTTGGAACAACTCCCAACAATGCAATTTGCATAACATCTTCAATATCCTCTGGACGTTTCACTCGTGTATCAACCAGTTCAACGATAAGAACAGCGATAACCATAAATGCTGTTCCTCCAAGTAGCCCGATAATTGTATTTCTACGAATATTTGGAGAAGATGGTGCTGTAGCCGGACGAGCTTCTTCAAGTGTTGTGACATCAGAAACGCGTGTGATACTGATAATCTTTTCAGCTGCTACTTCTCTCAATGAGTTAGCAATACGACTAGCTTCCTCAGGGACTCTATCATTAACGGAAATAGATACGATACGAGTATCGACTGGTACAGTTACCTTGACTTTACTAGCCAAAGCTTTTGGTGATAGATCTAATTTCAAATTAGATGTAACTTTTTCCAAAACATCTTGAGACAAAATAATTTCACGATAGTCTTTAACTAAGTATGATCCAGCTTGCAAGTCTTGGTTTGTCAAACCAGGCTTATCTCCCTGATTACGGTTGACTACATAAATCCGTGTAGTACTAGTGAACTCCGGTTTTACGATAAAAGCACTGTAGGCAAAAGCTAAGGCTCCAGCTACAATCGCTACCAATGCAATTAGAATTTTTCTTTTCCAAAGAATTTTAAACAGGTGAAATACATCGATTTCCATAGTATTTTGTTCTTTCATATTTTCTCCTAAATTATTTGATCCATTATAATTTTCCTAGGGTTCTCTACAAATAGCTCTTCCGCCTTGTCTCTACCATACTTTTTAGAAATAATCTGACGAGCATCCTCCATGTAGGGAGGTCTACTATCTAAGTTATGCATGTCACTTGCAATGACATGAACCAGGTCTCTCTCCAAAAAATATTGGGCTCTCTTTTTCATAAATTTATAGGTTTCACCAAAGAGCTTAGGTTTTAGAACATGAGAACTATTTACTTGCGTATAGCATCCCATATCAATCAGTTCCCTAACACGTTTTTCATTGTTTTCCAACGCATCATAACGTTCAATATGAGCAATCACTGGGGTAATCCCTAACATCAAAATATTGCTTAACCCTTTATGAATATCGCGATAGGGTGTATTCATACTAAATTCAATCAAAGCATAACGACTGTTATTGAGAGTAGGAATGCGCTTGTTTTCTAATTTTTCTAGAACATCCGGAGTATAGTATATCTCTGCTCCGTAAGCAATGACCAAATCATCTGCCACTTCTTTAGCAATCTCACGAACCTTTAAAAAATTCGTCGCTATTTTTTCTTCTGGAGTCTCAAACATCCCTTTTCGACGATGGGAAGTCGAAACAATCATCCGAACTCCTTGATTATATGCTTCTATTAAAAGAGCTTTACTATCTTCTATAGACTTTGGCCCGTCATCTACATCAAAGACAATGTGAGAGTGGATATCAATCATATCATCTTCCCTCCATCACATCTTGTATCGCACTTTTAGCAGTTGCTAAACTACTATCATCGATTTCCATCATATAGAGGTTACTATCTGGCATAGCATAAGAAGGAAGTCCCATTCGACCTGTACCTTTGAGGTCTTGAGAGTTGACTTTATAACTACCACCACTCTCCAATTGAGTATTAATCAAATCTATCATCGTTTCGATAGGCATATTTGTTTGAAGGGAATCTTGCAAACCTTGAATAATATCACTATAATTTTTTAAGGCTTCAGTAGAAGTTAATTTCTGAATAATTGCGACAATAACCTTTTGTTGATTACGACCACGGTCACGATCTCCATCAGCCAACGAATAGCGTTCACGAACAAACCCAAGAGCTTGTTCAGAATCTAAATGGACATTTCCTACTGGGAAGTGGAACTTCCCGTGACGAGATGTAAACTCCTGATCATTGTATACATCTACACCACCTAAAAGGTCAATCAATTTCAAGAACGAAGTGAAGTTTAGACGAACATAGTAATTAATATCAACTCCATAAAGATTTTCCAAAGTATGAATAGAGGAGTCAACTCCATAAATACCTGCATGAGTCAACTTATCTTTTTGATTATTCCCGCCGTCAGCAATCGGAACATAAGAATCTCGAGGAGTTGTTGTCAATAGAATTTTTTTTGAATCTTGATTAACAGTCATCAAAATGTTGACATCTGAACGAGAAACTGAACTAATTGGTCCGTAAGTGTCAATACCACTCACATAGACATTGAAGGATTTGTTCTTAGAAACTTTAGGAGCAGCTACTTCTTTGGTGATATTTTTAGTGTAGATTTTCCTAATTTTTGATGCGTAATCAGGGTATTCAGATTCTATAATATTTTCAAAGACGCTATTTAAGACAATCGCTTTTGCTTCACCTGATACCAAGCTCTTATAAGCTGCAAGGTATGAAGTGCTTTGTTCAACCGTCAATTCTTTGCTCTGACTAGTTTTGATATCAGCTATCAATTTTTGAATATTATCATTATCAGTACCCGTAGGTCCTGTAATACTATCTAATTGCGTGACATTATGAACGTCACTATCTTTCAGAACAACAACACTCATTGAGTATTCTGAGTAATTTGACGTAGAATTGATATGACTAGTAAAGCCGACAAATTGTTGCAGTGCAAAAAAAGAAACTGAACTCATTAAAATAGCTAGTGTTAAAAAGAAAATCGTAAACTTTTCTGCTTTTCTATAAATGATCAAAAGCAGACTCGCTAAAGCGACCAAAATCACTACAGCTGCCGTCATAACATTCAGGTATCTAAACGCCAATATATTATGTCTAAAAATCAAGAACAGCAAAAAACCACCCAATAATACATAAATGGTTAATAAAGCTATATTAATGCTCCGCTTAACTTTACCCGAACGGGCTCTTTTTGAACGTTTATTCATAGTTTTCCCCTATATGTTGATTATCAGAATTATTATATCACAATCATGAAATAATTTCCATTTATTCCTTTTTTTATCAGCGTTTTCAATACATCTTCTAAATGTACTCCGAAGGAATAATTGTTTTTTATAACCTGTATAGTATCTATCGCTTCCTATTTTGACATTCTCGTTTCATAGACAGAAGAATCAAAATCAAAAATATAACAAACAAGGTCCCTTACGGAACCTCGATAATCTATTTAACATGATTTTCTGCTTCTTTTTGAGCTTTTTCGATTGCTTTTTTGCTTTCTTGCTCCCATTTGGTCTTAGCTTCTTCATACTGTTTGGTTGTTACAGTATCTTTTTGCAGTTTCATGTACTTGTAGTTATTGCCATCACCCTTGATGCCGACTAGTGAATAACCTCTTGTAAATGGCGTTACTTTGGTTACAGATGCTGTTCCACCGCTTGACATAGCTGACATGATTAGAGAATTGTCAATCATCCAAGCCTGTGCTTCAGCATATTTTTCATAGCGTTTGGCTACATCTTTATTTTCACTATCTGCATCTTTGAGCATCTTGGTGTAGATATCAAGACCCAAGCTAGCAATCGTAGCTTTATCTTCCTGAGCATCTAGACCAAAGATCTTGAGATAGAATCCATCCTCTGCATTGAAAGGATTGAGATAAGTTGATGGATCTTGGTAGTCACCTACCCAACCATCAAAGTTCAAATCATAGTCACGATCAGCTGGTGTCGGTGCCAAGAAGGCTACGTTGTTAAAATCATCTGTTGAAAGTTGTTGAACGTCAATGACAATGTTATCAGCACCCAAAATTGACTCAAGGGTCTGCTTAACTGAGTTCATGCCTGTCACGGCATTTTTACTCGTCTGATCAACTGCCACATCCAAGTGAACTGGGAAGGTCACACCTTGACTTGCCAATTCTTTTTTAGCTTCCGCAAATTTTGCTTGGGCTTTTTCTTTGTTGAAATAGGCATCCTGAGCATCTGCCAAGTTAATACCTGACCATTCTGTGCCATAGTTAACCAATTTAGAAGCGACTACTTCTCCAAAGGTCTTGTCTCCAACTTGGACAAATGTAGGAGGCACTAGGGTGTTACGAAGGGTCTTGCTAGCTGCTTCTTCCCCATTTGACTGAGCAGAATAGGCTGTGCGGTCCAAGGCAAAGTTCACTGCTTGACGGAAGTTTTTGTTCAAGACAGCTGTCTCAGTTGACTTCTTCTGCTCAGCTGTCGTTTTAGCAGTGTGATTGTAAGCCTTACGATTGACATTGAAATTGAAATACCAAGAAGTCTTGTCCTGCAAGCTATAGACAATATTATCCTTATATTTCTCCTTGGTCTTAGCAAAGTTAGAACTATTTGGATAAACCCCAGCGATTGAGTAGGCTCCACTTTCAAAGTTACGGATGGTCAATTCTTGGTCTGAGCCATCAAAATAAGCCAATTTCACGTGTTCAATCGATACTTTGTCATGATCATAGTAATGCGGATTTTTCACATACTCGATCGATGATTTTGATGTGAAGTCTTTTAACAAATAAGGTCCACTGTAGAGAATGCTATTTGGAGATAGGGTTCCAAAATCTTTCCCTTTTGAATTTAGAAACTCTTCATTTACTGGGAAAAGAATACTGTTCGTTGTTTTTGAATTCCAGTAAGGTTCTGGGCGTGCCAAAGTATACTCAACAGTCTGATCATCGATTGCCTTCACCCCAACCTTAGAAAAGTCAGAATCTGCCCCTGTAATATAATCATTCAAGCCCTTGATCGAGTTTTGAATCAAGTCAAGCGCCTGTGATTTATTATCCACTGCATACTTTATACCTGTCACAAAATCCTGTGCCTTGACTGGGGCGTACTCTTCACCATCAGCTGTGAACCATTTGGCATCTTTTCTCAATTTGTAGGTATAAGTTAGGCCGTCGCTTGAAACAGACCAGTCTTCTGCCAAAGATGGAATTAGATTTCCATGATTGTCATTTTCAAGCAAACCATCAACTAAGTTAGTAATGATAGCTGTATTATCAGCGTAGTAGTCTAGTAAATAGTTAAATGTAGTTGGGTTTCCACTAAAGGTTGATGAGTAAGTTTTTGTATCTGAACCTGATTGTCCGCAAGCAGCTAAAAGCAAAGCAGCCGCAAAAGTCAGGCCTGCACTAAGGATACGCTTTTTTGTAGTCATCTTCTTTCTCCTTTATGTTAGTTTTTATAACATAAGCTTATTTTACCAAAATAGTGGAAATTTGTAAAGTTAATTGAATTTCTAGAATGAAAGTTTATAAATCTTAGCCATAAAAAAACAAAGGATTTCTGTCTTTCATACAGTCCTCCCTTGTTTTTATACGATTTCGATTTTTAGATTTTTCTGTAAAAAATGTTTATAGTAATTCCACACAGAAAGTATCCCATGGAGCCAAGATTTGTTTTTCAAAAACTTCTTGAGCCATGGTGTTTTCAATTAAGACCGATTTGACGTTTCCTTCTACGGTCAAGTCTTGATCTTCATTGGACAAGTTAGCCACAACTAAGAATCGACGGTCACCGTCCTTACGGATATAAGCAAAGACTTTGTCAGCCGTATCAAGCAATTCAAAGTCAGCTCGAATCAGCCAGCTATTCTCCTTACGGATTTGAACCAGCTTCTGATAAGTATAGAAAATAGAATCTGGATTTGCCAGCGCTTCTTGAACGTTGATTGTCTCGTAATTTGGATTAACTGCCAACCAAGGTTGCCCTGTTGAGAAACCAGCGTTTTTGTTCTCATCCCATTGCATTGGAGTACGGGCATTGTCACGTCCAATAACACAAATACTGTCCATGATTTCTTCCATCGGAACGCCTTTTTCAAGAGCCTCACGCGCATAGTTGAGAGATTCAATATCCTCTACTTGGTCCAGTGTTTCAAACGGATAGTTGGTCATCCCAATTTCCTCACCTTGGTAGATATAAGGAGTTCCTCTCATGAGATGAAGCAAGATGGCAAAGGCTTTGGCAGATTTTTCGCGGTATTCTTGGTCATTACCCCAGATTGAGACGATACGAGGGAGGTCATGATTGTTCCAAAAGAGTGAATTCCAGCCGTCCTCAACACCTAACTCTGTCTGCCATTTGTTGAAAATCTCTTTTAACTTAGGGATATTCAGCTCTTTTTGATAGTGCCATTTAGGTTGACCTTCCTGATACTGAAGACAGATGTGTTCAAATTGGAAGACCATAGACAATTCTTGCCCCTTTGGATCAGAGTAAAGCTTGGCAATCTCTGGAGTTGCTCCCCAAGTCTCCCCTACTGTCAAGAGATTCTTATCGCCAAAGGTGGCCTGATTCATCTCCTTGAGATAAGGGTGGAGCATAGGTCCATTATTGACTACCTTCTCGTCAGGAATTTTGCCAATCATGTCAATAACATCCATACGGAAACCGCCAATGCCTTTATCAATCCAGAAGTTCATCATCTCATAAATTTTCTGGCGAAGCTTTTCATTCTCCCAGTTGAGATCAGGCTGTTTCTTGCTGAAAAAGTGAAGATAGTATTGACCTGACTTTTCATCGTATTCCCAAGCAGACCCACTAAAGATAGAATCTAAATCGTTAGGTTCATCCCGCCAGATATAGTAATCTCGTTCAGGGCTATCAGGATTTTCACAGGCCTCGACAAACCAAGCATGTTCATCTGAGGTATGATTGACCACCAAGTCCATGATGATACGAATATCACGTTTCTTAGCTTCTGCGATTAGTTGGTCCATATCCTCCATGGTCCCGAAAATAGCTGCAATCGCTTGATAATCAGCAATATCATAGCCATTATCATCCATAGGACTGTCATAAACTGGAGAAAGCCAAATCGCTGTGATTCCTAGCTTGGCTAAATAGTCCAACTTACTGGTAATACCTGGCAAATCGCCAATTCCATCTCCGTTGCTATCCATAAAGCTCTTAGGATAAACTTGATAGACTACGGCATTGTGCCACCATTTTTCTTGCATCTTCTTACCTCATTATTTTAATAATCTACAATCTATGATAGCGCTTTTCAGAGTTTTATGCAAGCGTTTGCCTAATCTTTTTGATTCCTTTTTTAACTCCATAGTTTCCTAACTTCCAATTTTTTATTATAATAGAGGTCAGAGGTAAAAAAATGAAAAAACAAGCTTTTAGTTCTGAACAATATTTGAATCTACAGCGCGACCACATTTTGGAGCGCATTAACCAATTTGACGGCAAGCTCTACTTGGAGTTTGGTGGCAAAATGTTAGAAGATTTCCACGCTGCTCGTGTTCTTCCTGGTTATGAGCCTGACAATAAAATCAAACTCTTGCAAGAATTGAAAGATCAGGTTGAGGTTGTGATTGCCATTAATGCTAGCAACATCGAACATTCCAAGGCACGTGGTGACTTGGGCATTTCTTATGATCAAGAAGTTCTTCGTTTGATTGACAAATTCAATGAACTGGGAATTTTTGTTGGCTCCGTTGTCATCACACAGTACGCTGGCCAACCAGCTGCAGATGCCTTCCGCAACCAACTTGAGAAAAACGGAATTGATTCTTATCTTCACTATCCAATCAAAGGATATCCAACGGATATGGATCACATCATTTCTCCAGAAGGCATGGGAAAAAATGACTACATCAAAACCAGTCGCAACTTGATCGTCGTAACTGCTCCTGGACCTGGTTCTGGAAAATTGGCAACCTGTATGTCCAATATGTACCACGACCAAATCAATGGTATCAAGTCTGGTTACGCTAAATTTGAAACCTTTCCAGTTTGGAATCTTCCCCTTCATCACCCAGTCAATTTGGCCTACGAGGCTGCCACAGCTGACCTTGATGATGTCAACATGATTGACCCCTTCCATCTCCAAACCTACGGAGAAACCACTGTCAACTACAACCGTGATATCGAGATTTTCCCAGTGCTCAAGCGCATGTTAGAACGTATCCTTGGTAAATCTCCATACGCTTCTCCGACAGATATGGGTGTCAACATGGTTGGTTTCGCTATTACAGATGATGAAGCTGCTGTCGAAGCTTCTAAACAAGAAATCATCCGCCGCTACTATCAAACTGTTCTTGATTTCAAAGCCGAAAAAGTGGGCGAAGCTGCTGTCAAGAAAATCGAGTTGCTTATGAATGACCTCGGCATCACACCAGCAGACCGTAAGGTTGCTGTTGCTGCACGCCAAAAAGCTGAAGAAACTGGCGGACCAGCCCTAGCCCTTGAATTGCCAACTGGGGAAATTGTCACTGGTAAGAACTCAGAACTCTTTGGTCCTACAGCAGCTGCTCTTATCAACGCCATCAAGAAATCAGCTGACATCGCTAAAGAAGTAAAACTAATCGAACCTGAAGTTGTTAAGCCAATCCAAGGTCTTAAGATCGATCATCTGGGTAGCCGCAATCCACGCCTTCATTCAAATGAAATCCTGATTGCACTTGCTATCACAGCTACAGAAAATCCTGATGCTGCTCGTGCTATGGAAGAACTTGGCAACCTCAAAGGAAGCGAAGCCCACTCAACCATCATCTTAACCGATGAAGACAAGAATGTCCTTCGCAAATTGGGTATCAATGTAACCTTTGACCCTTACTACCAATACGACCGCTTGTATCGTAAATAAAGATTTGAACCTCTCCACTCTCGGAGAGGTTTTCTCTCTGTCTCAAGAGCCAGCTTTGTGTTATAATGAAAGGAGAAAACTGAAAGGATTTACCATGTCAAAAGAAGTTATTGTTGAAAGTTTTGAACTTGACCACACCATTGTTAAAGCACCTTATGTTCGCTTGATCGGGGAAGAAACAGGGCCAAAGGGAGACATCATCTCCAATTATGATATTCGCTTAGTGCAACCCAATGAAGACTCTATCCCTACTGCTGGCCTTCACACTATCGAGCACCTTTTAGCCAAGCTCATCCGTACCCGCATCGACGGCATGATTGACTGTTCACCATTTGGTTGCCGCACAGGCTTCCACATGATTATGTGGGGGCGCCATACCAGCGCTGAAATTGCGGCTGTTATCAAGGATTCGCTCAAGGAAATCGCTGAGACTACTACTTGGGAAGACGTCCCTGGAACAACCATCGAATCTTGCGGCAACTACAAGGACCACAGCCTCTTTTCTGCTAAAGAATGGGCAAAACTCATCCTAGAACAAGGGATTTCAGACGATGCTTTTGAACGTCATGTCATCTAAACACAAAAAAGGAACCAGTTTTTTCAGCTGGCTCCTTCTTTTTTATGCTCATAATTTTGTCTTAGGCTTTTTCACGAATGACCAAAACACCATCTTCCATGTCAGCTTCTAGGTGTTTAGCATCAAGGTTATCCAAGTGGAAGTCTGTGACTTTGTCACGGATTTGTTGTTCAACCACACGACGGAGTGGACGAACACCCATGACTTCATCGTAGCCTTCCTCAGTCATGTATTCTTTAGCAGCTTCGCTCACTGCCAAGTCAATGTCTTTCTTAGAAAGCGTCTTGTTAACTTCAACCAACATAAGGTCTACAATCTTAGAAAGATCTTCTTTGCTCAAGTGTGAGAATTCGATGACAGCATTGAAACGGTTAAGGAATTCTGGACGGAAGTAAGGTTTCAAACGATCCATCAATTCTGGTTTGTCCGCATCTTCTGTCAAGTTAGCTTCGTAACCAAAGCCTGCGTTTGAAGTTGCGATAATCACCGTATTCTTGAAGTTGACAGTGTTACCTTGACCATCTGTCAAACGACCATCGTCCAAAACTTGAAGGAGAAGGGTGATGACTTGAGGGTCAGCCTTTTCAATTTCGTCGAGAAGGACGATTGAGTATGGATTGCGACGGACGCGTTCTGTCAAGGTATTGTTGTTGTCATCGTAACCAACATAACCTGCAGTTGTACCAATCAATTTAGATACGGCTGTGCGGTCGCTGTATTCTGACATGTCCAAACGGATGATAGCATCTTTCGTTCCGAACATATCAAGAGCCAATTGTTTAGCCAACTCAGTCTTACCAACACCAGTAGGACCTACAAAGAGGAAGCTACCGATTGGACGGTTACCTTCATCAAAACCAGCACGGTTACGACGGATAGCTTTTGCTACTGCTTCAACGGCCTTATCTTGACCAATAACTTTCGTCTGCAAACGATGACCCATATCTTTCAAACGTTCGATGTCCGTAGCCCCCATTTGAGATACTGGAATACCCGTCATACGTTCTACAGATTCAGCCACATCGTTGACACTTGCAGTCACTTTCATATCTTCTGTATGGTTTTCGATTTTCTTTTCCAATTCTGCAATGCGTGTTTTATAGTTTAGAGCTGCTTCAAAATCTTCTGCCTCAACTGCTTTTTCTTGCTTGTCTTTTTCTGCCTCAATTTCACGTTCAACAGCATGAACATCTGTTACTGGATGCTGAGCTGCCAAGTGAGCCGCCGTAACATCGACAAGGTCGATAGCCTTATCTGGCAAACTACGTTGAGGAATATACTGAACAGAATAATCCACTGCTGCTTTTAAGACTTCATCTGGCAAAATAACATTGTGGTGTTGTTGATAGAGATCACGAATTCCTTGAAGGATTTTAAAAGTATCCTCTGCTGAAGGAGCATTGACCTTGACTTCGTTGAAACGACGAGCAAGGGCTGCATTTTTCAAGATAGTATTACGGTATTCGTCTTGAGTTGTTGCGCCAATCACTGTCAATTCTCCACGAGAAAGAGCTGGTTTCAAGATATCAGCAAGACCTTTAGATCCTTGACCATCACCTGTGCTACCAGCACCAAGAATTTGGTGAATTTCATCAAAGAAGAGGATGATATTCCCTGCTTCTTTTACTTCATTGACTAAGTTTTGAACGTTTTCTTCAAAGCTACCGCGGTATTGAGTACCAGCCTCAAGACCTGAGATATCAATGGAAATAATTTCTTTATTCTTAATGGCAGCTGGAACGTCACCGTTCACGATAGCTTGGGCCAATCCTTCTACTACTGCAGTTTTACCAACACCTGCGTCTCCAACTAAAACAGGATTGTTCTTGGTGCGACGAGAAAGAATTTCAGATGTTTCTTGAATTTCCTTGTTTCGTCCGATAACAGGATCCAGCTTGCCCTCACGCGCTTCTGCAGTCAAGTTTCGACCTAGTTTTGCAAGGACACCGTCTTGTTTCATGCCTGACGTATGTTGTGGCATTTGTCCATCAGATTCTGCATTTCCTGGCAATTGGCCAGTTGCACGATAGTGAGCAAATTCCTCAGGTGTGACTTCACGTCCATTAATCAAGTAACGGCGATTTTCAGAACTATATCCTCGCATACCACCCATCAATTGGTTAAATAAATCATCCATGTTGTTAAAATTATTAAAGTTGTTGTTCATATTCTTTACCTCTTTTTGTTATTCATTATCACTGATATTGACTATCTTTGACCTTTGTTTTAAAAAATTTAGACTAGCTAGATTGCTACTCTACGTACTATTTCTGGTTTTTCTTTTTCAAGCAGGAGTAGACTATCTTTACTTCTAAAGATTTCTAGATTAAACATAGACCCCACCTCTTTCTATTTTACTTTAAATAAGTGTTATAGTAAGGCTTTCATTTACCTTACGTTCATAATATACTACATTAGTCAGAAAAGGTCAAGAGATTTGACTTTAATTGACTAATAAATTTTACAAAAAGAAGAACTAGCTTTTAACTAGTCCTTCTTTGTATTATTTTATATAATCTTAGCTCAATGCATCCAAGGCATCATCCATTGAAAGAACTTCGTGGAAGACACGTTGTGTCAATTCAGTTTTTTGTTCTGGAGTGA
>ERZ773003.318-NODE-318-length-36654-cov-47.473947_pt1 | contig 36654 bp, 37 predicted proteins | sample MGYA00580668_ERZ773003 | MGnify/ENA primary metagenome ERZ773003 (study PRJEB29015, sample SAMEA2738002) | human oral metagenome | biome: human oral; feature: human-associated habitat; material: dental | place: China | collected 2126 ...
ATTTTTCCAAGGTATATCAAGTGAAAACCGCCTTCCCGAGGCTTCGGATTGAGATGGAAATTTCCCAAGTGTGCATACAGCCATTGGATGATTGAGAACTTGGAGGAAAAGCGCTTATACTATAGCGCAGATATAATTTTTTGTAAAGATATAGATGCATTTTAGAAAGAAACGAGTGATACCATGTACTACAACCTGATTGCAAGCGCGGAAGAGAGCACGGTGCTTGCGCAGTATGTTCGCGAGGAGCGTGCGCCGTATGCGGCGTATCAGTCGGAGGCGACGCTTGAGCGGGCTTTGATTGCTCTGCTGGAAGAGGAAGGCTATACGTATCTTCGGATTCATGATGAGGCGGAGCTGGTCGCGAATCTTCGGGAGCAGCTTTCGGCGCTCAATGATTATGCGTTCAGCGATGCGGAGTGGGAGCGGTTCTTCAAGGGGTCGATCGCACCTGCAGGCGACGGCATTGCAGAGAAGACGCGGCGCATTCAGATGGATTACATTCAGAATCTTCGGCGCGATGACGGAACGACGAAGAACATCAAGCTGATCGACAAGGAGAACATTTATAACAATCGTTTGCAGGTCATCAATCAATATGCGGTGGAAGGCAGCGCGGACGCTCAAGCAGAGACGGCGACGGCTCATGCGAACCGCTACGATGTGACGATTCTCGTCAACGGCTTGCCGCTCGTGCATTTGGAGCTGAAGCGGCGCGGCGTGGAGATTCGGCAGGCGTTCAATCAGATCAATCGCTACCAGCGCGACAGTTTTTGGGCGGGTGCGGGACTGTATGAGTATGTGCAGGTTTTCATCATTTCGAACGGGACGAATACGAAGTACTATTCCAATACGACGCGTGCGAGCCATATCCGCGAGATGGATGCGGCGGGGCGCAAGGCAAGCAAAAAGACAAGCAACAGCTTTGAGTTCACGTCTTTTTGGGCGGATGCGTGCAACCGACTGATTACCGATCTGATGGACTTCGGGCGGACGTTTCTCGCGCGGCATACGCTGCTCGCTCTCCTCACACGCTACTGCATTTTCACGACGGAAGAAGTGCTCATGCTCATGCGCCCGTATCAGATCGCGGCGACGGAGCGGATTCTCAGCCGCATCAAGATTTCGTCCAATTACAAGACGTGGGGGCGCATCGAGGGCGGCGGCTACATCTGGCACACGACGGGTTCGGGCAAGACGCTGACCTCGTTCAAGACGGCGCAGCTCGCCTCCGCAATGCCGGAGATTGACAAGGTGCTGTTCGTGGTCGACCGCAAGGATCTCGACTACCAGACGATGAAGGAGTATGACCGCTTCGAAAAGGGGGCGGCGAATGGGAACACTTCGACGGCGGTGCTTGCGCGGCAGCTTGCGGACGATGGAGCGCGTATTGTGGTGACGACGATACAGAAGCTGTCGAATTTCATCCGGCAGAATAAGTCGCATCCGATCTATGGCAAGCATGTCGTGCTAATTTTCGATGAGTGCCACCGCTCGCAGTTCGGTGAGATGCACACGGCCATCACAAAGGCGTTCAAGAAGTATCACGTCTTCGGATTCACGGGGACGCCGATCTTTGCACCGAATGCGGCAGGGGCGGGCAAGCCGTCTGCACGGACGACACCGCAGCTGTTCGGGGACAAGCTGCACACCTATACGATTGTGAATGCGATCAATGACGGCAATGTACTTCCGTTCCGTATTGACTATATCAATACGATGAAAAGCAAAGATGAGGTCGATGATAAAGAGGTACGTGCGATTGATCGGGAAAAGGCACTCGCCGCGCCCGAGCGCATTCGTGCGGTGGCGAAATACATTCTCGCGCATTTCGACCAGAAGACAATGCGGAGTAAGGCGTACTCGCTCAAGGGGCAGCGTGTGCTCGGATTTAACTCCATGTTTGCCGTCGCATCGATCCCTGTCTGCATGGCGTACTACGAGGAGTTTCGCCGTCAGCTGAGAGAGGCGGGACGGAGTCTCACGATCGCGACCATCTTCAGCTATGCGGCGAATGAGGACGATCCCGAGGATGCGCTGCCCGATGAGGACTTCGATACGGAGACCCTTGACCGCACGAGCCGAGACTTTCTTGATGATGCGATTGCGGACTACAACGCGCAGTTTCACACGAATTTCTCGACGGACGGCGATTCGTTCCAGAACTATTACAAGGATCTCTCTCAGCGGATGAAGAAGCGTGAGATCGATCTCCTCATCGTGGTGAATATGTTCCTCACGGGCTTTGACGCGACGACACTCAATACGCTCTGGGTGGACAAGAATCTGAAATACCATGGGCTGATTCAGGCGTTTTCGCGCACGAATCGGATTCTGAATTCGGTCAAGACATTTGGCAATATTGTCGCATTCCGCAATCTGGCAAAGGCGACGGATGATGCGATCTCGCTCTTTGGCGATGAGAATGCCGAAAGTGTCGTTCTTCTGCGCGGCTTCCGCGACTACTATGACGGGTATGATGATGAAAAGGGGCAGCACCACAAGGGTTATGCGGAGCTGATCGCAGAGCTGCGTGCGAAGTTCACTGTTGGAGAGCAGGTCTTAGGCGAGGCGGCGCAGAAGGATTTTGTGCGCGTTTTTGGCAGTATCCTGCGCCTGCGGAATATCCTCATGGCGTTTGATGACTTTGCGGAGGATGATCCGCTCCTGCCGCCGCGTGATCTGCAGGACTACCAGAGTGTCTACCTCGATATACACCATATATTGACGGGGCAGGGGAATGCGGAGAAGGAGAACATCAACGACGATGTTGTGTTCGAGCTGGAACTCATCCGGCAGGTAGACATCAACATCGACTACATCCTCATGCTCGTGGAGAAGTATCATGCTGCGAACGGTGCGGACAAGAGCATCATCGGCGTGATCGACCGTGCCGTTGGGTCGAGTCCCGAGCTGCGCAGCAAGAAAGAGCTGATCGACGGGTTCATTGCGACCGTCAATACGGATACTCGGGTGATGGAGGACTGGCGCACGTACGTCACGGAGGAGAAGGAAAAGGCACTTGCCTCCATAGTCGCGGAGGAGAATCTGAAACCCGACGAGACGGAACGGTTCGTCGCGAGTACGTTCCGCGACGGCCGGCTCAAGACCACCGGCACCGCCATCGATGCGATCCTCCCGCCCGTGCGCCGCTTCGGCGGCGGGCGTGCCGCGAAGAAGCGCAGCGTCATTGAGAAGCTCAAGGTGTTCTTTGAGAAGTTTATGGGGCTTGTGGGGGAGTAGGCGCGTAGGAGTGAAGATGCATGCAGCTGATGAAGGGAATGCCGAGTGCGCTGGTTGGTGCTTGGGGCGGTGACACACTGCTGCCCGCGCCGTTCGCCCAGGAAATCTATCTCACGCATTTCCCCATCGCGGGAGCATACTATGTGGAGGGGTGGGGCGATCTCGTTAAAGATATGCGGGCGGGAGACATGCTGAATCTCCTGCGTGAGCCGGAGAACGAACACGATACCTATGCGATCAAGGTCGTCGATGCAGCACAAAAAAAGCTCGGCTACATGCCGCGCCGCATGAACCACATCCCTGCGCGACTCATGGATGCGGGAAAACTGCTCTATGTGAAGATCACGCGGGTCGATGCGGATGATCTCGTGATGGAGCTTGACTTGTTTTTGCGGGAGTAAGGGAATGGAAACTGTGGTTCATGAGGAGTATGCACGTCTAAAGGCGGCGCAGCGGGCGGCGCTCGAACGGCTGAGTACGCTCTTATGCGCCTATGATGATCAGATTTTGCAGCAAAAGCCCTATTGGGAGGCGCGGTATACGGAGGTGTTCAGTGCGCTAGAACAGCAGTGCTATGCGGCCTTTGTTCGGAGTTCGGAGCTGCGCCGCAGGATCGCCCTCGCGCGGGCATATATGAATCGTGGAGCAGAGCCAGATGCGGCGGCGATTGACGCGCAAATCGTGCAGGAGTTTCACGAATACGAAGAAAAGCTGCGGCAGATGGAAGCGGAACGGGCGCGCGCTGCAAAGATTCTCGAGGCGGAGGAGCTGACGGATGAGGATGCGAAGCGGCTCAAGCATCTCTATCGTCAGCTCGCAAAGAATCTGCATCCGGATCTCCAGCCGGAGCAGTCGGCGGAGACGAAGCGGCTATGGCAGCGGGCAATGGATGCCTACGCTCTTGGTGATCTTGCGCGGCTCGAAATCCTCACCGCCATCGTGGAGTCAAAATACGTGGATGCCGACACTGTCGTCCCAGGAGACGAGCAAGATGGCAGCACCTCTATGCTCGAAGAGATGCGCGCAGCACTGAAACGAATCGAGGATCGCATCCGAAAATGCTGTGCTGCGCTCGAACGACTGGAGCAGGAACACCCATTCAAACATCGTGCCCTGCTTGAAAACCCTCGGGCGATAGGTGAGCGAAAAGATGAACTAAAACGTCAGATCACGCACTATATGGCGGCGTGTAAGGAACTGGAAATGCAGCTCGCAATGATGATGCAGGGGCGGGCGGAAGTGCTGCATTGAGATCATAGCCTTTGCTATGCATCCGGATTGTCTCTTTCCGTTGTCATAGAAACTACTTATTTACATATTTTTAGACCATCCATATCTGATAAAATGTCGTAGGTTGTATAATCTATCCATTGTATCTGGTAAAAGCATACAACAAATCCCCCGCCGTTTTCGGCGGGGGATTTGTTCGTAAGGATATAGGAGAAGTATCGGTGTCCTCAGGTAATGGATGCCCGATAGATGCTGTCGACGGCCTTTTTGAGGACGGCGTCGAATTCGGCGGCGCTCTGGCTGACGCGCAGCTCCTGTGCGAGGGCGCGGGAGAAGCTGGCGATGAGGCCGTGGTTGCGCGCGAGTTTTTCGTTCGCATCGTCCTGCGTGTAGCCGCCGCTGAGGGCGACGACACGTACGACGTGCGGGTCTTTCATGATACCTTCGTAGAGGTTGTCGACGGTCGGGATGGTGACCTTGAACATGATCTTGGCATCGGCGGGCAGCTTTGCGAGGTGCTCTTTGATGGCGCCGAGCATGATCTCCTCTGCCTTTTCTTTATCGGGGCAGTGGATGTCGACCTCCGGCTCGAGGATGGGGACAAAACCCTTGCGGACGATCTGCATGCCGACCTCGAACTGCTGGTCAATGATGGCGCGGATGCCGGCCGGGTTTGCCTGCTTGATGACGGAGCGCATTTTCGTGCCGAAGATGTGGCGTTCCTTTGCGCGATCCAGCAGGGCGTCGAGACCCGGGATGGGCTTCATGAGCTGGACGCCGTCCTTCTCCTCGGCGAGGCCTTTGTCGACCTTCAGGATGGGGATGATGCCCTTCTTGGTCCAAAGGAAGTCCGCAGTGAAGAGACCGTCGATCTGGCGGTCCATGGTGTTCTCAAAGAGGATGGCCGCGAGGATCTGGTTCTTGTCGAATGACGGGCTCTTGATGATGCGTGTGCGCATTTCGTGGACGCGCGTGAACATCTCATCGTCGCCGTGGTAGGCACTCTCGTCGATGCCGTACGCTTTCAGCGCCTTGGGCGTGGAGCCGCCGCTCTGGTCGAGCGCTGCGATGAAGCCCTTGTCATGCTGCATGCGGTTCAGCTGTTCCTGATTCATTGGACATACCTCCTGTTGTGAGAAATATGAGGGAGAGGGCACCCCTTTCGCCGCTCTGCGTCTGATCCTCCGCGCAGGCGGGGAAACCGAGCGTGCGGATCAGGGACATGGCCCCGTTTGCTTCTATATTTTATTATAGCGCGATTTTCAGAAGAATACAACGACATTGAAAGTGCTTATCATAAATTTTATCTGCCGCTGCTGATCTGCGCGGACTCTTGCGCTGGAGGAGCGTCCGCAGGGAGGCGGCTGCTGTCACCCTGCGGCGTCATCATGCCCCCCTGCTTTCAGTCGATGCAGCCGAATTTCCCGCAGCCCCCGGGCACAGCCGCGGGATCATCTCTGGTTCCACAACTCCCGTTGACCTCTTTGGAAGGGCCTCCTGCTTGACCCGCGGCGAAAAGTATCGTATGGTAATCTTATGGAAAAGATGGGGCTTGTAAAGAAAAAGGGGCAGGGGAGCTTTCTGGCTGCGGCATATTGCAGGAGATTTACATGAGTCTATACAATCTGATTCAGGCGAAGATATTCAGCATATATGAGGACTGGTGCTTGAAGAGCAGCTCGATGAACCGGCACGGCTTTCACATCGTGGGCATCGAGAACGAGCTGAAGTCAATGCGGGACGGACGCAATATGTTCGTGGAACTCTGCCCGCCGCACGCAGTCGAGGGCTGCACGTCCATGAAGGCGGTGGGCGGGAAGGCTGCCGATCAGGCAGACCTGCTGCTGGAAATCGACGGGAAGAAGTATCGCCGTGCGGGGATTTCCTACGACGATGCCGCGCGGATCATGAAAGACTTCGTGCAAAAAAGAGTACGCCCCGCTGCAAGGGAGTATGAGCCGATGGAAGACGACTCGAAAGCGATCGCAGATGCATTCGCTGCGCTGGCGGACATCCTGCTCGGAGACGCCGCGTATACGAAGAGCCTCCGGAAGAAGATGCAGGCGAAAGGCGCGGCGGGCGTTGATGTCGGGTGGGAAAGACTCTGCAAAAAACTCGTGCGCAGCGGCAGGGCAATCGCGCTCGATTGGAAGAGCTGGAAGGAGGACTTTGTGGCTGCCGTAGACACGCTGTCAGCGGGTACGGGGCTCGCCGTCCATGCGGATATGCTCGGTGAAACGGACGGGATTCCTCTTTGGAGCAAGGCGGTGAACGCATCGTGGCACAATTATGTCCTCGCTGCGATGGACATGAACAACGAGGATTACGTCCTGCTCGTTCTGCCGCGGGAGGATTTTATGCGTGCAGCAGAGTGTGCGCGTGCGCTTTTGCATCGGATCGCTCCTGCAGAGGAGATGTAAGGCTATATACAAAAACAGCGATTTGCACACCATGCAAATCGCTGTTTTTGATTGCCTTTCCTTCCTCATGCGACAGGCGCATCATGAGGAAGCGAGCATAGATTTCTTTCTATGGGTACGGCGCATTGTGTTCGCCCTTTCGCCTCTTGGAACTTCATTTCGGGGAGATGTTCGCACACTCCTGCATTTGCAAACGGGCCTTGGCGTTGATGCTCGTCAGCGGTCACCATAGGAAAATCCCTGCCAGGAATCGGCAAGCGCTTGGCGGGGATTCCTGTCGAGCTCAGCGTAGGGCTTCCATTGGATCGCTGCTTTCGTAGGATTGCCGCGGGAGGGGAGAAAATCGGCGAGAAATGCCTGAAACTCAGAGCCATACGGATCGGCATGCATTATATACGGCACGTAGAATACAGCAGAGGCATCAACGAAGCCGGGCTGATTGGCGGACGAAGAATCTGCGTAGGAATATTTCGCCGCAACAGTGCTTACGTGAAGAATGCCGTCCTTTAGGAAAACCTGCTGATATTGGTGCATTGATTCCTCGCGACCGTCTCTTCGCCCCGTGCGTATCCACGTATCAATATGATAGACGCGATTTCCGCCGATCATGACCATGGGGACATTATGCCCCCACAGGTAGGAAAGGTCGGGCGTGATGGTGTAGTCTGCCGGCGGAATATCCGTTCGTACAGGCTCGAGCCGCGTGCCGTCTGCGCTGATCTCGTAGACGTAGCTGTCGATGCTGCGGGGGATGCTTGTCATTGCTGTCATCGCTTGGAGAGCAGGCTCTCCAAGGCCTGCAGCCTTTGCCTCCAAAAAGGCGGAAACATCAAAGTACAGGCCTCGAATGAGCAACTCGAGTCGTCCGTTTGCGTCCAGATCGGTAACGGCATAGGAGATGCCTGACATATCATCAGACCAATCCGTTTTTTCTTTGCCGAGGTGCCACGTCTGTTCCGTCAAGGAGATATCCCTGCTCCACACGTCTTTGCTGTGTGCGATGATGTCGAGCTGGGTATCGACTGCGGGCGGAGCCGCGCAGGCAGGCAATGAAAGGCTGAGGGTAAGGAAGGTGAGGACTGCGGGAATGATTTTGTGTGAAAAATTCACAATGCGTTCTCTTTGCATGGAAGGAGCGGCCTCAGCAGGTGCGGCACTTGTCATAGATGCCTTTATCCTTGAGCAGCTTGACCATGGTCTCGCCGATGTGCGCGACGGTCTCTGCGACGGGAATGCCTGCCGCGTTGAGCGCTGCGACCTTGTCCGCTGCTGTGCCCTTGCCGCCGGAGATGATCGCGCCGGCATGTCCCATGCGTTTGCCCGGAGGTGCCTGACGACCGGCGATGAATGCTCCGACGGGCTTGTCGGGCATGTTCTCCTTGATCCAGGCGGCGGCCTCCTCCTCTGCTGTGCCGCCGATCTCGCCGATCATGAGCACGGCGTAGGTGTCGGGATCGTCGCGGAAGAGCTGCAATACGTCGATGAAATCAAGTCCCTTGACCGGGTCACCGCCGATGCCGACGGTGGTGGTCTGTCCGATGCCGGCGTTCGTGAGCTGGAATGCCGCTTCGTATGTGAGGGTACCGGAGCGCGAGACGAGGCCGACGTGACCGGGCTTGCTGACGCTGCCGGGCGTGATGCCGACCTTCGACTGCCCGGAGGTGAGGAGACCCGGGCAGTTCGGCCCGAGGAAGCGCGTCTTTTTCCCCCGCATGTAGCGGCGTACCTTGACCATATCGAGAACGGGAATGTTCTCGGTGATGCAGACGACGAGATCGAGTTCCGCGTCGATCGCCTCGAGGATGGCGTCCGCAGCAAAGCGCGCGGGGACGTAGATGACGGAGACGGTTGCGCCGGTCGCATCGACCGCATCCTTGACGGTGTTGAATACGGGGACGCCGAGCGCCGTTTGTCCCGCCTTGCCGGGGGTGACGCCGGCGACAATCTGCGTGCCGTATTTGAGCATCTGCTCCGTGTGGAACATCGCCGCTGTACCGGTGATGCCCTGGACGATGACTTTGGTGTCCTTATCAATCAGAACTGACATGGTACGCCCTCCCTCTTAGTTCTTAGCCGCAGCGACAAGTTTCACGATCTGCTCGGCGCCGCCCTCCATCGTGGGTGCGGCAAATACGTTGGTGATAGGGGTGTTCCGCAGGATCTCGCGCCCCTCTTCGACCATCGAACCCTCGAGGCGTACGACGACGGGAACGGGGAGGGAACTGCCGTCCTTGGAGATGATATGTGCGGCCTCGATGATGCCCTTTGCGATGTTGTCGCAGCGGTTGATGCCGCCCATGATATTGACGAAGATGCCCTTTGCCTGACCGCCTTCGAGCATGATGCTGAATGCCTTGGCGATCTTCTCGGGCGCGGAGTCGCCGCCGACGTCGAGGAAGTTCGCCGGCTCGCCGCCGTAGAACTTGAGCATGTCAACGGTCGCCATCGCAAGCCCTGCGCCGTTGACCATACATGCGACGTCACCGCCGAGGTTGACGTAGTTGAGCCCCGCTGCCGCCGCTATGCGCTCCTTCGGATCCTCCTCGCTCTCGTCGCGCAGCATCGCGATGTCAGAGTGGCGGAAGAGCGCACTGTCGTCGAAGTTGAGCTTTGCGTCGAGTACGACGATTTTGTCGTCCTCGGTGAGGACGAGCGGATTGATCTCGAGCTGAGAGCAGTCTTTGTCAACGAATGCGGTGTAAAGCTTCTGCATGGTTGAAACGGCTCTGCGGATGGCGGCCTCCGGGATGTTGATGGCATATGCCATGCGCATCGCTTGGAATCCTGCCAGACCGATGACGGGATCGATGTACTCCTTGATGATCTTCTCGGGTGTTTCGGCAGCGACTTTTTCGATCTCGACGCCGCCCTCCTCCGAGCCCATCATGACGACGCTTGCCGTATGGCGGTCGATGATAAAGGAGAGATAGTATTCCTTCTTGATCTTTGACGCCTCTTCGATGAGGAGGCGTTCGACGACTTTGCCCTCGGGACCGGTCTGATGTGTGACGAGAACCTTGCCGAGAAGTTCCTGTGCGACGGCGCGGACTTCTTCGGCGCTCTTTGCGAGCTTCACGCCGCCGGCTTTGCCGCGTCCGCCCGCATGGATCTGCGCCTTGACGACAACGACAGGAGTATCGAGTTTTTCGGCATTGGTGACGGCCTCATGGACGCTGAACGCGGGCAGTCCATTCGGTACGTTGATGCCGAACTCACGCAGTATCTGCTTGGACTGGTACTCATGAATGTTCATCTGGTCAAGCCTCCTTTAATTATTATGAGCAGAACTCCAGTATAGCTGCTATATTACGCTTCTTTCTGCGGAATGTCTAGCAATTTCGGTGCGGCGCATGATTGAAAAACTTGGTGCTGCATAAATATTTTCTATAAATGTGATGAAGCTCTATAAATATTGAAACGCAGAGGCAATCGGCTGCCGTACCGACATCACGTCTTCTCGGAGGCGGAGGCAGCAATCGCACCGACGGGACAGTCCTCGGCCGCCTCCAGTGCATCGTCCTGCTCGAGACAGGTCGGCTGCCGCAGGATGACGGCGGAGCGCTGCGTGCGGTCGATATGAAAGACAGCGGGCAGCCGCTCCTCACACATGCCGCAGGAGATGCATGCTGTCGAATCAATGGAAAGATTCATGAAAGTCACCAAAATGAAAATTTCCTGCTGCGCCGAAGCACAGCAGGAGTTTTTTCAAAATAAATATAACACACGCTTATAGTATGCCGCAGTCGGATGGATCTGTCTGTGACTCGGGCAACAGTTTGCCTCTCTCAGATTTCCGCACTGGCATCGGATGCCTTGAGCACTTTGTGCAGGTAGGTGCGGATCTCGACGCCGTGTTCCATCTTCATGATGTCGTCAAGGAGCTCCTTCGCCTGCGCCGAGGTGACGGAACGGATCATCTCCTTGACGCGCGGGATGGACGGCGCACTCATAGAGAGCTCTGTGATGCCCATGCCGAGCAGGATGACGGCGGCATAGGGGTCGCTCGCCATCTCACCGCACATGCCGGCCCAGATGCCGTGTTCACGCGCACTCTGGATCGTGCGTTGGATGAGGCGCAGGACGGCGGGGTTGAACGGGTTGTAGAGGTGCGCGATCTGGGCGTTGCCGCGGTCGACCGCGAGGGTGTACTGGATGAGATCGTTCGTGCCGATGCTGAAAAAGTCGACGTACTGTGCGAGCAGCGGAGAGATGACAGCGGCGGCCGGCGTCTCGACCATGATGCCGATCTGCACGTCGTCGGAGTACTCCTTGCCCTCGTGGGCGAGTTCGAGTTTCGCCTGCTCGACGAGTTTCAGCACGCGCTGGATCTCGCTGACGCTGATGACCATCGGGACCATCATGGCTGCTTTGCCGTAGAGACCGGCGCGCAGGATCGCCTTGATCTGCGGGAGGAAGAGGTCGTGCCGATCGAGGCTGATGCGCAGCGCCCGGTAGCCGAGGAACGGGTTCTCCTCGGGGTCGATGTTGAGATAGGGCAGAGGCTTGTCACCGCCGATGTCCATGGTGCGGATGATGCAGATATTCCCGTCGCATTTCTCGACCGCGGCGCTGTACGCCTTGAACTGATCCTCCTCCGTCGGAATCGTCGTCGAGCCCATGAAGACGAACTCGGAGCGGAAGAGACCGACACCCTCCGCGCCGTAGGTGAGCGCGTTGTCCACATCCATATGCGTGCCGATGTTTGCTGTGAGCTCGATGCGCACGCCGTCCTTTGTTACGGCCGGCAGATCCTTGAGTGCGGCATAGTGCGCTGCGAGCTTCTTCTGTTCCTCGAGTTTGCCCTCATAGAGGGTGCGCTCCTCCTCGGTCGGGCGGATGATGATGTCGCCGCGGCTGCCGTCGAGGATGACCTCGTCGCCGTCGTTGATGCGGCTGATCTTGTCGCCGATGCCGAGAACCGTCGGGATGGCGCGCGCCTTTGCGATGATGACGACGTGGCTGGTTGCGCTGCCGGAGCCGAGGATGACGCCCGCGATCTGCTCGGTCGGCATGCCGGCGACGACGGACGGCTCGATCTCCTCTCCGCAGAGGATGACCTGGCCTGCACCAATCTCTGGTTCCTTGACGCCGAGGACGTATTTCGCGATGCGCTTGCCGACATCGCGCAGGTCGACGGCGCGTGCGGCGAAGTACTCGTCCTCCATCTGCTCAAAGAGCTGCGCCTGTTCGTTTGCAGCGTCGAGGATGCCCTGCGGAGCGCTGCCTGTTGCCTCGATTTTCGTTTTGATGTTTTCCGCCATCATGGGATCCTGCACCATCATGCGGTGCGCTTCGAGGATCGCCGCCTGCTCCGTCTGCTCCTCTTTGCGCAGACGTTCGATGGTCGTGAGGAGAATTTCGGTGACGGCAACGATCGCCGCCTCCGCCTTGCCCTGCTCCTCGGCAATGCTGCCGGGATGATAGGCTGCGAGATAGCCGTCAAGATTCTGGCCCGCGAGCATGACCTGACCGACGGCAATGCCTGAGATGACCCCTTTTCCACGGATCGTTTCCGCCATATGTGACACCCCTCCTGATATTTAGTCTATGAATGCCTACGAAAAAACGCCGCGAGGCGAAACGATGCACTGCCTCGGGCGTTTTCAAACAGGCTTACTCTTCGCCGAACTTCGAGTTGACGAGATCGGCGAGCTCCTTCACGGCAGCTGCCTCGTCCTCCCCCTCGGCAATGATGGTGAGCTCCGTGCCCTTGACGAGGCCCATGCTCATCAGCATGAGGATGCTCTTGGCGTCAACCTTCTTGCCCTTCGCCTCGATTTGGATCTTGGACTTGAACTTTGTTGCCGTCTGAACGAATACCGATGCGGGACGCGCATGAATGCCCGTCTTGTTCTCGATCATAACTGTTTCCTGCGTCATGTGAACATCTCCCATCCGTTAGTTAGTCTGTCTGTATTCCCCCTGCACACGTCCGCTGCATACCGTGGATACGCCCGTCATGCGCGAATGAATGTCACGGTCATTATACTATAAAAAGCGAAATGAAAAAAGAGTAGAAGGAAAAAAGTTTTTTGGGAAAAAGATTAGTTTTTTCCCACAATATTTCTCCTGCGAAGAAGGATTTTGTCCCTCCGTGTCGAAACCAACTTAGAATACCTGTATGCGGCGGTGCATTTGCCGCATCGGGAGACGGCTGCACGAAGGGAAGTGACGGCGATGCAGACGCAGATTCGGCTCTCTTCGCTTGGCTTTGCCGCGCTCATCAGCGCTGCGCTCGTTGCGGGAGCGATCGCCCTGCATCCGCCGCTCACGCGGGCCTACTGCATACGGTTCGCGGGGCTGATCGCAGGAGCGGGGCTCGTCGTGACGCTCTACGACCGTGCGATGACGGCACACGCGCGTCGGCGTGCGGAGGAGGAGCTGCGTACCTTTACGGAGGAGCACGCTGAGGAATCTGCGCGCGCCGCCGCGGAGGACGGGACAGCGCCCGATTCGCCGGGGCAGGAGCCTGCCGCGCTGCCGAGCGATGCTGTAGCGGCTGCGGATGACGATCTGCCGGAGAGTCTCGATGGTCTGCTCGATGCCGCGCACGCAGCCACGGAGCATATGCCGCTGCGTGCAGTTGCAGCGTATCGCCGGGCGCTTGCGCGCTATCCGGACGACTCGTACATGCCCTATCTCATCATCGAGCTCTCCACGCTCTACAAGCGCATGGGGGACTATGATGCGGCGCTGGCGCTCTTTGACGAGATGCTCGCACTGCCCGTCGTCGCAAAGAACGCCGTCGTGGTGCAGGAGTTTCAGCGCTCCCGCAGATTTTTGGGCGCCGTTTCTGCTATGCTCGCCGCGCAGGGGACGCCCGCGCTTCCCTACGGAGAGATTCCGAAGGAACTGCTTGCGGAGGCGGACCGCCGCGCAGAGCATCCAACCATCTGACATTTTTGGTAAAATGGAGGAATACAAATGAAGAAAAGCGTTGACATCCTGGGACTTCCCGTCATCAGCATCACCGAGGGCCGCGAGCTCGGCATGAGCAAGACCCTGCTCATTGATGCGCCGAACCGCGTTGTGGCGGCGATCACGATTGAGGACGAGGACTGGTATCGCGGAGTCAAGCTCATTCCCTACGATAATGTCATTGCGGTCGGCGATGATGCGGTCACGGTCAACCACAGCGAAAACATCCTGACGCTCGATGCGGCCGGCGATTTCGAGACCCTGCTCGACGACAACATCCGCGTGATCGGCACGAAGGCAATCACGCGCACGGGCGTCATTCAGGGGACGATCACCGAGATCTTCATCGGCAAGGACGGCAGCATCGAAAAGTGCGAGATCACGGCGCCCGAGGGCTCTACGTCCGAGGTGACGGCGGATCAGGTCTCGATCTTCGGCAAGGAAGTTACGGTCATCTCTCCGGAGGGGGACGCCGGAAAAAAATCTGACGCAGCGGATGCGCCGGCGGCATCCGCTGTGACAACGTCCGCAGAAGAGCCTGCGGCTGAGCCGGCAACAGAACCTGCCGCCGAGGAGTCTGCGGCCTCCGCTGAGACTCCGGCAGAGGATACGGCCGCAGCGGCGGAACCATCCGCCGAGCCCACGATTGAGGAGCTTGCGGTAGAGGATGCGCCGGCAGAGACTCCTGCGGCAGAAGCGGCCGCTGAGGAGCCGGCTGAGGATAAGAACGCAGACCGTGTGAATGAGGATCGCCACCGCCGCTTCCTGCTCGGCAAGAAGGCGACGCGCACGATCAAGATGGACAACGGCGTCGTCATCGTCGAGGCGGGCGCGGACATCACCGAGGAAGTTCTGCAGAAGGCGAAGCTCGGCAACAAGTTCATCGAGCTCTCGATGAGCGCACAGTAAACGCCGAATAATCAAATAGGGGAGCTGGCAGCAGCCGGCTGAGAGGGGGCAATGCGCCCCGACCCAGGACCTGATTTGGGTAATGCCAACGTAGGGATAAACATGCGCACAGCAGCGCGGCTATGTCAGTTGGCATGGCCGCGTTTTTTCATATAATAAAGGAGTCTGTCATGGAAAAGAGGACAAGCATTCCTGCGAATGCCCTCATTTGGTTCGGTGCGGGCGTGTCGCTCGCGGAGATCCTGACGGGAACATTCTTTGCCCCGCTGGGATTTCGCGACGGCGGCATCGCCATCATCGCGGGACATGTGATCGGCTGTTTCCTGCTCTTTCTCGCCGGTCTCATCGGCGCGCGGACGCGCCGGAGCGCGATGGAGACGGTGAAGATGGCGTTTGGGGCGCGCGGGGGACTGCTCTTTGCGGTGCTGAACGTCATGCAGCTCGTCGGCTGGACGTCGATCATGATCTATGACGGTGCGCTTGCCGCAAACAGTGTGATGGATGCGGGGCACTGGCTCTGGTGCCTCGTGATCGGCGCGCTGATCATCGTTTGGATCCGCATCGGCATTCTGCAGATTGAGCGCGTGAATGCCGTTGCGATGACAGGACTCTTCCTCCTCACGGTGCTTCTCTGCAGCGTCATCATGGGCGGGGCGGGCACAGCGGAGGGCAGCGCCGCAGGCGAGGCGATGAGCTTTGCGATGGCGCTTGAGCTCTCGATTGCCATGCCGCTCTCGTGGCTGCCGCTCATCTCGGACTACACGCGGGAGGCGGAGAAACCCGCGGCGGCTGCGGCCGTCAGTGCGCTCGTCTACGGCCTCGTCAGCTGCTGGATGTACTTCATCGGCATGGGCGCGGCGATCCTTACGGGCGAGTCGGACATCGCCCAGATCATGCTCCATGCGGGACTCGGTGCGGCCGGCCTCGGCGTCGTCGTCCTCTCAACGGTGACGACAACCTATCTCGACGCCTACTCGGCGGGCGTTTCGAGCGAGAGCATCGTGCGCGGCATAGCGGGCCGGACGGTCGGCATCGGCGTGACCGTGTTCGGTGCCGCTGCTGCCTGCCTCTATCCGATGGACGACATCACGGGCTTCCTCTACATCATCGGCTCGGTCTTTGCACCGATGATTGCCGTACAGATCGCAAGCTGCTTTCTCCTGCGCGAGGATGCCTCGGGGCGCAGCGTGCATGCCGTCAACCTCGGCGTCTGGTTCATCGGATTTCTCTGCTACCATTGCCTCATGACGCTCGATACGCCCGTCGGCAGCACCCTGCCGACCATGGCTGCCACCCTCGTACTCGCACTCCTCGCACATCGCATGCTGGGAAAAGGGGGAGAGGAATAGCCTCCCTCGCCGCAGTGCACGGTCAAGACGCATCAATTGAAAGGATATCATGCATACATCTATCATCGATCAGATCCGCAGGACGACCCCGCTCGTACACTGCATCACCAACTATGTCACGGTCAACGACGTCGCGAACGTCCTGCTCGCGATCGGCGCGCGCCCCATCATGGCGGATGATCCCGCCGAGGCCGAGGAGATCACGGCACTCTGCGCGGGGCTCTGCATCAACATCGGCACACTGAACGCGCGCACGATTCCGAGTATGCTGGCCGCCGGAAAACACGCGCGTGCGCTCGGTCATCCCGTCGTGCTCGACCCTGTCGGTGCGGGCGCGAGCAAACTGCGCACGGAGACGGCCCTGCAGATTCTCGATGAAGTTCGTCCTGCGGTCGTGCGCGGAAACATCTCCGAGATCCGCACGCTTGCCTTCGGCAGCGGCAGCACACAGGGCGTTGATGCCAGCGCGGCGGATGCCGTCACTGAGGAGAATCTTGCGGAGGCTGCCGCGTTTGTGCGCGGCTTTGCCGCGCGTACGGGCTGCATCGCCGCCGTCACGGGAGCGATTGACCTCATCTCGGACGGAACGGACTGCTATGCTGTGCGGAACGGACATCCCGAGATGGGGCAGGTCACGGGCACGGGCTGCCAGCTCTCCGCGCTCCTTGCGGCGGCGCTTGCCTCCGCGCCTGTCGCGCCTCTTTTAGCAGTTACGGAAGCTGCGGCACTCATGGGCATCGCGGGCGAACTGGCTCGGGCGCGCATGGAGGAGCACGACGGCAACGCATCCTACCGCGCGCGCATCATTGACGCCATCTGCTGCATGACGGCGCAGGAACTTGCTGACCATGCGAAGATCACGAGCGTATGAGGAGGGGACTATGATGAAAATGCATACGGCACTGACCATTGCGGGCAGCGACTCCAGCGGCGGGGCGGGGATTCAGGCAGACCTCAAGACCATGACGGCGCACGGCGTCTACGGCATGAGCGCCGTCACGGCACTCACCGCGCAGAATACGACAGGCGTTACAGATATCCTTGCCGTGCCGCCTGCCTTCCTCGCGGCGCAGCTTGACGCCGTCTTTGCCGATATTCCGCCCGATGCCGTCAAGATCGGCATGGTCGCGGACGCCGCACTCATCCATGTCATTGCGGAGAAACTTGACGAATATGACGCAAAAAATGTTGTTGTTGACCCCGTCATGGTCGCGACCAGCGGGGCGCGTCTCATCAGCGAGGGTGCCGTGGAGGCGCTCGTCAGCGAGCTTTTGCCCCGCGCGGCGCTCATCACGCCGAACATCCCCGAGGCGGAGGTGCTTGCCGACATGGCGATCACAGACCGCACTGCCATGACCGCCGCAGCGGCGCGCATCCATGAACGCACGCATGCGGCCGTTCTGATGAAGGGCGGGCACAGCGTTGATGATGCGAATGATCTTCTCGTCGATGATACGGGCGCGCGCTGGTTCGAGGGACGGCGCATCGCGACGTCGAATACCCACGGCACCGGCTGCACCCTCTCGAGCGCCATTGCGTCCAACCTCGCGCGCGGCATAGACACAGACACCGCCGTCGCGCGGGCAAAGGCATATCTCTCCGGCGCCCTCGCGGCGGGGCTCGACCTCGGGCACGGGAGCGGTCCGCTCGCACATACCTTTGACCTGAAGAGCCGCTTTATCGTGTAAGATCCAGCCTTCCCCACTGCGGCAGAGGAGGGGGACCACTCGCCGGAGTGGCAGAAGGGCCGCTTTTATCGAAGGAGATTATCAATGCTTGACACACGAACCCGTAAACTCACCCTCGCCGGCATCTTCGTCGCTGCCGCCGTCCTCGGCGGCGTGTTCAGCTTTCCCGTGCTCGGCAGCCGCTGCGCGCCCATGCAGCACCTCGTCAATATCCTCGCCGCCGTATTCCTCGGACCGCTCTGGGGCGTCGGCGCTGCGTTCGCTGCGAGCCTCCTGCGGAACATCGCGGGAGTCGGAACACTCATGGCATTTCCCGGCAGCATGATCGGTGCGTTGTTGTGCGGGCTCATTTACCACTATACGCGGCGAATCGGCCTCACCTGCATCGCCGAGGCGTTCGGTACCGGCATCCTCGGTGCACTCGCCGCCTATCCCGTCGCGGCCTTCCTCATGGGACTGAATCCCGCGAGTTACACCGTCTACATCGTTCCCTTCCTCATCTCCACCGGCGCAGGCAGCATCCTCGCCTATCTGGCTCTGAGGTTTTTGCTGCCGAAGATTCGAAGGGAAAAGTTATAGGATACACGATGCCCCCATAAGCAGCGCTTTTTGATCGTGCTTATGGGGGCATTCTGTCGGGGGGAAAAGAATTCATTGGAGCCGAAAACTCCTTTACAGTATTTGATTCAGTTGTTGAGATGTGATCCTTATGTTATCCGCGCTTCTCTGTCCGAATCCCGCGGATACAGGCGCATTGCTGTGCGCCGCTGCCTGCGTCGGCGGCGGTGATGCAGAGGTCGAACGCCTCTGTGCCGGGCTGATCGAGCGGGATCATGACGACCTGTTCGTAGCCGATGATTGTACGGGTACCGTCGGTGAGCGGCGTGCGCGTGAGCTCGGTGCAGCCGAGCGCGTGACCCGTCTCTATGCCGCTCCGATAGGTGAGTGTCGACCAAGCGGGATAGCCGATGAATCGCGTCTTGACGTAGAGATTCTCGCCGCGAAAGACGATCCCTTCGGGCACGCGGTTCGGATAGTCCTCCGGTGCCGGGATGCAGCCCGTCTGCTCTGAGCAGAGTTCGATGGGGGCAATCCGTGTGAGCGGCGGTGCAGATGCGGCGCTGACCTGCGCGGCACTTCCGAGGATGAGGACAGCGGCCAGCACCGTCCGATAAAATTTGAAGATGCAATTTTGCATAGAGAATTCCTCCCCGCACCTATTATATAATATGATATGCAAAAAACAACACGCCGGCAGACTCTGCCGGCGTGTTTGCGTTTCCTATGATGTTACGAGGCTTTTTTCCCGCTCAGCACGATCTTGCTGAAGAGGGCGAGGAGGCCGAGGAAGACGGCGAGGCCGAGCATCTCGGCGGTATCTGCGAAGTCGCTTCCGACCATCGCGAGCGGATTCTCATCGCCGCCGTTCGAGACGGAGAGGACGATGAGGCCTGCGAGCAGGACACCGACGATGGACTCGCCGACGATGAGACCCGATGCAAAGAGCGTACCGCGCCGGAGGCCTGCCGCCTCTGCCTCAGCACCTGCGGTTTTGCGCAGATGGCGGTTGAGGAAGTAGCCGAGGATGGCACCGACGACGAGCGGTGTCTGGATGACGGGCGGGAGGTAGATGCCCATGCCGACGGCGAGCGGCGGCAGGACGAGGTTTTTCGTCGTGCGCTTGAGCAGCTGATCGATGAGGACCAGGACAACACCCAGGCCGATGCCGATGTAGATATACTCCCACGCGAGTTTGCTGGAGAAGATGCCCTGCGCGATGGTGGTCATGAGCACGGCCTGGGGTGCGGAGAGTGCCTGCGCGGGATCCATGCCCGGACGCGGCATGGCCCCGGGGAAGCCGTATGCCTCGTAGAGGAGGTTGAGCACGGGGGCGATGACAAGCGCACCGACCACGCAGCCGATGAGGAGCGCGGCCTGCTGGCGCCACGGCGTTGCTCCGACGAGCCAGCCCGTCTTGAGATCCTGCATATTGTCGTTCGAGATGCAGGCAATCGCGAGGATGATCGAGGTGGTAAAGATGGCGGTTGCTGTTGCAAATTTCTCACCGCCCGGCAGATCAAAGATGCCGAACGAGGAGCACAGCGCGTACATGACGAGTGAGGAGACAATGATGCCGAGGATCCCGATGCCCGAGATCGGACTCGCGGATGTGCCGACAAGTCCTGCCATGTAGGCGCAGGCGGCAGCGACAAAGAAGCCCATGAGGACGGATACGCCGACGCCGACAACGGTGAAGATGAGCTTTTGATTCGGGGGGATGCTCTCCGGCGAGACGAAGAGGTAGAAGATCGCAAGGAGTCCGATGACCGTTACGCCGAAGACGAGCGCAATGCTCTTCATCGACATGTCGATGTCCATGCGGTGCAGACCCTTCTCTGTATCGTCCATGCGTGTACCTGCGATGGACTCCTTGACTCCGTCGATGACGGGGCGGGCGAGCGTCATGAGTGTCCAGATCGCCGCAACGCCCATTGCGCCTGCACCGATGAGGCGCACCTTCTGCTGATAGACGGCACCGGCGAATTTTTGGAGCGTCATGCCGTCCGGCAGTGCCTCGGTCATGGTGAAATAGGGGACGAAACCCGCCCATGCGATGAGGATGCCGACCAGCATGGCGAGTCCGCTCGCAATGCCGATAAGGTAGCCCGCACCCACGAGAGCGGTCGAGTAGCCGAGCGGCAGCTGCGTCATGCCGCGGCCGACGTGGAACCATGCCGAAAGACTGCCGCCGAGCACCTGCAGGCCGTTGGTGAGGAAGGCGATGATGCCGGCGACGACACTGCCCGAGAGGATTTCCTTGATGCCGGATTCGGATTTGCCGTCCGCACGCGTGCGGCTGCCGACCTTTAGAATCTCGGCGGCAGCAACGCCCTCAGGATAGGCGAGGTCGCTGTGCACGACCATGGCGCGGCGCAGCGGAATCGTAAACAGCACGCCCAAGCAGCCGCCACAGGCCGCGACAAGAAGCGTCTGCATGAACTCGAAGCCGTGCCAGTAGCCGATCATGAGCATGCCCGGAATGATGAAGATGATCGCGGACAAGGTGCCGGCCGCCGAGGCCTGTGTCTGCACCATGTTGTTTTCCAGGATATTAGAATCCTTCGCCATCTTGAGAACGGCCATCGAGATGACAGCTGCCGGGATGGCGGACGAAAACGTCAGACCGACCTTCAGCCCCAGATAGACGTTCGATGCCGTAAAGATCACTGTCAATACGGCACCCAAGAGCATGCCGCGCACGGTAAGCTCAGGTAATCGCAGCTCATGCTGCATGAACTCATTGTGTTCATTTTTCATAGTATCGCTCCCTATAGTAATTTGCGCCCATGAAGCAGGCGAATGGATGCTTATCTATTATAGCACATATTTATAGAACATATAGCAAAATTTATATAAAAATCGTAAAAATGAATCCATTTTCCTCATTTGTCCCAAATAAGAAATCGCTGCGCAATTTGGCGCAGCGATTCATCATAATATCCATCTGTATCTCATACATGCCGCTCTTATTTGTCTCCATAGTGAGAACCGCATTGAGCAATCTCCAACACGCCATCGGATATTTGAAAGACAAGCCGATTCTTCTCATCGATGCGCACGCTGTAAAAGCCGCTCCAGTTGCCGCGCAAAGGCTCCGGCTTTCCTATACCGTCATACCCGTTTCGATCGATGTCCTTGATGAGATTATTGATCTTTTTCAGTGTTTTCTTATCCTTGGTTTGCCATTCGATATATTCAGCCCACGCCTCATCATGCCATATTTTTCGCACCGCTACACCTCAATGAGTTCATGCTCAGACACATTTCTTCCCGCTCTTATGTCTGCAATCCTCCGATCCAGAATCGTCGCATTTTCTGAAGACCAAAACGGCTCTGCCATGACTTCGAAAGGGATGCGCCTTTCTCTGCTGAGCCTTTTCAGGTAGATGTTGACTGCAGTAGACATGGACATCCCCATGTCTTCACACACCTGTTCTGCCTCCCGCTTCACATCATCATCAATGCTCAGACAAATCTGTGCCATAATCTCATCCCCCTTCTTCTTGATTATATTACATTTGCACCAATGCCGGCAAGCTTGTCCTTCATGACGTCGATTGCCTTCAAGAGCTGCACGTCCTGTGCACCGTCCGCCTGCGGCTCGACGCGAACGTCTGGCTCAATGCCCGTGCCGTCGATGCTTCTGCCCGACGGAGTGTAATACTTGGCAATCGTGAGCTTCAGTGCATCATCATCGTAGAGCGGTAAGATGACCTGCACGGAGCCTTTGCCATACGACGTCTGGCCGACGATCGTCGCCGCGCCCGTATCCTGCAGTGCGCCCGCGAGGATTTCGCTCGCCGAGGCGCTGTTGCCGTCGATAAGCACGACGAGCGGATATTTCTCTTCCGAGAGCTCCGATTCATATTCTTCGCGCCTTCCGTCCTTCTGCACAACGGAGACAACCGGCCCCTTCGGCACAACCATATTAGCAATCGCCACACAGCTCGTCACAAGTCCGCCGGGGTTCTCACGCAAGTCGATGATCATGCCCTTGACGCCTTCATTTTCCAGCGCATGATAGGCATCTTTGAACTCATCTGCCGTATGCTCGGAGAACGAGGCGATGCGGATGTAGCCGATGCCGTCCGTATCGGGCAGCATTTGCCCTGCGACCGTATGCACCTGGATCGTCGCACGGCGCACGACGTAGTCCTTGTCCTCTTCGCCCGCGCGGCGAACCCTGAGCGTCACTTCACTGCCGATCTCGCCGCGAATGTGCAGCACGACCTCTTCCGGCTCAATCTCGCTCGTCGGCACACCGTCGACGGCGATGATCTCATCGCCCGTCTTGATGCCCGCCGCCTCGCTCGGCGTCCCCTCCATGACGGAAATGACCGTGATCTTGTTGTCCTTGAAGCCCATGACGATGCCGACGCCCCCGAAGCTCCCCTCCGTATGCGAGCGCATGAGCTCGTACATCTTGGGGTCGAGATAGATGGAATGGGGATCATCAAGTGTCTTGACCATGCCCGAGATGGCGCCGTCGATAAGCTTCGTATAATCGACGTCGCGCACATACTGCGTCTCGATGAAGCGCAGAGCGCCGAAGAAGCGCAGGATGTCCTTCGTCTTCTGATTATTGAACCCCATCAAGGCGTAGAATCCGAAGATCGTCGCGTTGAGCGTCACGACAGCCGTCGCGACGACGAGCAGGAAAACCGTTTTCTTTTTCAAAATATCCTCCACCTATCAAAGATACCCCATGGGGTCGACAGGTTCGCCGTCAACACGAACCTCGAAGTGGCAGTGCGGCCCTGTGGAATTCCCCGTCGAGCCGCATTCGGCGATCGCCTGTCCCTGCGAGACGCTTTGCCCTTCGCTGACGAGGAGCGCTTGGTTGTGTCCATAAAGCGTCGATATGCCGCCGCCGTGGTCGATGATGACGGCATAGCCATAGCCCGAAATCCAACCGGCATAAGAGACGATGCCCGCGCCGGCCGCATGAATCGTATCGCCGTAGTCGCCGCCGATGTCGATACCCGAATGGAAGCGGCTCGCGCCCGTGATCGGATGGACGCGCCAGCCGAAGGGCGAGGTGATCGGCCCGCTAATCGGCCAGTTGAGCGCTCCGCTGCCCGAAAGAGCGGGAGACGCCGGCTGGTAGCGACTGTTTCGGATCATCTGCTCAACTTCCTTAGACGCCGCAAGATTTTCGTTGATGATGCGTTCCTGCGTCGCGCGATCCGTTTCCATCTTATCGATGATCGCCTGTTTTGCCGCCTGCTTCTTTTCCGCCTCTTTCTTGCGGTCAGCAGCGGACGCGACGAGCTTTTCTTTCGCCGTCTTGTCCTGTTCCAATTCCTTCTGCGACGTCTCGATCGCGGTCTTTTCCGCAAACACGACCTGCACGAGGTCGTAGTCCTGCTGAATGACGCGTTTCAAGAGATCCATGCGCGTGAAGAAGTCTTGAAAGTCCTTCGCACCGAAGAGGACGTCGAGATAGTTGATCTGACCGTTGATGTAAATGTCGCGCACGCGCTTGGCGAGCTGGTCGCGTTTCACGGCAAAATCCTTATTCAATACCTTGAGCTTGTCTTCGTTCTCATCGATGCGCTTCTCGGTCGCGTCAAGTTCCTTCCTCACGTCCTTATAGGCTTTTGTCGCCTCGTCTGCCGCCTCATCGACAGCACGCTTCTCTTCGGAAAGCCCCTCGATCCTGGACTCGATCTCGTTCTTCTTCTTCTGCGCCTGCTCCGCCTTTTCGATATGCGCGTCGCGCTGCTCCTCCAGGGTCTCGGCCTGAGCGAGCGGCGCAAGCGTCATCAAGTAGACGGCAGAAAGAAGCGCCGCCGCCGCTTTCTTCCCCTTTTTCCCTCCTGCGGGATAAAAAACCATGAGAAAAGCCTCCTATACCTTGAGGAATCGCTTCAAGGAAATCGTGCTGCCCAAGGCGCCGATTCCCATGCCGCTCAAGACCATCACGAGGCTGATGAAGTTGACAAACGGATACTGCGGTATGAGCGGCAGAAACGCCAGCGTGCTGTAAACCTTCGCCGTGATCAGCCCGTAAATGCTTCGAAGCGCGATGGAAGCGAGGACACCGCCGAAGAAGCCGAGCACGACGCCCTCCAAGAGGAACGGCCAGCGGATGAACCAATCCGTCGCGCCGACGTATTTCATAATGGCGATTTCTTTGCGGCGTGCAAAGACCGTCAAACGAATCGTGTTCGAGATGATGAAAAGCGTCGCGCCCGCCAGGAGCAGCATGAGCGTGAAGCCGAAGATACGCACGAGGCGCGTCATGTCGAAGAGGTGCTCGACGACGTCCTGCCCATACTTCACCGATTCGACGCCGCCGAACTTCTCGATTGCCTTCGCTGCCGTCTCCACCATCGTCGGCTGCTTGACCGTGACCTCGAAGGCATTCGGCAGCGGATTCTTGTCGCCGAGCGCATCGAGCAAATACTTCTGGTCACCGAGCCTTTCCCTCAGGCGCACGATGGCATCCTCGCGGCTCACATACTGCACGCTCTCAATGCCCTGCATCTTCTTCAGGTCATCTTCGAGATCGTCGATTTCCGATCCCTTGAGCTTGTCGTCCAAGTAGACGTTGATCTGCACCTGTGATTCAAGCATCGACGCCATGCGGTTCATGTTGAGCACGATGATGAGGAACATGCCGAGCACGAAGAGCGATACGGCGACCGTGCTGATGGAAGCGAAGGACATCCAGTTGTTACGCTTGATCGATATGCAGACCTCGCGCACGAAATACTCCGTCGTTCTAAGCTTCATAGCCGTACCCCCCCTTCACCTCGTCGCGCACGATGCGCCCGCTCTCAATGGCGATGACGCGCCTCTTCATCGTATCCACAATGTTCTTGTCGTGCGTCGCCATGACGATCGTCGCTCCCGCATCGTTGATGCGGCGGAAGATGTCCATGATCTCCCACGACGTCTCGGGATCGAGGTTGCCCGTCGGCTCATCGGCGATGATGAGTGCGGGATCGTTGACGATGGCACGCGCAATGGCCACGCGCTGCTGTTCGCCGCCCGAAAGCTGCGACGGGAAATTCTTCCACTTCTCGCGCAACCCCACGATGTCGAGAACAGCGTTCACGCTGCGCTGCATGAGGCGGCGCGGCGCTTCGATGACCTCCATGGCAAAAGCGACGTTCTCATAAACCGTCTTGTCAGGCAAAAGGCGATAGTCCTGAAAGATCACACCGAGGCCGCGCCGCATGTACGGCACATCCTTCGGGCGAAGTTTCATCATATCGTGCCCGTTGACGCGCAGGCTGCCGCTCGTCGGCAGGATCTCCCGGAGCAGCATGCGCACGAAGGTCGACTTTCCCGCGCCGCTCGCCCCCACGAGAAAGACGAAGTCCCCCTTCTCGATTCTGACATTCACATGGTCGAGTGCCACCGTGCCGTTGTCGTAAACCTTGGAAACATCCTTCATATAAATCATTGCAATGAATTCCCCCATACCAAGTGCCTATTTTTGGCATTCCTACTTATTATAGCACACTTCTCCCAATTTCACTCCCTTAATTATATCACAGAAAACGAGGCGATTTCCCAATCATTTTTTCATATCAACTGCACACAAAAAGAACTGCCGCACGCCTTCGTACAGCAGTTCCCTATGTTCTTTCACCCTTATCTAGCGATTGATGTGATGCGAACCGAGGTCGTCGATGATCGTCTTTTCCTTCTTGCCGAGAACCCAGCCGAGCAACTTGATCTCTGCATACAGCTCCATGCGCTGCTCGCGGTGGTCGCCCTGCGCCTGCATCAGCTCGTTGTACTTCTTGATCTTCACCTCGTACTGCGCCTTGACCTCCGCCTGCGAACGCATCTTCAGCGGACGCGAAGAGACTTCTGGCACTCCGTTCATATTCATGCAATCAGCCTTCTTTCTTTGTGAAAACGTCTGCACTTCGCTCTGTTACTCCGCCGCACTCTCCTGCGCACGCGATGCGGCCTCAGGACGCATGTGCGGGAAGAAGAGCACGTCGCGAATCGACGAGCTGTCCGTTAGGAGCATCACGAGACGATCGATGCCGATGCCGAGTCCGCCCGTCGGCGGCAAGCCGTACTCCATCGCCGTGATGTAGTCGCTGTCCATCGGATGCGCCTCGTCGTCGCCGGCTTCGCGCTGCTTCACCTGCTCCAAGAAGCGCTCCTTCTGATCGATCGGATCGTTGAGCTCCGTGAAGCCGTTCGCAAGCTCGCGCCCGTAGACGTAGAACTCGAAGCGATCAGTGATGCGCGGATCTTCGGGATTGCGCTTCGCCAAGGGCGAGATCTCCGTCGGATGACCCGTGATGAACGTCGGCTGAATCAGGGACTCTTCGACCTTCGCCTCGAACGCCTCGTTCAAGATGCCGCCGATGCCGTGCTTCTCCTCGTAGGCGACGCCGATCGCATCCGCCATGGCACGCGCCTCCTCGACCGTCTTGGCGCTCATAAAGTCCTTGCCCGTCGCCTCTTTCACTGCGTCGTTCATGCTGACGCGGCGAATCTTCGAGAGGTCGATCTCCGTACCCTCGTAGGTTAGCGCCGTCGTACCGAGCACGTCCTTCGCGGCCTGGCAGCATATCCCCTCCGTCACGTCCATGAGATCGTTATAGTCGGCATACGCCTGATAAATCTCAATGGATGTGAACTCGGGGTTGTGGCGCACGTCGATGCCCTCGTTGCGGAAGATGCGCCCGATTTCGTAGACGCGTTCCAAACCACCGACGATGAGCCTTTTGAGATTCAGCTCCGTCGCAATGCGCAGGTAGAGCTTCATGTCGAGCGCATTGTGATACGTCACGAAGGGACGCGCCGCCGCGCCGCCCGCAATCGTCGACATCACGGGCGTCTCCACTTCGAGGAAGCCTCGCTCGTCGAGGTAGCGGCGGATCGACTGGATGATCTTCGTGCGCGCGATGAACGTGTCCTTGACCTCGGGATTCATGATGAGGTCGACATAGCGCTGGCGGTAGCGCATTTCCACATCCTTCAGTCCGTGGAACTTCTCGGGAAGCGGGCGCAGCGACTTCGAGAGAAGCGTGAAGTCGTCGACGCGCACCGTGAGCTCGCCGCGCCGCGTGCGAAAGACGACGCCTCGAACGCCGATGATGTCGCCGATGTCCAGGAGCTTGAACTCCTTGTACTTTTCCTCGCCCAGAACGTCGAGCTTGAAATAGATCTGAATCTTGCCCGAAAGATCCATGAGCACGGCGAAACTCGCCTTGCCATGACCGCGGATCGCCATCAGACGCCCGGCGATGCTGACCTCCGTCTCGCTCTCCGCCTCCTCGCCGAGCGAGGCGAATTCCGCAAGCAGTTCGTCCGCATGGTGCGTGACCTCGTAGCGATGCCCAAAGGGCGCAACGCCCATCTCGCGGAACTTCTCCATCTTCTCGCGGCGCACGCGCATGAGATCGTTCAGATCTTCCTTCTGCACCGCGTCCTGCTGCTTGTTCTCAGCCAATATTTCCTCTCCTAACTCATATATCGCTTGCTTACTTGATTTCTACAACCTCGTACTGAATGATTCCGGCTGGCGCATGAACGTCGACACGGTCGCCGACCTTCTTGCCGATGATCGCTGCGCCCACGGGCGACTCATTCGAGATCTTAAACTCCGTCGGATCTGCCTCTGCCGAGCCGACGAGCGTATACGTCTCCTGCTCGTCGAACTCGACATCCTTGACAACGACGGTGCTTCCCATCTGCACGGTGTCGGAAGATGCACCGCCCTGGATGATGTCGCTGTTTCTTATCTTCGCCTCAAGATCGAGGATCTCGCCCTCAAGGAACGCCTGCTCGTTCTTCGCGTCGTCGTACTCCGAGTTTTCCGAGAGATCGCCGAGCGCGATCGCCGCCTTGAGTCGCTCCGATACCTCGATGCGCCGCACGCTCTTCAAATAGTCGAGCTTCTCCTGCAGCTTTTTGTAGCCCTCTTCCGTCAGCATTACACGCTTTTCTGCCATCAAAATTCCCCTTTTCCCGGCACTTGGCACTCCTCCGCGAACAGGCTCGCCAAGCACGTTCCGCGCCCAACCGCTCTGCAAAAAGAAGTGCCGTCTGATACTGCCCCGTATATCCTATCATTATAGGTAGCAAGCCGCGCCTTGTCAATGAAGGCTACGGCTAAAAATCCCCGCTTCAGCCGAAAGCGCGACGCCAAGCCCCGCCTGCGTCAAATGCGCGGCAAGCGCGATCTTCTTTTCACGCGGCAGTCGCTTGATCTCGCACTCGCGGCGCTGCGCCTCGCACTTTTCCGCGAACTCCTCATAGTAAAAGAGCCGCACGGGACGGCGGCTCCTCGTATACTTCGCGCCCTTGCCCGCATTGTGCGCGGCAAGGCGCTTCTCCAAGTCGTTCGTCCATCCCGTGTAGAGCGTACCGTCTGCACAGACGAGGATGTAAGTGAACGCCTTCACCTCACTCTTTTTCCTCGCGGCGAATCGTGACCTTTTCCATGACGACCTTCGCGAGCGGCTTGTCTTGGAAATCCGTGTCAACCTTGCCGATCTCGCGCACGACATCCATGCCCTTGACGACCTTGCCAAAGACCGAATGATGCCCGTCGAGCCACGGCGTCGCCGCGAGCGTAATGAAGAACTGCGAGCCACCCGTGTTCGGCCCTGCGTTCGCCATCGACAGCACGCCCTCGCTGTCATGCTTCAGATCCTTATGGAACTCATCGGGAATCACGTAGCCAGGACCGCCCGTACCCGTACCGTTCGGATCGCCGCCCTGGATCATGAACCCATCGATCACGCGGTGGAAGATCAAGCCGTTGTAGAAGCCCTTCTCCGCAAGGTCGATGAAATTCTTCACTGTGATCGGCGCCTTGTCCTCGAAAAGCTCGATTTCAAACGTGCCATGATTTGTCTCAAAAACTGCAATAGGATTTGCCATTTTTTTCGCTCCTTTATCCTTGTCATTCATGCCTGCCGCCGAGCAGCCCGTCGTAAAGAGGACGAACGTCGCCAGCAAAAAAACGAGAGCCTTCTTCATCGTGTGAATCCTCCTTCCGCCGTCCAGCGCCGCCTCTCCCCCGCTTCGAGCGGCGTCCAATACGGCACGGCACGCCCTTCAGTGAAGAAGTCCGCCGCCGGCCGCCATGCCGGATAGCCGACGCTGTGCATCGTCACGAGAGCCTTGATGTTCGTGCGCGCGCAGAACTCCTTCGCCCCAATGTCGGCGAACTCCTCAAGCCGCCCATCGACAGGGAAGAATGCGACATCGGCAGTCAGCCCGTCAAGCTTCTTCATCTGTTTCATGAAGCCGTTTCGTGCAAACTTGTTGTTCTCCTCCGTATCGCCCTTCCAATGCCACCAGTTGAAGTCCCCCGCATGGAAGATGCGCACGCCCTCGACCTCCACGAGAAACGACGTGCCCGTGTCCGTCGAGTCAAACGTATCGACGCGAAGCCCCTCTTCTTCATAGTGGCTGTAGTTTTCAAGATACACCGTCTTTTCCGCGGGAAACCGCTTGCCGCGCTTCGTGCGCCGAATCTCCGCCGCCATGACGTAGCGCGTAACCGAGGGCGCATAGTCGAGGATATGCGCGTCGAAGTGATCGAAATGCGCGTGCGACACAAAGAAATACACGCGCTCCGCCCCCGTTAAGAGACTCTCAACCGCCTGTGCGGGGTCAAGGTAGTCGTCAAAGACGAGCAAAGTGCGCGAAAGCCGCACGGCAAAGCCGCTGTTCAATAAATATGCAATCTCCAAAAGCTGCCTCCTTCCAGAAGTGCCTGTATCATTATAGCAGAAGAATGCAGGAAAAGACAATTCCTTTGCTCTTCTGCACCCGTTCCCCTAGATTTCCCCGCATTCACCGTGATACATGCGCATGGCGCAAAAATCGCGGACGATCCCATGTCTTGACAAGCTCCGCTTTCAAAAAGAGCTTGAGCGGGGCGATCTCTTCTTTGACGTCAAAGGCTTCGAGAGATTGGTAGTAGAGTTTCCGATCCTCCTCATGAATAACGATTGGCGGATGATTGTTCCGCAGCAGGAAATAATTCATGACCAGTCGACCGACACGGCCGTTGCCGTCTGCGAAAGGATGGATGTTCTCAAACCTCGCATGAAGGTAGGCTGCGGCCGTAAAAATATTTTCATTCGTGCGAATCGTTTCCTGATGAATCTCATCAAGCAAATCTGCAAGCTCTGTCTGCACATCTTCCGGTGCACTGCCGACCTCATATCTCCCCGTGACATAATCATGCTTCTTGAAAGCGCCCGGCCGTTCACCAACCTGCCATCTGCGCGGATCGTACGTATTCTTCGTCAGTTCGTGATGAAGCTCCAAGATGAACTCCGGCGTCAAGGCCATTCTTTGGGCAAAGGCGTCCAGAACAAGATTGCTGGCATCTTTGGCATTGCGTATCTCAAAGATCGTCCGAACATCTCCCGTAAAATTCGTGACGCCATCGCGATCAAAGATCTCGCGCGTATCATGGTACGTGATATTGGGATTTTCCATCTTCCCCGAATGATAAGCAAACTGAACGACATAGCCATTGAGCGCCGCCTCAAGTTCGGCGACATTCTTAATGTTCAGCTTCTGCCATGCCAAGAGAATTTCATCGTATTTATCCATACACATGCCTCGTGCACTCACTTCCTTCCCCCATGATTATACCATACTTTCGCCCATGCAACGCACTTCTCACTCGAATAATCCCAGCTGCTCATTCTTCGCCACATACGAAACCTGCCTTGCATCCTGCACGATGTCGCCCGGCTCTGCATGACCGATGAGGAGCGGCGAGGCGGGGTCGTGGCGGGTGCGGTTCTTTCTGACGGCGGCGACGCTCGCGTTTGCATAGCAGTAGCGGCAGAAGTGGGCGCAGGTATTGTAAACGCCGATGTCGTTGCCAAGAAGGCACGCACAGCCCTTTCTCGCCGCCGACGTCCGCGGAATATGGAAGCGGCAGCCGACGGCTTCTTCGAGGACAGCCTGCGTCATGCAGCCCTGCGTGTCGATGCCGAAGGGCGCGAGATCGTCTCCTTCGAGGCAGGTGCGCACCTTGATGCCGAACTCGCGTCCAACTGCCGCGAACGTCTTGCCGAGCGCGAGACGCTCTTCTGCGCTGACCTCGCGCAAAGAGGGAAAATTGCGCTGCGTCTTCTTATAGAGATCGACGAAGCTCACGACACAGTTCTCTGTCGTTCCCGACAGTTTCTCTGCCATGCGGCGAAACGCCCGCCTGTGAAAGTCGAGCGTGTACTTCTCCGTGATGAATACGGGATCATAGCGCCAATGCACGGCGCGTCTGCCGACAATGCGCGACAAAGCGGCAAGGCTCTCGATCGCCGCCTCGACGGGCGGCGTCTCCGGCTCGACCTCCTTTCCGTAGGGCGTGATCGTCACACCCCAGAACTGGCGAAAGGATGCGAGTGCGTCCCTGTACGCGAGAAGCGGTGCGGGATTTTTCGTGCAGAAAACGATGAGATCGACGACGGCGGGATCGAGAACATAGCGCGTGATACGCTGCGGGTCATAGGGGCTTCGCGCCATGACGAATCCTTCGCGCAAGCGCCGCACGAACCACTCGGCATAAAAGGCAGGGATGTCCGTGCGGCTTCCCGTATTCAAAATCATGGCTCTCCCCCTTCCCGCAAAGAAGCCGGACGGGGAAAACTCCCGCCCGGCTTCTCGTATACGCCCGTCGCACAAGGCTTATTTGATCTCGTAAATCCAACCCTCGGGCGCTTCGATATGACCCATCTGAATGCCCGTCAAGGTGTCGTAGAGTTTCTGAGTGATGGGCCCCATCTTCTCCATGCCGCTCGCGAAGCAGATCTCCCTGCCGTGGTCGTTGATCTTGCCGACGGGCGAGATGACGGCCGCCGTGCCGCAGAGACCGCATTCCTTGAAGTTCGGCACCTCAGAGAACAGCACTTCGCGTTCATCCACCTTGAGACCGAGATAATGCTCGGCGACATAGGTAATGGAGCGGCGCGTGATCGACGGCAGGATGCTCGGCGACTTCGGCACGACGAGATTGCCGTCCGCATCGACGAAGATGATGTTCGCTCCGCCCGTCTCCTCGACCTTCGTGCGCGTCGCCGCATCGAGGTAGATGTTCTCGGCAAAGCCCTCGCGGTGTGCCGTCATGATAGCGTGCAGGCTCATCGCGTAGTTGAGCCCCGCCTTGATGTGACCCGTGCCGTGCGGCGCGGCGCGGTCGAAGTCACTGACCTTGACCGTAATGGGCTTCGCTCCGCCCTTGAAGTACGGGCCAACGGGCGTGACGAAAATGCGGAACTGGTACTCGTCTGCCGGCGCAACGCCGATGACGGGGCTTGAGCCGAACATGTAGGGACGGATGTAGAGCGTCGCGCCGCTGCCGTAAGGCGGCACCCAAGCCTCATTCGCCTTGACGACCTGACGCACGGCATCGAGGAATCTGTCCTCGGGAAACGGAGGCATCTCAAGGCGCTGCGCCGACTCATACATGCGGTGCGCGTTGAGATCGGGACGGAAGCAGACCGTCCTGCCGTCCTCCGTCGTGTACGCCTTGAGTCCCTCGAAGACCGACTGCGAATACTGCAGGACGCCCGCATCCTCGCTCAATACGATCTTGTCGTCGCCCGTGAGTCCGCCCTCATCCCAAGCGCCGTTCTTATAATTGGCAACGTAGCGCTGTTCCGTCACATGATAGGAAAAGTCCAAGCTGCTCCAATCAATATCCTTCTTCTCCATGATGATTCCTCCCAAGTTCGTGCCGCAAGAAAAGGCACACATTTCCGAATCAGCAAAAAGACATCTGTTTCCTCAGGAGGAATCCCCATCCACTGTCACAGCCATCCTTCTGTAATCCTGCAAAATATATAGTACATCGAACTCTTTGCGCCGTCAATCCCTTTTTCAAAAGTTATTCATCGGCATCGTCATCTGACTCATGCGCCGCAAGCCAATCCGACCACGAGACAGCGAAACCCGCCCCCTCGTTCTCCTGCACATAGCGGTAAAAAAGTGCGATGTGCTTCGCCTTTTCCGCATAATACGGCACTTTCCAATACGTTGAATCCTCAGGCTCTACATGCGCGACATAGCTGCCGCCGAGCAGACATTGACGATAAAGGATGTCCTGCAAGGGCACCGCAGGATTCTTCAAGATATCGTACATCGCGAGAAATTCCGTCGTGCGTCCCTCGCCCGCCTGGCAATGAAAATGCAGCCAAATGTTCTCGGGCAAGCTCTTGTAAAACTGTACAAACTCATCGACAGCAGCAGGCGATGGCCATATATGATCGGTCGCCGCAATGCGCTTGTAACGAAGCCCTGCGGCCTCGACAAGCTCCTTCTCCGTCTGCGCCTCTTCCACGAAGATCTCGTGCTCATCGAGGGGATTCTTCTCCCCGCCGAGATGCGCGACCGCCGTCATCTGCCCTGCCGCGCCATGGATGCGCTCCGCCTCGTCGGCGAGCGCCTCTTCCTGCGTCAAGCCCACATTGCCCCAATCGTGCTCGCCGTACCAGCTGACCGCTATTCCGTCGAAGAAGCCGTGCGACTCCTCACGCAGGTCGACGATGCAGATCGGCATCTGCGTCTTCTCGGCAAGCGCTTCCAACAAGGACTGCAAGCCGCTCGCAGAAAACTCCCCGCTGCCCGATGCATGGAGACGCTCAAGCCCCTCGCGCGTCGGCACATAGGAATCGTCCATGTCCTTCTTGTAAGGAGCATGGAACTCATCCTCCATCGTGCGGAAGTTGCGCGGCAACCCTTGCACATCATCGGCATCGATGCGCCAGATATAGCCGGCATGGCGCATGCGCGGCGGCGCATCCGCCGCTGAAACAACATTTGCCGCGCCAAGCATCGCTCCCAAGACAAGAAGCACTGCGGCGCAAAGACTCATCCACATTTTTCTCTGCATTTCTTCATATCTCCCTTCTTTTCCATGTTCCTATTATATCATACATGCAAACCCTCTCCCCTTCACCGAAGTGCGGCGCACGATGCCCGCATGAAAAAGCAGGGCGGCCTTGCAGCCGCCCCGCCTCATTCTTCTATTCCATGTCCATTCCTCAGAACGCCCAGTTCACATGGGCGCTCCCCGTGACGCCTTCGCGCTTGCCCTGCCAACCGGAAAGGTTCAGATCGTAGCTGACGCGCGAATCCTTCGGCTGGAACCTCCAGCCGAGTTCCAGAAGGGCGCTGCCCCCCCTAAGGCTCGGACTGGGCGCTTCGTAGCCCATGAAGCTCGCGCACGCCTTGCCGCTGAATTCGTACTCCCAGTAGAGTCCGGCGTAGAGTTCGTTGCCCTCGCTTTCCTTGTGGCTGTACCTCGTGCCGAGGCGCAGGCGGTGCGAGTTGACCGCCGCGAAGTCATAGACGTCGTTGTACTTGCCCGTCTTGATGGCGACGTCACCGCCGCTCTGGTACGACCACAGGTAGCGCAACAAGGCGTCGAGTTTGTCACCGCCCTTGAGCTTCATCGTCTTGCCGACGCTCAGCTCGGCTGCGACATAGGTGTCGGAGCTGTCGTAGTTCGATACGGTGCCGGCGGAGATGCTGCCCGTGTAGTCGCTCTTCGCGCGTCCTGCATGGAGCGCTCCCTGCAGCCAGAGGCCGTCTTCCTTCTCCATCCTTGCGAGGACTCCCGCGCCGAGGTAGCTGAGTTTGCCACTGCCATGCGTGCCATCGTCGAGATGGGAGTCGTAGCTGCCCTTGCCGTATTCGATGAAGGGGCTGACGACGATCGCCGCGTCCTTCTTCCGGAGTTCCTTCGCCCAGCCGAGGCTGAGGTTCCAGCCCGTGGTATCGATCTGCGAGCCGCTTTCGACGCTCATGCTGCCGCGGCTCATGACGGCCCAGAGGTCGTACTTGCCCTTTTCCTTGTCGCTTTCAGCTCCTTGCCGGATGGCGCTCATGCCGCTCGTGGTCAAAAGATCCGCACCGCGATTGATGAAGTCGGTCATGCCGGCCCTCGTCTCGACGAAGGATTTCGCCTGATCGCTGATGGCCGCCTTGGTGACGGTGGCGATGAGTTCGCCCGAGCCGCGCTTCATGAGGTCGAAGCCGTAGAGGAGCGATACGCCATGCATGGCTTCGACGTGATTGATGAGCGTCGCAGGCGCAGGCGGCACGACGCCGTCCGCATCGGTCGTAAGCGTTCCGCCGTTGACCTTCATGAGGCTGATGACGTCGTTGACCTTCAGTCCCCGTGCAAGCCCATTGACGCCGACACCGACGTCGATGCCACGGATGTCTTTGCTCGTGGTACCGAGGTTCAGTATGGTCGGGTTCTCGTTGGTGATGCCTTCATTCAGGTAGAACTGGAGGTTCTTGATCTTGTCGAAGTCATGCGCCTGGCTGGTGTTCGCTTCGTCGTGATAGACGGCGAGCGTATTGTTATCGGCGGATGCTCCTGCGCCGCCGATGATGTCGCCGGTGACGGTGCCTCCCTTGAGGTTGATGATGTTGTTCTTATTTTCGACGGAGCCGTTTCCGCCGATGACGTTTCCAGTGACGGTCGAACCTCGGCCAATGTTGATGGTGTTCTCATTGGCGTTGAGGCAGGCGCCTCCCGTGACGTTTCCTGTGACGGTGACGCCGTCCTTGATGTTGACGGTGTTCCTGAGGGAAGCGTGATGTGCACGCGCACCGTAGACGTCGCCGGTGACGTTCGCGTTGATGTTGAGGACGTTGTCCGTAGCGTCGCCCATTCCGGCAGAACCACCGACGAGCGAGCCGGAGACGGCTGCATTGACGTTGACGATGTTCTTCGCAGCATTGCCGTGCGTGGAATGTGCGCCCGTGATCTCGGTCGAGGCGTTCGAGACGGCCGCCTTGATGGTGACGACATTCCCTTCGGCTGCGTCCTTGGCTTCTGCGCCCATGATCTTGGCGCCGCTGACGTTGCCACCCTCAATCTCGACGGTATTCTTGTTCGCCTTGGCGGCGCTCTTCGCGCCCTTGAGGCTGCCTGTGACGGTGCCCGCCTTGATGACGGCCTTGTTCATCGTCGCGTCGCCTGCGGCTTGTGCGCCGACGATATCGGCTGCTGTGCCGCCTTGGAGGATGGCGGTATTCTCTTCCGCTTCTCCGTTCGTGCTCTCAGCACCCTTGAGGTTCGTGACGGAACCGCCCTGGAGGACGGCCTTGTTCTTGACGGCCTTGCCTGCCTTCGTCTTCGCGCCGAGGGCGTTCGTCGCGGTCCCGGCTTCGACGGTTAGGCTGTTCCCTTCCGCCGTGCCGTTCGCTGTCTGCGTGTCGCCCGCGATGGCGTTCGTGACGGCGGCTCCTGTTTTGAGGGTGAGCTTGTTCGTCTTTGTCTCGCCATTCGCACCGTAGGTGGTTTTGCCGCCAAAGACGTCGGCAGCGGCTCCCGCGATTTCGACGTTGGCATTCTGCCATTTGTAGGCC
>ERZ773003.319-NODE-319-length-36620-cov-6.439190_pt1 | contig 36620 bp, 42 predicted proteins | sample MGYA00580668_ERZ773003 | MGnify/ENA primary metagenome ERZ773003 (study PRJEB29015, sample SAMEA2738002) | human oral metagenome | biome: human oral; feature: human-associated habitat; material: dental | place: China | collected 2126 ...
TCAGAAACATTCTGAGAATGTGGTTGGTGTTGTTAATGCTGTCTACCCTTTTGGTATATCAGCACCATTTCATCGACATTACTACCGGTTTGATGGCAGGTTTTCTCACGTTATGGATGTTTCCTTACCGTAAAAAGCGTAACCAACAAATAGCAAAGGTTTACTTTTTTGTTGCCGCTGTGGGGCTGACGGCGTTGTTGTTTGCCATCGAACATTCGGTTTTAGGAAGTATTTTTTTATTGTGGGGCATACTCGTCTTGCTGTTATTTATAATCCGCAAAACGAAGCGTTACTGAATTTCGGAACGAAGCGTATATGAATATAAAACGAAACGTACCACGGAACCGCATTTTTTTGAAAATGTAAATAACGGCATTCGTACACCATTAGATGGGTATTCGAATGCCGTTCTTGATTATGCACCCATCCTCTTGTAAAGCATAATGTCGGTGTATGCACTATTGTAGTTCATCGTGGTGTTCACTTCCACGCGGTGCGCACATTCGAAGGGGTTGCGGTTGATGCGGCTCCGCCCTATCCATTCGCACAGCTCGATTATCTGCGACTTGTTCGAAGTGAAGTACACGTAGTCGTGGCCTTGGAGAATGGTGAGAACATCAAGGTAATCGGACAATTTCCAAGTCATAGTGTAAGTGCCGACCTCGGTGGAGAGGTAAGGCGGGTCGACCAAGAAGAGGACGTTTGGCTTGTCGCGGTATTCAGCGAAGAGGGCCTTGTAGTCCTTGTGCACGATGGTCAGGCCGTCAAGGTAGCCGTCTGCACAATAGTCGCTTCGCCGTACTGTGTTATAGAACGTTTGCTTGACGAGTTCGGCCATATTGTTGGCGTATTTCATCGAAAAGAGGAGCGACGGCGACAGCGTGATGTAGTCGACAAAGCCACATTGCTCCTCTTCTGCGATGATTTCCAATATCCGGTCGCGGTGAGGATGTCGTATCACCTTGCCGCGGGGCAAGCTATCTGTGACCTCACGAATGCGGGCCAGCAGCGCATTGGTGCGCGGTATGGCGGCGATGCGGCGTTGGTAGTTGTCGAAATCGTTATAAACGACCGTGGCGTTGGGTTTCTCACGCTTGGCCACATGAGACAGTAGGCCCGAGCCACCGAACAGGTCGACTATCGTCACGTCATCGGGGTAGCCCTTCAAAATCTGGCGGAATGCCTTAACGAACTTTCTTTTTTGCCCCATAAACGGCAGGGGTGCTTGTTGATAAATTGTGTGTGTCATTGTTGTTATCCTGAATTTTATTAGTATCTTTGTATCGGCAATCACTTATTAACGCATAACCGCAGGAGCGTGGACAAGGTTCTTACCCCCGACCACACGCTCCTGCGGTTTGTTATAAGTGATTGCCAGTTACTTTAACAATGGTCGGGGGCTTTTTGTCCCCAACCGTGCATAACTAAGTCTGCAGTTTCCCGTATTCTTCCATCAGTTTGTCGGCTTCCGCCTCGCATTCCCGTCGATAGGCCATAAGTCTGTCGAACGCCTGTTTGCCAGCCTTGTCGGTGGGGCATGCTACATATTCGCACAGCAACGCCTCCACCTCCTCTTGGCTGTATTTCAGCCGAACAAGCGCAGCGGTCACCTTGTCCTTGCAAAGGCCGCAGCCGAGTAGCTCAAGTGGCTCTTTCCTGTCGAAAGGGAAGAGCAATACCTTCACCAGCCCTTGTTCAATTCTTTTGATTACTTTATCCATTGTTGTTTGTGTTAAAATTGGCATACAGGGATGACGTAGAATGCTGAGGAGTATTTGAACCACTCGGACGGTATGCCATCACTGCCAAATAAACGTCTCCACACTGACGTTTCTTGGGATCCCTCAAGCGTTTTTTGGTACACACCGCCCGTAATGACTATTTCTTCCGTCAGCCCATAGGCGAATGCCCGATTAAGGAAGTTGTCGGGCGAGGTGTAGTCCTTGGCGATGCTGTCGAGTATCGTTTTCAGTTCTGCAGCCGAAGGCAGATACCACTTGTGAGGATAGAACCTCTCCGAGAGACGCTCTTCCTTGAATGTGTTCGGTGAAAACGCATAACACAGGCTTGCAGGTGGATAGTACACGTAAGCTTGCACTTGTCCATAGTATTTGGCTATGACCTTCTTGACATTCTCCAATTCGGACACGCCTTCCGACGCCTGCGGCACTTCCATATTGTAGTTCTCATCCTGCAGGATGTCGTTGCGCTGGCGGATAATGCATAAGGTGTTATATAAGCCGTATGGCACCTTTGCGCCTCTCGGATAGTCGAGGATGGATGTTTCCAAGGTGTACCAGTCGCTGATCATGTCCTTGGGGTAAGTCCTGCTCATCCCCCTTACGACAGACAGGTCGCGTGCGGGTTCACTTGCCAGCCTAGCCAGCTGTTCCGTTTCCCTGGATGTGGGTCCCCAGGCATACAGCTGGCCGTTGATTTTGTTCAGCCCCATCATACGACGGTCCTTCCCGTCCGCCGAGATATAGAAGCACACGCCAATTGGTGTCTTGGTCTTGTTGTGCTTGTCGCTCCAAGAGCCGTCCGCGTAGATGATGTCGCCCACCTGCGGAGCTCGCTTGTAGAAGTACACCGTCTCGGTGGCGGTGAGCTGTCGGCCGTCGTCCACAGTGACGGTTACCGCCACTTGTGCTTTAGCCGTTTCGTCCGAGCCGACACGCGTCACCGCCATTCGACCCGTACGCGCATCGATGGTGGCGTAGGGATTAGCCACCATGCTCCATTCAACGGCGCGCACGCTGTTGGCGCGTACGTTGTCGGGCGAGATGTTCAGCCAGGCAGCACCCGCCTCTTGCACATATATGTCGCCCGAAATGGTCACCGAGTTCACGGATATTCGCTCGTACACGATGTGCAGCGGGTTGCGGGGGTTGTCCACATCGCCCCAGGCCTGCACGTAGCGCAGCTTGGTGCGAAAATCAGGCGTGACGCCCCGCAGCGTTATTCGCCCACTAAGTTTCGCCCCAGCCTCCGCTAGTAGGTCAAGCGTGTCAAGCGATGCGAGCGTTTCATTCAGTCCGTCCATCTCGATGTCGGTGGGCTTTGCACCGGCAGTATAGATACGCTGCAAGATGTCGAATCCATTGAGCTTGCGGCAGGCAGAGTAGCGGAACTTCTTCACATTGGCCAGCCCGCCCAAATTCAGTCCGCCCGGCTCAAGTGCATCCAGTCCACGCAGCGTCAGTTCCTCGATGGTGTCGGGCAGCACCAGGCGCGTTAGCGTGCCGTTCTCGGGCATCACCACACCCTTAATGGGCGTACCGGAGAAGTCCACCTCTTGCAATACGCCACTTCCCAACTGAATGACCTTGGTGAGGTTCTTCGCGTTGCGGACGATGACGCGCCGGAGCATCACGCACTTCGACAGGTCAAAGGCCGTGCCGCGTTCGCGCGTGTTGGGGCGTTGGGGCGTGTAGTCCATCACCAGTTCCTCTAGTCGGCGCAAGAGCTGCATATTTGCGTCGAACTCGAAGTCGCCCAGCCCCTCGAGGCCCGAATACATCACCTGACCGCCCACGCGCCGCGTAAAGGTCTTGATGTCGGTGATCATGTCGGCATCGTCGATGTCGAACGTGGCGTTCTGCGGGTTGGTGAAGCCGAATGGCAGCAGGCCGTAGCCGCCGTCGATGTTGCGAACAGTGGAGAAGTTGTTGGCACCCCACTGCACGGAAGCGTACAGGGGCGAATAGAGCTTGATGGCTAGTCCCTTGCCCTGCTCGTACAGGCGCATACGTAGGTTGTTCACAACGCTTGCGCCACAGCAGAACTTACTGTCCATATAACGGCTGCGCTTCTCCAGGAAGTATTGCATGAGATTGAGCTTGTCGCCATAGGCCTTTGTGAAATGCCCGGTGTTGGCGTAGCCCATAGCGTCTGCGTTATAGAGGTTCTCGCACCACTGCCGCCAGAAATCGGTATAGCGGCGGAATATGTTGTCAGCCTGCAGCCCATTGTCGCGCATGCTCTTGTACATGGCTGCCAAGTCGTCGCCCCAGCACTGCCACACCAAGTCGACAAGTCCCGACAAGCGACCGTTGAACACGGGCGAATAGCCCTCGTCCATCTTGGGTAGCCATGCGTGGTTGTCGTTGTCGTAGCTCTCGCCTGCTATGGGCTGCGTCTTGCCCGTGGTGGGGTTAAAGGCATCGTTCCACTCGGCCCAGTACTTGTACATCAGCGCGCCCGAATTGTTGAAGAGGCTCTGCGTGTCGGTGTCGCGAAGGAACAGGCGTGCGTGTGCCACCTTAACGCTGCCGTCGGGGTTCAGCTCGATATCGTCGAAGGCAATGCTCATGTTCTTGTCGAGCGAGTCCATGCCGAGGAAGAAGACGCAGAAGACGATGTAGAAGAGCACGTCAGTCTTCACGAGGTAATCGCGGTAGGTGTTGACGAAGCGCGCGCGACGATATGCGGGCGTGTCGCGGTCGTACCTCACGCCATTATACGTCACCGGCAGGTCGAACTGCCTGTATTCGCCGTGTTCGGCCTTATACCGCTCAGGCAGGTGGGGGTTACAACTCACCACCCAGTTATGGAATCGGCGTATCACGGCCAGCTCCCTGTTGGCGGCCTCGATGTCGTCGGTGGGCGACTTCACCTGCCCCAGCTTATTCTTCTTGTTGGTGGGCGACTTCTTCGGCACGCGGGCATAGTACATCGGCCCCGCGCTGTCCGTCCCATTGCTCTGGCGCACCGTGCCGTCGGCCAGCAGCTCGTGCAGCGTCATCTCGCGATTGAAAAAGTTCACATTCTCGTCAATCTCCCACACCTGCGCCTTGGTATGGTCTTTCTTCGGGAAACCGAGGAACGATGCGCTGTACTTGTTGTTTATCATATTATATATGGAGAGGAAGGTGGGTTCCTTGGCCGACGTGGCCGCCGTCTTGCGGAAGCCGATTTCCGACAGTCCGCTCAGGCTCTTGCGGAAAGTCACTTCCTTGCCCTGCATGGCCTGCGCACGCTGGAACGACGTATAGAGGTCCATGTCGTTACGTGCGCAGCCCAGCAGTATCTCCTGGAATATGTTCATGGCAAGCACGTTGAAGATTCCCTCGGAGCTGGCGAAGTTCACCTTGTGTACCATTTCCTTCTCGCCCTCGGCCACGCCGCGTGTGATGCTGTACGAGGTGGACTGCTCGTCACTATGTCCAGGATCGAGTGTGAGCGTAACGGGGTCGCCCGAAAACGTTTCAAATATCTCCGCCCAGTTCTTGTACGGAAGAGGGTAGCCGTTGCTCGACGTGCCGTCGGCGTTGAATGCGTGCGGACCAACCTTGAATGGGACACCTGCCCATCCATCGCGCGCCTTGTTCCATTGTGGGTTAATGAATTCCGTAGCGGTGATGGGCATGTTGGGGTTGTTCTTGTTGTAAGGCAGGTTCTCAATATCCCACACGGCGATGGGCGTTTCGGGCAGGGCCTTGCGCACCTTATTGTATGATACAATCTCGTCGGGGTTGTGTATGTCGCCCACGCTGTTGAGGATGTCGTTGCGCCGGGCGATACTCACCTTTCCGAAGCGCACGAACCGCCCATCGCGGTCGGTCACGTCCTCAATATCGGGCGTGTCGTAGGCGTAGTTGCCCACCATCTGGGCGAAGTTCAGGGCCTTGTCGTACATGCGGATGGAGTACAACTTCACTTCCGCTTGCGGACTGCCAATCACGAGTTCCTTGGGCGCACCCTGCTTCCAAGAAGCCGTGGCATAGTCGAACATGCGCACGATAACGCCGTTCATGTAGAGGTAGGCCAGGTTCACGTCCTTTTCTGCCACGCTGCCGCCGCCCAGATTGTTGCGTGTGTGTGTGGTGGTGCCGTCGATTACCACGCCCAGGCGTACACGGCTCTGCTCGGGGTAGTAGGTTATCACGTTGCCCGTCGCACAGCCCAGCTCAACGCGGTTGGCATACACGCGGAAACCCGTCCCACTGTCCATGCAGTCGACGATGACGGCATTCTCGTCCGAGCAGATGCCGCTTTCGAATTCAATCTCTATGGTGCGCCCCTGCTTAGAACCGTTCGCCCCGAAGTCCGAGCCGAACGGCAGGAAGTCTTTCAGCGTGACGCTCTTGCCCGCGCGTATGGTCATGCCCTGCCCATCGATGAAACCGTTATTGTCGTCAAGCCGGAAGTTGTCCGAACGTACCAATCGGGCCGTCTGCCGTCCGCGATATGTGGCCACGATGTTCTGTGCGCTTTCGTCGCCGTTGGCCCTGCCGCGCATGGGCAGGTACACCTTACACTCGTCGGCAGGTGCGAGATCTACGCCCAGCCCCTGCACTTTAATCTTGCACTCGGCCGACACGCCGCCCACTGATATGCGCACCGTCACCTCGGGCAGATATTCTGCCTCGTCGAACGCCACGTTGAGCGTCTGTAGGCCGCTTCCGTGGTCCGGGTTCAGCGTTACCTTCTGAACGGAGAGCTGGCGCACATGCTGTCCGCCACCGTACAGCAGCTCGGCTTTTACCGAAACGGCCGTACCGGCATCTTCGTCGGGAAGGTAGAAATAGTAGGGCAGCCTTGCCACGCTGAACTGGCGCGCAGTGGTGGGGATGCCCTTGCCGAAGCACAGCGCGGCCACGCCGCCCGGTCCGGAGGATGCTTTGATGTAGGTGGTGGTGATGTCGGGCGTGCGGAGGCCCTGTTCCTTGTTTTCGGCCCACAACGTGATGGCGTGTGCGCCGCTGCCGTAGCGGTCCTGCTCGTCGATGACGAACTCGCCCGAGGAGTTGTGGATGCTCTTTGTTAGCGTGTCTGTGCGTGCGCCGTCCTGTATGCGGCAATACACCGTGGCCGGCACGCCCTGGCACAGCACGCGCAGCGACCAGCGCGACGTCTGCACCTGGCTTTCGTCGTATGCGGGGTCGAATTCCAGCGTGAGGCTGTATGTGTTGATATTGAAGGTGAATACCTTCTCCGCACCGTGTGCGTTGGTCACGCGCAGCTTCACCTCGTTGGTCTCGGCCGTGAGCAAGTCACCCAATTCGAAGGTGTAGACGTTGGCTGTGGCCGTACCGCTGGCCTTGAGCTGGCGCGTCAGCGCGGGGGCTGCCACGCCGTTCACCTCTACCGTGGCCGTTCCGTCCTGCGTGTCGCGGTCGGCGGGGTTGTCGCCCCAGTAGCAGTTGTATGCCAGGCTCACGGCGTTTTGTGCGCCGCGCGCCATGTTGGCGGCAGGATAGCGCGTGATGATGGCACGCATGGTGTAGCTCTCCACCGGCTTGTTACTGTACAGGGAGAACTCGCCTAGCACGCGGTCGGCGTTTGCCGTGCGGTCGGCAAACCAGTCGGCATACGCTTGCTCGTCGCGGAAGAACCGTATCGTCTGCAGCGAGTTCTCGCCGCTCTCTATGTTCACGAAGCCGAACTTTGCGCCGTCGAGCTTCGAGAGGTATTCCTTTAAGAACTCCTCGACGCGTGTTCCCTTATATCCCTGCCAGGCTGTGGCGAGGTCGTTTATCTTCTTGTCTATTCCGTTGGCCATGTCTATTTCCAATTTTCGTTGTCAACCCAATTCTTTTCTCCCAACCACACGCCCGAGCCGAAGCAGCTGCGTATGGCTGTCCATACGAGTCGCACGCCACGATATACGGCGGCTATCGCCCTCGTTCCGTAATACACGGCTGCCGCGTGATGGTTATTCTTGCGTATCATGCTTATTCTTCTATGAAGTAGCAGCGGTCGGGGTCGAGTTCCCCCGCCTGCAACTTCCGGTTATATTCTTCTTCAGTTACGAAAGCATGCTTGAATCCCTCCACGCCACCGATGCTACCTTGAACGTCACGAATGCTCTGCCTGATGGACGTCAGTTCCCTATCGCGGGCGGAGGCTTCGTTCGCCACGGCCGTGCTGGTCTCGCGGCGCAGGGTTTCGGCCTGTTCGGTAAGGGCTTGTCTGCGGCTGTCCGTCTCATTGGCGATGGCGCGTTGCAGGGCGGCGTCGTTGTCGGTTCGCTCGATACGCTCGTTGTTCAAGTCTTCTGCCAGCCTCTTGCCTTTCGTGCCAGGATAGGCCTGCCCCAGGTCTTCGCCGATGGCCACGCGGTTGAGGTTGCCGATAAGCTTCCAACCTGGAGCGAGGTAAACGTAGATGTTGCCGTTGTCCGGGCTGTCGCCTTCTGCGTGTATGGCCACCAGCTGCCCAGCCTTGAGCGGCTGGTGGTGCGCATCCTCTGGGACGGTGTCCGCCTCCATCTCTGCCTTGGAGGCGTAGACCTTGCTGACGCGCAGGCTTCCCGCCGTCTGTTCCACATCTGCCAACAGGGCGAGCGTGTCGGCAATGAGCCCACCCACCTCTTCGGGGGTGATGCTGCCTTCCTGCGTCTTCTCGCGTAGGGCTTGGGCGCGGGCTTGGAGTTCGTATATTGTTGTTTCCATACTTATTCTACTACTTCAAAAATGACGGAAACAGGGCATACTATTGGAGACCAAGTTGCCCCGTCATTTCCAGAAGCCCCCCTTATGTCACGGAGGAAACATTTACCGTCGTAAAATTCCAACGCGCACAGAAATGAGCCGTTATCCCCTCCCGCACCAAAGGTTGTGCTCCATTTTCGGTTCAGAAAAGAGCCTATCACAGGATCTACTTCAAAGAGAAGTCCATCTAATGAATTTTTCCAATCCCCATTTCTGCTACTTACTTTGATTTTCACACGTGTGGAGCCGTTCTGCTCCATGTATTGTACGTGTCCGCCATATCCATTGAAGAAGGTAACAGGAATGTCTTTCCATACGAATGCCCCTTCAATACCAACGCTGCGCCGCAGAAGTCCTGTCAGGGTTGGAAGTTCGAAGGCGTTATAGGCAGCTTTCACACCATCCTTACTTGTGCTTATGTATGCCTGTGTTGATTGCCTGCATGGCCTTGTCTGTCCATCTTCAAATTCTCGCTCCTCGTGTTCCGTTTCCTTAATGCAGACATATAAAGGGTCGTGCCATGTCTTAACAGTCACCGTTGTTTCGGGGAAGTCTATTATTTCACCCGCAACGACAATTGAGCCTGCGTACACTTTTGCCGTCGTCGTCAACTTCTCCTGATCTACGGATAATGGTTTCATATCCAAATGTTGAAGCAAGAATGCGGAGGATTTCCCGCTTATGGCATTTAGGAATTGCCGATTGAAGCCAGCGTCATTGTCTTGCAACAGCTTGATATCGTCCAGGAATATAGGTTGTCCACCCTCATTGAAAAGAAGTCTATTCATATTCGTATATGTTTATGTGATAACGGCGTCCAGCCGGTTTATATAGTTCGACAATGCGTATGATCTCCGCGAGGTGTCGCCCCTTGTGGCGGTCTTCTTCGGAATTGAGCGACGAGACAAGAAAACTGGGGACAAATATTGTGAAGTTTGGCTTGCTTGGCACTTCGCCGTCCATCCATAACGTCATGCGTGGGTTTAGGAATGTGGGCGGCTTGCCCTCTGCCTGGAAGTATAGGCACGGATGTCGATCGTCAGATTCGGACTCTATGTATATCTGTCTGTTTCGCAAGAAGAATCGGCGGTTAAGTGCGCGTTCGATGTCTTGCACGCTGGCCGTGATGTCGAGCCTGTCGGCCACTTTCTTGCGATATTCCGTGAAGAGGCGGTGAACGTAAGCCAGCGGAATAATGAGGATGCGGAGCAAGGCCACCAGCACTCGGCTGCGCAATATGGGTGGCAGCAGCTGCACAGCCCATCGGTTGAAGTCTACGTCATACCACATATCTTATCGAGTTTTGAAGTCCAATGGCGACAAGGCTGCCACCCACTGCAGTATAGTTGTTGCCCGCCACGGGGCGGAAGTCGGCATCGGAGGCCGCCTTGTAGAGGCATTCGGCCAACGTCACGTCCACAACGCCCTCCACGGCTTGGATGGCATCCACAAGACGCGTTTTGTTGAACGTTCCGCCATAAGTGATACCGCGCAGGTAGGCATTTATTGCATCTTCGACGGGTTTCGCCCCATCGCCGTTCCTTGTTCCGTTCGCACTAAGGATAAGCGGGTCCACCTGCACCGTAGCCCTCACCTGAATGCTGTCGGCGGACAGCGAACGAACGTTGAGCACCACACCCGCAATTTTAACGCGATTCATATACTGCTTGAACGCCGTAAGAATCTCGTTCGAAAGGGGGTCTGGCATTCCGTCTTTCTCCCCCGATGCCAACACTTGCACGCTCGTGCCGCGGTCGCGCACGGCCACGTATCGCACCACCCGCTTCTTCTCGTCGACGGTTTGGTATCGCCATTGCGAAGTGGCTTCGTCAAAAACGAGCGCATCGCCATATTGGAACTGCCGCGCTATCTTATAATACCACGGCACGCTGGCCACCACGGCGCGGCCAATCTTCTCGTCCACGTCCAGACGGTGGCGGTCGAACAATGCCTCCATCACGTGGCAGCAGGCAGCCACGATGAAGAAAAGGATGCTCTCGAGGCTCACCGCTGAGAAGCTTCCCTCGAAGGTGTCGCCCTCCGCCAGTCCGTATGCCTCGCGCAGTGTGGCCGAGGCCATGAACGCGTCGGTCATCGTGCGCTTTATCTCTGCAATGGTTCGTGCCATAAGTCGCTAGTTGAATGTGTCGTTAAAAGTTTCGTTGAATATGCGCGCTCTTGTTCCGCCATCACCGCGCAGTGTGGCCGGGGCTATGCCGTGTGCCTGGCAATAGCGGCGCATGGGACGGTTGTACTCGCCGTCGTGAAGGCGCAGCCGTGTGCCTGCAGGCGGTGCTTCACTTACGGCCATGCCATTGTCCATGGCCAGGCGCACCACCGCCTCCAATGCGCCGTATTGCTGTACGGCAATATCGGCCAACGTCTGGCCGTCACTTACCGTCGTCTCCATAGCTTTCGTGCGAATAAAATGAGGAACAAGACGAAGGCTATCCACCCCACGATGTCCATTATCGTACCTAGGGTAGGCCAGCCGGATTTCGAGTCCGTCGACCTGTCTTGCCGATGGGCGGATATGTCCTTGTCGTGCGTCTTGTCGCGAATAGCCGTGGCCGAATTGTCGGCATGGGTGTCGCGTGTGCGCTCGCTGATGCGGTGCCGCTCGGTGGCTATCACCCTGCCCGAACTATCTTTTACAACCACCACGCTGTCGCGAATAGTAACACTATCGCGCGTGGCCGTCACATAGCGCAGCACCACGCTGTCGCGCACCACGAGCGAGTCGCGCTGGCGAACGTCCACCTCTCTGTTTCGGGTTATCGTCCGCGTCGTGCGGCACGAGGCCAGCAGCATGATTAATGCAAGTATATATAATAGGTGTCTCATTGCTCTCGGGGTTAAATGTCCTTATACTCTTTCTTTGCGTCGAAGCATGGACATGCTTTAATGAACTCGTTTGGCTCGATTATACCGTTGCGGTTAAGGTCTGGCGAGAAGTCGCGATGTCCGCGTATCTCGGTGGCCGGATACTTCTTGTGGAGCATGCCCAGCAGTTTGCGCAGGGCCTCTTTCTGTTCTGGCGTGCGCGTGTCGGCGTACTTGCCCTTGGCGTCCAATCCGCCGATGTAGGCCACGTTCACGAGCATGCGGTTGTAGCCCTTCACGCCATTGCTCACCTTGTCTTCGCCCAACAGCTGCGTTATCGTGCCGTCGGCAGCCACCACGTAATGGTAGCCCGGGTTCTTCCAGCCCAGCCCCTTAAACACCAACAGCAACTCCTTTATTGTGGTTTGTGGCGAACCGCCTGTGGCATGCACCACGATGTACTTTATCGTTCTCATTTTCTGTTTTTATGTAATGTGTCCAATGCCTCGGCCACGTCTTCGGGCTTCACGTTAAGCTTGCTGGCTATCTCTCCTGCCAAGGCTTTCTTCAATATATTAAGGAAGGGCATGTGGGGAAAACAGATGAGCATCGAGGCCGACATGCTCCACATCTCAACCAGGATGATGCCGATGCAGATGACGCTCGTGGTCAGCCCTCCACTTAGACCGGTTAGTTTGTCTATTAGTATAAAGACAAAGACGGCCGTGCCGTAGACGGCGAGTTTCGCGATTGTGTCGCGTGCCAGTTCGCTCAGGGCGAAACGCTTTTGGATTAGGCTCGCTGCAATGCCCCACACGGCATCCAGCACGATGGCCATGACGGTAAAGCCCACCATCTTCTCGTACCCGACGATGAAATTCATAACCAGCAAGGCTGCGCACAGCAGCCACCCCCACACGGTGGAGAGTGCCTCGGAAAGTTTTTGTAAGAAATGTTCTATCATGTTATGTTGTCTTTAATATGTTGCGTCTATCTCGATGCCTTTCGGCGTAATTCTGATGTTGTTCACCCGTTGGCGGTCCATCTCCAACTGTTCGCGTATGAGCGTGCGCCAATATAGCGGGTCGTGGTCCATGAGCATGTCGGCGATGCCGCAGCCCACCGAGGGGCGTTCCTTCAGTTCACCCTTGTTCAGTGCCAGTATGAGTGCCTGGTTCTGCCGCAGCGTGTCGCCCACTTGCAGCCCCGAGGTTATCTTGCCTTGTTCGTCTCGCCGCACGCGTATGGCGGGGGCGAAGTCCGTCAGCTGTATGCCGTTCATTACCTAATGCTTTATTGTCGTATCTTCGTAATCTCCCCGTTTAAGCTGCTGCGCCGCCTTGAGCGGCGGGCCAGTCGGTCCATGCGTGCCCTGATGGGTGTGGGCGTTGAACGCCTGCACCAGCTCGTTAATCTTCTGCGTTAGCTGCTCGACGTTTACCAGGCCGCCCAGCTTGCCGCCGTTTATCGTTATGCTCTCGGTTTGGTCTATGGCCAACACCACCAACTGGGTGAGGTCGCCCGAAAGACTGCCCACAATCACCGCCGTGCCCACCTTGGGCGTTATCAGCATCTGCGCATCTGTTGCAGCCTCGGAGGCGCGTAGTCGCACGTCTGGTACGGCGATGCCGCCAATCTCCACTTCGCAGGTCAAGCCGCTAACCTTACGCACGATGCCCTGCATCAGTGTGAGTTGGGCCTTGCCGGCTGCGTTGCGCACCAGTTGCGCCAGTTCCTTGTAGTTGTCCATATTGCGTTTAGCTTAACCTGAAGCCTAATTCTATTTTTCGTACGCCGCCGTTTTCGGAGAACTCCGTGGTGACGGCTCGCACGTAATACGTGCCGTCCTTATGCGGATAGTCGGCGTTGTGCAGCGTGGCCGTATCGCCCGGCACGCATTGCGGCACGAGCCATGTGGTAATGCTGCCGTCGTATCCGTCGAAACTTCGGCGGCGCACTTCGGCCTCGCCACGCGCCTGCATCGATGCGGTGTCCGAAGCGTGGCATTTCACCTCCACCTTCTCGCCACCAGTGCTGCCCACTTCCACTTCCTTCACCTTGCCATCGGGCATCAACGCCTTCACCACAACGCGCACCTTCTTGTCTTCGGCACGGCGATAGGTGAGGTCGGCTTCTTCAATATTCAGGGCGAAGTCGTATCGCCGCTCCGCGCCCGTCACCTCGCCTGGGGGATGAACGTGCAGCGTGCCGTTTTGCAGGTAGATATCCGCGCCGCACTCTTCTTGCACCTTCTTCAACACGTCGTAGCCGGTGGCATCGTTGATGACGAACTTGGCGTAGGTCCATGTGTAGGTACAATTGACCTTATAGTCCTTGCCCACACCCTTTATTATATGGGCTAGCAGCTCGGAGAGCGGAACTTGTTTGAGAACCTCATTGGGGATGTCTTTCCTGAATGTGAACAAGTCGTCTTCGCAGAAAAGCTTGATGTCGCCGCCGTCGGTGGCGATGCGTTGCAGCCACCCGCAGAACTCATCCACCAGCCCCGTTTCCTTGTAGCCGAACTTCACCACCACGCGGTCGCCGCGCCTTATGCGACTCTCCACGTCGAGAGCCGCGTTGAGTTGTGCTGCCGGCAAAGTTATCTCGCATGTGTCGGCCAAGAGCTCCACGCTCTTGTGCACGCTAACCGCGGCGAGCATGCCTAGCTTGTAATTGCCGATGCTGATGTCGTATGCCATTGTGTACATGTGCGTGTCCTTTCCTTTATTGGTTCATGAGCGCGTATTCGTTCGCGCCAAGCAGCAACTTGTATATGTCGTCGCTATATGCCCTGATGGAGTAATTCTGGTTGGCCTCGCCTGCGGTGAAGGGCATCTCCCAGCTCTCGATGACCAGGCGCGAGATACCGAACACCTCCAATAGCGGCGAGAGGGCCGTAACGGAGGCTGCCTCGCAGAAGTTCTTGAGCCGAGCCACGTCGGCCGAAGGGTATCGGCCGTCGGTGCCGATAAGCACGCCCTCGATGGTGATGTCGTAGTCGTCTTGCGCCCACCGCTCCTTTATCGAACCACGGATTTGCCCCTTGTTCACTTGCCTGCGCTTGATGATGTGCCTGCCCGTGATGCTTACCATCGGCTCGAAGGGCAACAGCCACTCTTGCGCTCCGGGCTCTTCGAGTTTCAGGCTAAGCGGCATGGCCATCGGCAGCCCCAGGGCATTGGTGCGCACCAGGTCGGCCAGTTCGGCGTCGCTCATGGCGCGGATGGCGGAGTAGTCGCCCTCGTCAACCTGGTGGATGCCCGCATCGCGGAACAGCCAGTAGGGAGGTATCTTGCCGCCCGTGATGCGGAGTGCCAAGTTTTCCAGCGCAAAGCGCGTTACGTTGTTCATGTACTGATGAGTTTACGAGTTACCCGCGGTCGGTGCTGGTGGCGATGGCCAGCGCGCGGTTCATGCTTTGCACGACGATGCGCTCCAGTTCGGCCGTGTCGGCCTTATCCGTCATGTGAATGTGTAAAGTGTCGAAGAACTTGGAGATGTTCATCGTGATGCTGGTGGAGCGTCGGCCGCCTGTGGCGATCTCCTCGGCCGAGCGTCGGCCTTTCTTGCCCTTGGCTTTCTTGCCGTCGCCCTTACCTGTACCAAAAACCACATTTTCGACAGCCGCACTGCCCTTGAGCCCTGGTGTGGAGAGGGCCGAACGCTCGCCTTTCTTCTTCTCCTTCTGCTTGTCCTTGGCGCGTTCGGTGGCCAAATTCTTCTGGAAAGTGCCGCCAATGCCGCGCACGGTGCCCACAGTGTTCTTCACCAGTTGCACCGCACTGTTCACGCCGGATACGTTCTTCACGCCCTCTGAAAAGTCGGCTGCCGCGCCTTTGAAGTCGCCCGAGAACAGCTTGGAGAACGCCTTGGAGAGCAGCCCTACGCCACGAATGAGTTCCTTGATGCGGTCCACCACATAAGTCTTGATGAGATCGCCGAACTTGCGCCACACATCCCACATCGTTATCAAGAATGCGCGGAAACCGGCGAACTTCGTCCAGCAGTAGGCGATGACGGCGATAAGCGCGGACACACCCACGACGATAAGGCCTATGGGGTTGGCGGTCATGGCCACGTTAAGCAGCCACTGTGCGGCCGTCCATATCTTCGTGGCAGCCGTTACCAGCGTGGTGATGGCCTGGTATGCGGCCAGGGCCATCGTGTAGGTGCGGAATATGGCCCATACCGTGAGCACCGCGCCGCCCAGGAACATGAACGCCGTGCGGAACCGCACCACGAACCCGATGCCTGCGGATATGGCCGAGAATACGGATTGAAAAACGGCGAACACCCGTGGGATGGCTGCCGTTATCTTTTCCACCACCTCGGCAATGGGCGTGTTCACGCTCTGCGATAGGTCTATTGCGCCCTGCTGCACGGTGTCCATCAGCGTGCTCCATTTGCCGGACAATGTCTGACTCTGCTTGTCCATCATGCCGTTGAACTTGCCGCCCGCCCCCGTGGCGTGGGCGATGGCTTGTTCCACATTCCGGTACGTTATCTGCCCCTTGGCCATCTTATCCTTGAGCTTGCCGACGGATATGCCGGTCATCTGTGACAGTTCCTGGATGGGGTTGAACCCGGCGTTGATGAACTGCAACAGGTCCTGACCCATCAGGTAGCCGGTACTTGACACCTGGCCCATCACCAGCGACAAGGCCGACATTTTGTCCTTATCACCACCCGATATGTCGCCCAACTGGCGCAGCAGCGGCAACACCTTGCCCGTCTCGACGCCGAAGTTGAGCATGGTCTGCGCAGACTTGGTGAGGTCCATCTTGCCGAAGGGCGAATGTGCGGCGAAGTCGTTGATCTGCCCAAGCATCTCGGCGGCCTTACGCTCGCTGCCCACCAGCGTGGTGAAGGCCACGTTCACGCTCTCCGCTTGCGCGCCCAGCCGAACCATCGCCCCGACGCCCGCGCCAATCATGGTGTAGGGGTTCATCAGGAACTGCATGCCGGGTATCGACATGAGCGCGCCCTTGAATCCGTCGAACGAGAATGCCTTTCGCAAGCCGCGCCCGACAACCGATGCCTTTCGGTTGATGGCATCCAGCTGCTGTTCGGTCTGTCTGGCCACCGACACGACATTGCCCTTGTCGGCCTTGAGCTTGATGAGGAACTTCAATACATTATCCATCGCCTTTCGCTTTTGCTTCCGCTTTTCTAATCTCGCCTAGGTACTTGTACGTGTGGGCCCACTCCTCGTCCGAAAGCGTATCGGGGTCGAGGTGTAGATAATAACGCATCACGGTGTTGAAGAAGAGGACGTCCACGCCGTCGGAGATGTCCACATCGGCGTCCTCTAGAGCTTTTTTATCTCGGCCTCCTTAACCTCCAACACTTCTTGCATCTTCTGACTTGCTGCGAGGAAGAGATCGTCTCTTGTCTTGATTTCCTCATCGCCCGCCACCCAGAGCTGGTTGAGCATGACTTCGGTCATCTTGACGGGATCTGTCAACACGCTGACGTAGCTCAGGTTCTGGCGTGTGGGGCGGTGCAGTATACAGCTCTTGCCCTCGACAGTTATTTCGAAGAGTTCGCCGTGCTTGGCTTTCCACTCCTCTATCTGTTGTTTCGTATATTTCATAATCTCGGTGTTTGGTTTTACGCCTGTTTCTTATCGATGAAGACGAAGGGGATGGTCTTCTCTTGGAACTTGTCCCCCTGTTTCCATTCGGTGTTGTCTTCTGTGAACTCCACGCTCACCAGTATGTCGGTGGTGATGGCGTCGCCGCGGGTGGGGTTGCCGTAGGACACCACCACATCGAGCTGGGCGGCGAGAATGTCGCCCTTGGCCGCCTCGCGCAGGGCGAGGTATTCGCTCTGCAGCAGCGTTATCTCACCGCTGTAATCGTAGTTTCCGCTCTGCACCGCGTGCGGACGGTTGCCCTTGGCGTAGAGCAGCTCCTTCTCCTTCTTGATATTATATTTGATGCCGCGGATGCCGGTAACGGGCCGTCCGCCCATCACTACGGAGATGTCCGCCCATTCGTATTCTCTGCTGTTGAACATTGCCTTTTAGTTTGAAGTGTGAGGTGAGTGGGCGCGATGCCCACCCACGAAATGTTACTTACCTGCCGTTTCAACCTGGAATCCCAGCTTCACGTCCACGTAGCGTGCGTATCCGAAGGGGCGCACCTTTAGCGTGAGTTCCACCTTAGATGTGGCCAACACGTTCTGCTTGGGGTCGATATAAGCCTTGCAGCCCGCACCCTCGGCATCTGCGGAGAGTTCGCCCTGCGCCGTCATGGCGCGGTTGACGGCATTCTCCATCATCTGTTGCCAAGCCATAATTATGCCGTGCTGCAGCGTGCCGTCCTCGTTCACGGGGAGTTCGTCCAACATCAGGTCGAGCAGTGCGGCATAGGCGATGCGGTAGGCCTTGTCGATGGTACGCCGCGCGGTGATGTGGGCGTAGTCGTCGGTGGGGACGCACGCCAGGCGGTCGTCGGTGAAGAAGTAGCCGGCCTTGCCCACGTACTTGCGCGGGGTGATGTAGCCGGCATCGTATAGGTCGCTTACGGCCGAGGCGTTCTCTTCCACAGGCTTGTCACCCAGGTACATGGCCACTGGTTTCAGCGCACCATCCTTAACGCGGCCGATGTTGCGCTGCACGGGTACGGAGGCCAGTCGCCCGGCCATTACGCCCACTGCCGCGCCCTCGGATGCCTTCACCGTGTCGCCGATAAGCACGCCCACGCGATTGTAGGCCTCGCCGTGCAGGTCTTTCACAGCACCGCCCTTGTAACCGCGAGCCTCGATGACGATGAAGAGCGGGGCATAGAGCGATGTAGTGGCCCATTCAGCCAGCTGCTGCGCCTTGGACAAGGCGGTGAAGAGGTCATCATCCAGCCCGTTGGTGGTGAGGGTGGCTTCGCGGCCATCGCCGGCCACGAATATGCCGCGCAACGCCCCGTTCTGCGCAGTGACGAGTTCCTTAATCACGCCAGAGTCCTTATCAAGCAGTTCGGTGAACGTCTTCGTCTTGTCCACAGGGAAGATTACGAGCTTCACGCCCTCTTCGGCCTCGGTGTAGAACTCCTTCACGTGCTTATGCAGGCGGGGGTTGTTCTCAGGGGTAACGCCCAGCTTGGCCAACTCTTCGAATGAATGCAGGGTGTAGGCCTTGTCCAGTTCCATCTTCTTGGTAACGGCAGATGCGCCGCACACCAGGGCGAACAGGCCGTCGGGGCTTTCGCCCACGGTGCCCAGCTGGCCGTTTAAAAACTGAATCTTAATTCTTGGTAACATACGCCACTCCTTTCTTATTTAGCTGCTTCAGCGAGCAGGTAAACACCCTTCTTGTCGTAACGGCGCACTGAGCCGCCTGTGCGGAGCAAGAACGAATAAATATCGCCGTAGTAGAGCGGATTGTTAGTCGAGTCGAACATCTTCACTTCTCCAAGGGCACGGCTCACCGACTTGTCGTGCCATGCCAAAGCCGCGGCCAGCTCTCCTGCAACGGCATCCTCACCCCAAGGCAGTAGTGCCTTGTCGTTCTTCACACGAAGGACCTTACTGCGCTTCATGATGTTCAATCCCCATAGGTTGCCCAGGACTCCGCGCTGCACATCGGCCGAGTTTTGGAACATCCACTTGTCACTCTCCGATAGGTCGGCCAGCAGGTCGGCATACATGTGCGCGTCGAGCAGCAGGTAACGCCCCTCTTCAGGCACGTTGTCTGCGTCCATGCGCGTCATGATGGCCAATAGGTCATTCTTGGTAATACGCTTGCGCTTACCCGTGGCCGTCTCCGAGGTGTGAGCATCGCGCTCCGTTGTGCCAGAGGTGAGCAGCACATTGGACGCAGGCACGCCCTTACCCCAACGCTCGAGCAGGTTCTCGTGCGCAGCATTCTGTAGCTGAGCGCGATCGTTACTGATGATGGATGTACGCTTGTCGTACGAGAGCTCCACAGTGTCGATGTTCGGAATGTAGATAGGGTCGGTGGTTAGCTCGTCAATCTCGTATTCCAAATCGTTGTCTGTGCGCTGGTTAACCGATGCGGGCTTCACCGTTCGGTTCTTCTGCACCTTCGAGGGCGCGCCGGCGTTGGGGATGATAACCTTGTGGGCACTCACGAATGCGGAGTCGTCCACCGATTTCGATGCAAAACCGTTGTCGGGATAGAAATTCTCAACAAGCGTGGTCTGCCAGATGCTGATATTCAATGCCATTCTAATGTCGTTTTAATGTTATTCTAATGATGTTTATTCCTTGTAGTCCAGACCAAACTTTTCCTGATACTTCGCCTTGAACGCGGTGAGGTCCGCATTGCGCAATTCCGAGAGTTTACCCGCCTTGTCCAGTTCGTCCCAACTCATGTCGGCCAAGGCTGTCGGGGTACCTCCGTTCTCACGATACACATCGGCGATGCGACGAGAAGGCTGAGCCTTCATGCTGGCCAGCAGTTTCTCGGTATTCTCGCGGTCGGTCTTCATCAACGCCATGAAACTGTCCTTCTGCTCGGCGGTGATGCGTCGTTCGGCCACCGCCTTGTCCACGACGGCTGCGATTTCCTTGTCCTCAACGTCCTGCAGTTTCTTCTTGTAGCCCTCCACGGCTTGCGCTAGGGCATCGGCCTTGGCGGCCTTGTTCTCCAATTCGCGAGCGTGCGCGAGTACGGCATTCTCGTCAGCCAGATTGGCGAACGAGGGGATGCCACTTTTCAAAGATTCTAATAATGCCATTTCATTCTCATTGTTTTGTGGCTGAACTTGCAGCCGGTTATTGAAATATGCGTACAGGTCGTCTGCCGTCTTGGCTTCCACCTGTTCGCCATCCATATCGTATATCCCGTCGATGAGTTTCATTTTCAAAGCCTCGTTGGCATTCAGCCAATGGTCCTTTTCGTCGAAATACTTCGCGAGTACCTCTTCCTTATCCATCCCGCACCGCCCGGCTATCATCGCCGCAAGGTCGCCTTGAAGAACTTCCATCTGTTCGGCCATGCTTCGAAGGTCGGATGCGTTGCCCCATGCGCCGCCGCTTACCGAATGCAACATCAGCTTGGCATAGGGCGACATGTACAAGGGCTTACCGCAAAGGGCGATAATGCCCGCGATGCTCGCCGCCACACCGTCAATATAGACCGTGATGTCCGCCTTGCTCGTGCGCAATGCATTATATATTGCGATGCCGCTGAATACGTCACCGCCGCGGCTGTTGATGCGCACGTCTATCTTGGAGTACTGTGACTGCAAGGCCATCAGTTCGGCCACCACGCGGCCGCTGTCCACGCGCTGCCCGTCGCCTACGTCACCATATAGCAGTATGGCAACCTCACCTTCACCAGGTATTATATTGAAGAATTTCTTTTGCACTGTATTTTGATTTTTCGGCAAAATTAAACTGAAAAAACGAACCCGAAAAATCGCGATTACGCCATAGGAAACTGAACGCACATCATTGCCGTTCAGCTAGATATGGCGAAAAGGCAATTTTATTCATTGGCGAAAAAGCAGGAAATTTGCAAATGCAAAAAGGAAAAGGAATGACAAGGACAAACATTGACAAGAAGGGTATCGCCAAGTCGCTGTACCTGGACGGGAATTATACACAAGAAGAAATTGCCGAAAAGGTGGGCACTACGCGCCAGACGGTAAGCCGCTGGGTGAAGGCGGAGAACTGGGACACACTGAAAGCTTCCGTGACCATCACCCCCGCACAGATAATCTCACAATGGAGCAGGCAGATTATCGAGATTAACAACGCCATCGCCGCGCGCAATGATGGGCAACGTTATGCAACGCCCCCCGAGGCAGACGCGCTGGCCAAACTGGCTGGGGCGATCAAGAAACTTGAGGCCGACATCGGCGTGCCTGACTGTGTTTCCGTGGCCATGCGTTTCCTTTCATGGCTGCGCCCGCTCGACATAGAAGCGGCAAAACAGTTCAACACGCTCTTTGACGCGTTCATCAAGGACCAAGCTAACGGGGGTAAGGCATGAGCAGGCTGTCGGACAAACAGGCATTGGAGATTTGGCGCAGGTATAACGAGGGCCTTGCCAAGGACATCGACGTCGACGAGAGTCTCTCACGTTACGACATCGACAAGAAGAGGGCAGAACTCGAGGCCGACCCCGTGGCGTGGATCATATACTTCTTCCCGACCTACGCCAAGTACGAGTTCGCCCCATTCCATATTAAGGCCATACGGCGCATCGTGGCCAATGACGAGTGGTACGAGGTGCTCTCTTGGAGTCGCGAGTTGGCAAAGTCCACCGTGGTGATGTTCGTGCTGGTCTACCTAACTTTGACCAAGCGCAAGCGGTTCGTGGCCTTGGCGGCGGCCACCATAGATGCTGCCGAACGCCTGCTCGCACCTTACAAGGCCAATTTTGAGAAAAACCCGCGCTTGATTCAGTTTTACGGCAAGCAAGAAACCATAGGCGCATGGACCGACAAGGAGTTCACCTGCGCATGCGGAGCGAAGTTCATCGCCCTAGGTGCAGGGTCGGCCCCGCGCGGTATGCGCAATGAGGCCATACGCCCCGATGTGCTGTACTTCGACGACTACGACACTGACGAGGATTGCCGAAACCCCGTCACGCTTGACAAGAAGTGGCAGTGGGCCGAGCGGGCACTTTACCCGACGCGATCCATCTCGGAACCCACGCTGGTGCTGTGGTGCGGAAATATTATCGCTAAGGACTGCTGCATAACGCGCGCCGGGGCACTGGCCAATAGTTGGGATGTGGTAAATATACGCGACAAGCACGGGCGCAGCACGTGGCCGCAGAAGAACACCGAGGAGCAGATAGACCGAAGCCTCTCGAAGATCTCGGTGCGGGCTCAACAGGGCGAGTACTTCAACAACCCCGTTGCTGAGGGAAAGATATTTAAGAACCTGCCTTTCGGCAAGGTGCCGCCCTTGAAGAAGTTCCGCTTCCTTATAGGTTACGGCGACCCCGCATATTCCGACAGCAAGAAGAAGGGCAGCTCCACCAAGGCCTTGTGGCTGGTGGGTAAGTACAAGGGGGTGTATTACGTGATTAAGGGCTTTCTCGCTCGCGAAACCAACGCCGAGTTCATCGGCTGGTACTTTGAGTTGGACAAGTACGTGGGTGGAAATACCAATGTGTACTGGTACATAGAGAACAACAAGCTGCAAGACCCTTTTTATCAGCAGGTGTTCAAGCCCTTGCTGCGCGACGAGTGCGCCAAGCGCAAGGTGCAGCTCTTCATTCGCGAGGACACGCGCAAGAAAACCGACAAGGCCACGCGCATCGAGGCCAACCTGGAACCGCTAGACAGGCTGGGCGCGTGGGTTTTCAACGAGGAGGAGAAGGACAACCCCCACATGCAGGAACTCATCAACCAGTCCAAACTCTTCGAGCTCACCCTGCCTTACCCTGCCGACGGCCTCGACGCCGTGGAGGGTGCCGTTACCATGGTGGACCGGAAGACGGGCGAACTGGAACCCACCTACACTATCGCCCTTAACGACGAGGACATAAACAAGGACAACCCATTTATTATATAGACGACATGAGCAACTTTATAGAGATTACCGACTATGACGCGAGCATCCACCGCGAGATTCTCGACAGCCTGCTGCGGCAGGGCACGGCCGACTACGACCCGCAGATTGTGGAGATATGCGAGGACCGCGCCGTCATGGAGATGCGGTCGTACTTGAATAAGAAGTACGACTGCGACAAGATTTTCTCCGCGAGCGGCACCGACCGCCACGCCCTGGTGCTGATGTTCGCCCTGGACATCGCCATCTACCACATCTTCTGCCAGCACAACCCCTATAAGATATCCAAGAGTAGGGAAGACCGCTACAACCGGGCGGTGGAGTGGCTCAAGGGCGTGATGCGTGGCGACGTAACCATCGACGGTGCGCCGCTGTTGCCGGCGGAAGAGGTAGAGGACAAAAGTCGATGGCAGATAAAGGCGGACGAAGTGCGCCCGACGCTCTTATAAGTGAAAAAACAAAAAATAGTAAAGATGAAGAACCTGAAACAAAGGCGCGCACAAGGCCGCCGAATAACGCAGGGCGGGATGCTCGCCGCCCCGGGCGGACGCCAGCCCGACGTGGTACTGCAGATGCCCGAGCTGTTCCACTTCAATTTGCAACACTACATGAATGCCGTCACCTCAGCGCGCGGCATCGATTACAGCAACCGCGTGCGGTTGTATGATATGTATGAGAGCGCGAATTTCGACCTACACCTCACAGGGGTGATGGCCAAGCGGTTGCGTGGCGTGACGCAGATACCCATCGAATTTCAGCGCGAAGGCAAGCCCGACGAAGAGATCAACAGGCAACTCCGCTCGCCTTGGTTTAAGGAATTGCGCAAGGAACTCATCCTCTCCGAGTTCTGGGGTTTTACCCTGGTGCAATTCCGAAAAGAGGATGACGGAAACATCCATTTCGACTTGATAAACCGTAAGCACTACGATCCCGTTCACGGTCGTGTGCTTCGCTATCAGGGGGACATGGGTGGAGTGCCCATTGAGAACTTTGAAAATACACTCTTCGTTGGGACGGAGCGCGGACTGGGCATATTCGCCGAGATTCTGCCCGCCGTACTCTACAAGAAGGGCAATATGGGCGACTGGGCTCGGTTTTGCAACATATTCGGCATGCCCATACGCGAGTACACCTACGACGCCGGTGACGAGGAGGCGCGCAAGACGCTCATCCGCGAGGCGCGGCAGCAAGGCACGAACGCGGTGTACATCCATCCCAAGGACAGCGAACTGAAATTGCTCGAGGCAGCCAACAAGACGGGCAGCAGTGAATTGTACCGCACGTTCGCCGAATACTGGGACAGCAAGATTAGCATCCGCGTTCTTGGCAACACCCTCACCACCGACGCCAAGGACACGGGTACGCAAGCCCTTGGCACAATTCACAAGGAGGAGGAAGACGAGATGAACGCCGACGACCGCGACTTCATCCTCGACATCCTCAATTACCAAATGCGTGACATCTTCGCCCAACTGGGTTTCAACACCGACGGGGGCGAGTTCGTATATGCGAAGAAAGAGAAGGTGGACACTGCGCAGCAGATAGACATCGTGCAGAAGTTATCTAACATGGGGCTGCCTATCGACGACGACTACCTGTATGAAACTTTCGGCGTCGCCAAACCAGAGAACTACAACGAGCTTAAAGCGAAGAAGGAGGAGGAACGTGCGGCCATGCGCGAGCGACTGGCGCAAGAGCCCGAACCGCCGCGAGAACCCGAACGCAAAGCCCCAACGAACGCCCTGCGCCGTTTTTTCGGCCTAGCCCCGAAGCCTATCGGGGCGGACAACGACTTCTAATTGACAACCTCTACTATGGTGACGGGCAGTGCGCATGTCACGCGCATTTCCACAACGCCGATGGCGGCGTGGAGGTTTCGGCCGACCTGCTGGGTGACTTCCTGCACACCATTTACGAAGGCTTTGACACCTCCAACGAAATCGAGCCGAAGATGTGGCGTGAGTTGCGCCGTTCCATGAACGAGGCGGCAGCCGAGGGGCTGGCACGCGGCGAATACCAACCGCGACACAACGACCGATTTCTGGATGCCATACGCCACGGCAATGAAGTGTTCGCCGCGTTCAAGGTACACGTCATGGGCAAGGCGATGGCTGAGAAACTTCGCGATGCGAACGGCAATATAAAGCCGTTCGAACAATGGTCGAACGACGTTCGGACAATAGCCTCACACCACACGGGCGCGTGGCTGCGTACCGAATACAACACGGCCGTGCTGCGCGCGCACGCCGCGGCTGACTGGCAGGAGTTCATTGAAAACAAGGACATATTCCCCAACCTCCGTTGGATGCCCACAACGTCGCCCGATGCCGAGGCCTCGCACCGCTCATATTGGGAAAAGAAACTCACCTTGCCAATCGAGCACCCTTTTTGGGAAGAGCACCATCCGCAAGACAGATGGAACTGCAAGTGTATGCTCGAGGCCACGGACGACCCCGCCACACCCGCCGACGTGGTGGAGGACATGCCCGCCCCGCAGCCGCAGCGCGGATTGGACAATAACCCTGGCATGGACGGTCACCTTATCAACGATACGCACCCGTACTTCCCCAAGAGCTGTGCCCGATGTCCGTATTACAAGCCCCGAGGGGTTAAGAACCGCATGCGGGCAATGTTTTTGAACCATAAGAAAGATTGCTTCAACTGCCCGTACATCGACGCAAAGTTGCCAAGCAAACAATGGGGCGAGCCTAACGCTCAACCGCCTGATGAGGGTTCTTACAAGCGCACACACCACGGGCAAGTTCTCATAAGCCCTTATCATGGCGAAAACGAGCTTGACGACAACAAGCGACTGGCAGAATTTCTTGCCGACAAGCTGAAGACAAAGGTGTACCTGTTGCCACGGTTGGAGCAAACAACAGAACAGGGAAGAATGTTGCGCAGACAATTGTTGCCACAGGGAGTTAAAGAGGGAAAGAACCCCGACTACCTGATAAACGGACAGCTTTTCGACGGCAAGTCCATGTTCGGCTTAAAAAGGGACGCTAATGCGAAGGAACAGCACAACGCCATCATCAACCACATAAAGAAGGCCAAGAAACAAGCGGACAACATCGTACTGGAAATACCTGGCTTCGTTGATAGGGAGATTATACATAGAACTGTTAATGGCTACCTTTCACAAAGTGGAAAGGAACGTGTAATACTCGTACATTGGAAGAACAAGTTGCTGACGTATGGGGGCAAAACAAAACGTTAGGCTTATTCAGCCTAACGTTATTGGAGGTTCCGGAGACGGCAAGCCGGCTCTCCAGTACCAATGCAAAGATACAACATTATTCGTTACGAACAAACTTTTTAACAAGAAAAATAATGAACGCCAAGCAAATAGCCGACATCATCGCCCGCGCTCCACAGCAGGTGGAGCAGGCCATGCGCTCAGACATCCCCCGCAAGGCGGCCGTCATCGCCAAGAACCACTTTCGGCAGAACTTCCGCGATGGCGGTTTCACCAACGGCGGGCTGCACCCCTGGAAGAAGACGCGGCGACAGGATGCGGGCTCGCCGTACAAACCGCTGACCTCGGCCACCGACAACCTGATGCGCAGCATAGATGCCGTGGCCATGGCAGGTGCGGTGATGGTTACCAACCCGCGGCCCTATGCCGCCATCCACAACGAGGGCGGCAACATCGGCATAACACCCAAGATGCGCCGCTATGCCTGGCACATGGTGTATTCGCTGGCCAAGGTTAAGAAGGGTGAGAAAATGCCCAAGGAGCTGCCGCCGATGGCGCAGGCGTGGCGCGCAATGGCCCTGACGAGAAAGACGGCCATACACATCCCGCGCCGTCAGTTCATCGGCACGAGCCACGAACTTAACGTTAAGATACGCAAGATGATACTAAACACACTAATAGAAATAGGAAATGGAATCGATACTCGTTAACATGATTGACCACATTGCGCGCGCCCTGCCTTGGGCGCGCACGGTGGACGAAGACTACGGACAGCTGGAAGCACTGGATAACGAAAACCTGGACATGTATCCGCTCACCTTCCCCGCCGTGCTCATCGACCTGCCCGGCTCGGAATGGACAGACACGGGTGACATCGCACAGCGCGGAACATGCGAGGTACGCGTGCGCCTTATACTCGATTGCTACGACGACACCCACGCTGGCAGCCACACCGTAGACAAGATTATGCAGCGCGAAGAAAAAAGAAAAGCCCTGCACGCGCTGTTGCAGGGCTATCGGCCATCAAGCGAGGGGGCTTTGATACGCACCCGCTCGCGGTTCTTTACGTTCAACCACGGCATCAAGGTGTACGAGGAAACTTACACCTGCGCCCTCTCGGAGGCTACTCGGGAAACAAGGACAGTTGGCCGCACGGCTCTCTCCGTGCGGTTGAAGACCTGAACCCCTGTCGTCGGCTCTTCTCCACGACCCTCCCGTCTACGGTCGCCCCATCCATCAGCATGCGGCGCACGATACGCAGCGTGGTGGCTTCGGCCAGGAAGAACTCCTCGTTCGAGAGTTTCGCAATGGTGTCGTCGAAACGAAGCCGGCGGACTTCGCTCCAATAGTAGAACCGCTCGAAAAGCTTGCGGTCGCGTTCCAAAATAAGATCCTTGTTTCTCCCTCGCGCCATAATTCTTGTGTGCGTTAACAATAATATGCAAAATTACGGAAAAGTCCCCGCAACGGCAAGCGTTGCGGGGACTTTTTTACATTCAGGTTACAATGCAGTTACATTCGGCAGAAGCTAGGCTCAATCTTGCGCCAAACGCCCACCTCGTCGCGGCGGTGGAAGTAGAAGTTCTGCGCATTGCGCTGCACCACGTTGCTCTCCTTGAAGAGCTGCATGATTTCGGCATACTCTTGGTCGAACCTGCTCTCCAAGTCATACAGCTTTGAGATGCTCTTATAGTCCAGATCGCCGCTCTTGTTTCGTTCCAGCAGCGTCATGGCCAGTTGGTACATCGGGTCGTCCGTTCCCTTCTCGGTCTGCTGCACATAGCGTTTGAGGTAGTCCACCAGCCGTTCGGCCGCCATGTCGGCGCGTTCGTCGAAGCCCTTCACATTGTTTGCAGCCACCGTCATGCGGAAGTCTCCCACCGTCATGGTGAAACCGCCCTGGCTCTCGCTGCGCAGCTGACCGTACTCGGCCATCACGTCGCGGAAGGCGCGGCTTTCGTTTTCCAACCATTCGCGGAATTCGGTAACGGCCGTCACCACATCGTTCAGGCGTGCCTGCACGTCTTGTGCAAACTTCTCGCGCAACTCTTCGTATGCCTGCCGGCGGTTGTTTTTCTCCTCATTGGCCTCGTTCTGCAGCGTGGCCAGCAATTCTTTTTTTTCCTCGGGCGATAAGCCCTCAAGCATTTCCTTTTTCATTGTTCTTGTCGTTTTTGTTGTTAATCATAAAGTTGTACTTCACTTTCAGTGTTGGTTGTGCCACATTTGGGCTCTCGTCTTTCAGCCCGCCCTTGCGCTTGATGGCGCGCAGCTTTATGGCCAGGTCTTCGAGCTCGTCGACCGAAATGCGGCAAAAGCGCTTGCCCATGATGCGCGGATGCAGACAGAAGGCGTCCACGCAGGGCCATTGGGTGGTGTCCACACCAAGCTGTTGCATCAGCTTGAGCACCGTGCTGCGCCGCTTTTTCAGCTCGCGCGACGCTTCGTCATCGTCTACAACGCGTTTCATGTCGCGCAGCATCATACGGTATTCCTCGGGGTGCATCTGCCCGAGGTGGTCGGTACGGCCCTTGGTGTACTGATATACCAGCGTCTGCTTGTCGGCGTAGGGCATTCGGGCCAACAGCGCGTAGAACTGGCGGTAATTGAATTCGGGGGGCATGGTTCTTGCTTTTATGGTTCTTTAATGCATCTGTCTCTTAGCCCACATCTGTTCTTCCCTAAATTCGGTATAGTTCAATCGTGCCCGTGCAAGGCTGGCGGTAAGGCTTTTAGCCAGGTCGGACGCCTCCAATAGCGGCATGCCGTCCATCGAGATGTATGTAGCCCCATTGTGTTCCATCAGCTGCAAGCGTTGTCGTGCCTCGTGGTCGAGCCGTTTCACCCATCGTGTCTCAATTGCTTGTGCGCGACGTTCATGCCATACTTGCATCCGCGCCATTATTGTTTCGATTATCTGTTTCATTGTCTTGGTTTTTAGAATAAACTTAATTGATCCCCCGGCTGCCGGACAATCTCCAGCCAAAAGTCGGAACTGGTTATGCTACGGAGCGTCTGTGGGTCGATGTCGTTGAACCAGTGCAGCCCATCATCATGCCATTTCAGGCGAGAGCGCACCAAACGCGCCGATATGTGACAGTGTGCAGCCCTGGGCTTCTCGGGCTGTCCCGTTAGCCACGACGGGCGTGGACAGTGGCAATCGTCAATTATTCCGACAACCTCGTAGATCCTGTCAACATAGCCCGACTCGTGGCCAACCCAATGCACCGTGAATTTATCTCCCTTATGTATCATGAGTAACCTCGCTCCCCTCTGTTAAATAAAACCTGATCCCCATCTTCTCCGCCCGCTGCTCCAACGTTGCCGAGCGGCGCGTGTTGGCGGTTATCGTTGCATCCGACGATGCGCGGGGCACCACATAGCCACGCTTGCGAAGCCTGTTGCGCAGACATATTTTCGCTTTTGGGGCTTTCACCACGCGCAGTGCGGTCTTTTGTTCGAGTCCGAAGGCCACTCGCCGACGTTCGGCCATCACCGTGCACTTGCGTGCCTCTGCACTCCGCCGGTACATTTCGGAGAAAGCTTCCGCCGACAGCCGGTCCTTATTTCCTATGCCAGGCTTAAACTGGTAGGCCTTGCCAAACTTCAGCAGATTGGCCTTGCCTGCATTACCCTGTCCACGGTTGGCTCGTGCGGCATGATGCACGGCATTGGCCTGCATCGTGCGTACGAACTCCGCGCTCTTCTCCAAGCCCATTTCGCGTGCCAGGCGCACTGCTGTACGTAGCGACACCCCAAGGCGACATGCAACCTCTTCGTTCTTCGTATGGGAGAAATGCTCTTCCATCCATACCCGCTCCTCGTCCGTGAGCGTCATCTTTCCCCACTTTCCGCGTATCATGGCACATGCGTTTCGAATAAAACCTCTATTCCGCAGCTGCTGGCCACGTCAAGTTCCAGTTTCGCGCCCTTGCTTAACTCCCATCCGCGCAACATGTATATGCGGCCGCATTGCAGCAGCATGCCGATATCCACGCGCATGTGGCGTCGCCAATCTTCGCTCTGGGGCAGTCCGTTGTCGAATGGGTTCACGGGCGTATAGCCCTCACTTTTCAGACGCTCGGCAGCTGCTGCGAATGCAGCCTTGCGCTCGTCGATGTCGTGGTGCGCTATGGCACCGCTGATGTAAATTCGCTTGTTATTCATATTCTTTATTTTAATGTTGTTGAAATCAGTTTGAAAATATCCCTATTCTCACGAACCGGGATATTGCTAAAATACAAATCCTAATAACCTGTTATGTCTGTTTCATACTGCTGTTCCCGTATCTTACCGCCCCCTCTTCCCACACCACGAAGCCTTGCCCGTGATGTTCGTTCTCGCGCCCCATGCAGAGCGCAACGAATCCCGACACGCGCACCTTAACGCCGGCAATGTAACGAAGACGAACGGCAGGCTTGCCCATCGGTGCGCTCTTGTGCTCTTGCGATACGTATATAAACGTCTTCTGTGGGAAACGCGCCTTCAGTGCCATTGCCTCTTCGTATGTCCATTCGGCCACCTGAAAGCTGTCTATCACCACGAAACGGGGGCTCTTGTGCTTGGCCAGCCGCTCGGTGAGTGCCTCTATCCTTGTGTCTTCGATGATGAAGAAGCGGCGGTTCACGTCCTCCATGTGGAAGAGTTGCAGGCGACGTTGAAACGACTGGCGTATGCCCTCCTCGCCGCTCACATACAGCACGCGGCCGTATTCGCACAGTTTCTTGGCAAGCTGCATAACGAACGAACTCTTGCCCTGGGCCGATGCGCCGCTGATGAACCACAGCTCGTTGAGTGCAGGCCGACCGAACACGCGTTGCCACTCGCCATCCCACGGCAGGGTCTTGTATCGTTTCTCGCCCACTTCGCGTGGGGTGTATGCTCTTGTCCTGGCCATCAGTTTGCCCGTTTTAGTTTCTCTATCTCGGTATACACGCGCCGAAGCCCTCCGCCCGTGCGGCGTACGATAGCAGCGATGTCCGTGCCACTTGGAGCGTTCACCTTGGCCACGATGCGGGCCTGTTCGGCAAGGAAGGCGTCGCGCTCGCGGCCGTCATCGGGCGTAACCTTCGAATAGCGGTCGCCGTATCGGCTCAACATCTCGGTGTAGCCCACCTTCTTGCACTCGATGGAGCGGTTAATCTTCTCCTTCAATCCGTCGGCACCCATCATGTACCAGGCGCAGGCGCGTTCGGTGGCGTTCCACAGGGCTTTCAATTCCAAGAAGGCCTCGTATTGCAGGTCGCCCGCCTCGTCTAGGATGATGAGGGGCTGCTCGATGGAACGCAGGTAATACACAAGGTCGTCGTACACGTCGGCATACCGTCCGCGGGCGTTCACGCCGAACTCTGCTGCAATCTTGCGCACCAGCTTAAGTTTGGTCTTAACCTGCGAGCAGTCTATGTACACCGCGTTGGCGTGTGTCTGCACATACAGGCGTGCGGTGAACGTCTTGCCGATGTTGGGCATGTCGCACAATATGCCGCTCGTGCCGCTCTGCTGGTAGAATTCCAGCTGCGCCATCACGAACTGGTACACAGGCGTGCGTGCCGCCTTCCACTCTATGCTGGCTCGCAGCTCAACGCCCAGACGGCGGGCTATCGATATCCAATTGGCGTCGCTCAGCGTCTTGTCGGTTTGGCCGTTCTTCAGTGCGCTGTACACGCTCGTGCTTATTCCCAGGCTTGCGGCGTGCTTGGCGTCGCTGGGGTAGTTGGTGCGGTTGGCGGCCACGGCTGCCAATATCCGCTGTTTGGTGTCTTGTGTCATGTTCTAATGCTGTTTTAATGTCGTTCGATTATCGTTAGTTTGTCGTTATGTGGCATCCACGCCGGCCCTGCTCCAGTCTGTTGCCATTATCGGGGGCAACGGCACCTCTTCCTCTGCCTGTGTCGTGGCCACTTCCAAGTCCTCTTCGTCTTCTATCGTCAGTTCCACCTTCGTCTTCATCACACCCACGCGCTGGATGGCGTTGTCGGTTACGTATTTCCTGAAGCCTGAAACTTTCTTCTGCTGCTCGATGAACTTCACCACGTCTTCGTCCGTCTGTTCGGCCATCACGCGGTTGAAGGTCTCAATCCTTTCCACCTTGTCTATATAGCGGTCGCCCTGGTAGAGGTACACGTCCGTAGGCTGTCCCTCTTCATCCGGCAGGTAATAGGCCGTCACCTTGTAGTTGTTCGGAGCAAGGCGTTCCAGTGCTGCGGTGTTGCTCAGCCACCAGTCTTCGTGTGCCACGCGCACTGTTGAATTCCTCCTTACGCTGGTCTCAACAGCCTCGCCGATATGCCGTGCCAACGTCCGTGCGTCGTATGGCAGCAGCGTGGGGTTCACGTTGGCCACCAGCACCTGCCATCGCGTCATGCCGGGATAGCGTTTCTGGTCGGGATGCAGCGTGTTGTTCCATTCTGCGCTGTCGGCGCGGTCGTCGGCCATCAGTTCTTCCCAGGTGAAGTATTCCCGATCTTCGTAAGTGTCGTTCCATTCGTCGCTAACCTTCTTGTATTCCTGCCTCCACTTACCCTTGCCGTAGAAGCGGCCGATACCCGTGTGGTTCTTGTGTATGATGCTGCGTTTCTTGGCTCCGTTCAGCGGCTCGGCGTACTTCTCTTGCGAGTTCTGCGGGGCGCAGAAATGTACGAATGGGAATATTTCGCCAGCCTGCAGGAAACCGTCGCGGTATTGGCTCATCAGGTGGTTCTCCACCTCGATGCCGGCCGGTATGCCCCATCCGTGGCGAGCTATGGTGCGGAACATGTCGCGGAAGCAGTCCACTACGAGGCTCTCGTCTTTCTTTCGGCCGTAGCTGGCACCCAGTACGCACTGGCTCACCACGTCATAGGCGTAGTATGCGTGTACGCGCTGCTTGGTGTCTTTCAGCTTGCGCGTCAGGTCCACGTCGTCCATCGTTATCTGCGAAAGCGAGAACTGTCCGTTGTGGCGGTGCATGTGGGGCATCTGCTCGTGCATGAACGTGGTATAGGTGGATAGCGCATGTTCCACCATCAGCTTGTTCTTAGGCGCGTTCAGCACGTTGTTGATGGTACCCTCGCTCAGCGTCTTCGGCTCGCCGTTCTTTAGTGTAAAATCGTCCGGGCAGAACAGTTCGCCCGTCTCGGGGTCGTACACGTCCAACTCGCCGCACACAAAGCTCAGGTACATCTCGTGCACGTTGCTGTTGAAGGGTTTGTTTGGCAGCACGGCCAACCCCAGTATCAGCCGCTCCGTCTTGTGGTCCACCTTGCGCGCGCTCTGGTTGCCGAACTTCCCGCTTATCAGGCACGCGTAGCCCTTTTTCTTGAACTCCGCCACCTTCTTGCGAAATCGCAGGGTGGATGTGGGCAACGTGTGGCCGTACTCTTCTTTCAGTACGTCGATGGCCTCGGCCATCATGTCCCAGTCGTATGCCTCGCCCATCACCGTGTGCTGTGCCTTCGCGCTGTTGTACAGAGCGAAGGCCGCTCTTATCACGCCTGCGTTCACGGTGTACTCCCTCACATGCCGCCGGGGCAGCTCAACGCCGCATTGTTCGGGATCGGAGAAGAAGGCGTATGCGCGCTGGTCGTAGTCGTAGTTCTCGCGCACCCAGTTCACCAGCCGTACGATGCGCAGGTTGGGATAGGCGTGCTTCACGGCCTCCTTCATCGCGGCAGGTAGCGTGTCCACGGCCACAAGGGCGTAGTTGCCTAGGCCGCGGGCGGTGCGGGCGATGTCGAGCTTGCCCCTTGCCGCCTTCTGGCGATAGTTGGCCTCGCTGATTAGTCCCCGCTCCACCAGCTCCTTCGCAGGGATGCACAGCCGGCCCTCGTAATATTCTACCATAGTCATGCGCCTCCTTACCTTAGCACCGTAACGCGCTCTACTCCGTCTATCTTCACGGCCTCGCGCTGCAGCTCCTCAAAGTCCTCTAACAGTCCAAGGCACAGTTGTGTCTTCACCAATTTTCCGTTCTTCTCTATAATTACCGAACCATTGCGATACACGGTCATCACCGTGCCGCGAGGGAAGAACTGCTTCATCGTGCCGTCGGTCAGGTGGATGGTATCCACGTCTATGCAATCGTCGGCCATCGACACGCCGCCGTTCTTCATGGCTGCTTCCCTTATGCGCATGGCCAGGGGCGAGTTGCCACGGCGCTCGTCGTAGGTCAGCGCGTTGTATAGGCTGCGTTCGCTTGCCTTGAACTGTTTCATCAGCTTCTGCTTGACCTCGTCGGTCACCACTATCTTCCTTTTCATATCCTGCTCCTTTTATATCGGTTCTTGTATTCTTCTCCTCTTATTCCCTGCCCATTATCTATGCTCTTCATCTTGACTGTCGTTACCGATGAAGTCCAGCATCATCTGGTATTGCTCGCACATGCGGCGTTTGGCTTCCAGTTCGTTGATGTTGGCCAGGGCCACAGATGTCATGACGTCCCCCCTCACGCTCGCTTCCAACAGCAACGCCTGCGTGCCATCCATCCTGTTGCGCAAGTATTCGCGCACCTTGTCCACGTCTCCCTCGCCAATGCGCACCAGCAGGCGTTCGTATTCCAACTTGTACACCTGCATCTTGTAGGCGTCTTCCGAGTGCCAGCGGAAAAAACGTCCGTAGTCTTCCGCCATAACCTCCTTGTACCGCTCCAAGTCCTTGGCCATGCCATCCAACCTGTTCTCCACGTCCTTGGCAAGCAACGCCAACTTGCTGTTTTGTTTTTCTGTACTCATATCCGTATATCCTTTATTTATTATATTCGTGTATATTGGGACGCCTGTTCACGCCGTCACAAACCATCAGCCTGTAAACGAGATTTTTTACATACTCCTCGGGAGCGGTAAAAACTATGCCCTGCTCAGGGTCGTAGCAGAACCGCACGCGGTCTGTCATCAGCCTTTGGGCCACTCTACCCTTGAAATCGTTGGTCGCCCATTCCTTTATTTCTGTTGTCTCGTTCATTTTCTTTAATATTATATATTTGTGTAATCGCGCCTTTTTTTGTACATTTGGCACATGTTCCATTTTGAACACGTTGCAAAGATAAACAAGATTTCTCGACTATGCAAGAAAATAAGCAAGAAAAATCACTTATAAAGCGAAATATCTCGCTTTATTTGTCTTCTAAGGGTATCACTCCCTATGAATTTTACAAAGAATCGGGTACGACTCGAGGCATATTAGGCCAGAATAATGGCATAAGCGAGGATAATATTTCAAGATTTCTCGCTTACGCCCCAGATGTAAATGTAGGGTGGCTTCTTACTGGCGAGGGCAATATGCTCAAATCAGAATCTGATACACATGAGTCAGTTTCGTCCACTGAGCAACCCTGTTCTTCTAACGAAGGCGCGCCCTATTACGATGTTGAATTCCAAGGTGGATTCACAGACTCTTTTAATGACCAAACCATCTATCCTGAACGACACATATATATACCAGGGTTCGAACGTGTGCAGGTGTGGTGCAACATATCTGGACACTCAATGGAACCTCGCATAGGGCATCAGGACATTATAGGGCTGCGCCAATGCCTAGTTCAGGATATTCAGTTCGGAAAGATATACGCCGTGGTATTGAAGTCCAAACGCACGGTTAAGATATTACGGAAATCGAATAACCCACAGATGCTCCGCTATGTGCCCATTAACGATAAGGAATTTGATGAGCAAGAATTCCCCATCACAGATATTATAAGCATATTTGAAGTTCTGGGTGGTGTAGCTAAGTTCTTTTAGCCACAATAAGCCCCTCCCCACCTCCTCCCCGCACGCCCCCGCGCCCCTTTTTAGGCGTCCCCTCCCTCAAAAATAGGAAGCAAAACACTAAATGCCTGATAATCAACACGTATAAAAACGCCAACGCTTAAAAGGGTGGGGTTTTAACTCAACATCAATTCACACGTTTTTGCCCCGAAACACACGAACAGGGTATTTAACTCCGTTTCAACACTAGCTAGGCAAATACGCGTTTTTGTCACTCCTAACCTTTCATTTTGTCACTCCTAACTGTCACTCCTAATGTCACTCCTAACCCAAAAATGACCTAAAATCGACCCGAAAAGGCACAAAAAAGGCGGCCCGAAAGCCGCCCAATAGTCACACACACCAAAACACCATTTAAAACGCGTTCTAACGCCCTAAAAACACCGCACTAACCATCACCCTCACGCCTGCACCCGATAAGCGTAGATTGCCGTATAACAGCGCGTTTATTGATGATTACGCCACCTCCCGACAACCCCGCGTGCAGCAGATAATTCTTTGTCACACCCACTTGTTCAGGGGTGAATACAGTAAACACGGCCGATAAGCTGCTGAAATACCAGTCACGCCGCTTTACGCCATCAATTCTCTGCAACAAGTGCACATGTATAACCTTTGCCATATCATTTATAGTTTTGATATGCAAATATACCAAATAATACTTATATAGAACAATTAGACGATAATGAAACAACAAAACGCCAATAAAAAAAAGATGAAAACACCATCTGCTTTCACCCATAGCCTTGTCCCTTCACGCCTCTTAGATAAGCCCAAATGGCCCTAAATAAGCCCTAGAAACGCCCCAAAACCATCCCAATGTAACATTTCGCCCCATCAAACCCTACCATCCACCCCTCGCATGTAACACGAATGTCGCATCGATGTTACATTATATACGCTTCGTTTTTTTTCGCCCAATATCCTTTCACA
>ERZ773003.322-NODE-322-length-36496-cov-6.643424_pt1 | contig 36496 bp, 30 predicted proteins | sample MGYA00580668_ERZ773003 | MGnify/ENA primary metagenome ERZ773003 (study PRJEB29015, sample SAMEA2738002) | human oral metagenome | biome: human oral; feature: human-associated habitat; material: dental | place: China | collected 2126 ...
ACATGCGCGCGAGGATCTTGTTATAAAGCTCAACCATCTCGCGCGCCTGCTTGTTTTCGATGATGACGTCTTCCAAGAGGTCCTCGTCCTCTTCGTAAATCTTGATGATGGGCGTCAGGGATTGGTTGGAGCGCAAACGCAGAAGCTTATCGAGAACAGCGCCGTTGGAGCGCAAGGCTGCACTGAAATAAGTCAAGCCTTTCTGCAGTTCGAGGAGGCGCAAGATGTCGCTGTTTTCCATCGAGCGGCGCAGGTTCAGCTCGATTTCATCCGAGTGTTTGTTGATCTGCCTGAGATAGCGCAGATAGAAGGTCGCCGACTTGTAGAGAATCTGAAAGAGGAAGCGCGTCTTCTTGAACGTGCGGAAGAGCTTCGCCGTGTTCTCGTTGAATTCCGATAGGACAGGCGTATCCTCCAAGCAGACTGTGATGAAGTAGTCCGCCGTCAGAATGATGGCGAGCGGCAGCGTATCGTAGCTGTCCTGGCCGCGCATGACAGGGACATTGGTCAGGACCATGACGGAGTTGTCTTCGACATCCGTATGGGAACGCTCCTCGTCATCGAGTGCGGAACGCAGAAAGTCCGGCTCGACTTCTGTGAGGTTGCTGACAACCTTGAGTTCGTAAGGCGTGGGGTCGATGATGTTGATCCATGCGCCCTTTTCGAGCGTCTTGAGCGTCAGAGTCTGCAGGGGGCCGCTCTCAAGGGACTTGAAGATTTTGAGCATAGACAGGGAGTCTCCTTTCGCGGAAGCTCCCCAAGGTCAAATGCAGGATGCTTTGAGAAAAAGGAGGCTTCCAAGCGTTTTCTTTTTATTTGTCGTGCAACTAGGGTGATCTCCGTCCATTTCCTCACCAGCTTTCCTTAAGACGAATACGAACAACGATTATTCTTTTAGCTTACTCCAGAGAAGAGCTTTCGTCAACTGTTTAAGTACGTTTTTAGCGTTTTTGAGAAACAATTATCCTTGAATCCAGAGAGAAAAAGCGTTAAAATACAAGAATAAGTTTGAGACTGAATCATACGTTACGGCAGGTTTTTCTGTCAGATATTTTCAGCATATACTATCCTAGATTTTAGGCGGTGAGTTCATGAATTCTATATTTGATGTGGGGATCGACATCGGCTCGACGACGATCAAGCTCGTCGTCCTTGATCATGAGAAGAAGATCGTGTACAAAAACTACGCACGCCATTTTTCCGAGATCGGTACTTCCCTCTGCGAGAATCTGGAAAGCCTTAAGAAGATCGTCGGTGGTGAGAAGTTTTCTTTTGCGCTGACCGGATCGGCGGGCATGGGCGTCGGACAACATATCGGGCTGCCTTTCGTGCAGGAGGTCATCGCGTGCGCTTCAGCTGTAAGGTCGCTGATTCCCGAGACGGATACAGTTGTTGAGCTTGGCGGCGAGGACGCCAAGGTGACGTACTTCGGCGATGCACCCGAACAGCGCATGAACGGCGTCTGTGCGGGCGGCACGGGTTCTTTCATCGATCACATGGCGTCGCTTCTTTCGACGGATGCGGCAGGACTCAATGCACTCGCGGAGAAGGGGAAGCAGATCTATACGATTGCTTCTCGCTGCGGCGTCTTTGCCAAGACAGACATCCAGGCTCTGATGAACGACGGTGCGGAAAAGGCGGATATTGCCCTTTCCGTTTTTCAGGCTGTCGTCAATCAGACGATCAGCAATCTCGCGCAAGGTCGCCCGATTGCGGGCAAGGTCGCGTTTCTTGGCGGGCCGCTGCACTTCCTTCCTGCGCTCAGGCAACGCTTCATCGAGACGCTGCAGCTTGCACCCGAGAACGTCGTCGATGCGCCCGACGGAAATTTTTTCGTCGCGCTCGGTGCGGCACTCTCGGAGGAGACTGAGGTCGTCGATATGGCGCGTCTGGAAGAGAGCATGGAGAAGGCGCGAGACGTGGCGGCGAAGGAGACGCGGCAGGCGGACTTCACGCTCTTTTCCAATGCAGCGGACTATGCGGCGTTCAAGGAGCGCCATGACCGTGCGAAGGTGCGGCGCGGCGATCTCGCCGCGTATGAAGGGCCGATCTATATCGGCATCGACGCCGGATCGACGACGACTAAGCTCGCGGCGATCGGTACGAAGCGTGAACTTCTCTACACGTCGTACGGCAGCAACCAAGGGTCGCCGCTTCATACGGTCATTCGTGAACTGAAGGGGCTTTACGCCGCGATGAACGAAAGAACGTACATCGCGGGCGCACTTACGACGGGGTATGGTGAAGCGATCGTCAAGGCGGCGATTCACGCGGATGCGGGCGAGGTCGAGACGTTCGCCCATCTGCGTGCGGCACAGGAGTTCTGCCCCGAGGTCACGTTCGTCATGGACATTGGCGGGCAGGACATGAAATGCTTCTTCGTCAAGGACGGCAGCATCGGCAACATCACGCTCAACGAGGCCTGTTCGGCGGGATGCGGCTCCTTCATCGAGAATTTCGCGCAGGGACTCAACATGACGGCGGGGGAGTTCGCCGCCATGGCGATGGAGTCGAAAGCGCCCGTCGATCTCGGCACGCGCTGCACGGTCTTCATGAATTCCAAGGTCAAGCAGGCGCAGAAGGACGGCGCGGCGGTCAGCGACATATCGGCAGGCATCGCTTTTTCCGTCATCAAGAATGCGCTCTTTAAGGTCATGCAGCTCAAGGATGTCAAGGAACTTGGTGAGCATATCGTTGTGCAGGGCGGCACGTTCTACAACGATGCTGTCCTGCGCTCGATGGAAAAGCTCATCGAGCGCGATGTCGTGCGCCCCGATATATCGGGCCTCATGGGCGCGTATGGCGCGGCTATTCTCGCACAGGAGGAGGGGCTTGAGCACTCTTCGATACTCGCTGCCGATGCGCTGGAAGACTTTTCTGTATCGACGAGTTCGTATCGTTGCAGGCATTGCGGCAATCAATGCCTGATCACCATGCAGAAGTTCAGCGACGGCGGCAAGTACTTCACGGGCAACCGCTGTGAGCGCGGCATTGGCAAGGCGAAGCGCGAGAATCGGGAGACGGCGAACATCTACGATTACAAGTACAAGCGCCTCTTCGCCTACTACAAGCCGCTGACGGGCGCCGCCGCGCCGCGCGGTGCAATCGGATTGCCGCGCGGACTCAACATATACGAGGACTATCCTTTCTGGTTTACATTCTTCACGCAGCTTGGCTACGAGGTCGTGCTGTCGGACAAGTCGTCGGCGGCGCTCTACTACAAGGGCATGGCGACGGTGCCGTCGGATTCCCTCTGCTATCCGGCGAAGCTTGTGCACGGGCATATCATGGATCTCGTGGAAAAGGGCGTCCGAAAGATTTTTTATCCGTGCATCCCTTTCAATGTCATCGACGAGCAGCATCCGGGCGACAATCACTACAACTGCCCGGTCGTTGCGTCCTATGCAGAGAATATCCGCGCCAATATGGACGTGCTGCGCGAAAAGAACATCGAATTTCTGCAGCCTTTTTTGCCGCTTGACGACAAGAAGCGCATGGTTGAGCGCCTTTTTGAGGAACTCGGCGCTTCCGAAGGTCTTTCCAAGGGCGAGATCAAGGAGGCGGCACTCGCTGCCTACGCGGAACTTGAGAACTACAAGCAGGACGTGCGTGATTACGGCGTGAGCATCCTGCGCGAGATCGAGCGCACGAAGCAGCCTGCCGTCATGCTCGTCGGCAGGCCGTACCACATCGATCCTGAGATTCATCATGGCATATCCGACATGATCGCTTCCTACGGTCTTGCCATCTTGTCGGAAGACGCCGTCTATCATCTGCCGGTCAAGGGTGCGGGACTCAACATCGTCAATCAATGGAGCTATCACGCACGCCTTTACCACGCGGCGCATTTCGTCGCCGAGCACGAAAACTTGACGCTCATCCAGCTCAGTTCCTTCGGCTGCGGACTCGATGCTGTGACGACGGGGCAGGTCAAGTCGATTCTGGAAAGCCATCATCATATCTACACGATGATCAAGCTCGACGAGGTCAGCAACCTCGGTGCGGCTCGCATACGCCTGCGCTCTTTGATCGCGGCTCTCGCACGCCGCAGGAAGACGCCGTTTCAGCCAACGGCCGCCGAGGAGCGTCCGCGCTTCACGGAGGAGTGCCGCCGCACGCATACGATTCTCGCGCCGCAGCTTGCACCGATTCATTTCAGCCTCGTGCGTCCCGTGCTCGAAAAGCATGGCTATAAGGTTGTCGTGCCGGCTCTGCCGGACAAGGCGGCGATCGATCTCGGGCTGCGCTATGTGAACAACGACATGTGCTATCCCGCCATCGTCGTCATCGGCCAGCTGCTCGCTGCGCTGAAATCGGGCGAGTACGATCCCGATCACACGTCGATCCTGCTGTTTCAGACGTGTGGACCGTGCCGTGCGACGAACTATATGGCACTGATGCGCCAGGCGCTGAAGTATGCGGGCTATCCGCAGGTGCCTGTATTCGCGTGCTGGGGACTCGAAACGGATGCGTTCTCCCTCGACCGAAGCTGCTTTGTCGATGCGATCAAGGCGTTCCTTTACGGCGACCTGCTGCAAAAGCTGAGAAATGCGACACTGCCGTACGAGAAGGAGCGGGGAGCGGCGGAACGGCTGTATGAAAAGTGGCATGAAAAATGCCTTGCCGAGCTTATGGATGGAAGTTATTTCAAGTATGCGGACACGGTCAGGCGCATGGTGCAGGAGTTTGATGCTCTGCCGCTCGTCGAGGGGATCTGGAAGCCGAAAGTCGGCATTGTCGGTGAGATTCTCGTCAAGTATCATCCCGTGGCGAACAACCACATCGAGGAGGTCTTGATCGAGGAGGGCGCCGAGGTCGTCATGCCGGACTTTGCGGACTTCTTCCTCTACATGGCGTACGATTCCATCGTCGAGCGCGAGCTTTTTGCGGGCAGGCTCAAGGACAAGATGTTTGCGCAGATGTTCATCAGTCTCGTCGAGTTCTTCCGCCGCCCTATGCGAAAGGCGCTGAAGAAGAGCCGTCGCTTCACGTCGCCGTACAAGATCAGCGAAACGGCACGTCTCGCGAAGAAGCATGTGTCGCTCGGCAATATGGCGGGTGAGGGCTGGTTCCTCACGGGTGAGATGGTCAAGCTCATCCATGAGGGCGTGCCGAATGTCGTCTGCCTGCAGCCCTTCGGCTGTCTGCCGAACCACATCACGGGCAAGGGCGTCATTCACAGTCTCCGAAGTGATTACAAAGGGGCAAATATCGTGGCGATTGACTGTGACCCCGGTTCTTCGGAGGTCAATCAGCTCAACCGCATCAAGTTGATGCTGGCCGTCGCCAAGGAGCGGAATCCGCATCGCGACTCTGCTCCAGCGAATGATGCTGAGCGGCGCTGACGGTTTCGGTGAGCGATATGGTCTTGCAGAAAAAGTATAAAGCGACGCTCGCGCTTTCTGTCAGCGTCATCGGCACGCTCGCCGTCCTGCCTATGGTCGGTAGCGGGTTTCTCTGGGATCTTCTGGAGGCGGCTTTTCTCGCATCGACAGTCGGCGGACTTGCCGACTGGTTCGCTGTCACGGCGATCTTCCGAAAGCCCTTGGGAATATCCTACCGTACGGACATCCTGCGCCGGAATCGCACGCGCATCATGCAGGCACTCGTCGACTATGCTGCCAACGATCTTCTGAGTGCGGCGAACATCATGGCTGTAGCGAGGAAGATCGACATGGCGCAGATGTTCGTCGCCTATCTTGAAGAACGCGGCGGGCGCGAGCGGATCAAGGACATCTCCTTCGCCGTGCTTTTGCGTGCGGCTGAGACGATGGATGCAGTGCATGTAGCCGAGCGCATCTGGCCGGCGATTCGTGAGAGCTTCAAGAGCTTTCCTTTGGAAAAATTCCTGCCGCGCTTCTTCGACATGCTTGCCGAAGAGACGAATAGCGCACGCATCCTGCATGTGGCACTTCGCGCCGTGCGCCGAACGCTGCACGACGCGAAGATGCAGGAGGTGCTGCTGGAAAACATTCGTGAGCTGCGCGAGCGGTATGAAAGACAGGCGTCGCTTCGAGCGACGGTCATTCAGGCGATGGATTTGAGTGATGAGCGCTTGCGGGAAATCGCTGTGAGGCACATGGACGCCTATATCAACTCCATGCTCAAGGGCGAGGGAGAGGCGTATGAGCGCCTTGCAGCAGAATTCCGTTCACTGCTGCATTCCCTCGGCAAAAACGATTCGCTGAAACAGGCGATTGCAAAGTGGAAGGAAACGTCCTTCGAACGGATCGATCTTTCGGAACAGTTCGCCCTTTGGCTGGAGCGCAACGCCAAGGGGGAGACGCCCTTTTGGCGCGAACCGTTCTTTCTTCTTGTAGACGGCAAGATTGACGAGTTCATCAAGAGGAAGAGTCTGCAGAGACGTGCGGACGCCATGTTCAAGAATCTTCTTGAAGCGGAGCTGAACGATCATCACGCCTTCATCACGCAGATGGTCAAGGCGCGGCTGGAGGATTTCTCCGATGACGAGCTCATCGCCTTTGTGGAGAGCCGCGTCGATGACGATCTGCAGATGATTCGCATCAATGGTTCCGTCGTTGGAGCGATGGCGGGCATGGCGCTTTTCCTCATCGCATACTTTGTGGAAAAGGCGGTGGGCTGATGTTTTGGCGTTCGTGGAACAAGGCGGACAAGACGCTGCTCTTTGCCGCTGTCGTATTCTTCTTGGCGCTCGCGTTGGTCATCGCATATCCGAAGAGTCTCCTGGCGCGCGGCTTTCTCGCCTGTGCCGACGCTGCGCTCGTCGGCGGCATCGCCGATTGGTTCGCCGTGACGGCGCTCTTCAAGAAGCCGTTGGGCTTCCCATGGCATACGGCGCTTTTGCCGCGCCGCCGCGAGTCCTTCATCGAAGCGTCGGTCACGCTCGTGCAGAAGGAGTTCTTTTCACGCCGCAAGATTTTCCAAGCCTTGCAGCACATCGACCTCGTCGCTCGCTTGCTTGAGTTTCTTCGGCGAGAGGATGTGCAGGAAAAGCTCGTCGCGCAGTTCCTGCACTATGTGCGCAGTTTCGCCATGCACATCGATCGCGAGAAGCAGGCGAATGCCTTTGCGGACGAGATGCGCAGCGAACTGAAGCGGTCGCGTCCCGAAGAAATTTTTTCTTTGATCGGACGCTGGATGCGCGATGACGAGCGCGACCATGTGCTCGTCGCGCGGGCGGCGCAGTTTCTCGCTGAGAAGGCTGCTGCCCCGGAGTTTTCCCGAAAGGTCGAGGATCTGCTCTTCAACTATGCGAAGGAAAATGCCAGGAGCACTTGGGACAAGTTCCTGCTCGGCATCGGGCAGATCGCGGACGTCGTGAACTTCGCCGATCTCGCTCACCTCGTGCGTCATCAGGCCTTGACCGTACTGACGGAATTGGCCGAAAAGGATTCAGCGCTGCAGAGGGAATTTCTTGCAGTATGCTATGAGAAGGCGGAGGAGCTTTGTGCCGACGAGGAGTTTCGTTCCTTCTCGCTGGAACTGCGCGACGCCATGCTCAGAGGGCTGCCGCTTGAGGAAGCGATCGAGCGAAGTTTGGCGTTCGTGCAGAAGCATTTCTTCTTGGCGCGGGGCAGGCATAGATTCGACACAGTATTGCCGCTCTTACGCGAGAAATTTTCTGCCGTCCTCGTCGAAGAGCTGCGGCGTGCGCTTGCGCTCGTCGGCAAGGATGAGAAGATGCAGCGTGCGATCGACCGGCTGCTCTACGATCTCGCGGCGCGTTCGGCGCTCGCCGCGCAGGATCTCGTCGCCGTCATCGTGCACGACGTGCTCGCGCGTCTGACGGACGAGCAGCTCAACCATCTCGTCTACGACAAGGTGGAGCCTGATCTCCTGTGGATTCGCATGAATGGATCTATCGTCGGCGCGGGTCTGGGGCTTGTCATCTTCGTTTTGCTGCAGCTTGTCCATTGAATATAATGAGGTGATTTTGTGAAAAAAGGGATGAAGACGGCAGCTTTGGCTGCTATTCTTGTGGGTTCTGCCGCTTGGTGCGGCTGTTTGCCGGCTGCGGCTTCTGCAGTGGACGATGCGCTCGCGCGTACCCTGGGGACGTTCACGCCGGCAGCGCCTGTCGAACCGCAGAAGCCGAAAGTGGAGCAGAGGGAAGAGCAGAAGCAGGTGCAGGAAACGCAGCCGAAGAAAACGCACGAGCAAAAGCAAGAATCTGTGCGTGAGGATCGCCGTGAGCAAAAGCCTGCGTCCAATGCTGCTGCTTCGCGCGATGCAGCAAAGCCGATGCAGATGCTGCCGAAGCCGGATGCGGGCAAGATGGCGCAGGAACTTCCGAAAAGGCAGGGGGAAGTTGCCGGACAGTCGCCGGACTTCGCCGCAATTCAGAGCGGCATTGCCAGCTACCAAAAGCGCGATCTCGATGCTGCCTACAGAGAATTCAGCAGGGCGATTGCAATCAATGGAGAAAATCCGACGGCTTTCGTCAATCGCGGCATCGTCTTGCGCGATATGAAGCGCTATGGGGATGCGCAGAAAGATTTTCTTACGGCGCAGTCCTTCGATCCTCGGAATGCGCTTATTGAATTCGAGATGGGATTGACTGCGCTTGCCCAAAATGACAGCGGCACGGCGTTCGCGCACATGGATCGAGCCGTTGCCTTACAACCGGACGATATGGGGGCGCAGATGTATCGCGCTTCCTTGCTCTATCGTCTGGGGCGCTTCGATGATGCCATAGATGGCTATACGCATGTGCTCGAAAAAGCCGATGACGTTCTCAAACTGCGCGCCTATATTGAGCGCGGCTTGGCGAAGGAACAGAAGCAGGATCTTGCTTCTGCCGTGGACGATTATACGGCGGCATTGACGCTCGAAAAGGAAAATGTTCCAGCCTTGAGCCGGCGTGGCGTTTGCCTTGAGCGTTTGGGCAAGCACGAAGAGGCGATTGCAGATTTCACGCATCTTTTGGAAAGGGTGCCCGCCGAACAGGCGTCGCTCATTTATTTCAATCGTGCGGGAAGTTATCGTGCGCTCGGTCAGCTCAATGAAGCCATTGCCGATTATACGCATGCATTGGAGCATACGTCGGATGTACTTCCCATCTACATCGAGCGCTCGATTTCCTATCGTTTGATGGATCGGAACGAAGAGGCGCTTCTCGACATTGAGAGGGCGCTGGCAATCGAGCCGAAGAATGCGGATCTTCTCAACTTGCGTGCGATTGAAAAGATCCAGCTCAATGATGTTCACGGGGCGCTCGCCGATCTTGATACAGCAATCGATCTCGAGCCGAAGAATGCCGCGTTCTTTGGTAATCGCGCGGGTGTATTGGAGAATATGGGCGAGAAGGCGAAGGCCATCGACGACTATACGGCGGCGCTTCGGTTGGAGCCGGGCAATGCCAAATTCTATTATCGCCGCGGTTATCTGTATCGTTTGTCGGGTAAGGCGGTGGAGTCTGAGAGCGACTACAAAGCGGCGACGGCGATTGAGCCGGATCTTCCCGCCTATAAGTGAAGGTGAAATAGAAAAGGCTGCCGATGGCAGCCTTTTTTCAAAAGTTCTTCTTGCGGTTGCGACGCGCGAGAAGTCGGATGACCTTTGCGCCTGTGTTGTGGATGCGCCGAAGCGGCGCGACGCGCGACTTGATCTTTGGCTTCATGTCCTTGGCCTTGCCGAAGTCGCCGCGCTTGAGGAAGGTCGTGCGAATCTTTTCAGGTTTGAAGAAACTCCTAAGCCCTTTGAAGAGCGTTTCAGGCTCGGCATTCGCGTCACAGAGGAAGATATCGCCCGCCGCGTAGCGGAGTTCCGTGTAGGTGTGCAGTGCGAGATGTCCCTCCTTGAGGGCGAGGAGGACGACGAAATGACCCTTTTCAATCACCTGCGTGTCGACCTGCAGAATGTGAAGGCCCGCTTCCTCGGTGAGACGCCTCAAGGAGGCGACGGTCATCTCCATGTCGAGCAGCTTGTTTTCTTTACAGTTGTATAAGTCGGCCGTGAGATGCCGTGCGATGATCTTCAAGAGGGAATCGCTCCTTTGCGGTAAAGTCGAAAAGTTAGTCATTTCCATTATAGAGGATTTAGTTGACAATGTAAAGTTAGAGGCGTATACTGTTTCGCATTTGCAGAATTTGAGAGAATTTTACGGGGGGAAGAGGATGGTAGGAGGATTGTCAGATCGGTCGGGCAAGACATACAAGGGGGAGCCGCCCTTGCTCATCCAAGGTGCGATGAGGGTGGAGACGAGCCATATAGTCGAGCAGCTCGACGCTCTGGAAGAATACCGGCTCGGCGAGTGGTACTTCGCCTCGGGCACTTATCATGGCGTGCCTCTCGCCGTTTCGCGCACGCAGTGGGGCTTGGCGAATGCGGCGGCGACGACGGCGCTTGCCATGGAGTTCTTTCACCCCTGCGCCGTCATCAATCAGGGGACGGCGGGAGCGCATGATCCGGTTCTAAAGAATTTCGATATTGTCATAGGCAGAGAGACGGTCAATATATCGGCATGGAAATCGCACTTTCGCGCACGCGGTGAGGGTGTCGATGAAGAGGCACTCGACAAGTTCGGCGTCTTTGCCTACGACAAGGAAGCGCGTCGCTTCACGCAGGAGGTCTTTCACAGAGCAGACGAGGATCTCTTTCGGACGGCGCTCGTGCTCAAGAACTCCTACAAGAAGGGAAGCGTGACGGAGGGCGTCATCGGTACGGCGGATAGTTGGAACTGCCAAGTCGACCGCGTGCTCTTCCTGCATGATTTCTACGGCACTGTGGTTGAGGAGATGGAGGGTGACGCCGTCGCGCAAATTTGCCAGACGTACGATGTGCCGTTCCTTACGATCCGCGTCGTTTCCAATACGGTCTTTGCGGGCGACGTTGATTGGGATCTCGCTGTCGGTATCGCGCTGCAGGACTATGTTCTCTCTGTTGCCGAAGCGTATATGAAGAATCGTTGAAGGTTTGCTCGTTTTCCTTTATAATAGGAGGAAGCGAAACATAAAAGAGTGATAGAGGAGGCTGCCATGACGAAGATTCCCTTTGCACATTTGCACGTTCATACATGCTACAGCCTTCTCGACGGCGCGAGCCGCATTCCCGAGCTTATCGCACGCACGAAGGAGCTTGGCATGGATTCCGTCGCGATCACCGATCACGGGGCGATGTACGGTGTCATTGACTTTTATAAGGAAGCAAAGAAGCAGGGAATTCGTCCGATCATCGGCTGTGAGGCGTATCTTGCACCTGAGTCGCGCTTTGACCGCACCGAGGTGCGCGGCACGCGCTATTATCATCTGATTCTTCTTGCGGAGAATGATGAAGGATATCGAAGCCTCGTGAAACTCGTCTCGCTCGCCAATACGGAGGGCATGTACTACAAGCCGCGTGTCGACAAGGACATCCTGCGCAAGTATCATAAGGGTCTCATATGCCTCAGCGCCTGCGTCGCGGGAGAGATTCCGCAGGCGATTCTGCGCGGCGAGCGAGAGCGCGCGGAAAAGCTCGTCGAGGAGTATATCGACGTCTTTGGACGAGAGAACTTCTTCCTTGAGATTCAAGACCATGGAATTCCCGATGAAAAGACGGCGTTCGCGGGCGTCATCGAGCTGGCGGAGAAGTTCGGCGTCGGACTCGTGGCGACGAACGACATCCACTATGTGCATAAAGAGGACACGGAGGCGCACGATGTCCTGCTCGCGATTCAGACGGGCAAGGGCGTCCATGATCCGACGCGCATGCGCTATGCCGAAGGGGAGTTCTACATGCGTTCGCCCGAGGAGATGCAGGAGCTTTTCCACGATCACCCAGAGGCGCTCACCAATACGCAGAAGATCGCCGAGCGATGCAAGGTCGACTTCGAGTTCGGGCATCTTCATCTGCCGAATTTTCCGCTGCCGGAGGGAATGACGGACGAGGCCTACTTGAAGCAGCTCTGCGAGGAGAATCTGCCCCTTCGCTACGAAAAGATCACGCCCGCCGTGCGCGAAAGGCTCGACTACGAGCTTTCCATCATTCACCGCATGGGCTATGACAGCTACTTTCTCATCGTCTGGGATTTCATCAAGTATGCGCGCGGCGAGGGCATCGCCGTTGGTCCGGGGCGCGGCTCGGCGGCGGGCAGCATCGTCGCCTATCTCCTGGGCATCACGAACCTCGATCCCTTGAAGTATGAATTGCTCTTTGAGCGGTTTTTGAATCCGGAGCGCGTGACGATGCCTGATATCGACATCGACTTCTGCTATATTCGCCGTGAGGAGGTCATCGACTATGTGAAGCGCCGCTACGGCGCCGATCATGTCGCGCAGATCATCACCTTCGGCACGATGGCGGCGAAGGGCGCGATTCGCGATGTCGGGCGTGCGCTCGAAATGACGTACGCGAGCGTCGACCGCGTGGCGAAAGCCGTTCCGTCGGAACTCGGCATCACGCTCGACCGTGCGCTTGCCGACTCGCAGGATTTTCGCAGCATCTACGAGGAGAGCGACGAGACGAAGAGGCTCATCGACTTCGCGCGCGACCTGGAGGGGCTGCCGCGCCACTCGTCGACCCATGCGGCGGGCGTCGTGATCGCGCGAAATCCCTTGACCGACTATGTGCCCGTGCAGGTCTCCGACGGTACGCTTGTGACGGAGTACGACAAGGATCACGTGGAAGAGTTGGGCCTTTTGAAGATGGACTTCCTTGGCCTGCGCACGCTCACGGTCATCGCTGACGCCTTGAAGAACATCAAGAAGAGCCACGGTGTCACGATCGACATCGACAAGATACCGCTCGAAGATGAGAAGACGGCAGAGATGCTCTGCCGCGGCGATACGGGCGCAGTCTTCCAGATGGAATCAGCAGGCATGACGAATCTCGTCAAGGATCTGCAGCCGAAAAACTTCCAAGACCTCATCCCGACGGTCGCGCTCTACCGACCGGGTCCCTTGGGCAGTGGCATGGTGACGGATTTCATCGCGGGCAGGCACGGCAAGAAGAAGGTGACCTACCTGCATCCTCTCTTGGAGCCTATCCTTAAGGAGACGTTCGGTGTCGTGCTCTATCAGGAGCAGGTCATGCAGGTCGTGCAGGTGCTCGCGAACTTCACGCTCGGGCAGGCGGACATCCTGCGCCGCGCCATGGGCAAGAAGAAGCATGAAGTCCTGGTGTCGCAGCGCGAGACGTACATGAAGGGAACGCGGGAGAACGGCATTGATGACGCTTTGGCGGAAAAGATCTTTGATCTTCTGACGCATTTCGCCGACTACGGCTTCAACAAGTCGCACAGCGCGGCATACGCGCTCGTGGCGTGGCAGACGGCGTACTTGAAGGCGCATTATCCGCAGGAGTTCATGGCGGCGATGCTCACGAGCATCATGGACACGAACGACAAGGTCGGCGTCTACATTGAGCTTTGTCGCCGCATGGGCATTAAGATCCTGCCGCCCGACGTCAACGCGAGCGAGGCGAATTTCAGCGTCGACGGCACGGCCATCCGTTTTGGTCTCGCCGCCGTGCGAAATGTCGGCGAGGCGGCGATCAAGAGTCTCGCAGCCGTGCGCGAGGAAGGCGGCGCTTTCACGTCGCTCCTGGACTTCTGCACGCGCGTCGATATGCGCACGGTAAACAAGCGCGTGCTTGAAAGTCTCATCAAATGCGGTGCGTTCGACTCGCTCGGCGCGCACCGCTCGCAGCTTCTTGCCGTCTTGGAGCGCGTCATCGACGTCGCGGCAAAGAAGCACGCGGATGCAGCGAGCGGGCAGATCGGCCTTTTCGGCGAGGCGGCGATGCAGGAGGCCGAGGACGTCGCGCTTCCCGACATCGCTGAGGCAGACGCCGTGCAGCGGCTCGCGTGGGAGAAGGAGAATACAGGCTTTTTCATCACGGGACATCCGCTCGATCGCCACGCGAAGAAGATCAAGAATCTCGTGCCCATCGGGGATATCTTAGACGGCAAGAAAAAGGAGCGCCAGCTCGTGCGCATCGGCGGCCTCATCTCCTCGGCGAAGCGGATCGCGACGAAGAAGGGTGACACGATGTGCTTCTTGGAATTGGAGGACTACACGCATTCCGTTGAAGTCGTCGTCTTCCCCGCGGTATTCTACCCGCATGTGAACCTCCTTGTTCCCGATGCGGCCATCGTCGTGCAGGGGCGCGTGAATTTCACGGACGACGGCGTCAAGGTGCTTGCCGACACGATTACTGCGCTCGACGATTATCGGCAGGATTATTACATCACGCTTGCCGCGGAACACGAGGAAGCGGCTGCGCTCGATGCGCTCTACGGCATTTTCGCGATGCACAGGGGCGATCATGTCGTCTTTTTGAATCGGAAGGGACGTTGGCAGAAGTTGGAGCCGCAGTATTGGCTCGACGCATCTCCTGCCGTCGTGCAGGAAATCGAGGCCTTGCTCGGCAAAAACTCGGTGCTGCAGAGATAGCGCCGAAGGAGGAAATTTTCATGTGGACATCGATCTTTGTGGCTGCAACAAAGGGGCAGGCGGAGAAGATCTGCGAAAGGCTGGAGGCGGAGGGCATATTGACGGATCGGAAATCCGTCGGCAGCCAGCGCAAGGCGAACTTCGAGATACGCGTCCTCGCCTCGGAAGTGGAAGAGGCGCGCGACATCGTCTGCAATATGGCGAATCTCTGAGCGCGGTGTGCGTCGGATGCGTCTAATAAGAGTTTACGGGTAAGGGTGAAGTATGGAAGAACGATTGCAAAAAATCATCAGCCGCGCGGGCGTGGCGTCACGCCGCAAGGCGGAGGAACTCATTGCGGCGGGGCGCGTGACAGTAGACGGCGCGGTGGTGCGTGAGCCGGGAACGAAGGCGGATGCGGCGACCGCACGCATCGCGGTGGACGGCAAGCCGCTTCCCGCAGAGGAGCGTCTCGTCTACTTCTTGCTGAACAAGCCCAAGGGCTGCGTTTCGACTGTTTCCGACGAGCGCGGCAGGCGCACGGTGCTCGACCTTCTGCCCGTGAATAACGTGCGCGTCTATCCGGTGGGAAGGCTCGACCAGAATACGGAAGGGCTGCTTCTCCTGACGAATGACGGCACGCTGACACAGGCTCTTCTTCATCCGCGCTTCCTTGTACACAAGACGTACCGTGCGAAGGTGGCGGGCGAGCTTACGCCCGAGGCTCTGAAGAAGCTTCGAAGCGGCATCGAGCTTGCGGACGGCATGACGGCGCCAGCGGAGGTGCGCGTCTACGGTGTGACAGAAAAGGGGCTCAGCGACGTCGAGGTCACGCTGCACGAGGGCAGAAACCGTCAGGTGCGCCGTATGTTCGAAGCCGTGGGATGCGATGTGCGCGCCCTGAAGCGCACGCGCTTTGCGCAGCTCACGCTGGACGGCGTCAAGCGCGGCGCTTCGCGCCCGCTGACGAAGGCGGAGGTCGAGGCGCTCTATCGCCTCGCAGAAGAACGATGAGTGCGCGGCGCGTCCTCGTTGTCGGCGCGGGACCTGCAGGCTTTATGGCGGCGGCGAAGGCGGCGGAAGCAGGCGCTTCCGTGCTCCTTTTGGAGAAAATGAAGCAGCCCGGCCGCAAGATGATGATTACGGGCAAGGGGCGCTGCAATATCACGAATGTCGCGCCCGTCGCCGAGATCGTCAAGAATATCCCGGGCAACGGCTCGTTTCTCTACAGCGCCCTGCACGCCTTTGACAATGAGGATGTGCGGGAATTTTTCCGAGAACTTGGCGTGGAGACGAAAGTGGAGCGCGGCGGGCGTGTCTTTCCCGTCAGCGATCGTGCCGCCGATGCGGTCGAGGCGCTTGTCCGGCATCTTCATGCGCTTGGCGTGAAGATCGAGACGGAGACGCGCGTCGCCGAGATCTTCGTGGAAGAGGGACATGCGACGGGAGTCAGACTCGCGAGCGGCGCGAAGATGCGTGCCGACGCCGTCGTGCTCGCGGTGGGCGGCGCGTCATATCCAGGTACAGGATCGTCGGGCGACGGCTATACGATGGCGCGTATGCTCGGCCATACGGTCACGAATGTCTTGCCGTCGCTCGTGCCGCTTGTCACGGAGGAGGACTGGGTCAAAGAGGCGCAGGGACTGTCCCTGCGCAACGTGCGCGTGACGCTTCTTGCTGACGGCAGGAGAATCGGCGAGGAATTTGGCGAGATGATGTTCACGCACTTCGGCGTGACAGGGCCCATCGTTCTGTCTTTGAGCCGCATGGCGGCGCAGGCGCTTGCGGCGGGGAAATTCGTGGAGCTTGTGCTCGACTTGAAGCCCGCCCTGACGCCTGAAGTCTTTGCGGCGCGCGTGCAGCGCGACTTTGAAAAATACCGGAACAAGGCGCTGAAGAATGGCATGCGCGATCTTTTGCCCGGGAAACTCATCGCGCCCGTGCTCGATGCGGCGTACCTGTCTCCCGAAAAGTTCGTGCACGACTTGCGGCGTGAAGAGCGCATGAGAATCTCCGAGGTGATCAAGCATCTCGTGCTCACGATTGAGAAGACGCGGCCTCTCGCCGAGGCCATCGTGACGGCGGGCGGCGTCTCGACGAAGGAGATCGATCCCAAGACGATGGAATCAAAGCTTGTGCCGGGTCTTTATTTTGCCGGCGAGGTCGTCGATGTCGACGGCTTCACGGGCGGATACAACTTGCAGGCGGCGTTTTCCATGGGGGCGGCAGCGGGACGCTGGAGCGCCGCCCGTGTGGGACAGGCAGAAGTTTGAAAGCATGATTTTGAGGGGAAGATGTATATGGCTGAAGGAAAAGAAATCCGTCCGGCAAAGAGGGGGCTGACGGGGAAGATCCGCGTGCCCGGGGACAAGTCCGTTTCACATCGCAGCGTGATGTTTTCTGCCATAGCGAAGGGGCAGGCGCGCGTCCGAAACTTCCTCGAAGCGGCGGACTGCCTTTCGACGGCGGCGTGCATGAGGGCGCTCGGCGCAGGCGTCGAGCGGCAGGCGGACGGCTCCTTCCTCGTCACGGGCGTCGGTCTGCATGGCTTGAAAGAGCCGCAGGGCGTCCTCGATGCGGGAAATTCCGGCACGACGCTGCGTCTTCTACTGGGGATTCTTGCGGCGCAGCCGTTCTTCTCGGCGCTCTCGGGCGATGCGTCGCTCTCGCGCCGTCCCATGGGGCGCGTCGTCGAGCCGCTCACGCGCATGGGCGCGACGATCCGAGGACGCGGTGCGAATCGCTTCCTGCCGCTCGCTGTACTGCCGCATGAGGGATCGCTTCGCGCGATGGACTACGAGAGTCCCGTCGCGAGTGCGCAGGTGAAGTCGGCGGTGCTTCTTGCGGGTCTTTATGCGGAAAGAGAGACTTGTCTGACGGAGCCGGCGCTTTCGCGCGACCATACGGAACGCATGCTCAGCGCCTTCGGTGCAAGGATTGAGCGCGAGGGGACGAAGGTGACGATCGAGCCGGCCGACGAACTATTTGCGCCCGAAGAGATCCGTGTACCTGGCGACATCAGCTCTGCCGCGTACTGGCTCGTTGCAGCGTCTCTGATTGAGGGCAGCGACATCATCCTGCAGGATGTTGGCGTCAATCCGACGCGCACGGGCATTCTCGATGTATTGTCCGACATGGGTGCGAACATCACGATCGACAACGAGCGTGAGAGCGGCGGCGAGGCGCTCGCTGACATCCGCGTGCGGACGGCGTCGCTTCGTGGTACATCGTTTGGTGGCGAGATCATTCCGCGTCTCATTGACGAGATCCCGATCCTCGCTGTCGCGGCTCTTTTTGCAGACGGCGACACTGTGATTTCAGGCGCGGCGGAACTGCGCGTCAAGGAGACTGATCGACTTGCAGCGGTGACGACAGAGCTCAATCGTCTCGCCTCGGGTGCTGTCGAGGCGAAGAAGGACGGTATGGTCATCCATGGCGGGCGCACGCTTTCGCCCGCTTCCTGCCGCACCTACGATGATCATCGCATGGCGATGTCGCTCGCCGTGGCAGGCGCCGCAGGAGTGGGCGTGACGCTCGATGCGCCATCCTGCGTCAATATCTCATATCCGTCTTTTTATCAGACGTTGGATGGACTTGTGCAACAGGGGGAAAGATGATGGCAAAGAAACTCGTGGTGGCGATCGACGGGCCGGCGGGTGCGGGCAAGAGCACGGTAGCTCAGCTCGCGGCGAAGGAACTGGGCTACACTTACATCGACACGGGCGCGATGTACCGTGCCGTCGCGTGGAAGGCACTCAAGGCAGGAGAGCCTCTAACGGATGAGAAGATTCTCACAGCCGTCGCCGACATCGCGGTCAGTCTGCGCTATGATGGGAAGCGGACGCAGGTTTTCGTCGACGGTGAAGAGGTTACGAACGAAATCCGCACGCCTGCGGTCAGCGCCGTCGTATCGCAAGTGGCGCGCTTGGGTCCCGTGCGCGAGAAGATGGTCGAGCAGCAAAGGCGCATGGCAGATGCGGGCGGCGTGCTCATGGACGGCAGGGACATCGCCACGCACGTTCTGCCGAATGCTGACGTGAAGATTTTCCTCACGGCCTCCTTGGCGGAGCGTGCGAAGCGCCGCTGGAAAGAGATGAAGGAAAAGGGCTACGACATGACGCTCGCAGAGCTTGAAACAGACATCGCACGGCGCGACAAGGCGGACAGCGAGCGTGAGATCTCGCCGCTCGTGCAGGCGCCGGATGCAGAGCTGCTCGATACGACGGGCATGGACATCGCCGCTGTCGTGCGTGCTATCGTAGAAAGGTGCGGCAAATGATTTACGCTCTATTGAAAATCAGTTTTGCCATGCTCTTTTCCATTGTTTTTCGTGCCAAGATTGAGGGTAGAGAAAACATGCCGAAAGAAGGGCCTGTGATCTTGGCGGCGAATCACATGAGCAACTGGGATCCGCCGCTCTTGGCGACGTTTCTTGCGCGCCCCGTCAGCTACATGGCGAAGCAGGAACTTTTCTTCAATTTCATCGCGGATTATATCTTAAGGAGCTGTCATTCGTTTCCAGTAAAGCGCGGTGCAGCAGATCGGGGCGCGATCAAGGCGGCTCTCGCCGAACTCAAGAAAGGACATTGCCTCGGTGTTTTCCCGCAAGGAACACGCAGCCGCCATGGGGAGAGGAAGAAGGCGGAACCTGGCGTCGCGCTGCTCGCGGCCATGGCAAAAGCTCCCGTTGTGCCGGCCGCTATCATCGGCACTGATCGTGTTTTTGCCAATGGCGGCTTCCTGCCGAAGCTTCGCGTCATTTACGGAAAACCCCTGATTTTTCAAGGAGAAAAGCAGGATAAGCAGGCGCTGCAGGATTTTTCGCAAAAAATAATGGATGAAATTTACGCAATGATAAAAAATGATAGCATAAGCGATTGATTTTATGCTATAATATAGAATAGATTGCAGAAATGGGGAGAAACTGCCTTTCTGCGATACATTGGATATTTGGTGGTAGATATATGGAAGTATTTCTGGCAGAATCCCTCGGCTTCTGCTATGGCGTGAAGCGTGCGATCAAACTTGCGCGTGAACAAGCCGCACCTGACGGGACTTCCTGTACGCTCGGTCCCATCATTCACAATCCTCAGATGGTTTCGCGTCTGGCGGAGGAAGGCGTCGGCATGGTCAATGCCTTGCCCGAGTTGGAGAAGGGGACGGTCATCATACGCTCGCACGGGGTTGGCCCTCTCGTCTATGATGAAGCGAAGGAGCGCGGGCTTTCTCTCGTCGATGCGACGTGTCCGCATGTGAAGAAGGCACAGTCCACGGCGCATGAGCTTTTTCAAGAAGGGTATTCTGTCGTTATCGTAGGGGAGAAATTTCATCCGGAGGTCAGGAGCATCTTCGAATGGGCAGGCGGCGATGCCGTCATCGTGGATTCCGTCGAGGGAGCCGAAGCTGTCGCACCATGTGCGCGCTTGGGCATCGTCGCGCAGACGACGTTTTCCGGCGCGAAGTTCAAGGAGATCGTACTCCATCTGCTGGACAAGTCGAACGACGTGCGCATCGTCCGCACGATCTGCACGGCTACGGATCAGCGTCAGGAGGCGGCGGTCAAGCTTGCGCAGCAAGTTGATCTGATGCTCGTCATCGGCGGCAAGAACAGTGCGAACACGACGCGCCTCGCGCAGTTGTGCGCCAAGGAATGCCAAACCTATCATATCGAGACTGCGGCGGAGCTGCAGGACGAATGGTTTGATAAAATCAAAAAAATTGGTATTACAGCTGGGGCTTCAACTCCGGACTGGATTATCAAGGAGGTATATCAAAAGTGCAAGAACAGGACATGAAGAGTTTGCTTGAGGCTGAAGAGGAGTCCATGCAGGAGGTAAGGGAACACGATGTCGTGAAGGCTACGGTCGTCGCTGTCGACGATGGTCAGGCTTATGTCAACATTGCTGGCCTCAAGGCGGACATTCCCATCTCGAAGAGGGAGCTTGCCTCACCTGAGCCGGATTCCGCCAAGGATGTCGTGAAGGTCGACGACGAGATCGAGGTCTTCGTCGTGAGCCTCGGCGGTGAGAATGGCGCTACGGTTTCCAAGGTTCGCGCTGACCGCATGGTCGCATGGAAGGAGATCGAGGCGCTGAAAGAAGAAGGAAAGACTGTGCAGGCGCAGGTCACGCAGGTCGTCAAGGGTGGTCTCGTTGCATCCGTCAACGGTCTGCGAGGCTTCATTCCCGCGTCGCAGATGGAGCTTCACTTCGTCAAGGATCTTTCCATCTATGTCGGCCAGACGGTGGAAGCTCTGCCGATCGAGATCGACATCCGCAAGCAGCGTCTCGTTCTTTCGCGCCGCAGCCTCCTGGAGGAAGAGCGCGAGAAGAAGCAGGAAGAGGTCTTCTCGAAGCTTGAAGTCGGGCAGATCATCCGCGGTACGGTCAAGCGTCTTGTCGAGTACGGCGCCTTCATCGACATCGGTGGCGTCGACGGCCTTGCGCATATTTCGGATCTCGCATGGCATCGCGTGAAGCAGCCGTCCGACGTTCTTTCCGTCGGCGATGAGGTCGACGTCTATGTGAAGAACTTCGATCCCGAGACGAAGCGCATCTCTTTGTCCGTCAAGGACACGATGCGCGACCCGTGGCTTGACAAGGCGGAGCGTTATGCAGAGGGAACGCACATCAAGGGCAAGATCATCAAGCTCACAGATTTCGGTGCCTTCATGGAGATCGAGCCAGGCTTCGATGGCCTGATTCCGATGGGCGAGCTTGCCGACCGCCGCATTGCGCGTGCCGATGAGGCTGTGCAGCTCGGCGACATCGTGAAGGTTAAGATTCTGCACATCGACATGAAGCGTAAGCGCATTTCGCTCTCCATCACGAGGGCACAGCGTGATGCCGAGGTTTCGGACGTTTCCTACTACAAGGATGAGCCTGTCACTCACGAAGAGGGCGGCGAGGACTGAAGAATCAAGCCTCATAGCTGAATAAGTAAAAAAGTCGGGGAGTGATGAATATTCATCACTCCCTTATTCATCAGAGCGGGGCATATCCCCGGAGAAAGTCAGAGGAACAGCATGTTGTCAGGGGAAATCATACGCGTAGCGCCGGGAAGTCTGGCGGAAGAATTGGAACTTGCGGCGGGAGACAAGATCCTTGCTGTCAACGGGCAGGAACTGCGCGACATCATCGATCTGAGCTTTGCTTTCGCCGAAGAGGAGATCGAGCTTCTCGTCGAACATGCAGACGGTGAGCAGGAATTGCTTGCCTTCGACAAGGACTATGATGAAGAACTTGGCGCAGAGTTCGCTTCCGCCGTTTTCGATGGCATACGCTCGTGCGGCAATCATTGCTACTTTTGCTTCGTCGATCAGGTGCCGCCTGGCATGAGAAAGAGCCTGTCGGTCAAGGATGATGATTATCGCATGTCTTTCCTCTATGGCAACTTCGTCACGCTGACGAATATGCGCGAAAAGGATTTCCAGCGGATCGAACGCTATCACCTGTCGCCGCTCTTCGTTTCCGTCCATGCGATGAATCCCGATCTGCGCGCCGCCATGCTCAATACGCGGCGGGCGGCTGAGATTGCAAACCATCTCGATCGCTTGGAAGCGGCGGATGTCGAGTACCATACGCAGGTCGTGCTTTGCCCGGGACTCAATGATGGCGGGGAGCTTGACCGCACGGTGGAGGAATTGATGGCCAGGCGGCCGCACGCGCTGTCGCTCGCCATCGTGCCCGTCGGACTCACGCGCTTTCGCGAGGGATGCTACCCGCTGCAGATGTTCGATCGTGAGGGAGCGGCCGCCGTCATTCACCAGATTGAGGTTTGGCAGCGGCGTGCGCGAGAGGAAACGGGCAAGAGTTTCGTCTACCTCGGTGATGAATTCTACTTTCTCGCAGGGCTTCCCGTGCCGCCCGTGGAGGAATACGACGGTTTTCCACAGCTCGACAATGGCATTGGGCTTGCGCGAAGCTTCATCGAGGAGTGGAAGAACACCTTGCAGAAGCTGCCTGCGCCCGAGGGATATGAAGAGCCGCTGCATCTCGTGATCCTCTCGGGCACATCGGTTGTACATCTCTTTGAAAAGCTCATGGCGGAGCTTTCCGTGCCCGGACTCCATATCGATTGTCTTGGCGTGGAAAACGATTACTTTGGCAGGACAGTCAATGTTTCGGGACTCCTGACGGGTGAGGACATGCTGCGCGCTCTTGACACTCTGCCCGTTGTGCCGCACGGCGTCATCGTGCCTGAATGCGCCCTGCGTACGGGCGAGAACGTCCTGCTCGACGATATGACACTCGATGCATTTCGCAGCGCCGTGCCGCACCTTCGCGTTGAGACGGCGCAGGGCGGCGGCGATCTCGCGCGCGCCCTTCTCGATTGGGAACATTATCGAGGGGCGTCGGATGATGAGGCTTCGTATATGTGGCAGAGCAACGCAGCGTATACGAAACCGAGGAAAGAGGAAAAGGAGAGGATGGAATGAGCAAGCCGATCGTAGCGATCGTGGGACGCCCGAACGTAGGCAAGTCCACGCTCTTCAATAAATTGGGCAGGAAGCGCGTGTCCATCGTCGATGATCTGCCGGGCGTCACGCGCGACCGCATCTACCTTGATGCCGAATGGCTCGGTAAGGAATTCACGATGATCGATACGGGAGGCATCGAACTTGATACGAGCGATGTCATCCTGCGCTCGATGCGCCAGCAGGCGCAGATCGCCATGGAGGAGGCAGACGTCATCCTCTTTCTCGTCGACGGCCGTACGGGCCTGACGCTTGCTGATGAGGAAGTCGGCAAGATGCTGCGCACGACGAAGAAACCCGTGCTCTTGGCCGTGAACAAGATCGATTCGCCCAAGCAGGAGGCGGACGTCTACGAGTTCTACAACCTCGGCCTTGGCGATCCCGTGCCGATTTCTGCTACGAACGCCATGAACCTCGGCGATCTGCTCGATGCTCTCGTGGCGCTCTTTCCCGCAGGAGCAGAGGAAGAGAAAGAGTCGGATGAGATCAGCATCGCCGTTATCGGCCGTCCGAACGTTGGCAAATCCTCGCTCGTCAATGCACTCATGGGTGAGGAGCGCGTCATCGTCAGCGACGTCGCGGGCACGACGCGCGATGCCATCGACACGCACTTTATGGCGGAGGACACGAAGTTCATCCTCATCGACACGGCGGGCATGCGACGCAAGGGAAAGATCGATGCGCCGATTGAGCGCTACAGCGTCATGCGAGCGCTTCGCGCCGTCGACCGCGCCGACGTCGTGCTCGTCGTGCTCGACGCCACGGCGGGCATCACCGAGCAGGACAAGAAGATCGCGGGCTATGCCCACGAATCGGGCAAGGCGGTCGTGCTCATCGTGAACAAGTGGGACATCTATGAAAACAAGGATGAAAAGTCTACGCTGCGCTTCACGGATGAACTGCGCATAGAACTTGGCTTCCTGCAGTACGCGCCCGTCCTTTATACTTCGGCTCTCACGCATCAGCGCGTCGCGCGCGTCACCGATCTTGTCAAGTATGTGGCGGATCAGGCGTCGATGCGCGTCAAGACGAGCATCCTGAATGACCTCGTGCGCGATATGATCGCCGTGAATCCACCGCCTGCTCACAAGGGCAAGCAGCTCAAGATTCGCTATATGACGCAGGCGGACATCCGTCCGCCGAAGTTTATCGTTTTTGTGAACGAGCCTGAGCTCATGCACTTCTCGTACCTGCGCTACATCGAGAACAAGCTGCGCGAGAGCTTCGGTTTCGAGGGAACGCCGCTGCGTCTCATCGTGCGCGGCAGGGAGGAGGAAGAGATATGACACTGCTCGCCTGCATCATCGCCTACCTTCTGGGCTCTGTGCCGAACGGTCTGCTTCTTTGCCGCGCCATCTGGCACATCGACATCCGCGAACACGGCAGCCGCAACATCGGCGCGACGAATGTCTACCGCACGCTGGGCAAGGGGCCGGGGGCGCTCGTCTTCGCGCTCGACTTCCTCAAGGGATTCCTCGCCGTCTATATCGCCATGCTTCTCGTCGGCACGCCGCTTTCCATGGTCTTGGGCGGCATCGCCGCTATTCTCGGACACTCTGCGTCCGTCTTTTTGCGCTTCAAGGGAGGCAAGGGCGTCGCTACGGGTCTGGGCGTCATAGCGATGCTCATGCCGGCGGTGACGGGCGTCGTCTTCCTCGCATGGCTCGTCATCGTGCTCGTCACGCGCTACGTTTCGCTCGGCTCCATCGTCGGCGCGGCGCTCGTGCCCGTGCTCGCCTTCCTCTTTGACTGCCCAACGGAATACACGGTCTTCGGCGTCCTCGCCGCCGTTCTCGTCATCGTGCGTCACCATACGAACATCACGCGCCTCTTGAATGGCACGGAGAGCAAGATCAAGGCGGGGCATCGGTGAGAGGGAGTATTTGAGAATTCTTTTCTCGTAAAATGTCTATAGGGACTGTACAATAGTGTTGGACAATGGTATAATTCCAAGCGTGGAATTTATGCGGCAGGAGGAATTTTTATGCCAAGAGAACGCAAAGAAAACACGGAACGAAAGGCGCAGAGCGGATTCTTCCTCGTGCAGGAGCAGATCCTGCCCGAGGCGATCAAGAAGACAATCCGCGTGAAGGAGATGCTCAAGCGCGGCGACGCACGCACAATCAACGAGGCGGTCGACAGTATGGGATTGAGCCGCAGTGCTTATTACAAGTACAAGGATTATGTCTTTCCCTTCTACGAAGCGAGCCGCAACAAGATCATCTCGCTGACGCTCCTCTTGGAGCATAAGAAGGGCGTCCTTTCGAGCGTGCTCAATACGATCTCGGCGGATTCGGGCAGCGTTCTGACGATCAATCAGGGCATCCCCCTGCAGGGTGTGGCGAATGCGACGGTTTCCATTGAGACGGCGAACCTCGCGGTGGATCTTGAAGCGCTTCTCGACAAACTGCGCATGGTGGACGGTGTGAAGCGTCTCGAAGTCCTCGGACAGGCATGATGAAAGGTGAAGAGATGAAAGAGATCAAGATCGGCATGCTGGGCTTCGGCACGGTCGGCACGGGCGTCGTGCGCGTGCTTCGCGAGAACGAGCGCGAGATCACGGCGAAGGCGGGGGTGAAGCTCACGCTGAAGTCCGTGCTCGTGCGCGACGCGAAGAAAGAGCGCCCCTATATGGAGGGGCTGCATCTGACCGAGAATGTGGATGAAATCCTAAACGATGAGGAAATCGACATCGTCATCGAACTTCTTGGCGGCATCCATCCGGCGCGCGAGTACATGTTGGTCGCGATGGAGAAGGGCAAGAACGTCGTGACGGCAAATAAGGACGTCGTGGCGCAGTTCGGCAAGGACATGTTCGAGGCGATGGAAAAATACGGCGTGGACTTCCACTTTGAAGCGAGCGTCGGCGGCGGCATCCCCATCGTCATGCCGCTGAAACAGTGCCTGACAGCGAACCGCGTCACGGAAATCATGGGCATCATCAACGGCACGACGAACTACATGCTCTCACAGATGGCGGAGAACGGCTCAGACTACGACAGTGTGCTCAAGGAGGCGCAGGCTAAGGGCTATGCCGAGGCGAATCCTGCGGCTGACGTCGAGGGTCTCGACGCAGCGCGCAAGATTGCAATCCTCGCGTCCATCGCATTCAATACGCGCATCCGCTTCGAGGATGTCTCCGTCGAGGGAATCACGAAGGTCACGCCCGAGGACATTGAGTACGCAAAGGCTCTCGGCTATGTCGTGAAGCTTTTGGCCATCGGGCGCGACTGCGGAGAGGCGGGCATCGATGTGCGCGTGCATCCCGTATTCCTGCCGAAGGCGCATCCGCTCGCCTCCGTCAACGACGTCTACAACGCGATCTTCGTGCGCGGCAATGCCATCGGCGAGGCGATGTTCTACGGACGCGGTGCAGGCTCTTTGCCGACGGCTTCAGCCGTCGTCGCTGATGTCATCGACATCGCGCGCGACATGCAGCTCGATACGTTCGGGCGACTGCACTGCACGTGCTATGCGCACAAATCGCTTTGCCCCGTGGAGGAAACGAAAGCGTCCTACTATGTGCGCCTTCTCGTCGATGATGAGCCGGGCGTTCTCGCTGCCATCGCGACGGCATTCGGCAACCACAAGGTCAGTCTGAAATCCGTCATTCAGACGAGACGATATAAGGAGCGTGCGGAAATCGTTGCGGTTACGCATGTCGTCAAGCATAGAAAGATGCAGGAGGCGGCGGCGGATCTTGAGAAGCTTGCCGTCGTCAGTGAGATCCGCAGCATCATCCGCGTGGAAAATCCGCAGGAGGACGGCGCATGCTGAATCGAACGATCCGCGTTCGCGTGCCGGGTACGAGTGCGAACTGCGGGCCTGGCTTCGACGCCATAGGAGTCGCCTGCACGATCTATAACGATCTGGAGCTTACGCTGAAAGGGGAAGAGGGGCTCGTCATCGAAATCGAGGGAGAGGGTGCGGCCAATATCCCCGCTGATGAGCGCAACATTGTCCTTCGCGCCATTCGCACGATCTTGAAGCGCGCGCATCGGGAAGATGAGGTCAAGGGCTTCCATATCCGCATGACGAACCACATCCCCTTATCGCGCGGTCTTGGCAGCAGTGCGGCGGCGATCGTTGCAGGACTCAAGGCGGCGAACGCCCTCTTAGGCAACCGCTTTTCCAGGCGCGAGCTCCTGCAGATGGCGACGAACATCGAAGGTCATCCCGACAATGTGGCGCCCGCCATTTTTGGCGGTTTCACGATCAGCGTCGTCACGCGCGGCAGAGTCGAATGCTTCTCCCTGATGCCTCGCATGCCACTGAAGCTCGTCGTCGCCGTGCCGGAGTTTCCACTTTCGACGCGGCTTGCCAGAAGCGTTCTGCCCGAGCAGGTGAAGATGAAGGACGCCGTCTTCAACCTCAGCCGTGCGGCGCTCCTTGTCGCTGCATTGACGAAGGGGCAGCCGCGTTTTTTGCGCAACGCCTTCGCCGATGCCCTGCACCAGCCGTACAGAGAAAAGCTCATCCCCGGCATGAAGGACGTCTTTCGTGCCGCATGCCGGGCAGGCGCGCTCGGTGCAAGCCTCAGCGGCGCGGGGCCGTGTCTCATCGCCTATACGCTGGAGAATGAAGAGGCGGTGGGACAGGCGATGGTTGAAGCCTTTAGAGAGCATGAAATAGAGGCACACGCACTGCAGCTTTCTCTTGATGCGCATGGTGCGAGAATTTTGAAACATCGCTGACGCAGAAAAGGCGTCGAAGGTGAAGGAGTCGTGTATGCGTGAGGAGGAGTTCGTCAAGGCAGTGGAAGGGGCGGGCGGTACGGTCTACCTCGTCGGTGGCTGGGTGCGCGATCATCTTAAAGGCGCGAAGCCGCGGGATAAGGACTTCGTCATCACGGGGCTGGAGAGGGAGGTTTTCGCAAAGCTTTTCCCTGCAGCCTCCCTCATCGGTCACGCCTTTCCTGTCTATCTCGTGGAAATCGACGGCGTACGGTCGGAAGTTTCCTTCGCGCGTCGTGAGAGGAAGTCGGGGCATGGCTATCGCGGCTTTGCCGTAGATTTTGGGGCGGAAGTCACGATCGAAGACGATCTCTTTCGCCGCGATACGCGCATCAACAGCATGGCTTATCGCCTGCCCGCGATGGAACTCATCGATCCCTACGGTGGACGGGGCGACCTTGCGCATCGCTTGATTCGCGCGACGTCGCATCATTTTTCCGAAGACCCCGTGCGGGCTCTTCGTGCAGCGCGTCAAGCGGCAGAACTGGGATTTGTCATCGACGATGGCACGCGGACGCTGATGGCGGATTGTGCTGCAGAGCTTGGGGAAGAACCGACAGAGCGCATCGTGCACGAGCTTTCGCGTGCGCTTGCCGCGCCGCAGCCCTCGCTTTTTTTTGAAGCTCTTGCGCACGCGAGCCTCTTGGAATTGGTGTTCCCGGAAATCTTCGCCCTGAAGGGAAAGACCCAGCCGCCGGAATATCATCCCGAGGGCGACGCCTACTGCCATACGATGCAGATCGTCGATGTCGTAGCGCGAAAGACGCGGACGATCGAAGCGCGCTTCGCCGCTCTCGTGCACGACATCGGCAAAGGGCAGACTCCCGAGGAAATGCTGCCGCATCATTACGGGCACGAGCAGCGCGGACTCCTCGTACTCGATGCGTGGAACAAGCGCATGACCTTGTCAAAATCGTGGCTTATGGCGGCGCGCTTCGTCATCAAGGAGCACATGCGTGCACCGCTTTTGAAAAAGACGGGAAAGATTGCCGATCTTTTGCTTGCGGTCGAAAAATCGGGGCTTTCCTTCGCCGATTTTCGTCGTATCATCTGCGCCGACCATGGCACTTTGCCGTACTATCTGGTGCATGGGGAAGAGCTGTTGCGGAAAATGCTTCAAGTGCGCGGTACGGAGGCACCGCCCGAACTTCGCGGCGCGGACGTGGGGAAATGGCTGCGTGAAGAAAGGGTGCGACGCTTGGTGCAGCTGCTTCCAACATGAGGTCTGCTATGAAGTGCGCTTTTGAAATGGATTTGTTTGAGGTCTGAGTCGGCATGGATATGGACGTCTCCTTTACAAGCGCGAGAAAATTCCTTATAATAGTTCTGTCCGATAAGGGAAGAAGGAAAGGGAGGGGTTCGCATGGCAGTCATCCTGTCTTACAAAGGCAAAGTGCCGAAGATCGACCCGACGGCGCTCATTGCACCGAACGCTACGATCGTCGGCGATGTGACGATCATGGAAGGGGCGAACATCTGGTTCAATGCGGTCATCCGCGGTGATCTGCAGCCCGTCGTCATCGGCAGGTACACGAACGTTCAGGACAATGCGACGGTTCATGTCATGGGCGATGCGCCGACGATTGTCGGCGATTATGTGACGATCGGCCATAACACGCTGATCCACTGCAGCAAGATTGGCAATAACTGTCTGATCGGTATGGGATCCACCTTGCTCGGCTACACGGAGATCGGTGAAAATACGATCATCGGGGCAGCGACGCTTCTGACGCAGCACAAGAAGATTCCGCACGATTCCCTGGTCTACGGCAATCCATCGCGCATCATCCGTGCGCTGCGCGAGGACGAGGTCGAGGCGGTTCATGCCTCGGCGATGAACTACTGCAAGCTGGCCCGAGTCTATCGGGAGGAGCGCGAAGCGCGGGAACATCAAGGAAAGTAAAAGGAGATATGAAGATGCAGGAAAAGACTTTGGTACTCATCAAGCCGGACGCTTTCGAGAAGCAGCACACGGGCGACATCATCGCCATCTATGAAAAGGCGGGACTCAAGATCCTCGCGATGAAGCTCATGCAGATGACGCCGCGCGTGGCGCAGAAGCACTACGCCGAGCATATCGGACGTCCCTACTATGCGGAGCTTGAAGAATTCATGACGTCTGCACCGCTCGTTGCCATGGTGCTCGCGGGCGACAATGCCATCGCACGCGTGCGTGAAATCAACGGCAAGACGAATCCGGCGGAGGCCGCCGAAGGAACGGTTCGCAAGCTCTACGCCGAAAGCGTTGGCAAGAACGCCGTCCACGCTTCCGACAGCCCTGAGAGCGCGGCGCGCGAAATCGCCATTTTCTTCAGCGCGATCGAAGTTCTCGACTGATATTTTCCTGCCGCATGATTTCTGAAAGTTTAACAGCATTGAGGTGAAAGAGATGGGCGTTTATACGAAGACAGGTGACAAGGGGCAGACGAGCCTATATACGGGCGAGCGCGTCGATAAGGATGCGCTGCGCGTCGAGACGTACGGTTCGGTTGATGAAGCGGGATCGGCGCTCGCCATGGCGCGCGCTTTTGCGACAAAGGAAGCGGTGCGGGAGAAGATCCTCGTGCTGCTCAAGAAGCTGCCGCTTCTCATGGCCGATATCGCGAGTCTTGGTGAAAAGCCGATGATCACGCGCGAGGATTCGGAGATGATGGAGAAGGACATCGATGCCATCGATGCGAAGCTGCCGAAGCTCGCTCACTTTCTCATCCCCGGCGATACGCAGGCGGGCGCGATGCTCGATCTTGCACGCACGTCCGTGCGCCGCGCTGAGAGACGCTTCTGCGCCTTGGCGAAAGAGGCCGATCTCCATGAGGAAGACCGCGTTTTTCTCAACCGCCTCTCCGATTACTGCTTCATGCTGATGCGCTTGGAAGAAGCGGAAGATTGAGCAGAGGAACGTGAAGGAAGAAGAGATGCCGCCATCAGGCAAGGGTCGCTTGATGGCGGTATTTTTTTGGAAAATTATCTCGCTGTAAAAAGCAGGATATATCTCATTTTCAGAGAATAAAGAAAACATAAAATAACGAGGAGTTGATCAAATGAAAGAGTACGCAAGCACGAATATCCGCAATATCGCCCTTGTTGGGCACGGCAAGTCGGGGAAGACGAGCATCGCGGAGGATTGCCTTTTCAATACGGGGGCGGTCAAGAGGCGCGGCAGCATCGCCGACGGGACGATGGCTTCGGACTATGAGCCGGAAGAGACGCGGCGCGAGCTTAGCATACAGACCTCGCTGCTCGCCTGTGAATGGCTCGATCATAAGCTCAATATCCTTGATACGCCGGGCTACCCGGACTTCGTCGGTGAGGTGAAGAGCGCCTTGCAGGCGGCGGACAGCGCTCTCGTCGTCATCTCGGCTGTCTCGGGCATCGAGGTGGAGACGGAGAAAGTCTGGCGCTATGCGGAAGCGCTGGATTTGCCGCGCGCCTTCTTCGTCAATAAGATCGATCGCGAGCACGCCGACTTCCAAAGCGTCGTCAATGAGCTGCGCCTGCGCTTCGGTACGGGCGTCGTGCCGATCCAGCTGCCTGTCGGCAAGGAAGCGGCTTTTCAGGGCGTCGTCGATCTCCTCGCCATGACGGTTCGCATCAAGGAGCGCGACAAGAACAACTGCGTGGCGCTCGATGAGATTCCCGAATATATGAGGGACGAAGTGGAAGAGGCGCGGCAGACGCTCATCGAGGGTGTTGCTGAAATAAACAATAATCTTCTCGAAAAATACATCGAGGGCGAGACACTCGATGAGCGCGAGGTGGCAGAGGCTCTGATCGAGGGCATCGAGACGGGCAAGATTTTTCCCGTGCTCTGCGGCTCGGCTTCCTTGAATGTCGGCATGCACGCGCTCCTCAACGATATGGTCGAGTATTTGCCGGCGCCGACGGATCGAACGGTCGTGGGAACGCTGCCCGGTGGCGAGGAATTGGCGGAGCGCACGCCCGGCGATCCCTTTTCCGCGCAGGTTTTCAAGACGATCGTCGATCCGTTCGTCGGACGCTTGAGCTTCATCCGCATCTTTTCGGGCGAGATGAAGAGTGACGCCTCGTATTGGAATATCTCGACGCAGCAGATGGAGCGCGTGAGCACGCTTTACACGATGCAGGGCAAGAAGCAAATCGCTGTTGCCAAGGCGCACGGCGGCGACATCGTCGTCGCGGCGAAGCTGCAGAATACGCGCACGTCGGATACTTTCGCATCGAAGGAAGCGCCGCTCTCCTACGATGCCATCGAATTCCCCATGCCGATGCTTGCGCAGGCTGTCTATGTGAAGAAGAAGGGCGAGGAGGACAAGGTTTTTGCGGCGCTTGCCAAGGAGTGTGAGGAAGATCCGAGCCTCAAGCTCGAAAAGGATGCGGAGACGAAGGAGACCTTGATTCGTGGCATCGGCGAGGTTCACCTTGAGGTTCTGCAGGAGAGGATGAAGCGCAAGTTCGGCATCGAGGCGATCTTCGCCGAGCCGCGCATCGCCTATCGCGAGACGATAAGGAAGAGCGTCAAGGCGGAAGGAAAGCACAAGAAGCAGAGCGGCGGACACGGCCAGTACGGTCACGTCATGCTGGAGATTTCGCCGCGCGATGCGGGCACGGGCAACGAGTTCACGGAGAACATCTTCGGAGGCAGCGTGCCGCGCCAATATGTGCCCGCCGTGGAAAAGGGGACAGCGGAGACGCTTGCCGCCGGCATCCTCGCAGGCTACCCCGTCGTCGATGTGCGGGTCAACCTCTACGACGGTTCGTACCATACGGTCGATTCGTCGGAAGTCGCCTTCAAGACGGCGACGGCAATCGCCCTCAGAAAGGGTATTATGGAAGCCTCGCCCGTGCTTCTTGAACCGATTTACGAGATGTGCGTCCAGGCGCCCGAATACTATATGGGTGACGTCATGGGGCAGCTCAATGCGAAGCGCGCGCGCATCCTCGGCATGGAGATGATCAGCAAGGATACGAGCGAGGTGCGCGCGCAGGTGCCGCTCGCCGCGCTGCACAAGTACGCGACGGAACTGCGCTCCCTGACGCAGGGACGCGGCACCTATACGCTGCGCTTCTGCCACTATGAGGAAGTGCCGGAGAAGACGGCGCGCCAGCTCATCGAAGCGGCGAGGGAGCGAAAGGAAAAGTAAGGAAAAAATCTTGTTGACAAACCGAAGCGATGTTGCCATAATGTATACATGTTTACACTAGGGTTATGCGTTGGGAGGATTTCAGATGCGACATGTGCTTTCCATACTCGTGAGGAATCAGTCCGGCGTACTTGTCCGTGTTGCAAGCATGTTTTCGCGGCGGGAGTTCAATATCGACAGCCTGTCTGTCGGTGTGACGGAGACCGCGGAGTTTTCCAGGATCACCGTCGTCGTGCATGGCGATGAGGAGCTGATCGACCAGATGATGAAGCAGCTCGAAAAGCTGCCCGATGTCGTCGAGGTGCAGGCGCTCCTTTCCGCCGCCTCGGTTTTCCGCGGCATGACGCTCATCAAGGTCAGGGCGGACGACACGAATCGTCTCGACGTGCTCAAGATGGCGGAGATTTTTCGCGCACGCGTCGTCGATGTGCAGCCGACAACCTTGATTTTTGAAATCACGGGGGATGATGCGAAGGTCACGGCATTCCTGCAGCTTCTTTCGCCCTACGGCATCCTGGAAACGATCCGCACGGGTCTCATCGCTCTCGAACGCGGTGAGCATACCATTTATGAGAATTGCGAGGAGAGAGAGTATTATGGCAAAAACTTATTATGATCAGGACGCGAACTGGGAGGTCATGAAGGGCAAGACCGTTGCCATCATCGGCTACGGCAGCCAGGGACATGCACATGCGCTGAATCTCAAGGAGAGCGGCGTCAATGTCGTCGTCGGTCTTTACGAGGGATCGAAGTCCAAGGCTGCTGCCGAGGCTCATGGTCTCAAGGTTCTGACGGTCGCCGAGGCGGTCAAGCAGGCGGACATCACGATGGTTCTGATTCCGGATGAGAAGCAGGCGGACGTCTACAAGGAAGAGATTGGTCCGAACCTCAAGCCGGGCAGTGCTCTCGCCTTCGCACATGGTTTCAACATCCACTTCAAGCAGATTGTTCCTCCGGCTGGCATTGACGTTTTCATGGTTGCACCGAAGGGTCCCGGTCATCTCGTTCGCCGCACCTTCGAGGAAGGGTCGGGCGTTCCGGCGGTCTTTGCTGTTGAGAAGGATGAGACGGGCAAGTGCTTTGACATCGCGCTCGCTTATGCGCGCGGGCTTGGCGCAACGCGTTCCGGTGTCCTTCAGACGACGTTCCGCGATGAGACGGAAGAGGATCTTTTTGGCGAGCAGTGCGTGCTCATGGGCGGCGTATGCCAGCTCATGCAGACGGGTTTTGAGGTTCTCGTTGAGGCAGGCTATCCGCCCGAGATGGCATATTTTGAGTGCTTCCACGAGATGAAGCTCATCGTTGACCTCTGCTATGAGGGCGGCATGACGAAGATGCGTCAGTCCTGCTCCGACACGGCTGAGTACGGCGACTACATGATCGGACCGCGCATCATCACGGAAGAAACGAAGAAGGAAATGAAGAAGGTTCTGAAGGAGATTCAGGACGGCACGTTTGCCCGCAACTGGCTGTTGGAGAATCGTGCCGCCGGTCGCGCGAACTTCCTCGCACAGCGTCGTCTTCATCAGGAGCATCCGATCGAGAAGGTCGGCGCAGAGCTGCGCAACATGATGCCTTGGCTTCGTGACAAGAAAGAGCTGAAGTTCTGATTTGAGCAACAACAAACGTTGAATCTTGGAACGGCTTACACTCCTTTATGGTATAATGAGGTGTAAGCCGTTTTCTTTCGACTTATCCAGGAGGAAATTTCATGGGAATGAATATGACGGAGAAGATTCTCGCGCGTCATGCAGGACTTTCGCATGTCGAGCCAGGACAGCTGATTACCTGTCAGCTTGACATGGTGCTCGCGAATGACATCACGGCGCCGCCGTCGATCAAGGAGTTCGAGCGCATTGGCCGCCCTGTGTTCGACAACGAGAAGATCGCGCTCGTGCCCGATCACTTCCAGCCGGCGAAGGACATCAAGGCGGCGGGACTCGGCAAGATCGTGCGCGACTTCGCGAGAAAGCACAAGATCAAGAATTACTTTGAGATCGGCCGCGTGGGCATTGAGCATGTCATCCTGCCTGAGTTCGGTCTTGTGGGACCAGGCATGCTGACGATCGGCGCGGATTCGCATACCTGCACGTATGGCGCATTGAACGGCTTTTCGACGGGCGTCGGCACGACTGATCTCGCCGTCGGCATGGCGACGGGGCGGGCTTGGTTCAAAGTACCCGAGACGATAGAGGTGCATCTGACGGGAGAGAAGCCTGCCGATGTCAATGGCAAGGACGTGATTCTGACGCTTATCGGCATGATCGGCGTCGACGGAGCACTCTACAAGTCACTGGAATTCACGGGCGAAGGAGTCGCCGCACTGACGATGACGGATCGTTTGACGATTGCCAACATGGCGATTGAAGCGGGTGCGAAAAACGGCATCTTCCCGTTCGATGAAAAGACGAAGGAGTACGTTGAAGGCCGCGTCAAAGGCGCGTATGAGCCTGTGGCCTCGGATGCTGATGCGAAGTATTGCCGCACCGTCGAAATCGACCTCTCATCTCTGCGTCCCGTCGTTGCTTTCCCGCATCTGCCGGGCAACACGAAGCGCGTCATGGACATCGCTGAGCCGATCAAGATCGATCAGGTGGTCATCGGCTCCTGTACGAACGGGCGCTTGGAAGACCTTGAGATTTCCGCAGGGCTATTGAAGGGGCACGAGGTTCATCCCGATGTGCGCTGCATCGTGATTCCGGGCAGTCAGGCGGTTTATCAGGAGGCGATGCACCTCGGCTACATCGACGTCTTCATCGATGCGGGCTGCGCCGTCGCTGCGCCGACGTGCGGCCCTTGCCTCGGCGGCTACATGGGTATCTTGACAGCGGGCGAGCGCTGTGTTTCTACGACGAACCGTAATTTTCGCGGGCGCATGGGGCATGTCGACAGCGAGGTCTATCTGGCAGGCCCGCATGTGGCGGCTGCGAGTGCCATCTTGGGCAGGATCGCCGCGCCGGAGGAGGTAAAGTGAGATGAGTTTGCAAGGAAAAGTCTGGCGCTACGGCGACAATATCGATACGGACGTCATCATTCCCGCGCGCTATCTGAACAGCTTCGACCCGAAGGAGTTGGCGGAGCACTGCATGGTTGACATTGATGAGAGTTTCGCGAAAAATGTGCAGGAAGGCGACATCATGGTCGGCGGCAAGAACTTCGGCTGCGGCTCGTCGCGCGAGCACGCGCCCGTCGCCATCAAGGCCTCAGGCATCCCCGTGATCATCGCGGCAGATTTCGCGCGCATCTTCTATCGCAACGGCATCAACATCGGCTTGCCGCTCCTGGAAATCGGCGATGATGTGGAGAAGATCAGCGCGGGCGACGAGCTGCGCGTCGATACGGAAACGGGAAAGATCGAGAATCTCACGACGGGCGACATCTTTCAGGCGCATCCTCTGCCGGGCTTCGTGCAGGAGATTGCCGAAGCGGGCGGTCTGATCAACTACATCAAGGAAAAGGGGGCGCTCTGATGGCAAAGAAGATCGTGGTGATACCAGGCGACGGCATCGGCAGAGAAATCACGGATGCAGCCGTCGCCGTGCTGAAAAAGACGGCGGAAAAGTTCCATTTGGCGCTCTCCTATGAGGAGCATGATGCGGGCGGCACGGCTTACGACAAGTGTGGCACGCCGCTGCCGGAGGCGACGCTCGCCGCCGCGCAGGCGGCGGACGGCGTGCTCTTCGGCGCTGTCGGCGGCGATAAGTGGGACGCGGTAGAGCCTGCTCTGCGCCCTGAGAAGGCGATCTTGGGTCTTCGGAAAGGTCTCGGCCTTTACGCGAATCTGCGTCCCGTGAAGGTCGCTGATGCGCTCGTCGAGTATTCGCCGCTGAAGCC
>ERZ773003.323-NODE-323-length-36493-cov-6.488968_pt1 | contig 36493 bp, 35 predicted proteins | sample MGYA00580668_ERZ773003 | MGnify/ENA primary metagenome ERZ773003 (study PRJEB29015, sample SAMEA2738002) | human oral metagenome | biome: human oral; feature: human-associated habitat; material: dental | place: China | collected 2126 ...
ATTGAAAATATTGATACACCCAGTTTCTGACCAAGGCTGAGTTCTTGCACTGAGCTTCATTTCTCACTTCTCCTTCACAAATAGACGAGATCCTCCCTCTGCACTGAACCTTAAAAGAGTGCAGTCAATGCAGTGGTCAGACCGAAGACGATTCCTGGGGCGTTGGCGATGATGATCGGCCAATCGCGCTGCTGCTTGAAGAAGCCGTACGTCACCCAGATCGTGCAGTTGATGAATGCGACGAACGGCTGGATCCAATCGCCTGGGTGACCGGACAGATTGCCGACGATCTGCGGGATATAAGAGACGTACATGCACACGGACAGAATGGATCCGATCGTTCCGACGACCTTCATCTTGTCCTGCACGGCGCTCTTCCCGAGATTGGCAGCCTTCTTCTCCACATGCTCTGCCTCAGATTCCATTTTTTTCAGCGATGTTTCCATTAGGTAAATTTCCTTCCTGAATATTACAAGTATCGCTTCGCCGCTCATACTAAGAAAATTCCCGCCAAAAGTCAAGAGGCAATCTCAAAATCTTTCCGTTTGCATTTTATTTAAAAACCCAAGAGCTCAAGCCGAAGGCGCAGACCGATTGGCGAACTTTCCTCAACCGAAAATGACCTGATGCACGCTAATCTCCTCGATCAGACCCACCTCATCCACCGTGAAACTCACGTTTCTCGCCTCATCGAACCAATATACATGCTTCGAACCGCTCACCTCGCCCCTGCCGTACATCGCTTCAACCTCCTCGAAGGCGTTTCCGACGCGAAAGCCCGACGGTGTACGAAAATCCGTACTCCTGCATTCGATGAAAACGACGGGCGCCTCGCCCAGCGGACGCCGGTCACTCTTCTGCATCTCGCCGCAAAACGTGATGTCAGGGTACTTGTAATATACGAGACGTAAGGATTCGATTGCTTTTTCCTCCTCGTCGAAGCCGCTGCCCAAAAAATCCTCGGCATATTGAAGCGGCATTCCGACGCCAAACTCGATCACGCCCGCCCCGTCCCCGCCTACGGCGTCACAGAGCAGCCCCCATTCGGAATCGGGCATCGTATGCGCGCTCGCCGTACCACCAACAAAGACGAGAGCAGCGAGCAGCAGCGCAGCGCAGGAAACGGTCTTGAACAGATGCTTCATTTTTCAAAACCTCCTTTAGAAATCACTCCATACAGGCAAGATGCCGATCTATCTTCATACATCGCCCGCTACAATAGTAATTTTCGTGATGCGATCCGCATCATCGACGGTGAAGCTCACGCTCCGATAGGATGGAAGCGTATAGATGCGCTCGCCCGGGGCATATTTCGACACTTCGCCCTCGCCGTACATCGCCGCGACGTCCGCATAGTTGCCGCCGACGCGAAAGCCTGACGGCGTATGGAAGTACGGGCTTTGGCACTCGATGCCTCGAACCGGAAGCTCACCTGCTGGCCGCCCATCGTCCTTTCCTACAGTCGCGCCGAACGAGATATCGCGATACTTGTAGCGCACGATGCGGAACTCATAACGTTTATCCTGCAGCTCGAAGTCTCTGCCCAAGACAGCCGCAACTCTTTCGAGCGGCGTGCCGCATTGGAACTCGACCGTAATATTCCTGCTCCCTTGCGCACGCGGATAGAGAAGCACCGCCTCGGAATCAGGCATCGTATGCGCGCTCGCGACGCTGCCCGCAAGGACGCTGCCTGCGAGCACCAAAGCACAGGCGAAAAAGAACCGGAACACATTTTTCATTTTCCTCATCTCCTCCTTGTTTCCCAAAAAGTTTCAAGCAGGACTTTCTTCGCTCGCTTCATATTATATATTATACTATAGGAACGTCTCTTTGTGACCCGTATAAAATGACCTATCAGAGAAATTTCCTCAAAGAAAACAAACGCCCATTCCTCGCGAATCCATTCTTGACTAACCCTGTAACATCGCATATAATAGGAAAAGTTATCGTGCGATGCACATTTTCTAAACTCTTTGGAGGGGGATTTTCATGATTTTCAGCAAGAAGAGCCTGCGGCTCGCCTGCGCCGTTCTCGGAGCGACGCTCTTGGGCAGCGTCTTTGCAGGCTGCGGCTCGAAGGAGTCGGGCGATACGATCAAGGTCGGCGCGAACTTCGAGCTTACGGGCAATGTTGCGAACTACGGCAACGCCACGCTTGAGGGTCTGCAGCTCGCGATCGACGAGGCGAATGAGGCCGGCGGCATCAATGGCAAGAAGATCGAGCTTGTTTCCGTCGACGACAAGTCGGAAGCGGCGGAGTCGATCAATGCGGCGACGAAGCTCATCTCTGACGACGACGTCAAGGTCATCGTCGGCCCTGCGACGACGGGTCTCGTGCTCGCCGAAACGCAGACGGCGACGGACGCAAAGGTGCCGATCATCGCACCGTGCGCTACGAGTCCCGAGGCGACAGTGGAGAACGGCAAGGTCAAGCCCTACGTCTTCCGCAGCTGCTTCATCGACCCGCAGCAGGGCGAAGTGATGGCAACCTTCGCCGCGAAGGAGCTCAAGGCGAAGACGGCAGTCATCTACGTCGACAACAGCTCGGACTACTCGAAGAACCTCGCGAAGGTGTTCAAGGAGAAGTTCGAAGCGGCGGGCGGCAAGGTCGTCATGGAAGAAGCCTTCCTGCAGAAGGATCAGGACTTCAAGGCGACGCTCACGAAGCTCAAGACGGCGAACGCTGACGTCATGTTCGTGCCCGCTTACTACGAGGAAGTCGGCAAGATCGTCAAGCAGGCGCGTGAGATGGGCATCAACTCCGCGATCCTCGGCACGGACGGCTGGGACGACACGAAGGTCGTCGACATCGCCGGCGCGGACGCGCTGAACAACACCTTCTTCAGCACGCATTACTCGGAGAAGGACGCCGAGGTGCAGGGCTTCATCGAAGCGTACAAGAAGAAGTACAACCATGCACCGAACGTCTTCGCAGCTCTCGGCTACGATGCGGGCAAGATGCTCGTCGATGCGCTGAAACGTGCGGGCAGCAACGATACGGAAAAGATTCGCGAGGCGCTTGAGGCGACGAAGGATCTCAAGGTCGGTACGGGAACCATCTCTATGGATAAGAACCACAACCCGATCAAGACGGCGGTCATCCTTGAGATGAAGAACGGCGAAAAGGAACTCAAGGCGAAGATTGCGCCGGAGGGGAACTGATTCCGCTTCCTGGCAAGGGAAAAGGCCGCAGAGATGCGGCCTTTTCTATACTTTGATGAAAAATTCGTTTCACAAAAGAAAGGAGAAATCATGGAGCTTTCGGAGCAAATCGCCCAGCAGCTCATCAACGGCGTGTCGCTCGGCAGCATCTACGCCTTGATCGCGCTCGGCTATACCATGGTCTATGGTATCATCAAGCTCATCAACTTCGCGCACGGCGACATCTACATGGTCGGCGCATATCTCGGCTTTTTCGCCGTGACGAACCTCGGGCTTCCCATCGTACCCGCGCTCATCCTCGCGATGGTTATCACGGGACTCTTGGGCATCGTCATCGAGAAGCTTGCGTACAAGCCGCTGCGCCATGCGCCGCGCATCTCAGCGCTGATCTCGGCGATCGGCGTCTCGCTCTTCTTGGAGTACGCGATGATGTACTTCGTCTCGCCGACGCCGCGCACCTTCCCGCCGCTCTTTCAGGACGTGGCCTTCAGCGTCGGCTCTCTCGTCATCAACGGACAGCAGATGCTGATCCTCGGCATCACATGCTTCCTCATGGTCGTCCTGACCTACATCGTGCAGTACACGAAGATCGGCAAGGCGATGCGCGCCGCATCCTATGATACCGAAACGGCGCAGCTCATGGGCATCAATGCCGACCGCGTGATCTCCTTCACGTTCTGGATCGGCTCATCGCTCGCGGCTGTCGCGGGCGTGCTCGTCGGCGTCTACTACAACTCGATCGACCCCCTCATGGGCATCATGCCCGGCATCAAGGCGTTCGTCGCCGCCGTGCTCGGCGGCATCGGCATCCTGCCGGGCGCCGTCGCAGGCGGACTCATCCTCGGCATCGTCGAGGCGTTCGTCTCGGGCTTCGTTTCCTCGACGTTCCGCGATGCAGCGGCCTTCGCCATCTTGATCCTCGTCCTCCTCTTCAAACCTGCGGGGCTTTTCGGCAAGAACACCCGCGAGAAAGTGTAGGTGCGGCATGAATTTACGCAAGCAGGATCTCATCTTTTTCCTCTTCGGGCTCATCCTCTTTGCCGTTCTTCAGGGACTGATCACAGGGCGCGTCATTGGCTCCTTCTGGCAGCTGAACCTCCTGTTCCTCGGCATCAACATCATCCTGACGGCGAGCCTCAACCTCATCAACGGCTATACGGGACAGTTCTCGCTCGGCCATGCAGGATTCATGGCCGTCGGCGCCTATACCGCCGCCATCCTGACGACGAACTTTCATGTGCCGTTTCCCCTCGCGCTCCTCGCAGGCGCAATCGCTGCAGCTTTCCTCGGCGTGCTCATCGGTCTGCCGACGCTGCGCCTTCGCGGCGACTACCTCGCCATTGCGACCTTGGGCCTCGGCGAAATCATCCGCGTCGTGCTCATCAACATCGACTACGTCGGCGGGGCGGCGGGCTTCAAGGGCATCGCACGCGACACGAACTTCGCCTGGGTCTTCTTCGCCGTGTTCTTCACCCTGTTCTTCATCAAGAACTTCGTGAACTCCACGCACGGCCGCGCCTGCATCGCGATCCGCGAGGACGAGATCGCCGCCGAGGCCATGGGCATTCCGACGACGCGCTACAAGGTCATGGCGTTCGCCATCGGCGCAGGATTTGCAGGGCTCGGCGGCGGGCTCTTCGCGCATACGCTGACATACCTGAATCCGACGTCGTTCACGTTCATGCAGTCGTTTTTCTTCCTCATCATGGTCGTCCTCGGCGGCATGGGCTCTCTGACCGGCTCTGTCGTCGGCGCGTTCTTCGTCACGATCCTGCAGGCGGCGCTCGCAAGCTGGCCGGAATTTCGCATGATCATCTTCGCCGTCGCCCTGATCCTCTTCATGCTCTACCGCCCCAAGGGAATCTTCGGCTATGTGGAACTCACGGCGTTCGGCCCGTTGAAGCGCATCTTTGGCAAAGGAGGTCAGGCGAATGGCTGAATTACTGAAAGCGGACGGTCTCGCGCAGGTCTTCGGCGGCCTACGCGCCGTGTCGAACTTCAACATGGTCATCGAAAAGGGCGAACTCATCGGCCTCATCGGGCCGAACGGTGCGGGCAAGACGACGGCGTTCAACATGATCACGGGCGTCTACCGTCCGACCGAGGGCGAGCTTACCTTCAACGGCAAGAGCATCGTCGGCAAGAAGCCCAGCGAGATTACGGCACGCGGCATCGCACGCACCTTCCAGAATATCCGCCTCTTCTCCGAGCTAAGCGTCCTTGAAAACGTCAAGATCGCCTACCACACGCGCACGAAATACACGGTCGCCGAAGCCGTGCTTCGCCTTGGCAGGTATTTCAAAGAAGAGCGCGAAATAGAAGAGAAGGCGAAGAAGCTTCTCGCCATCTTCCACCTCGAAAAGCAGGCGCACGAACTCGCGAAAAACCTGCCCTACGGCGCACAGCGGCGTCTTGAGATCGCGCGCGCTCTCGCCGCGAAGCCCAAGCTCCTCCTCTTGGACGAGCCGGCGGCCGGCATGAATCCGCAGGAGACGCAGGAGCTCATGGAAATGATCCGCTGGATCAAGAAGGAATTCGGCTTGACGATCCTCCTCATCGAGCACGACATGAGCCTCGTCATGGGAATCTGCGAGCGCATCTACGTCCTCGAATACGGCGAAATCATCGCTGAGGGCACACCGAAAGAAATCAAGGAAAATCCCGAAGTCATTCGGGCCTATCTCGGCGGGGAGGCGTAAAGATGGCAGAAATCATGCTGAAAATCGACAACATCCACGTCTACTACGGCGCGATCCACGCGCTGAAGGGCGTGAGCCTCGAAGTCCATAAGGGCGAGATCGTCACGCTCATCGGCGCGAACGGCGCGGGAAAGTCCACGACGCTGCGCACGGTGTCGGGACTGCTCACGCCCAAGAGCGGCGGCATCTCCTTCCTCGGGGAAAACATCGCGGGCATGCCCGCGCACGAGATCGTCAAGCACGGCATCTCACAGGTGCCTGAAGGGCGGCGCATCTTCGCTGAGATGAGCGTGCAGGAAAACTTGGAGATGGGCGCTTTCACGCGCAAGGACAAGGCGGGGGTAGAAAAAGACTTCGAGATCGTCTACAACCGCTTCCCGCGCCTTAAAGAACGCCGCAAGCAGCAGGCGGGCACGCTCTCAGGCGGCGAGCAGCAAATGCTCGCGATGGGACGCGCCCTCATGAGCCGCCCGAAGCTCCTCCTCTTGGACGAGCCGTCGATGGGCCTTGCGCCGCTCCTCATCAAGGAGATATTTTCCATCATCGAGGACATCAACCGCGAGGGCACGACCGTCCTCCTCGTCGAGCAGAACGCCAACATGGCGCTCTCCATCGCACACCGCGCCTACGTCATGGAAACGGGCAGGATCACACTCCAAGGCGCGGCAAAGGAACTCGCAGCAAGCGAAGATGTGCGAAAAGCCTATTTGGGCGGCTGAAATAGAGGAAAATCCGTTATCCGCGCTTCCTAAAGAAAGGATGCTGACAATGTTTGTAGCAAACCGCATGGCAAAAAATCCCTTCACCGTCACGCCGGACACGAAGGTCTCGGCCGCGAAGGATTTGATGAAGAAGCACCGCTTCCGCCGCCTGCCCGTCGTCGATGAAGACGGCAAGCTCGTCGGCTTCTTGAGCGACCGCGACATCATGCGCGTCTCGCCGTCACCCGCGACGACGCTCTCGCGCTACGAAATCACCTCGCTCTTGGCGAAAATGTGCATCGGTGAAATCATGCAGAAGGACGTCGTCTCCGTCAAGGATGACGCGACCATAGAGGAAGCCGCGCTCATCATGTACAACCACAAGATCGGCGGCCTGCCCGTCGTGTCGAGCGTCGGCGCCGTCGTTGGCGTCATCACGGAGACCGACATCTTCAAGACCTTCGTCGACGTCATGGGGCTGACGCACGGCAAGACGCGCTTCACCATCGCCGACGTCGGCGACAAAGTCGGCGTCGTGCGCGACCTCGGCGGCATCATCGCCGACTGCGGCTGCAACATCGACAGCCTCGTCACCTGCCAGCAAGACGACGGCAGCTACGAAATCGTCGTGCGCTTCGACACGACGGACAGCGAAGCCGTGAAAAAGAAGCTCGAAGAAAACGGCTTCCATGTATCGCACGTCGTGAAGATCGGCTGCTGAGCCGTCCAAGAAGCAAGCCCACCGGGCGTAGCTGATTGGGTAACGGCTCGTATGCGAAAACGTCCCAAGAACGCGAGCCAGCGGCGAAGCGCGATTGGACGACGTTGACCGCTGCTGACTGTATGCAAAACCCTCAGGGTTTCGATGCGCGAAACCCCGCCTGCCGTTAGATTCGGCGGCGGGTTTTCTTATGCCTAGCTTGCTGCTTCGAGAAAAATCCTGTTTTCCCTCTTGCCACGAAATAACTTTTAAGGCATAATAGAGGAAGGAGGCACACCTATGTATCCACTATATTTTTACCGCGACAGGCACGGAACCTGCCCCGTTGAAGAATACCTGAACGCACTCTTTGCACGGAACGACAAGGACAGCCGTATCAAGCTGAAGAAGATTCAAGACTACATGAACATTTTACAACAGTATGGCATGTCAGCAGGCGAACCATATATGAAACACTTGGAAGGAAGTATATGGGAACTGCGCCCCTTGCGTGACCGTATACTTTTCGCGACGTGGTATAAAAACGGCTTCATATTGCTCCATCACTTTATGAAAAAGACACAAAAGACTCCTCGCAGTGAAATAGAAAAAGCTCAACGTGAACTGAAAGACCTCAACGAAAGGAGCGATTTATCATGATGAACTCTGCTATTGCAGGCACTTGGGAAGAATGGGAAAAATCCCACTTTACCCCCGAAGAAATCGCCGAGAGCAATCTGCGCGTCGCCTTGATCGGCGAACTCATCAAGGCGAGGAATGAGCGGGGCGTCACGCAGAAGCAGCTCGAAGAGATGAGCGGCGTCAGCCAGCCTGTCATTGCACGCTTGGAGCGCGGCACGACGAGTCCGAACATCTCGACCGTCATGAAGCTCCTCGCCCCCTTGGGCAAGAAACTTGCCATCGTTCCCTTGGAAAGCTAGGGATCACTGATAAATTCAGAGTTGCCCTAAAAAACCGCCCGCTGCAGAAACAAAATTTCCTGCAGCGGACGGTTTTTCTCTTCTTTTCATTCCTGCTCCATCGCATCAAGCAGCCATTGGCGCAGTACGAGGACGTGATTTTCCACGGCGTTCTTGTTGGCGTAGACAAGCGTCACGGGGGATTCCTGCAGCCAACCCCGGCACTTCGCGGCGAAGTCGGCGGCTTCGGGGCTTTTTTTCAACTCTTCGAGGTATGCCTTTCCGAAGAGATCGAAGTTCATCTCGCCGCTGTGGTAAAGCTTGCGCAGTTCGGGCGACGGCGTGACTTCCTTCGCCCACTCGCTCAAGGCGGCACGTTCCTTCTTCATGCCGCGCGGCCACAGACGATCGACAAGGATGCGTCTGCCGTCCGTCGGCGCAGACTCTTCGTATATGCGCTTCATCTGCAGTTCGTATGCCATCGTGAAGACTCCCTTCCTTTGTACGGTCAAAAGCTACGCACCTTATCCTTTAAAATTTTCTATCCACAAATAGGCTTTGTAGAGCGATTTATCCAAATTAACCTGCTTCCAAGAACCCGGCAATTGAGTCACAAAATACGACCGCCCATACCAATTGCTCACGTCAGGCTGAAATTCATACTTTTTGATATCAACTAACTCGCCCGTATCACGTACAATAGACTTAACACGCATCGCCTTGTAATCTGTCCGATAGATAATACTATCACCATCTACATAATAATCCACATTTCCAACAGCTTTAAAGTTCATCGTCTCATAATAATAATCTGTTGCTTCGCTACTTCCCTGCCATAAGAACAAAACCAATACAAGAAAACATAAAGAACGAGCTTTCTGTTTCACTGTTCACACCTCCATCATAAAAACTGACGTTGCATACTTCTATTCTCCAATCTATATTCCTGCCTACCTCTCAAGATTTTTATTAAGATTTCTGTATGCCCGAAGCTTTTCAAAATATCAAACAGAATCGCCGTCATCCGCCTCACTCGCGAAGAAAGTCCCTGTGTTATGCCTTGCTATCTCCTGCTGTTTCCGCTAGAATAAAAGTGTCATTCATCAAATCTTCCCAAGGAAAAGGAGACAATCCGATGGAAAAAATGCTGGAAAACGTGTTTCACTTGAAGGAAAACCGCACAACGGTACAGACGGAGCTCTTAGCGGGGCTTACGACATTCATGACGATGGCATACATCCTCGCCGTGAACCCGCTGATCTTGAGCGCTGCGGGCATGGATGCGGGCGCGGTGTTCACGGCGACGGCGCTCGCTTCGGGCATCTCGTGCGTCCTCATGGCATCGTTCGCCAATCTACCGTTCGCGCTATCTTCCGCGATGGGACTCAACGCCTTCTTCGCCTATACGGTCGTCGGGCAGATGGGCTACTCGTGGCAGCTCGCATTGACGGCGGTTCTCATCGAAGGTCTGATCTTCATTGCACTCTCCATGACGAATGTGCGCGAAGCGCTCTTCAATGCGATTCCTCTGACCTTGAAGAGTGCCGTCACCGTCGGCATCGGCTTTTTCATCACATTCATCGGCCTGCAGAACGCGCATGTCGTCGTCGCAGGGCCGAAGCTCGTCGCACTCTTCTCGTTTCCCAAGGCGATGGCAGAAGGGACGTTCCACTCCGAGGGCATCACCGTCCTCCTCGCGCTCTTCGGCATCCTCCTGACCGCCGTGCTCGTCATAAAGAACATCAAGGGACACATCCTCATCGGCATCTTCGCCACCTGGGGGCTGGGCATCATCCTGGAACTTCTCGGCGTCTACATCCCCGATCCTGCACGCGGCTACTTCAGCCTCATGCCTTCGGGCATCATCGCGCCTCCCGTGTCGCTCGCGCCGACCTTCCTGCAATTTGACTTCCATGCGATCCTCTCGCTTGATTTCATCGTCGTCATCTTCGCCTTCCTCTTCGTCGACCTCTTCGATACGCTCGGCACGCTGATCGGCTGCGCCTCGCGCGCCGACATGCTCGACGAGAAAGGGCGTCTGCCGCGCGTCAAGGGAGCGCTCCTCGCCGACGCCTGCGGCACGGCGCTCGGCGCATGTCTGGGCACATCGACGATCTCGACCTACGTCGAGTCCTCGGCGGGCATCGTCGAGGGCGGGCGCACGGGACTGACGGCCGTGACGACGGCGATCTTCTTCCTCGTCGCGCTCTTCTTCTCGCCGCTCTTCCTCGCCGTTCCGGGCTTCGCGACGGCGCCGGCGCTCGTCATCGTCGGCTTCCTCATGATGCAGCAGGTCGCGAAGATTCCTTGGTCGGACATCACCGAGGCGATCCCCTCTTTCATCTGCATCGCCGTCATGCCGTTCGCCTATTCCATCGCCGAGGGCATTGCATTCGGCATCATTTCCTACACGCTGCTGCACGTCGCCTCAGGCAAGTTCCGCAACGTGACATGGCTCATGTACATCCTGACCGTGCTCTTCATCTTGAAATACGCTTGGCTCTGAGATATATCAACGTCAGAAAAGGGCGGAGTATCCATCAGTTCGATGGATACTCCGCCCTTTTTCCCATATTCATTCATACCTTCCAGCAAAGACCTTCTCGGCAGGCCCCGTCATGTAGACATGATTGTTCGCCGCCCACTCGATATGCAGCCTGCCGCCGTCGAGCTGCACCTCAGCTTCTCTCTTCGTGCGTCCCGTGAGCGCGGCGGCGACAAGCGTCGCGCATGAGCCTGTGCCGCACGCCAGCGTCACGGCAGCGCCGCGTTCCCAGACACGCATGCGGATATGGGAAACGTCCTTGATTTCCGCAAACTCCACATTCGTCTTCTTGGGGAACTTCTCGTGCCGCTCAAGAAGAGGCCCGAACTTTTCCATAGGCACGGCTTGTGCATCCTCGACAAAAATCACGCAGTGCGGGTTACCCATAGAAACGCAGGTCATGGAAAACGTCTCGCCCGCCGCCTCGATCGGCTGCTCAATGACGCGTGATGCGCCAAAGCCCAGGACAGGAATGCGCTCGCCTTCAAGGATCGGCTCGCCCATATCGACGCGCACGCCCGTGAGCCTGCTGTCCGCAAGCTGCAGGCGCGGCACGAGGATGCCAGCGCCCGTCTCGACCGTGAATTCCACCTCGCCGCTCAGCCCTTCCGTATGGACAACGCCCGCGAAGCAGCGGATGCCGTTGCCGCACATCTCCGCCTCCGTGCCGTCCGCATTGAAAATGCGCATGCGAAAATCCGCCTGCTCCGACGGCAGCACGAGGATCAACCCGTCCGCGCCAATGCCGTAGTGACGGTCACAGACCCTTCGCGAGAGCACCGCAAGGTCATCCGGGAGTTGCTCCCGAAAGCCGTTCACAAGGACAAAATCGTTGCCGCAGCCCTGCCATTTCGTAAAGGAAAACGCCATATTCTTACCCCCAGGAATGTTTTGCGAGGAATGACCAAAAGGACGCGCCGAAAACCCGCTCCCTTTGGCAGCTTTCCTCCAGCACGCGCGCATCTGCCGCCATGCAGTTTTCCTTCATTGTAGCGAAGAACGAGCTCTTTGCCAAGCCCTTTTTATCCGTTTCCCCCTTCGCGGGCGGCAGAGGGCGGCGCACTTCTTCCTTCCCCTCTGCAGGATTCCAGCACAGGAGCAGCGCCGAGCTGATGATGACGAGAATCGAGCCAGTGTTGTGGATGAGCGCACCGAGGACGGGACCGATCTCTCCCGTGACGGCGAGCATGATGGCAAGAAAGTTCAGTGCGAGGGAAAAGCTGAGATTCCAGCGAATCGTCTTCATCATGCGGCGCGAGAGCGCGACGAGATGGGGCAGTCCCTCGACGCTCGCCTGCGTGATGACGATATCCGCCGCGTCCGCTGCGATGCCGTCGCTCGTCTTTGCCATGGCGATGCCGACGAAAGCGCTCTTCAATGCGGGCGCATCGTTGATGCCGTCACCGATCATAGCCGTCCGACTGCCTGCGGCTGCAAACTTCTCGATGATTTCAAGCTTGTCCTCGGGCAGGCAGTGCGCGTGTATCTCCTCGATGTCAAGGCTTTGCGCGACCATTGCCGCCGCGCACGCATTGTCTCCCGTGAGGAGAGCCGGGCGAATCCCTGCCTTTCGCAGGCGACGCACCATGGTTTTCGCACCCGCACGCAGCGTATCGGCAAGTGCAATAAGCGCGACGACCGAATCTCCTTCAATGAGATAGACGATCGCCCTGCCCTCGTCGAGCTGCCGCTCCGACGCTTGCGCCACATGTGCCGTGAGCCTTATACCAAGACGCTTGAGCAGGCGCGCATTGCCCGCAGCGAAGCGGACAGTCTCGCCCTCGCGCACCGCGATGCCCTCACCGGGCAGGATGTCGATGTCATGTAAGTCAGAGGAAATCCAGTCCTCCATACAAAACGTTTCAGCCTCGGTACACAACGCTTTCTTGTTCCCCTCACAATAAGCGACAATCGCCCTGCCCAGGGGATGCTCCGAGTGGCTTTCGAGAGCGGCAGCAAGCGCGAGCGCACGCCTCTCGCTCCAGCCCTCGACGAGCGGCACGACAGCCGTCACCTGCGGACGCCCCTTCGTCAGCGTCCCCGTCTTATCGAAAGCGATGGTCGTGACGCGCGCGAGGCGCTCCAAGGCGTCCCCCTCCTTGACGAGGAATCCGCGGCGCGCCGCGTTGCCGATCGCCGCCATGACAGCCGTCGGCGTCGCGAGCACGAGGGCGCACGGGCAGAACACGACGAGCACCGTCACAGCACGCAGCACATCGCCCGTGACGAGCCACGCTATTGCCGATGTCGCGAGCGCAAAGACGACGATCCACGTCGCCCAGCGGTCAGCGAGGCGCACGATCTTCGCCTTGCCCGCATCCGCCTCCTGCACAAGACGAATGAGGCGCGCGAGAGCCATCTCCTCGCCGACCTTCTCGGCAACCATTTCGAACGTGCCGAACTGGTTCAGCGTGCCGCTCCTGACCTCATCGCCGGGATTCTTGTCGACAGGCATCGATTCGCCCGTCAGAACGGCTTCATCGACCGCCGTATGCCCTGTCAAAACGCGCCCGTCCGCCGGAATCTTCTCGCCCGCGAGGACGCGCAGACGGTCACCAACCGCCACCTCGTCCGCACGTATCTCCACCGGCTTGCCGCCTTCGATGCGCCACGCCATCTGCGGTGCAAGTGAGACGAGCCGCTCGATGCCCGAGCGAGCGCGCCCGACCGTATACTCTTCAAGAAAAGCGCCAAGTTGCATGATGAAGGCGATCTCGCCCGCCGCAAAAATCTCGCCGATGGCGAGCGAAGCGAGAAGCGCCAGCGATACGAGAAGATCGGCGCGAATGTCATGCTCACGCACGAGTGCGAGAAATGCACCGCAAATGATCGGTGCGCCCGAGAAGAAGACTGCGCCCCACGCCAGATCGAAGCCAAAAGGCTCGATCCCCGCAAAGCTCAGCAGCAAGGCGGCTGCCGACAATGCGAGAAACGCTCCATCCTTTCTCATTCCACCCCATTCTAACATTTTCTCCAACGCGTCCATAGAGCTCCTCCTTTTTGCGCATACCCCTATTGGTATCTTTATTATACACATAGGGGTATACGCTGTCAAGGAAGAAGCTCTTCTCCTCTTCATAGCGCCAACAGCAGGCGGATGTCCTATCGCATACGAAAATCCATTCCTCACCTGTAACTATGTATACATAATACCTTAGCAAAACTGTATACTTTTTCTGCCATTTGCGCTATTATATATGAGTGCTTAGCCGCACGATAGTTTTTTCTTATGAAGTTTCAAAGCAAAGGGGTAATCACGCATGACGGAAATGCAGCAGTATGTAGAGGACATCCTCGCCTCTATCGAAAAGAAGGATCCGCAGGAGAAGGAATATCACAACGTGGTCAAAGAAGTCCTGACCTCGATCGTGCCTGTCTTGGAGCAGCATCCCGAGTACAAGAAGCACAAGATCCTTGAGCGCATGGTCGAGCCGGAGCGCGTCGTCATGTTCCGCGTGCCTTGGGAGAACGACAAGGGCGAGGTTCAGGTCAACCGCGGCTACCGCGTGCAGGCGAACAGCGCCGTCGGCACCTACAAGGGCGGCCTGCGTTTCCATCCGAGTGTGACGCTCTCCATTTTGAAGTTCCTCGCTTTCGAGCAGACGTTCAAGAACTCTTTGACGGGGCTTCCCATCGGCGGCGCCAAGGGCGGCTCGGACTTCGACCCGAAGGGCAAGAGCGACAACGAGGTCATGCGCTTCTGCCAGAGCTTCATGACGGAGCTCTATCGCCACATCGGCTCGATGGTCGATACGCCGGCGGGCGACATCGGCGTCGGCGGCCGTGAGATCGGCTACCTCTACGGCCAGTACAAGCGCATCGTCAACTCCTTTGATTCTGCTGTCCTCACGGGCAAGGGTCTCGGCTACGGCGGCAGCCTCGCACGCACGGAAGCCACGGGCTACGGACTCCTCTACTTCATGAAGGAGATGCTCGAAGACAACGGCAAGAGCCTTGAGGGCAAGACCGTCGTCGTCTCCGGCTCGGGCAACGTCGCGACGTATGCGATCGAGAAGGCCATCGAATTCGGTGCAAAGCCCGTGACCTGCTCCGACTCGAACGGCTACGTCTATGACCCCGAGGGCATCGACCTCGCACTCGTCAAGGAAATCAAGGAAGTGCGCCGCGGCCGCATCAAGGAGTACGTCGAAAAGCGCCCGAACGCCGAGTACCACGAGGGATGCCGTGGCGTCTGGACGGTCAAGTGCGACATCGCCTTGCCGTGCGCGACGCAGAGCGAGCTTGACATCGAAGGCGTCAAGGCTCTCGTGGCGAACGGCGTCATGGCCGTCGGCGAAGGCGCGAACATGCCGACGACGCTCGACGCGACGGAATACCTCTTGGAAAAGGGCGTTCTCTTCGCCCCTGCGAAGGCGGCAAACGCCGGCGGCGTCGCCGTCTCCGCGCTTGAGATGAGCCAGAACTCCGAGCGCCTGCACTGGACGTTCGAGGAAGTCGACAATCGCCTCAAGGGCATCATGAAGAACATCTATCAGAACTCCAAGAAGAACGCGGAGAAGTACGGCATGAAGGGCAACCTCATCGCCGGCGCCAACATTACGGCGTTCCTCCACGTCGCAGATACGATGGTCGCACAGGGTTTAGTCTGATCGCTGCAGACAGCGGTATACAAGAAAGAGTGGGTATGAGCCGAAATCGGCTCATACCCACTCTTTCTTAAATTTTCTCATTCGCTCTTGACATCTCTATATTATTTGAATACACTGATAACACAGAAATATATTGAAGCACTGTCTTCTTAGGTGCAGGCAAAGCGCTTGATGAAGCAGTTTTTCTTTTTTAGCGCTGAATTGCTGCCCATCCTGCACAAAGGCGCCCTTCAATCAACGCGATATGCAAATATGCAAAGGAGGAGATTTCAATGGCTGACGAAAAGAATGTGCCAGTCTACTTGGAGGGAGAAGAGGGACACCATACGAAGAGCTTGATTGCAGCGACCTTGGGGTATGCTGCCGACGGCATGGACATGTTCTTCCTATCGTTCGTGCTGGTCTTCATCATCAGCGATTTCGGCCTGACGCCTGGACAGGCCGGCAACTTGACATTGGCAACAACGCTCGGCATCTGGGCCGGTTCCTACATCTTCGGTATCCTGGCCGATCGGATCGGCCGCATCAAGGTACTCGCAGGAACGATCTTCCTATATTCATTCGCAACGGCAGGCATCTACTGGTGCAATGACTACTATGTGCTGCTCGTGCTTCGCGCTCTCGTCGGTCTCGGCATCGGCGGCGAATTCGGTATCGGCATGGCCATCGTCACGGAAACGTGGGCGCCCGCGATGCGTGCACGCGCAACAAGCTGGGTGGCACTCGGCTGGCAGTTCGGCGTACTCGCAGCATCATTGATCGTCGCCGTCGCAGTTCCCTACATCGGCTGGCGCGGCGTGTTCCTCATCGGACTGATTCCGGCCGCAATCGCCATATATGCGCGCATGACGCTTCGCGAACCGAAGATGTTCTTGGAGCGGCAAGCGCATCAAAAGGCGCTGCGGGAAAAGGTAGAGAGCGGCACGGCATCCCATGAGGAGCAGGAAGAGTACGACCGCATCAACGGAACCCCGGTCAAAGCACTGTTCGAGGATCGCCGCACGACGATCACGACGATCGGGCTCATGGTCATGTGTCTCGTGCAGAATTTCGGCTACTACGCGGTCTTCAGCTGGATGCCTGCCATCTTGGCGCAGCAGTACGGCTACACACTCGCCAAGGCAAGCGGCTGGATGGCAATCTCGATTGCCGGCATGCTCGTCGGCATCACCTTGTTCGGCATCCTCGCCGACAAGCTCGGACGTAAGAAGACGTTCAGCATCTGGTACATCGGCGGCACGATTTACTGCATTCTCTACTTCTTTTTCTTCACGAGCCAGGAGGCTCTGCTCTGGGGCAGCTTCCTGCTCGGTCTCACGGTCAACGGCATGATGGGCGGCTACGGCGCGATTCTCGCGGAGAACTATCGCTCAGAAGCGCGTTCGACGGCAGAGAATTTCATCTTCGGCACGGGTCGCGGGCTCGCTGGCTTCGGACCAGCCTTGATCGGCTGGCTCGCCGCAAGCACAGGGCTTCTCGGCGCGATGAGCCTCGTATTCCTCATCTATCCGATCGCATTCATCGTCATGCATCTGATGGTTCCCGAGACGAAGGGAAAAGTCATGGAATAGGAGGTGCAGCAGATGTTCGATCTTGCCATCAAGGGCGGATGGATCGTCGACCCCGTCCGACAGGAGATCAGAAAGCAAAACATCTATGTGAAAGGCGGGCGCATAGCCGCCCTGGGTGAAAGCGATGAAAATGCGCGGGAAACGCGCGACGCCTCGGAACTCTACGTGCTGCCTGGCGGCATCGATACGCACTGCCATTTTCGTGATCCCGGCGCAACGGAAAAGGAAGACTTCTCCCACGGCACATGCGCGGCAGCAGTCGGCGGCATAACGACGGTCCTCGATATGCCGAACACAAACCCCGCCGTACTGGACGGCGTCGATGTGCGAAAGAAACTCGCCTATTTTCACGATAAAGCTTATGTAGACTATGGAGTCTGGGGACTCTCTCTCGGCGATCTCAACCTCGACAAGCTGCTCTCCATGAAAGAAGCCGGCGCTGCGGCAATCAAGTTCTTCTGGGGATACGCGATTGACGCCAAGACGCACGCGCTCATCTACAATTATACGAGGGGGCAGGAAAATGTGATTCCGCCTCTCGACGACGGGAAGGTCTACGCGATTTTCCGCCAAATCGCAGCGAATCGACAGATCCTTGCCATCCATGCGGAAAATTCCGCACTGATCCGTCGCTTGACGGAAGAGCTCGATACCAGTAAGACGGCAGACGACGACTATGCGGCATTCCTTTCCACACGCCCATCACTCGCGGAAGAGCTGACCGTCGCGACAGCCATTTCCATGGCGCGGGATACGGGCGCGCATCTGCACATCCTGCACATGACATCGCGACGCGGCGTCGAACTCGTCCGCCGTGCAAAGGCTGAGGGCGTCTCCGTCACAGCGGAAACGGCGCCGCACTACCTCTTCCTATCCGCAGAAGACTTTCCCGCCGTCGGCCCCATGATGAAGGTCTATCCCCTCATCAAGAGCAAGGACGATCAGGCGGCTCTTTGGGCAGGACTCTTGGACGGCACGCTCGACTTCGTTGCCTCCGATCATGCACCGCACCGCATCGAGGAAAAACGCGGCAGCCTCTTCAAGATGCCCTCCGGCATGTGCGGCGTGGAAACCATGCTGCCGTTGATGCTCGACGCCGTCAGCCGCGGGAAGATCACCTTGCCCTTTGTCGCACGCGTTCTCTCTCAAAGACCGGCGGAAATCTACGGCATCGAGCGCAAGGGCAAGCTCGAGATCGGCTTCGACGCCGATCTCGTATTGGTCGACATGCAGAAAACGCGCCCCATCCGAAACAAAGACCTCCACAGCAAGCAGCCATTGACAGCGTTCGACGGACGGAGCATCACAGGCTGGCCCGTCAGCACTTACCTGCGCGGGAGGCTCATCGCAGCGGATCACGAGATTATCGGCGATCCCGGCGGACAGCCGACCCACTGCCGTGCAGCCGTATAGATGCAGGACCATGCAGCAAAGTACGAAACAGATAGAGAAAGGATCATTTCTATGAATATTCTTGTCATCAATCCTACAAGCGAATCTGAACTCAATGACACGATCTTCCAGGCAGCAGATCAAGCATCGAAGCTGTCGGCACGCAGCGCGGAAGAGTACACGCACACCTCAGCGATCTCGCTCGATCAAGCGCCGCGTCGTGTCTCCTCCCCCTTGGAGATCATGGAAGCTTCCATGGCACTCATGGAGAAAGTGCGTTCCCTCAAGGACGTCTACGACGGTTTCATCATCGCCCATACGGCAGAACTCGGTGCAGACGCCCTGCAGGAGCTGACAGGAAAGCCCGTCGTTTCAAGCGGCGCGGCTGCCGTTTACTCAGCTCCCCTCTACGGACATCGCATCGCCGTCCTCAGCCGCTCGCTGCGCGACCTCGAAACGCATCGCGAAACACTGCGCCACTACGGCATCCTTCACGACAATCTCACATTCCTGCCCGTCATGGAAGAAAACGCTCCGCTTGCCGATCTGCGTGAAGCAGTTTCAGAAGCTGCAGAAAAAGCGAAAAAGGAGCATCTCGCCACCGTGCTCGTCCTCGGCGATCCCTCGATGGGCATTCTCGCTGACGATGTTTCCCGCCTGACGCATCTGCCTGTACTCGAAGGCATCACTTCGGCCCTCATCCGCATCGAGTACATGGTCTACCAGCAGGAACGTCTGCGTGAGCACGCAGCCAAGCGCACATGATCAAACCGGAGCGCCTCGCAGCGGATTTTGCAGCGCTCGCTGCCATCACTGCGCCGGGAGGCGGCATCAATCGCTTGGCTTTTACGGACAGTGATTGGCAAGGACGCGCCTATTTCATGCAGGAGATGGAAAAGACGGGACTCACCCTGCATGAGGATGCATTCGGCAACGTCATCGGGCATCTTGAAGGGCGCGACGACAGTCTTCCCGCCGTCATGCTCGGCTCGCACGGCGACAGCGTGCCAAACGGCGGCAACTACGACGGCACGCTGGGCATCGTCGGCGCCATCGAGACGGTGCGCAGCATGAAGGACGACGGCTTTCGCCCCCTTCATCCTCTCGAAGTCGTCATCTTCATGTGTGAGGAATCGAGCCGCTTTTCTGTTGCCACTCTCGGCAGCCGCGCCATGCGCGGCAGGATTTCCCGCGAGGACATCTCTCGTCTGCGTGACCATCAAGGCAATACCCTCTATGATGTGCTGAAGGCGCGCGGCCTGCAGCCCGATGCACTGGAAACTGCCAGATACACAAAAAAGCTCAAGGCATTCCTTGAGCTTCACATCGAGCAGGGAAGAGTCCTTGAGCATGAGCGCCTTTCCATCGGCATCGTCACGGGGATTGCCGCGCCGTCGCGCTTTTCTTGCCTGCTGCACGGCACTGCCGATCACAGCGGCGCGACGCCGATGAATTTAAGAGCTGACGCCTCTTGTGCAGCGGCGGAAATCATCCTCGCCGTCGAGCAGGAAGCCCGCGCGGCGAAGCGCACGCCCGTCGTTGGCACAGTCGGCATCGTCGAGGTACAGCCCAATGTCATGAACGTCATCCCGGGCGAAGTGCGGCTCGGCATCGATCTGCGCAGCACTTCCTCGACGGCTCGGGATAATGTAGAGCAGATCATCCGCGCTCGCATCAAAGAAATCGCACTTCGGCGCGGCATCTCCTGCGAAATCTCTCCCATCAGCAAGGAGACTCCCGCACACATGGACGCCTCCCTCACCCAATGCCTCGCAAAGATCGCCGATGACCTGCATCTGCCGCATCGCATGATGCCGAGCGGTGCGGGACACGATGCCATGCATTGGGCGGACTATGCCCCGACTGCCATGATCTTCATCCCCTGCAAGGATGGCATCAGTCACAGTGCAGCAGAATACGCAAGCCTCAGCCAGATTACAGCAGGCGTCAGGCTTCTTTCCGCCGCCGTGCGGCATCTGACGGCTGCTGTATGAAATCAAAGCGCTTCCTACGAAAAGAGACCCAGCGCACATGAATCGTGTGCGCCGGGTCTCTTTTCTTTTTTCTCTTTCCTTCTAACCGTCTACATGACGCCCTTCTGCAGGATCACGCAGCCGTAAGGCTGACGCTCGCCCGTAGAAATCGTCACGAAGGCCGTCTTCGCCTTGTCGTAGAAACTGAAGCGATCGATGAAGCCGATGCTCTTCCTGCCCTGCGGCACATGCTTCTCGACGGCGGCAATGAAATCGTCCCAAACCTTGGGACGGCCGATCTTTTCGCGCATCTCTTCCATCACATCCATGATCAGCACGGGATGCTCCTCATACTCTGTATCGAGCGGCATGAGCTGCAGGATGCCGTCAATCATCTCAGCAGCGCCGATGCCGTCAGCGTTGACCGTGATTCCCTCACGCGCCATCGACACGGCTGGATAGAAGTCATCAGCGACAACGACGAGATCTCCGTGTCCCATTTCGGCAAGAGCCTTCAAGAGATCCGGGCTGATGCATTTTGGTATTCCTTTCAACATTGATTCTTCCCCCCACGTTTATTCTGCAGCTTTTTTCTGCAGGAATATCGCCAACTCTTCCTGCGTCGGATACGACAACTGCGTACCCTTGCGCGTGACGCTCAAGGCGGCGAACGCGCTCGCTTTCTTCATGGCGGCGAGCACGTCGCCGCCTTTCGCATACTCGCTCGCAAAGCAGCCGATGAAGGCGTCGCCCGCACCCGTAGTATCGACGGCAGTGACCTTGCAGGGCGCAACGTACTGCTTTTCCGTCTTTGTCATCCACAGAGCACCGCGCCCGCCAAGAGTGACGATGATGTTCTTGAGACCGCGTACCAAGAGGTTCTTCGCCGCCTCTTCCACGTCCGCCATCGTTTCCGTAGGCAGACCCGTGAGGATAGAAAGTTCCGTCTCATTCGGCACGAAGAAATCGCAGACGCAAACCTTGGCGATGTCGAGCGCTTTTGTCGCCGGCGCCGGATTGAGCAGGACGGGAACACCATGCTTCCTGCCGAAATCGATGGCATGGTAGACGGTTGCCAGCGGCGCCTCAAGCTGCAGGATGATCATGGCGCACGCCTTGAGATCCTCTGCCGCCGCGTCGATGTCTGCCGGTGCGAGCAAATCGTTTGCTCCCTTGACGATCAAGATCCTGTTCTGGCCGCTCTCATCAACGAAGATCGACGCAATGCCGCTCGACGCATCGGGCGCTTTCGTGACATAGCGCGCATCAATGCCAAACTTCTTGAAATTCTCGATCGTATTGTCCGCGAAGAGGTCGCTGCCGACCTTCGATACCATCGTCACCTCCGCACCGCAGAGCGCGGCGGCAACCGCTTGATTCGCGCCCTTGCCGCCGCAGCCGATAGTGAAATCCGGCACTTCCAGCGTCTCTCCCGGCGCGGGCATGCGATGGATGTAAGCGCAGAGATCCACCATATTGGAACCGATGACTGCCAGTTTCATGCACATTTCCTCCCCTATCTTCTACCTCTCTCGCGGTGCGGCGACGCTGCCCCGCACGACGAGGTCGTTGACGATCTCGATGCGCGTCTTTACGGCGCGCGGCTTCTTGATCAGTTCGATGAGCCTTCGGACAGCGAGACGACCGAGCTCTTTCTTGTGCACGCGCACGGTTGTGAGGCCTGGCGAAAAGACTTCGCCGAAACTGATGTCGTCGAAGCCGACGATGGAGACGTCCTCGGGCAGACGCCAGCCATGCGTCTGAAATGCCTGCATGGCACCGAGGGCGATCATGTCGTTGTCGGCAAAGAACGCCGTGGGCATCTCGCACCTTTCAGCGAGAATTTGCAACATACGCTCGTGCGAACCTTGGATCGAGGGCGGCACCTCGAAGAGGAAGCGCTCATCGACGGCAAGCCCATGCGCCTCCATCGCGAGGCGGAAGCCACGCTCGCGCGCTTGGAAGTTCTGGATGCGCAGGCCACCCGAGAGGTAACCGATGCGCTTGTGACCGTGCTCGATGAGGTGCTCGACCGCCGCCATCGCACCGCCTTCATTATCCATGAGCACGGCATTGAAGGCGCGATGCGGCATCCATGCGTCGAGCAGCACGAGGGGTAGCACCGCCTCGTGGAAGGGACGTGCCGTCTCGTCTGTCAGCTCGGTGCCGATGAGCAGCACGCCCGAAGTCGTATCGTTGAGGACAGCCTTGACGCGTTCCTCATAGTCAGCATGACGGCGATAGAGGTTGATGATGGACGTCTCGTAACCGCACTTGCGGCTCTCATTCTCGACGCTCTCCAGAAGGACGGAAAAGAAGGGCGAATCGGAGAAGACTTCGCCGCTGTCACGGTATGTCACGACACGGATGCTCTTGACCTTGTCTTCAGTGATATAGCCTCTTTCCTGCGCGAGGCGCACGATCTGCTCGGCTGTCGCAGGATTGACGCCGCGCTTCTTGTTCAGGGCGTTCGATACGGTAGCGGGAGAAAAGCCCGAAAGCTCGCTGAGTTCCTTGATGCTGATCTTCTTTCCGCTGCCCTTCATGGCATGTCCCCCTCGCTGCAAACTTAGTTTTTCCTATCTTCACCTAATTTCTTTCATCATATTAACAGGATTTGACGCCGTCTGCAAATTTTTTGAAAAATATTTTCATGCGTGCGAGTATCATGCAGGTTTATGCTTCCTTCGACTCGTTTCTCGCCTGCAGTGCCATCTTTGCTTCCATGTTGCGCTGGAACTGGTCGATGATGACAGCGAGGATGATGACGAGTCCCTTGATGATCATCTGCCAGAACTCGGAAACGCCGCACATGACCATGCCGTCGGAGATGACGCCGATGACGAATGCGCCGATGATCGTGCCGCCGATCGTGCCGACGCCGCCCATCATGCTCGTGCCGCCGAGAACGGCGGCGGCGATGGCATTCATCTCCCACGTCTCGCCTGAAGCCGGATGCGAGGCTTCAAGCTGCGAGGCCGTGATGATGCCGACGATGGCGGCACAGATACCGGAGAATACGTAGACAAGAATCGTCACCTTGTTGACTTTGACGCCCGAGAGTTTCGCCGCCTTGCTGTTGCCGCCGATGGCGAAGATATGCCAGCCAAACGTCGTCTTCATGAGGAGCGCGGCAGCAATGACGGCGATGACGGCAAGGATCAACGCACCGACGGGCACGCCCGCGATGCGGCTGCCGAAGAAGTCGAAGCCCGTGTTGCCGAGCGCTGTCTTGCCGAGGATGCTCGAATACGTCGCACCGCCCGAGTGGAGCATGGCGAAGCCGCGCGCGATGTACATCGTGCCGAGCGTGGCGATGAAGGGGGCGACGCCGAAGCGTGTGATGATCGTGCCGTTCAGCAAACCGATGAGCGCACCCGCGAGAACTGTGATGGCGACGACGAGCGGCACGTCGAAGTAGAGTGTGACGCCGAAGGTCTGAAGTGTGACGCCGTTCTGGATCATACCGCCCGCGATCATGCCCGCGAGACCAACGACAGCGCCAACGGAGAGGTCGATGCCGCCCGTGATGATGACGTAGGTCATGCCGATGGCAAGGATGCCGTAGAGTGCGACGTGCTTGGCGAGCAGCAGCATGGTGTTCGCCGTGAGGAAGTTCGGCGTCGCAAGGCTGAAGAAGACGACGAGCACGGCGAGCACGATGAGCGTGCGCCCCTTGAGAAGCGTCATCGTCAAGGAGTTGTTGTTATTGATACGATTGAGGCTCATGATTCTCCCACCCTTTTCTTTCATAATATCAAGATGCTCTGCCCGTCGCATGCCCCTGGTAGGAAGCGAGGACGAGCTTGTCCTGCGTCACTTCTTCGCGCACGAATTGTGCCGTTTTGATGCCGTTCGACAGCACAACGATGCGGTCGGCAATCGCTTCGATCTCTTCCAGCTCGGAGGAGATGACGATGATGGAAAGCCCTTCGTCAGCGTAGTGGTTGATGATCTCGAAGACCTCCGTCTTCGCACCGATATCGATGCCTCGGCTCGGCTCATCGAGCAGCAGAATCTTCGGTTTCGTCAGGAGACCCTTGCCGATGACGACCTTCTGCTGGTTGCCGCCCGAGAGCGAGAGAATGGGCAGCCGCTTGTCCGCGACCTTGATATGGATGTCTTTGATCTCGGCATCAACGGCAGCATCCTCCTTCTTGTCACTGAGGAAAATGCCCTTGGCGTAGTTCTTGAGACTCGAAAGTGAGATGTTCTTCTTGATGTTCATCGTCTGCACAAGCCCTTCGCGCTGGCGGTCTTCAGGCACCATGGCGAAACCGCGCGCGATCTGCTCCGTAACGTTCCGAATCGCGAGCTTCTCGCCCGCGAGCCGGATCTCACCCGTATGCTCAGGGTGCAGCCCCATGATGCACTCGAAAATTTCCGTGCGCCCTGCGCCCATGAGCCCGTAGATGCCGAGAATCTCGCCCTCCTTGAGGTCGAAGCTCAGGCGATCGAGAAGCCAGCCGCCACCCTTCTTCGGCAGCGAGAGATCCTTGACTTCGAGCACGATCTTGCGCTTCTGCCAGTCAATCCCTTCCTTACGCTTCGGATACGACTTCTTCGTGCCTACCATCTTCTTGACGATCCACGGCACATCGATGTCAGCGACGGCGGCGCTCGCAACGAGCTTGCCGTCTCGAAGGATCGTCACGAAGTCGCCGATCTGCATGATCTCTTCGAGGCGGTGCGAGATGTAGACGATGGAGATCCCTTCCGCCGTCAGCTCGCGCATGATCTTGAAAAGGACCTGCACTTCCTGCGCCGAAAGCGAGGAAGTCGGCTCGTCCATGATGAGGATCTTGAGGTCGTCCTGTATGAGGTTGCGTGCGATCTCGATCATCTGCTGCTGTCCCACGCGAAGGTCGCCGACGATCACATGCGGGTCGATGGGATGCTCAAGCTTCGCGAGGATTTCCTTCGTGCGGCGCACATGCGCTGCATTGTCGAGTCCGATCTTGCTCTTCGTAATCTCTCGCGCCATGAAGATATTCTGGTACACACTGAGATTCGGAAAGAGGGAAAGCTCCTGATGGATGATGCCGATGCCGTGCGCACGTGCCGCCGATACATTAGGGAAGCGGACGCTCTCGCCGCCCATCGTCATCTCGCCCGCCGACGGCTGCTCGATGCCTGCGATGAGTTTCATCAGCGTCGATTTTCCGGCACCGTTCTCGCCGATGAGCACGTTGACCTTGCCCTTGTAGACGTCGAAGGAAACACCGTCGAGCGCCTTCGTGCCCGGATAGATCTTGTCAATCTTTTCCGCATGAAGCACGACGGGGACGTCCGTATGGATGCGCTCCATAGCCTCTTTTTCCTCTGTCATCTCGCTCCCTCCTCACTTCACTTCAATCTCGACGGGAGTCACGAGAATCTCCTTGTCGCCCGCGACGCTAAAGCAGCCCGTAAAAGAAATATTCTTGCCCACAATCGTCTGCATGTCGAGTTTTTCGATGACTTCCTTGTCGACTGCCGCATGAATCGCCTGCGACACCTTCGCCCAGTCGACCTGATTCTTATAATCCTCGTACTTGATGAAGCTCAAGGTGTCACGAACAGCAGAACCCTTGTAAACGGGGCCTATCTGCAGTCGCACGGCGATGGGGCCGTCGTAACCCGCAAGCTTCAGCGTCATGAATCCCGCCTTCTTCTCACGATTCACCTCCGTAACCGTGCCCTCGCCCTTGACGATGTAGCTGAGTTCACCCTTGTCCCCCATCGAATAGCGGCCGTACTTGGCTGCCGGCGCCTTGAGATCGCCGCCTGCTTCAGCGAGCAGCGTCTTCAAATCAACGGCATTTTCCTTGAGTTCAGGCACCGCCTTGCTCGTCCAGATCGCCTCGACGTCCTCTGCGGCATTGAACGTTTTCTCTCCCGTAAGCTCGCCTTCGTGACCGATCTCGACCACCTTAACGCAGCCGCCGAAGGAAAAGGCGGCGACGATGAGCGCGAGCACCACGATCCATTTTTTCTTCATCTCATTTTCCCTCCCGACAAAAGCGCCCCAAGGCATGTGCCCTGGGGCGCTTCTCTGCCCTTGTTTCTGATGCTATTCCTTGTAAACGAACGCCTTGAGCTTCGCGACGTTGTCCTTCGTAATGATGACGCAGTCGACGAGCTGCTTCTCATCAAGTCCCGTCGAGCCGCTCTTGAGATACTTGTCCGCCTGCTCGACCGCCATCTCAGCGATGAGCGCCGCCTGCTGGAGCGCCGTGCCCGTCATCGCGCCGTCACGAATGGCGGCAGCCGCCTCGTCCGAGCCGTCGACACCGATGACGGCAATCTTGCCGGCAAGACCTGCGTTCTTGATCGCGGCAATCGCGCCCATGGCCATCGTGTCATTGCCGCAGATGACGCCCTTGATGTTCGGGTTGGACTGGAGGATCGTCTCGACCTTTTGGTTCGCTTCCGTCTGTTCCCAGTTCGCCGTCTGCTGTGCGACCATCTTCATGTCGGGGTACTGATCGATAACCTCATGGAAAGCGCCCGAGCGAACGCCCGCGTTCGTATCGGATTCCTTGCCGAGGAGTTCCGCATACTCACCCTTCTCGCCCATCTGCTCGACGAACTTCTCGGCGATACCCTTCGCGCCCTGGTAGTTGTTCGCGACGATCTGGCTAATGGCAATGCCGCTCGAATTGATCTCGCGGTCGATGAGGAACGTGGGAATGCCTGCATCACGCGCCTTCTGCACGGCGGCGACCGTAGCGTCGGCGCCCGCATTGTCGCAGATGATGGCGGCAGCCTTGTCGGAGATCGCGTTGTCGAAGAGTTCGGACTGCTTCGTTGCATCATCGTCATGCGACACGGCCTTGACCTCGTAACCGAGCGCCTTCGCCTTGGCGGAAGCGGCTTCCGCTTCCGTTTTGAAGAACGGGTTGGAGTGCGACGGCGTGATGATGTAGATGATCTTCGAGCCGCCGCCTTTCAAAGGCTCGCCCGACTTGGCATTCGAAGCGGACTTCGTGTCCTGTGCGCCGCAGCCGGCGAGCATCGCCGCCATGAGGCACAGTGAGGCGACGGTGAGCAGGATCTTCTTGAACTTTTGCATTGCTTTTTCCTCCCCTTGCTTGTTCGTGCTCCGCGCCTTTTCGAAGACGGATCGGCGGGAGCATCCTTCTCAGTTTCTTCCCTTTAGTGCGTTGCCGCCCAAAGCACCTGCGCGACGGCCTTCTTCCAGCCGGCAAGCAGCTTCCCGCGCCTTTCTGCCTCCATCGCAGGGGAAAAGGCGCGGCGTTTGACTTGGGCGAAGATTTCTTCTTTATGATAAAAACCGACGGCGATTCCGGCAGCGAAGCCGGCGCCGAGCGCCGAAAGCTCTTCCGCTTCGGACGCCTCCACGGGGCAGTCGAGGAGATCGGCTTGCATCTGCATGAGGTAAGCGTTCTTTGTCGGGCCGCCGTCGACGCGAAGAACGGGCAGCGACTCGCCCGCTTCTTCCTGCATGAGAGATGCGATGTCGGCAATCTGGAAGGCGATGGCGTCGAGCACAGCACGCACCATCTCGGCGCGTCCCGTCGTGCGCGAAAGACCCGTGAAGACGCCGCGCGCTTCACTCTGCCAATAAGGCGCACCGAGTCCCGTGAAGGCGGGCACGAAGAAGCTCTCATCGGCAGGATTTGCGCACCTCGCGAGCACTTCCGTCTCAGCGGCGCTCGCGACGAGTCCGAGGCTGTCCTTCAGCCATGTGACAGCAGCGCCCGTGTAATTGATGTTTCCTTCAAGGACGTAATGCGCCTCGCCCTCCATCAGCCACGCGAGCGAGGTCACAAGCCCCTTTTGGCTTCGCACGAGGCGTGCGCCTGTCTGCATCATGACGGAAGAACCCGTGCCGTAGGTCGCCTTCGCCTGTCCGGGCGAGAGGCATCCCTGCCCGAAGAGAGCGGCGTGCGAGTCGCCAAGGCACGCGTGGATCGGCACCTTCCGTTTGAGAATCCCATCGACGTCCGTCATGCCGAATGAGGCATCCGATGCGCGCACCTCAGGCAAGGCGCGTGCGGCTATGCCGAAGAGGGCACTGATCTTTGACGACCACGCGAGCTTTTCAATGTCGAAGAGCTGCGTGCGCGAGGCGTTCGATGCGTCCGTTGCATAGACTTCACCGCCCGTCAGGCGATGGATGATGTAGCTGTCCATCGTGCCGAGCGCGAGGTTGCCGCTCTTGGCCAGCTCTCGCACTTCCTCGACGTTTTCCAGAAGCCACGCAAGCTTCGCCGCCGAGAAGTACGGCGAGAGCGGCAAGCCTGTCACCTGCTGGATATACGCGGCATGATCCTTTGCCAGCCGCTCGCATATAGCGCGGCCGCGTGCGCACTGCCAGACAATGGCGTTCCCTACGGGAGCGCCCGTTGCGCGATTCCAGGCGAGCGCCGTCTCACGCTGGTTGCTGATGCCGATGGCGGCGATTTCTTCGCCTGTCAGATGCTCCTTTTCGAGCATTTCTCGGACAAGTGTCTTGAGGTTTTGCCAGATTTCTTCTGGATTGTGCTCGACCCAGCCGCGCTCATCGACGATCTGCGCGTGTGCGCGGTCGAGCCGCGCGGCAATGGAGCCGTCAAAGCGCAGCAAGAGCAGCTTCGTTCCCTGCGTGCTCTGATCGACGGCGAGAATGAAGTCCGCCATCTCAGATAAGCTCCCGCACGGCTTTTTCGATGCCCGCCGCATCGAGTCCATAGTGACGGAAGATGTCGGCAGACTTGCCCGTGACGACGGGCGCATCGGGCAGCGTGAGGCTCTTGAGCCGCGCCGGCTGCTTCTCGGCGAGAACCTGCGCGACAAGCGATCCGAGTCCGCCTTGACGCGCATGCTCCTCTACGGTCACGATGGCCTTCGTTTCCTTTGCGGCAGTGAGCACGGCTTCTTCATCGAGCGGCTTCAAGCTGTACATGTCGAGCACGCGCACAAAGATGCCCGACGCCGCAAGCGATGCTGCCGCCTTCTTCGCCTCGACGACAAGTTCACCGCAAGCGATGACCGTGCAGTCCCGACCGTCCGTCACCGTCACGGCCTTGCCCAGCGCAAAGTCCGTCAACTCGCCTTCGTAGACGTCCTCGACGGCGTTCCGCCCGATGCGGATGTAGGCAGGATCGGTATCGGCAACCAACTCCTTCATAAGCGCACGCGTCAGGTATTGATCGCTCGGCAAGTAGACGCGCAGCCCCGGGATCGACCCCATCGTCGCGACATCATTCGCCGAGTGATGCGTCATGCCGAGCGCACCGTAGCTCACGCCCCCCGAGATGCCGACGAGCTTGACGTTCGTGTGCGAATAGGCGACATCGACCTTCGCCTGTTCCATGCTGCGCGTCGACAAGAACGACGCGGGCGACACGGCGAAGGGACGCTTGCCGCAAGCGGCAAGACCCGCACTGATGCCGACGAGATTCTGCTCGGCGATGCCCACCTCGATGAACTGCTCCTTGCGTTCCGCCGCATAGGGGCCGAGAGCTGCCGAACCGCGCGAATCGCTGCAGAGTACGACGATGTTCCTGTCCTTTTTCGAGGCCTCAATGAGGAAATCCGCGATGACCTTCTTACATGCCTCACTCATAGCCGACTCCTCCTTTCGTCCAGTTCCTTCAACGCCTCGGCAAACTCCGCATCCGACGGCACCTTGTGATGCCAGCCCGCCTTGTTCTCAATGAAGGAAACGCCCGAGCCCTTCGTCGTGTTGGCGATGATGACAGTCGGTTTTCCCTTCGTGCGCTTGGCAAGCTCGACACCGGCGAGGATCGCCTCGATATCGTTGCCTGGAATCGAGAGCACGTTCCAGCCAAATGATGCCCAGCGCTCCTCGGCGCTGTCCTGATGCATGACGTCTTCCGTCGAGCCGGAAATCTGCAGACGGTTGCGGTCAACGAACGCCGTCAGGCCGTCGAGTTTGTAGTGGCTTGCCGCCATCGCTGCCTCCCAGACAGATCCCTCATCACATTCACCGTCGCCCAAGACGACATAGACGCGATAACTGCGATCATCCATGCGCGCGGCGAGCGCCATGCCGACGCCAATGGAAAGGCCGTGCCCCAAGGATCCAGTATTCATCTCAATGCCCGGAATCTTGTTGTTCGGATGTCCGATGAACCTCGAACCATAGGCGGAGTAGCTTTCCAGCTCCTCTTTCGGGAAAAAGCCGCGATCAGCGAGCACGGCATAGAGCGCCTCGACGGAGTGCCCCTTGCTCATGACGAAGCGGTCACGTTCCGGATCGTCGAACTTGTCGGGCGCGACGTTCATCGCTTCGTAGTAAAGCGCCACGAGGATGTCCGTCACGCTGAGGTCGCCGCCGATGTGGCCTGTTCCTGCATGATGGATCATCTTGACGACGTCCTTGCGGATGTCGATGGCTTTCTTCTTGAGATCCATGTCATTCCCCCCTAAGATACGCCTTGACTTCCTCTTCGATCGGATCGTAAAGATCAGGCTTTACGCCGATATATTTGCATGCCTCGTAAAGAACGGGCACGACATCTTTATGAATGCCCACGCAGTGGTGGATGTACGGGCCTTCGACGATCTTCGCTTCCAGGCGCTTGATGTTCTCCACCTCGACCCAAAGGTAGGTTCCCATTCCCTTCGGCCCTTCAACGCCCTTGGCGCGTCCCAAAAGCAGCGAATACTCGCCGTTATCTCCATCGAAGCGACAGAGCGTGAGATCGCCGTGGCGCGCCTCCGCCGTCAGACTGCCCGGAAAATCGAAGGCGAGAGGATACGTCAGATGCGCCTTCTCGCGTGCGAGCGAGATGGGCCACGGACCGCAGTGCTGCAAAAGCTCGCCGTTCTCGATGTCGGGATGACGGATCGTCCAATCGGCGAAGAAGGAACGACACTCGCCCATGCCGGCGGCTTCCGCCATGAGCGCTGTAATCGCGCCATGGATGTCCGTCTCACAGACAACGGGCACGCCCTCATCGTTGAGGAGTGCATTCGCCGCACACGGCATGATGCCCAGCTCGTCCTGCAGCGCGTTCCAACACTGAATCGCTCCTGCATTGCACTGGTACTTGTCGATCAGATGCCGCATTGCGACCTTCAGCGCGGCAACCTTCTCGACCTCATCGTCCTTAATGTCGACGATCATGCGCTCACGGATGTAGGCGATGGTCTCGGAGACCTCCGTCTTCTCCGCCAGAGCACGCTTCACCTCGGCAATCATCTCGGGCATGGGAATTGGCGCGAGCTGCACGTTGAAACGCTCCAAAAGCTCGCCCTCGTTGCACATCGTCGACCAGAAATCGAAGGGACGCGGCCCGATCTGCAGGATGCGGATATGGCGGAACGTCCTGACGACATTGCAGACCGCGAGGAAATCGCGCACGCCGCGCTCAAACACGGGATCTTCGAGCCGGCAGTTCGTCATGTAAGTGAAGGGCACGCGAAAACGCCTAAGCACCTTGCCCGTCGCGAACAGCCCGCACTGCGTGTCGCGAAGCCGCACGCCGTTCTCGTCGGGGCGCTCGTCCAACGGCCCCCAGAGCAGTACGGGCACGCCCATATCCTTCGCGAGCCGCGCACACTCATACTCCGTGCCAAAATTGCAGTGCGGCAGAAAAAGCCCGTCGATCTTCTCGCGTTTGAACTTTTCGACAATTTGCAGCCGATCATTCTCATCATAGAGCAGCCCTTCCTCGTTGATATCGTCAATATCAACGAAGGAAACGCCTAGCTCCTCCAAACGCTTTCTCGTCAGTCCCCGATACTTCACTGCATCCGGCGCGCTGAAAATGCTGCGCCGCGTCGGCGCAAAGCCAAGCTTGATCTCTGCCATCAGAATCCCTCCGCTCGCCTCAGGAAAACGATGCCCAGAAGGGATCGCCCTCTCCCGTTTCTTATTTCTCTTCTGCTTTATCGGATTTTCTCTTGCACCATCATTATATCACTTGATTTTAAAATAATCAATAAAAAATTTACATATATCAATAAAAAATTTATATATTATAGTGTTAATTTTTTATTATTGCCGTATATTTTCGACAAATCCGCACAAGACGGACAAAGACAGTCCGACGAGAAAATCCCTGTCGGACTGCTGCTTTTTCATGTAAGACGTGAGGACATCTGTACAGCATGACGCTGTGATACGCCATCGCAGAAAACGGGAAAAAAGCAATTATGTCACTATACGTGGCGACTGAACATATGTCCTGAAAGATAAGAATAGATATGAGTTTCCCTCATGAGATTTTCCCTCTTGTCAATATTGTGAGCATGATACATACAAACTTTCCTGCAGGGCTTTTTTTTTTCATGCCTTTACGATATAATAAAGAAGAAAATGAAAAAGTGAACCACATTCGTAATTTGGAAGGACTCTCAAGATTTGGACATGTATCCGATGGGCCTGCGCCTTGAAGGGCGCGCCGCGCTTGTCGCCGGCGGCGGGGCGGTGGCGCATCGCAAGGTGCGCGGGCTGCTTGCAGCAGGAGCGGCTGTGACCGTCGTCGCGCCCAAGCTTTCGCCGCCCTTGGCGGCACTTGCGGCAGACGGGCACATCACTTGGCTCGCGCGGCTTGCGACGGCGGAGATTTTCGCATCGCTGCCGCGTGCGCTCCTCGTCTTCTGTGCGACCGACGATCGTGCGGCGAACGCCGCCTTCGGCAAGGCGGCAAAAGAGGCCGGCGCTCTCGTCAACGATGCGACGGCGCCTGAGCTTTGCGACTTCTTCCTGCCGGCGGCTTTGCGAGACGGCGATCTCCTCGTCACGGTATCGACGGGCGGCGCATCGCCCGCGCTCGCCCGCACGCTGAAGAAGCGGCTCGCCGCTCGCCTGGGCGCGAGCTGGGGCGACTGGCTCGAAAGGCTCGCCGCGCTGCGCGAGGAAGCGAAGGAACGCATCGAAGGAAGTGCAGGACGCGAGACGTTTTGGCGCGCGGCTCTTTCGGAGCATATTTTAAATCTTGTCGAAGAAGACAGACTGGATGAGGCGGAGGCAGAGATAAGACATGCACTTGATTGTTTTGGGACTGAATCATAAGACGGCGCCCGTGGATGTGCGCGAGCGGTTTTCCATACCGAAGGACGCCATCCGCAAGGGGTTCCAGCATCTGGCGGAGTATGCCGATCTCCTTGAGGCGGTCGTGCTCTCGACGTGCAACCGCAGCGAGATTTACGCGGTGACGGCGGACGATGCGCACGCGGGCGAGGCCGTGCGCCGCTTTTTCTTCGACCTCACGGAAAACGACGAGGATGTCGAAGAATACCTTTACATGCACGAGGACGAAGAATGTATCCGCCACCTCTTCCGCGTGGCGGCAAGCCTTGATTCGCTCGTCCTCGGCGAGGGGCAGATTCTCTCGCAGGTCAAGCAGGCGTACGCGCTCGCACTCGAAGGCCACGCGACGAGCACGGTGCTGAACACGCTGTTTCACCGCGCGATTGCGACGGGAAAGCGCGTGCGCACGGAAACGCGCATCGCGTGGAGCGCCGTGTCCGTCAGCTATGCGGCGGTCGAACTGGCGAAGGACATCTTCGGCACGCTCGACAAGTCGAGCGTCCTGATCTTCGGCGCGGGCAAGATGGCAGAGCTGACGGCGGAGCATCTCGTCTCGCACGGCGCGAAGAAGCTCTACATCGCGAATCGCCACATGGAGAAAGCCGAGGATTTCGCCGCTCGCTTCGGCGGCGAGGCCGTGCCCTTCGAGCGCGCGATGGAAAAGGCCGAGGACGTCGACGTCGTCGTGACCTCGACGGGCGCACCGCACTACGTCGTCAAGGCGTGGGAGACGCGCCATCTCATGACGCAGCGGAAGGGGCGGCCGCTCGTCTTCATCGACATCGCCGTGCCGCGCGACGTCGATCCCGAGGTCGAAGAGATCAAGGGCGTGAAGCTCTTCAATATCGACGCCTTGGAAGCCGTCGTCGACGATCACATGGAAGAGCGCAAGCAGGAGGCGGTCGAGGCCTCGCGCATCGTCGAGGAGGAAATCATCTCCATCGAGAAGCGCTTCCAATACCTCTCGTGCCGCCCGCTGATGGCACTCCTCTCCGAGCGCTGCGAGCGCATACGATGTCGTGAGATGCAGCGTGCGCACACGAAACTGCCCGAACTCACGGAGGAGCAGCAGCGTGCCGTCGACCACATGACGCGCATGATCGTCCGAAAGATCCTGCGCACGCCGATGATGAAGCTCAACGCATCGGCGGGAACGGCGGACGAGGCATTCTACATCGAGGCGATGCGAAGCCTCTTCAAGCTTGATACGATAGGGGAGACGGGAACTTGTGAAGAAAGACACCATCGTTATAGGTACGCGCAGCAGTAAGCTTGCGCTCTGGCAGGCGGACTATGTAGAGGCGAAGCTCCGGGAGAGATACCCGGAGCTTCATGTCGTACAAAAGCGCATGACGACGAAGGGCGACCGCGTGCTCGACGCGCCGTTGGCGAAGATCGGCGGCAAGGGGCTTTTCACGAAGGAGCTTGAGCAGGCGATGCTCGCGGGCGAAATCGACCTCGCCGTGCACAGCCTCAAGGACATGCCGACGGAACTGCCCGAAGGGCTCGTGCTCGCTGCAGTGACCGAGCGCTTCGACCCCGGCGACGCCGTCGTGAGTCCGCGCTATCAAACGCTCGCGAACCTTCCCCAAGGCGCGAAGGTCGGCACGTCGAGCCTTCGCCGCCGCGCACAGCTTCTCGCCAAGAGGCCCGACCTTGAGATTGTCAGCCTGCGCGGCAACGTGAACACGCGCCTCAAGAAGCTCGAAGAAGAAAATTTCGATGCCATAATCCTCGCCGTCGCCGGACTCAAGCGCCTGGGCTTCCATGACCGCATCACCGAGATCCTGCCGCGCGAAATCTGCCTGCCCGCCGTCGGACAAGGCGCCCTCGCCATCGAGGCTCGCGCGAATGATGAGGCGACGCTCTCCCTCATCGCCTTCCTCGACGACGCGTCGACGCGTGCGGCTGCGAGAGCGGAACGCGCCTTCCTTGCACGCGTCGAGGGCGGCTGCCAGGTACCCGTCGGCGTCTACGCCGAGGCTGCGGACGAGGCGCTCGAAATGGAGGCGGTCATCGCCTCCATCGACGGCGAGCGCCTCTATCGCAAGAAGAAGGCGGGCAGCGCCCTTGACGCCGAGAAAATCGGCCGTGCGCTCGCCGAGGAACTGCTCGCCATGGGCGGCAAAGAAATCCTGCAGGAACTCGGCCTGCTGCAACCGTAAGGAGGAAAGCGAAGCTATGGTATATCTTGTCGGAGCCGGCCCCGGAGATCCGGGGCTTTTGACGGTCAAGGCGCACGCGTGTCTCAAAAAAGCCGACACCGTCGTCTATGACTACCTCGCGGACAGCCGCATTCTCGCGCTCGTGCCGGAAGAAGCCGAGCGCATCTACGTGGGAAAAAGCGCGGGCAACCACGCGATGAAGCAGGAAGACATCTCGAAGCTCCTCGTCAAACTCTCCCGCGAAGGAAAATGCGTCGTGCGCCTCAAGGGCGGCGACCCCTTCGTCTTCGGGCGCGGCGGCGAGGAGGCGCTTCTCTTGGCGGAAAACGGCCTGCCGTTTGAAATCGTGCCAGGCGTGACTTCCGCCATCGCCGTGCCCGCCTATGCGGGCATCCCCGTCACTCACCGCGGCGTCGCCGTCTCCTTCGCCGTCGTCACGGGGCACGAAGACCCGACGAAGGAAGCCTCAGGGCTAGACTGGCAGAAACTCGCGACGGGCGTCGATACGCTCGTCTTCCTCATGGGCGTCGGAAACCTTCCCTCCATCACAGCCGAACTCATGCGCCACGGCCGCGCCGGCAATACACCCGCCGCCGTCATCCGCTGGGGCACGCGCCCCGAGCAGGAGACACTTATCACGACCGTCGAAAATGCCGCCGACGATGTGGCGCGAGCCGGACTCAAGCCGCCCGCCATCTTCCTCGTCGGCGATGTCGTGCGCTATCGCGAAAAGCTGCGCTGGTTCGACGCGCCCGAGAGGCGTCCCCTCTTCGGCAAGCGCGTGCTCGTGACGCGTGCACGCGCCCAAGCCTCGAAGCTCACCGAAGGCCTCGAAGCGCTCGGCGCCGCGTGCCTCGAAGTGCCCGCGATCCGCCTCAAAGAGCCTTCCGACGGCGGCGCATCGCTCACCGCCGCCATCGCTCATATCGCCGACTACGACTGGCTGATCTTCACGAGCGCGAACGGCGTCGAGCATTTCTTCCGCGCCCTTGACGCTGCGGGCAAGGACGCACGCGCCCTCGCCCGCGCCAAAGTCGCCGCCATCGGCCCTGCGACAGCCAACG
>ERZ773003.325-NODE-325-length-36411-cov-5.332380_pt1 | contig 36411 bp, 36 predicted proteins | sample MGYA00580668_ERZ773003 | MGnify/ENA primary metagenome ERZ773003 (study PRJEB29015, sample SAMEA2738002) | human oral metagenome | biome: human oral; feature: human-associated habitat; material: dental | place: China | collected 2126 ...
ATAAAGCCGCGGCGCTTACACAGGCTGATAATATCTTCCATTTTTGCTTGACTCATCAAAAAACCTTTCTCCATGTTGGCAACATGGCGATTCACATTATTAGCTACAGTATAGCATTTTTATGGGCAATATTACACCGCCGCGTGCTGCCGCGCTGCCAGCCAGCAATCATTGATCACCTCAGTTATCCCGCCAATTTGCGCCACATTCGCCAGCGGCTTCGCTTGGATAAGTCGAAGTAGCTTGATGGCGTCTGCCGACAAATCACCCTGCTCCGCCAGCCGCAGACCCTTTTCCGTACTGTCGTACATATATTTTTTATCGGGCGACAACGCCTGAGCCGCCACATCGGTGCGCAGATTCAGCTCATCGCCCAGCAGACTAGCATATTGCACATAAAACCACGTTTCAATCAGCTTTTGGTTAACTGCCGGGTTATTTAATTGCTCTAATACCTGACTTAACACAAAATACCACTCCGGCTCGTCAATGTTTTCGCTAGCCGTTGACACCAGCTTCATCGCCGCGTAAGCGAATTGCATTCGCTCGTAATCTTCCAAAATATGCCGATAAAACGCCGCCAGCCGCGCCGAGATCAACAACCCCAAATCACCACGGCCCGAACGAATCACTACGTCGCAAATCGCAAATAATTCAATGCCGCCCGCCAATTTCGACCGCTCGCGCCGCACACCCTTGGCAATAACGCTGCGCCGGCCTTTAGGCGTCAGCAGTTGCAATACCCGATCCGCCTCGGCGTAATTCGTCCGCCTCAGTACAATTGCTTTTAATCGCTCACTCTTTCCCATCCAAAACCTCGCTAAAAACTGCCCGCGCTTCATCCGGGTGCATTGACGCCTTATCCAGCAGCTCTCTCACGCCAAACGGCCGCAAGTCCTCCAAATTAACATCCGCATTACTACAAACCACAATCGGTAATCTCGCCAAATCAGCATGCGACCTCAGTTCATTCAGCAGCGCCACCGCCGTTTCGCCCGCCAGCAGCATATCTAAGACAATCGCGTCCGGCTGCCAATTATCAATCATTTCCATCGCCTGGCCGCCAGAAACCACCGCCCGCGCTTCCGCACCAACCGCCGCCGCATATCCGCATAAAATATCCGCCCAATTCTTGTCATCCTCGACAATCAGCAACTTTTTCATAGCAAGCTCAGCTGCCGGCTAATCGGCATTTCCACATAAAATGTCAATCCGTCCCGATGCCTGATTAGCCCAATTTGGCCGTTCATCGCCCGAGCAAATTGGCTAGCCACATAAATCCCCAAGCCGCTGCTTTCCGGGCGCGTCCGCACCGTTTTTCGCGCATCCATCTCATCAAGCAGCCGCCGGTATTCTCTTAGGTTCATCATCGGCCCAAAATCGCGAACGCTTAGTCTCACCGCTTCTTTGGCTGCCGTAACCGACACTTTTATCTCTGAGCCGTCCTCGGTATATTTCAAAGCATTGTTTAAGAAATTTGCCAAAATCCGCCCCAATAATGTCCGATTTGCCAATATCAATCGGCTATTCCGCCCGCCCCGAGGCCAACTAATTTTCCGCCCATAAAGCACTGCATTAAATCGCGTTTCCGCGGCCATTTGCTGACATATTGCCAACGGATTAACTGGTTCCAGCGGAAATAACGACGGCGTCAAATTTGCCGAATTTGCTAAGTCGACCGTTAACTGCAGTGCCTGCTCGGACGTCTGGACGATACGCTGCTTGATCTGTTTTTTATCAACTTCACTCGTCAAATCATCGCCGAGCATTAACGTCAATTGCCGAATTAAAGACAGCGGCGTTTTTAGCTCATGTGCCGCCACCAAGACGCTCGGCAACCCTCCAAAATCAGCATCACTCCACTCTCTAACTGCCATACATTTCTAGTATAGCAAAACTTGAGCCGGTTTTTCTATTCAGCAATTTTTACAGTGCCTAATATCGTCTGGAAATCTGGCTTGAATGTGTCCGCATCAGTTGAGAAGCGGATGGTCTTGTCACGGACCTTCATCAACACGACAGATCCACGCAGCTCCTTCTCGAACGTACCATCAATGCGCGTAGCGGAGATTCCGTTAAACTCAGTGCTACTTGAGGTCAATTCACCCTTCTTCAGGCGAGACTGATAGTCATTAAGCACTGTGTCTAGATTTTTATTTATAATCTCTAGCCTCAAGGCAAATCGACTCGCTTTATTAGACGCTGACGGAACGGCTACTGGATTAAGATATGCTTTATAATCACCCCTGTTGCTGCCGTCATTTTCTATATAGACACTCCAAGTTTTTGGATACATAAATGATACGCGACCATATTCGCTAGGACCAACAAACTCAATCCGCGGATTCTTCGCTTCTTCTGAAAATTTTTTCTGGTCTGATTCAGCCTGCTCGCTCTTACCCTTAGCAACCTCAATTGCCACTTTACTATCAACGTTGCTTTTTTCATGGGAATATTGCATATACGCCCAAATAGCCAATGAGCCAGCAATTAAAAATAATATCAAACAGCCGATTGTACCGACCATCCAGCCGTTAACTGAGCCGCGCTCTTTTTTATCTCTTTTCATCATATTTTAGAGTATAGCTTATGCTTTAAGTGATGTAAAGCACCCTATTCTACACTAAAATCTTCCCCAAGCACTTCAATATCATGTCGCATATCTTCTAACGTATACGTAATTTTCTTTGACAGCTCTCGCGCCTCTATAAACTTCTGCTTAGCTTCATCCAAATTAAAATCATCGCCCTGAAACCACGCAATTCGCTCGTTTAACTCTGTCATCATCTGCTCAATTGTCATTTCGTCGTTCACTACTTTTAATCCTCGCTTTCATAATTATATCCTTTGTTGTAATCTTAACAATACTACCAACCTGTAAATCACCACTAATCATAGCGTAGCCACGCCGTAACGCCATTTCTGGATCGTATTCGGCAATAATCTTTTGTTGCGACAATGTTGCATTTATAGCATTCCTAAGCTGACTTGACCACTGCTCAAGCGCGTCTTTTTGCAACATTGTTGCTCTAAGTATCTGCTCGTCAATAGCTCTCTGAATTTCATCTTTTACACCAACTAATCGAAAATGTAGATGTCTGACTAATTCATGTTTATCTGGAAATAGTAACTGAGCAACATTACTAGGAGTTGCAGCTTGTACGTCCGCCGCCAGATCACATAGACTCTCATCAATCTCGTGCCCAATGCCGGTTATTACGGGCACGCGACTACCTACTACCACTCTAACCAGCTGTTCGTCATTAAAGCTTGCCAAATCCTCGGCACTACCGCCACCACGAATTAGAGCAATTACCTCTGGCGGTTCTGCCATTTGATTGAAATATGAAATTGCCCGTATAATCTGATCTGCCGCGCCGTCACCCTGAACATTAACATTAGCAACAATAAATTTCACACCACCCCAACGATCTCTAGAGATTTTCATAAAGTCCGCGTAACCTGCCGCCTTTGTACTAGAAATAACAGCCACCCGCTGTGGATACCGTGGTAGCGACCGTTTACGATTAACGTCAAATAGCCCTTCGGTAGCCAATTTCCGCTTCAGAATATCGAAACTCCGCTTTAGATTACCCTCGCCTAGCGGACGAGCATCTTTAACGTTCAAGCTAAAGCTACCATTATCTCTAAGCGTTGGTGTCGCCCGGACTACCACTTTCATACCATCCTCGATTGGCGTCCGCAAATTACCAAACCCTACAAAACAATTAACCGATCCTTCCTCATCCTTCAGAGTAAAAAAGGCATATTTTGGCGGGTACGACTTAAAGCTGGCAACCTCACCCTCAACTTCAACCGCGCCAGCAAAAGCCACATCAAAAGTCTGATTAACTACCGCTATAAAATTACTAACGCTAAACCTGGGAGTCATTTGGCTTGCCATATTTAATCAATGCGTGCTGGTAAAAAATATAGCCAAAGACAATAGTGCCGGTTAGTAAAATCGCCCTCGTTAAGATAATTCCAGCAATTGCTAAGTCCGGTGGTGTACCTGCCATACTTAAGAATATAATCATGATTGTCTCGTAAACCCCCGTACCACCGGGCGTAAATACAAAAAGCGCTGCTAATCCCGCAACTCCATAGCCCACCATTAAGATTGCTGGATTAACAAAAACACCCAAAGACATAAACGCTACTGTAAACATTGCCACGTCAAAGGCCGTGTAGACAATCCCCCATATCATAGGTTTCCTTAGTAGCTTTGGATGATTCGCTAAATCCTGAAAATCATCTTGCATGTCAACAAAGAAATCCTCCACCTTCTGAGCATTCATAATCCGTTGTTTTTTACCGAAAGTCACATATTTTACTAGTATATTAATAAGCTTCGAGACACCTGCGGCCGTTGTCTGCATACGTCGCTTGGATGAAAAGATAAATATCAATCCAAAAGTCAGCGCCAGTACCATTATAATCAACAAAAAGCTCGCCGCTACAATATACCTATTGACCTTACCATCAACAGCCAGAGCCAACACGGCAATCACCAATAGGATCAAGAGAGATAAAAATCCTGTCACATAACGAATCACCTGGGCAAATGTCGAGCGCGCCGAACTCACCCCCAGCTTATGCATCCGCCATGTTGTATATGAAATTCCGCTAACGCCCCCCGACGGAAAAATATGGTTAACCAGGTTCAATTCTAGGGCAATCCTTGTCTGTTCTAATCTGGAAATATGGTGAATCAGATTCTTATCCCTAAGATAAGAGAAGATCATTTCGCCACCAGCAAAATACACGATAATTTGAAACGGTAGCAATAAGAATAGTAGCCATAAATCTGCATTTAAAAATAGCCCCCACGCCTTTACCAGCTCATGTCGTGACAGGAAAATAACAATAGCTAAAACCGCTAACGTCAAGACGCTCATAATGGTTCGCGGCGACTTAAATAATTGCAAGACCTTAGGTAGCATAACCTTCATTATACCACGATAAATGGTATAATTACGATATGTTCATAGCTATCCTTGGCCGACAACCAGAAATCTCTATCGCCGAATTAGAGGCGGTTTATGGCACTGAAAGAGTTAAAAAAATCTCTAGTCAAGCTGCTACAATCGACTCCGATAACTTTTCTGTTGATAACCTGGGCGGAACAATCAAATGTGGTCACGTCGTAAGCCGCGTGAAATCACAAAAATCCGACCATCATACCCTACTCCAGGCGTCTAAAATCATCGTTGAAAAGTACACAAAAAATCTTTCACATAGCCAGAAAAAAATAACTTTTGGAATTAGCTTTTACGGCAATAAAGTAGATCCCCGAAATATTCAAAAAATCGGAATTATTTTAAAAAACTCACTAAAAAAATCTGACGTTAGCCTACGTATAATTCCCAATAAAACCGCTGCCCTATCCACAGCCACCTCTCATAATAATAAACTTGGCAGGTCTGAAACAAAGATTGAGATTATTATAGTCAGGACTATAAATAGAGATTTTTTAATAGCCGAAAGTCGTGGCACCCAAAATATCAATTCATACACCCAACGCGATCGCGAACGCCCAAAGCGTGATGCCTTTGTCGGAATGCTCCCGCCTAAGCTAGCGCAAATTATGATCAATTTATCCGGCGCTCAATCCGGAAACCACCTTTGGGATCCATTTTGTGGTACAGGAACCGTTCTCCAAGAAGCCGCCCTGCTCAGCATCAACGCCTACGGGAGCGACCTCAGCGATAAAATGATCGATTATACGTCAGAAAACATGCGCTGGCTGGAAAAAACTTTTTCCACAAACACCGCCTGGCAGGTTTTTCAAGCTGACGCCACCTCGGTCAAACTAACCCCTGAGCAAAAACAACAAATTACCCATATTGTTTGCGAAACATACCTAGGTCAACCCTTCTCCGCCCCACCCAGTCCCGCAAAGCTTAAAGAGGTGGTTGGAAATTGTAATCATATTATTAGCGAGTTTTTGAAGAACATACATGATCAAATTCGCCCAGAATCGACACTGTGTATGGCCGTTCCTGCCTGGCAAAATCAACATGGACAATTTACACATTTGCTCCTGATAAAAAACCTAAGCAAACTTGGATATCAGCCAATTACCGATAAAAATCTCCTGTATCATCGTCCAGATCAGGTAGTTGCCAGAGAAATTATGGTATTAAAGCCCATAGACATGACTAAAACCGCTTGACAACTGGCTTTATTTTCGATAAACTAGAACAGATTGTTTTTAGAAAACTATAAGGAGTAAAGAATGTCAAAGGTTAAAGCTGGCGGCTCTAGCAAGAACATCCACAACAATGCTGGTCAACGTCTTGGCGTGAAGCGATTTGGTGGCCAAAAAGTTACTGCTGGACAGGTCTTAGTCCGCCAAACTGGCGCTACAAAGATTGCCGGTGACGGCACATACATTAGCCGCAATTTTACCATTCATGCCGCGAAAGACGGTGTGGTTGGTTTTAAGCAGGTTAAGAAAACCAAATTTACCGGTAAAACAGAACGCCGAACACAAGTTGTTGTTCTTTAATCGGTAAAAATTTTGCTTAAAATAACTCCGTTTGTGCGGAGTTATTTTATTGACATTTTTCACACTAATAGCTATTTCCTACATATTCAAGAAGCGTCCTTGCAGAATCTCTGTGCATACCACTCCGTCCTTCACCATTCCTATAATGAGTAACCATTTTATCTTGTCGACCTACGTCAAAAGAGCCGTCCATCATAGCAATCGCCAATACTACGACATATTCGCGACTGCGCATTTTACCCTCATAATAACCACCCCCAAGATAATTAGGAGATTTTAGGTTATCACCTGAATTACGAAGGGCCCTATCAGCTAAGTCTCCTGGATTAACAATTGCCAACCTATCAAGCCTAGAAGCCAGATACTCAAACAAACGACATCGCGTAATATGACTAGACCTAATATTATTCATAATTACCCTAGGGTCAAGCGCTCTTTCGGGATCAATTATTTGCATTAATGATAAATTTGTAACTAAATTATCAATAACCCCCTTTGCGGCATTAAAGCTACCTTCAGACACAGGAAGTCCCTTTGGATTCCTAACGGCAGCATCTTCTACATTATTTGATGGCACATAATTTGGGTCAAACAGGTACTCAAAGTTCGACTTCACACATGTGTAATCTTCCCTAAAAGGCATCCCATCCACATCAGTCTCTAAAGGCCTCATCAATTCCCGCACCCTCTTATCAAAACGTTCCAGCTCTGGATTGTCGCTGGAGTTTTCTAGGTGCATATCTGTAGCCAAAGGCTCAGGCTCATTGTCAACTGGATGCTCCTGTTGCCAAATATCTTCAACGACCTTACTAGCCACGTTTCCCATCATAGAACTAACTTCCTTCGCTGAAGGTTTCCCATGGTCAGAGATATTCTCTACAGCTAAGCCATCACTGGAGCTTTCCGGACGCACTTCTGGAGTCAAATACTCAGGACTATTGTCAACTGGGTGCTTCTGTTGCCAAATATCTTCAGCAGCCTTTCTTCCTTCTTCGAGCATTTCCTTAGTAGATTTTCCGTAACGCACCTGAATATAGAATTCCGTAAAACCCACATTTTCTTCTCGGCTCCGAAGTCTATTTAACGCTACAATCTTCTCCGCGACAACATACTCTTCTTTATTATCTTTAACAACTTTAATTGGCTTATGCACTTTCAAAAACAATTCAGGCGTACTAATACCTTCCTCTGAATCAGTGTCGCACACACACAACATATCGCCAGGAATCCAACCTCCATCTGACCTAACGCCCCCTCCGTCTTGACCGCTACGAATAACAGTTAATGGACGTGTAGCAACATCTAAATCAGCAGGAAAAGTCTTAACTGCATAGTCTTCCAATGTTTTTGGTCGTTCTTGTTCGTGGTTTTGTGTTGGTTTTAAGTTTTCCATATATGTTTATTTTATATCAAAAAACTAACAAAAAGTCAACCCCCCAACAGAGGTTGACTTGCTTTTACTGAAATAATTTCTATTTAACACCTAAATGGTGCTTTACGCGCGCTACCACGTCACCAATAACAACCTGAGATTTCACCAAATAATCATCAACTCCCAAACTCTCGGCCCGCTCCTTATCCTTCGGCTGACTAAGTGCCGTTAGCATAATTATCCTTACATTGGCGGTTTCTGGAGTATTACGTAGGATATCCAGAACGTCAAATCCGCTAATCTTTGGCATCATCACATCCAATAAAATTAAGTCCGGACGATATTCTACAGTTGCAGACAGCGCGTCCTCGCCGTTATTTGCCTCCCTAACATCAAAACCTTCAATTTCTAGCCGAGACCTATACACCGCAGATAGTGCAATGTCATCCTCAACTAGTAAAATCTTCTTTTTTTGCTCGTTCATCTTACCTCCATTTTATGTCGTATCTCATAAAAACACAAGCTCTATAGCGATTTTGCCTTATCCATCTGTGGATCACGATTATTATTAATATCATCCGCCGATAAATCAACCTTCACATCAGGCTCTATACCCGTCTTATCTATGTTACTACCCTTTGGTGTATACCAACGAGCTTCTGTAACTTTCATCTGTGATCCGCCAGGCAGCCCTATTAGTATCTGAACGCTACCTTTGCCATAGCTCTTTTGTCCAACCAACTTTGCCTTACCATAATCACGGAGCGCCCCAGCGACAATCTCACTGGCACTGGCACTCCCGCCATTAATCAGCACCACCGTCTTCATATTACCCAGAATTGGCGAGCCAGTTGTATTAATAGTCTTAACAATTTCAGAACCGCGCCGCTCAGTCATCGCCACTTGCTTATCTAGCCAAAGACCCAATAATCCTTGCGCCGCACTAACTGTACCGCCCGGATTATTGCGCAGGTCTAGAATAATCTTCTTAACGCCTTTTTCAACAAATTCAGAAGCATATTTTCGAGCCAAGCTTGCCGTATCATCACCAAACCGACTCACCTTCAATATGCCAATTTCCCCATCAATTTTTGATTCGACGGCAGGCGAAGTTATGTTTTGGCGTACAACTGACACTTCACGAGTCTGACCATTGTTTAACAAAGTTAGCTTTACAGAGGTACCAACTTCACCACGAATTTTACTAACAACCTTATCAACACCCCAGTCAGAAACGTTTTCATCATTAACTTTGACAATAACTTCACCCGCCTTAATGCCAGACTTTTGAGCTGGGCTGCCCTCAAGAGGTCTTATGATAGTCGGCTTACCGTTCCTTGAACCAATTTCCGCGCCAATTCCGCCGCCAATATTGCCAGTTAAAGACTTATCGAATTCCTTTGTCTCATCTGGATCCATGTATACAGTATGTTGGTCTCCAGCTGCCGCCACTAGTCCTCGACTGGCGCCATGGATAAGCTTCTCGGTGTCTAGTTTACCGTCATAATTTGCGAGTAGCTGCCGATATGTCTCCTGAACACTTGATAAGTCAATCTTTTCTCTCGACGTTCTAACGCCAAACAATGGCGCTACTGAAGCAGAAAATTGATCAAAGCGCGTCCCAGCAACAAAACTAATAGTCGCTACAATCATGAGCGTTAAAAACCAACCCAGGCGCTGTTTATTTTCTCCCGTAACCATATACTTTTTCATTATACTACAAAACGCCCGCCTAGCACGAGCGTTTTGTAAAATACATAAGATGTTTAGAAGTAAACGTAAGTCAATCCCGAAGCCGAACGCGTGTAATATCGATACAATCCGTCCCACTCCAAATTATAGTCGCTAACAGTAATTGTACCATCACCATTGACAGATTCGACGTACATGATATGACCGTATTTCCCCTCCATGAACACAGCTGCCGAACCTACTTTTGGCGTCGAGCCGTTGGAGATACCATGACGGGCTGCTGTTGATGGCCACTGTTTAGCATCACCCGCACCACCAAAGTGAGGCACATACCGACCAGTGCTGTGAATCTTCCAAGCCACATAACTCACACACTCACGGGTGTACAGACCCCACGGGTCAACGTACGCGTCCAATGGGGCGCTCGCCCAAGCACCTGGGTAGCCGCCACCGCCTGGAATACCACCCGGGATTGATACGCCGCTTCTACTAAGAGCCCGTCGGTTAGCAGCGGCCTGCTCTTCACGCAGCTTAGCTACTTCAGTATTGCGCTTTTGTGCTAATGCAGCATAATTATTCTGGTCATTCTTTGTGTCAGCAATAAGCTTTGCTTTCTCGGATTGCTTAGAAGCCATAGCGTTGCGTTGCAATTCTTGATCGCGCAACGTATTCTCGACAGATTTCTTATTTTCTTCCAGCTTTTTCTGCAAAGATTTAATCTCTTTAATTTTATCGTTAAGAGAAGATTTTAATGAACTTCGCTGCTCCTGCTTATCGATATAATCACTAATATTCTTTGAGCTGGCTAACATCTCCAACGGAGAAATCTGATCGTCAACATATAGGTCTGCTAAAATCCGACCCATAGCCTTCCGATTTTGTTTAATAGACGCTTCGTTCTTTTTTATCTGGTCATTTAGATTATTAATCTTTGTCTGGCTATCAGCAATTTGCGCCTGAATAGCCGCAATCTGACCATTAATCTTGTCTAATTCTGACTGCAGACTGTCAGCCATCTGACCCAGGCGTGAAGCCTCGGAGTTATAACTTTCTGCTTCCTTTTGCTTTGCTTGGATTTCGGCATTATAATCACGCGCCAATACGTGCGACGCCAAGCCAAAAACGCCCGACCCAGCGAGCAATACAGACATCGCCACCAGAGACGCTCTGCTGACTAATGATACCGAAACTGGTGTGGTGGACCGTAGTTTCATGCATCTATATTAGCATAAGCGTAATCCGATTGTCAAGGATATTTTATAGTTTAAGATATTTACGTGTTGCCACCCAAGACGAGACTACGCCAATTGTCGCACCAACTAAAATCATACCTAAGAAAACCAACCCGCCATAAACTGTTAAATGCCCTAAAAGATTATCAACTGGAATACCATACTTCGTCATTGGGTCGTGAGCAAAAAACAGTAAACTATAGCCAGCAACTGTGGCGATAATTGCTGCAATGAACCCATACATTATTGCCTCAACAATAAACGGACCCCTAATAAAACTACGCTCCGCGCCGATTAACTTCATCATTTCAATCTCATCTTTGCGGTTGAAGATCGCCATGCGGATAGTATTGAAGACCACCAGCGAAGATATCACCACAAACACTACTGTAGCAATCGAACCGCCGATGCTAGCCAGACGCACCCAATTGCCTACTGTCTTAATCGCCTGTTGCCGCTCGCCTGAAAATGACGGCTCCCTGCGAGGATCTTTATATCTTTTATACAAATCGTCGGTTTTAACAAAATTATTTAATGACTGTTGATTATTCAACTCTTTAACAGAAACACGAAGCGTCGCCGACATTTCGTTGCTAGATTCGCGAATCGCCTCTAATGTATCTGGGTCATCCTTATTTTGCTCAGCCTGCTTTTCTCTAGCCTCTGCGGCGGATACATATTTTACACCATCTACGTTATCTAATCTTTCAACGCGAGATTTTATATCTTTAATCACCTTCTCTGGTGTATCTCCCTTGAGATAAATTGACATATCAGCACGTTTAGAGACATTTGAGACGGTATCAACCAGAATCTGTCGTGCCGACAATGTCATAAATACAATTATTAGCGTCACACTCATCACCGCAGTAGCCGCGATAGTCAACCAAGCGTTACGACTGAAGTTGTTTATGCCGTATCGACACATCCTAACAAACGTCAACCAGCCGCGCCGGCGCTGACGTATGCGAATATTGTCCTTACTTTTACTGGATTTAGATGATTTCATTATTGCTTATAACTCCCCCTCGCCTGATCAGAGGTGATTTTACCATGATCAATTGTAATAACGCGCCGCTTCAATTTGTTAACAATCTCCACGTTGTGAGTCGTCAAAATAACAGTTGTGCCATATTTATTAATTTTTTCGAGCAAGCGCACGATATCCCAGCTGTGCTTTGGGTCCAAGTTTCCAGTCGGCTCATCGGCAATTAGAATCTTCGGCTGACGCACCACTGCCCTGGCAATCGCCACTCGCTGACGCTCTCCGCCAGAAAGCTGATGTGGAAATTGTTTTTCTTTACCCTTTAAACCAACCAATTCAATCACCTTCGGTACAGTCGCCCTAATTTCCCGATTAGTCATCCCGGCAATCTCCAGCGCAAACGCGATATTCTCAAACACCGTCCGATTAGGTAGCAGCTTAAAATCCTGAAACACCACGCCAATCTTACGACGCAACAACGGAATGTGCTTGTCCTTCAAATTATCATAATCAATTCCACCGACCACTATTTTTCCAGAGCTCGGCTTTTCTTCCCTGGTCAAAAGCTTTAATAATGTTGATTTACCAGCACCCGATGTACCAACAATAATCACAAACTCGCCAGCACCAACATGAATGCTAGCTCGATTCAGTGCCGGCTTATTACTTTTACCATAATTCTTCGTTACCCTATCTAACAGAATCATCAATAGTATTATACCATAAGCTAAATATTTTTAGAATTAGCGTTCTGCTCTAAATATGCCGTGATAAATTCATCAATATCACCATCCAATACTCCCTGGGCATTGCGGTTTTCGTGCTTAGTGCGAGTATCTTTGACTAATGTATACGGATGCAAAACATAATTTCTGATCTGGCTACCCCAGTTGGCCGACTCGCCCGCCCTCAGATCAGACAAAGCCTCAGCGTGCTGCTCCAATTTCATCGCTAGCAATTTGGAGCGCAAAATCTTTAATGCCGTCTCTTTATTCTGGATCTGCGAACGCTCATTCTGAATCGCCACGGTAATGCCAGTGGGAATATGCGTCACCCTTACTGCCGAGTCGGTCGTATTCACACCCTGGCCACCCTTGCCTCCCGAGCGGTACACATCAATCCTCAGATCATTCGGATCAATCGCAATTTCATCTGGCGTATCGATCTTTGGCAGCACCTCCACTAACACGAAGCTGGTCTGACGCAAATTGTCGGCATTAAACGGACTCAGTCGCACCAACCGATGTACGCCGTTCTCTGAACGCATTTTTCCGTAAGCAAACGGCCCAGAAATCTCCAAAACAACGGTTTTAATTCCAGCCTCATCATTGGTCGATCGCTCCAGTGTGTCGGTTTTCATACCCGACTTCTCCGCCCAGCGTAAGTACATTCGCTCCAGCATCGCTGCAAAGTCCTGAGCATCCAAACCGCCCACACCAGCGGAAATCCGCACAATTGCCGAACGATTATCATATTCACCAGAGAACAACAAATCCGTTTTATGAATTTCAAACGCCTTTTCGATTGCCGCCACTTGCGTCTGAAACTCTGGCAACAAATCATCATCACCCAACTCCATCAATTCAACCATATCGCCCACCTGCACTGTCAACGTCTGCCACGGCTCAACCGTCTGGCGGAGATTGGCGGCCTGCTTGGTCAGTTCTTGAGCGTGGTCAGGATTATTCCAAATCTCTGGCTGGTTAAGTTGCTCATCTAGCTCTGCCAATTTCTGCTCCAAATCAGAAAACTTCAACGCTTTTTTAGCCTGTTCAATTTCTTTTTCTAATTCACCAATTTTCTTTTTTAGCGGTTGCATATATTTTATTGTATCACGGCGAAGGGTCACCGAATAATACTATAGTCCATATTAAATCTCGCCCGATTTCGCTGTGACCACACATCTGCGATAGAAGGTCGCACCTGCTCATACCATGACCTAATAGATTCTGCCTTCTCTGGGCTAAGATTTTTCATCGCAGCCTCAATCATACGATCTGTAACATATTGACTAAGACTTTCAATACCCTCTCCCCTAAACCTAACTGTACCTTCTTGAATTTTATTAGCGATACCATGTCGACTTATACTGAGCTTAACCTCATGCTCGCCGTAATCTTGTAAACACTCTATCCTGTCAATCTCGCCGTCTTCATCAAAATAAGCAGTTGGCGTCTGACGTTCAATATCCGCCGTTCTATAATCCTCTAAAATTTGGTTCGCTTCATCTTCGCCTATCTCTCCTATCCTTAAGGCAAAACCTATAGCAGCTTCAAATTTTTCTGGCGAAGGAAAGTGCCATTTCAATGTATCACCCTCGACAACGCGAAACCCTAACCTCCCCTTCGATTTTGGTGCGCAATAACACATACCGCCTAAGAATATTCTTAGCTCCTCTCCCCGACTAGAGTCCATGTATGTATATCGAACAACTTTGTTCTCAGTATAAATATTCTCTTCAGGGATCTCAACAACCGGCAGACCAGTTCTACGTCCAAGACCAAGCATATTCGCCGCCAGATCAGAATCAACAGGTTTTTTTCGAGAGTCTACCTTATAGAAAAACCCAGCAGCCCTTAATCCACTACGACCAAGCGCTACGACTTCATTATAAGTACGCGGTGAACCGCGTTCAAGCAATTGGTCCGGCGAGAGCAGTCCTCTAGATTGGCCTTGAGCCACAAGACGCCCCTTATCGCTATTTATCGCACCAGCATCAGTAGGCGAGGTAAGCACAACGCTCGATTCAGGAGTCTGCACAATAATTCCACCGCTACCATATGTAGCAGTGCGACCATTTTCAATCAATGACATACTTACAGACACTCGCTCATCAATATCCTCTGGACTAATTCGTAAGTCAATAGATTGACGTCGTACCTCATCATTAGAAGCATCTGTTTCCTTTGATGTATAAATCGCGTTAAAAAGAGAAAAAGGATTAAAAGCATGTACTAAATAACGAAAGTCGTCAGGATTATGTTGACTAGGATCAGTCGTCTGACCCCAATACACAGGTTCATCTTCGTGAATGTAGTAAGAGTCTTGATTCGTAGACCTTGATGATTCAAATGACATATTTTATATTATACACTATATATAGGCATAAGTCAATAACACATTCTACCGTACCATTTTTCAGAAGCGACTTCTCTGCTAGAATATGAGAATGGATAACGACATTGAAAAGATTTTATTTACCAGCGAAGATATTAAAGCAGCCGTTCAAAAACTTGGGCAAAAATTAACCGAGGATTACCAGGATAAAAACCCAGTCGTTGTGGGTATTTTACGCGGTGCGGCACCGTTTATGATTGACCTGATACGAGCGATGGATTGCTACATGGAAATTGATTTTATGGCAGTTTCCAGTTACGGCGACGACATGGAATCTTCTGGCACGGTGAAGATTATTAAGGATTTGGACACTGACGTTACCGATCGGCACGTGTTGATAGTTGAAGACATCATTGACAGTGGTCGAACCGCCCAGGCGTTGAGGAAATTGTTCGCCGCCAAGAATGCCAGCTCAGTAAAAATATGTTCATTACTAGACAAGCCTGAGCGGCGTGAAGTTGATGCCCAGGCAGACTACGTCGGCATCAATACACCAAATGAATTCGTCGTCGGTTATGGTCTGGATTTTCGCCAGCAATACAGAAACTTGCCGTATATTGGCGTATTAAAACCAGAAGTTTACCAAAGTTAAAGCTTTTCTACAGCCGCCACGAACTGCTCGCCGCGATCATTATAGCTCTTAAACATGTCAAAACTGGCGGCGGCTGGGCTGAGGATTACCACATCGCCAGGTTGGGCTTGGTTTTTTGCTGTCTCAACCACCTCTGGCATCATTGCCATTTTTAAGCGTACAACTCGGCAAGAAACCTTTTCCTCATTTAAAGCCTTGGCGATTTCATTAGCATTTTCACCGTTAATAATCACCGCTCGCATTTGCTGAGCCGCAATTTCACTCGCCAATTCTCTATAATCCGCCCCCTTATCAGATCCGCCCAAAATCAAAACCTTTGGCCCAGCGAAGGCTCTTAACGCAGCAACGGCACTACCAGGCGTAGTCGAAATACTGTCGTCGTAATATTTCACGCCATTTTTCTCGGCGACAAACTTTAAGCGATGCGGCAAGCCTGTAAAATTGCTTAGCCCAGCTTTTATGTCATTATCAGAAATATCAGGGATAATCGCACTTGCTGCCAAGATTGCAGCACAGGCATTATCGATATTATGCTTTCCTGGCAGGCGAATTGCCGAAATTATATCACTCGAAAGAGCAAACGGATATTCTTTTTTCTGTGCCAAACTAACGCTAGCAATTGATGAGCTAAACTCATTTTTAGAGTTATAAATTAAATAGTCATCTGCATTCTGGAATCTGGCAATATTCGACTTCGCCGCCAAATAATCATCAAAATTAGCGTGAACATTCAGATGATCTGGCTCGATCATCAGCACCACAGCCACATGCGGCGACTTCTCAAGATCCCACAGCTGAAAACTCGACAATTCATAAACAACAACGTCATTTTTTTCAATCTCTGGCAAAATATCTAACGCTGGCACACCAATATTCCCCACCAAATGCACGGTTTTACCTGCGGCGCGCAAAATCGACGAAATAAAACTACACGTCGTGCCCTTGCCTTTTGTACCAGTCACGCCAATTATAGTCGCTGGGCAATTGGCAAAAAACTCATTTGTCGCCGACCAAATTCGACCGTTAGTCTTTATCTTTTTTGGCGGAAGACTTGGCGACCTAACGATTAAATCCGCGTTCTCCAGCCCCGAAAATCCCGTCTGATAAGCCACATTTTCCGGTAAATTATCTACTTTTTCACGCTCATCCGCCACCAAAAAATTAGCTTCCGGAAACTTTTTCTGGAAATAACGCCGATTAGATTGGCCCTCAAGCCCATAGCCAGCGATGACAATTTTCATAACATAATTATATCACGAGTCAACCTACAAAATAGTCTCAGAAAAGCTTACTTAGCTTATCGTGTAGCTTCGTCAGCAACTCTTTTTCTTCTGAACTGACCGCTGCCAGCGTCCACGTATTTGACGCAAAGAATTGACGAGCCGTTTCAATCATCTGCTCTGAAGTAACTGCCAAGATCGAAGCTGGCACCCCGTCATAATCTCTAACGAAATCATCGGCAAAATACCGGCCTACGTAAAAATTACTAATCTGACCAACCGTCTGAGCGCCCATCTGATAACGGCCCAGCGAGTATGATTTAACACTTTCTAAATCTTCAGCAGAAATAGAGCCAGATAGCACTTTCTTTAACTCTCTGACGATGATATCAAATAGCTTTTCCGCCGTATCAATATTCACTTGCCCGCCAAAATCCCAGGCCGAATCATAAAAACCGACTGAGGTATCACTAAATATACTGTAAGCCAAGCCCTTTTTACGCGCCGAACCAAAAATTCTTGAACTCATCGTGCCAGTAAGTATATGATTTAAGGCACTCATAGCGTCAGCCTCTTCATCTGTTAATTCACGCGGCACGACCATTGACCAGCCAAATGTCAGATTTGTCGCTTCTTTGCGTCGAATCAGAACCGGATTTGCCCTACGAGGCTCATCGTGCGGAATCGCAAACCTCTCACCAGTCTCCAATTGCCACCCCTCCAAATGCTCCTTAATGGCAGACTTTCGCCCTGTCAATTTTCCAGCCACCACAAACCTCATGTTCTTCAAAGTGTGCGTACGCTTATGGTGATTTTTTATATCTTTAAGCTCAATGTTAGCAATCGTCTTTAACCGCTGATTATAGGTCAATATATCCTCACCCAGTGCCTGCTGGATGCGTGGCCACATCACACGGTTATGATTATTAAGATAGCCCGTTAATTCAGAACGAACATTGCCCTTTTCTGCCTCCAGTTCATCAGCATTGAAGCGCGGCGTTGTAATTGCTAACCGCTGAAGCTCCAGAATCCTATCCCACTCAAAATCAGCGCAGATTGCCTCGTAAACCATCGAATAATCTGACGTATAAGCATTATGATAGGCGCCATTTTTAGTGAATTCTTGCTCATAATTATGCTCTGAGCGGAATTTTTCATTAGCGCCAAATGCCATATGCTCCATAATATGCGCCGTTTCATAGATATTTTTATCTAGGACATAACGATTGCCCGCCCTAAATTGCACCTGAAAACTCATCACTGTAGCGTCTGGGACATCAATCAGTAAACCACGCGCACCATTTTTCAGCCTAACTTCTTCAACTGTATGTTTCATCGCCTAACTTTCTGACTATTTACGATTCTTTTTGCGGTTTTGGCGCTGCGCTTTTTTCTTCTTGCGGGCTTGATTTTTAGCACGATTAGATTCCGCGCTAGTCTTCCCCTTTTTCACCGAAAAGTCATCATCACGATTTTCTTCACCCGCACCAAGTTCATTAACGCCACGCTCGACAGCATTCTCCGCCAAGCGCGTCAGTTCTGTGTCGTACTCATCATCCTGTGATTGACGAACCACGGCATCAGCTTTATGGATGTTAAATATTGTCGCCAAGACTTCATTGCGTAAATTAGCCTGCAAGCTTTCAAATAACTTCTGAGATTCTGAGCGATATTCAACCAAAGGATCGCGCTGGCCAACACTACGCCAGTGAATTCCTTCACGCAAATGTTGCATGTTTTCCAAATGCTGCATCCACAATGTATCCAGCACCGCCATATAAACCTCGCGCTCAACACCACGCAAATCATCAGCACCAATCTCAGATTCTTTAGCTGCGTAAGCTTCTTCTGCTAGCTTCAACGCCTTTTCGTAGCGAAGCTTATCTTTCTTTTCCTTGCCAATCTTTGAAAGCTTGCCTTCATCAACCGGGAAAGTCGCTACAAATTCTTCAACAAACTTTGGATTATTTTTAATTGGCAATGTCGTCAATTCACTAACCTTCGCTCTCAACAAGCGCTCAATTTCTGGCTTAATGTTGTCACCTTCCAAAATCTTGCGGCGCATGACGTACACCACGCGACGATGACGATTGATGACGTTGTCGTACTGAACAACATTTTTGCGTGTATCAAAGTTGTAACCCTCGACACGCTTTTGGGCCGCCTCCAGCGTCTTAGACACCGCACGGTTTTGAATTGGCGTTTCTTCGTCTACCCCCAGCCGATCCATCAACGCCGCGATACGCTCGCCCTGGAAAATTCGCATCAAATCATCTTCGGTCGACACGTAAAACTGCGTCTCGCCCGGGTCGCCCTGACGACCGCCGCGGCCGCGCAGCTGATTATCGATGCGTCGTGATTCGTGGCGCTCTGAACCGATCACCACCAGGCCGCCCAGCTCCTTGACACCCTTGCCAAGCTTGATGTCGGTACCGCGTCCAGCAATGTTCGTCGCCAAGGTAATTGCGCCCTTTTCACCAGCCTTTTCAATGATGGCTGCCTCACGCTCATTGTTCTTGGCGTTCAAAATCTCAAACTTGATGCCTTCCTTTTCCAGATATTTAGCAATCTGTTCATTCTTAGCAATCGAGCCAGAGCCAACCAGCACTGGCCGGCCTTGCTTGTGATAATCCTTAATAGCTTCAGCCACCGCCTTCAGCTTGCCCTTTTCGGTCTTGAAAATCAGGTCCTCTTTATCGTCGCGAATCACTGGCTTGTTCGGCGGAATCTGGATAACGTCCAGTGAATAAATTTGTTGAAACTCTTCGGCCTCGGTGAACGCCGTACCAGTCATACCGGAAAGTTTATTGTACAAACGGAAATAATTCTGAAACGAAATGGTTGCCAACGTCATACTTTCTTCTAGTACCGGTACGCCTTCTTTGGCCTCAATTGCCTGATGCAAGCCTTCGTTGTAGCGGCGTCCTTGCATCAAACGACCGGTGTGTTCATCGACGATAATCACCTCGCCGTCATTAGTCACCACATAATCTTTGTCGCGCTTGAACAATGTTTGTGCTCGCAGCGCCTGATCCATGTGATACACACTGCGCACGTGGTCTGGCGTGTACAAATTTTTTATTCCCAGCAGTTTTTGGACTTTTTCCACGCCCTCGTCGGTTAAGGCGACGCTGCGGCGCTTTTCGTCTAGAACATAGTCGTCTGGCACCAATTTACTGGCAACTTTGGCGAAGGTGTAGTAATTGTCCGGGTTTTCCGCTGCTGGCGCCGAGATGATGAGCGGCGTACGCGCTTCGTCGATCAAAATGGAGTCCACCTCGTCAACGATGGCAAAATTCAGCTCACGTTGCCTAAGCAAGTCAACGTCATTCACCATATTGTCGCGCAGATAGTCAAAGCCAAACTCGTTATTTGTGCCGTAGGTAATATCCGCCGCATAGGCTTCTTTACGCGTAACCGGGCGGAGCTTGCGCATGCGCGGATCGTCGTGGTGCTCATTATCGTACTCTTTGTCATAGACAAATGATGCTTCGTTAATGATCACACCAGTCGTCAAGCCCAAAAAGTCATACACCTGGCCCATCCAGCCCGCGTCACGCTGTGCCAGATAGTCGTTGACAGTCACCACGTGAACACCCTTGCCTTCCAGCGCGTTGAGATATGTCGGCAGTGTCGCCACCAGAGTCTTACCCTCACCGGTCTTCATCTCGGCCACATTACCCTCATGCAGCACCATACCACCGATTAACTGCACGTCATACGGACGCTCGCCGATGACACGCTTGGCTGCCTCACGCGCCACCGCAAAGGCATCCGGCAAAATCGTATCCAAGGTTACGTTTTTCTTATCCAAACGCTTTTTCAGCGCCTCCGTCTGCTCTCGAAGCTCTTTGTCTGACATTTTTTCATATTTGTCATTTAGACCATTGATAACGTCAACTTGTTTTCGCAGTCGTTTCAGAATCTTCTTCTGCGGATCGCCAAAAATCTTACTCAGCGCCTTTTGTTGTGTAATTGCCATAAAACTTAAAACTCCCTCACTTTCAGGCATTTTCAAAAACTTCTTTTATTATAGCGTTTTTAGGTCAATTTGAAAAGAAAAAGCGCCCAGAATATGAGCGCTTTATACCAAACTTTGGCCAATAATTATCTTCTACCCAAGCCCCGCTTCAACTTTGCCAAAATTCCGCGACTACTACCAACGTGCGCCAATACGTCATCCTTATACTTTCTCAGCTGGCCGTTCAACTTCGCCTCAACAATATCCACCGCCGCCAACACATTCATAGTTGAATCTTTAGCAGTGATTTTCTTATCTGGAACGTTGATAATAACTTCAACTTCGTATTTATTACCACCGGGATTATCAATTTGCTTGATCTTTACATCTGCAGTCACGCTTTTACGGGCATGGCGTGGTAGATATTTACCCAAACCACCAATTTTTCGCTCAACATATTTCTTAGTCGTATCGTTTAACTCGTACTTAACGCCAGTAATAGTAATATTTTTAATCATTTTTCCTCCTACTAACTAATATGTCTTTCATTATATCACGTCACGACCATTCATATATGGTCGCAATACCTCTGGAACCGTCAAACTGCCATCTTCGTTTTGGAAATTCTCCAAAATCACCACCAATGACCGCGCCAATGAAACCGCCGTGCCATTCAGGGTGTGAACCGACTCAATGCTGCCGTCCGCCCGTCGCACGCGAATATTCAAGCCACGCGCTTGATAATCCGTACAGTTCGAACAACTGGTCAATTCACGGAAAGTGCCGTCGACTGGCGACCAGTACTCGATGTCGTATTTTTTGGCAGCCGGCGCGCCCAAATCTCCTGCGGCAATATTCACCACATGATATGAAATACCAATCTGCTGCCACAAAGCTTCTTCAATCGCCAAAATCTTTTCATGAATCTCACGCGACTGTTCTGGCAGACAAAACGCATACATTTCCAGCTTATTAAACTGATGAACTCGGAATAATCCACGAGTATGCTTGCCATACGTGCCTGCCTCCTTGCGGTAGCACGGACTGTAACCAGTGTACAGTAGCGGTAAATCTTTCTCATCCAAAATCTCATCAGCGTGATAACCCGTCAGCGGCATTTCCGCCGTCCCAATTAAGGTCAAATCTTCACCCTCAACCACGTATTCATTACTACCCTCGCCCTTTGGCGCAAAGCCCGCACCTTCTGCCGTGCGTAAATTCACCATATGAGGCACGGTCATAAAAGTAAAGCCTTGTTTCGTCACATAATCCAGCGCAAACTGCGTCACAGCATTTTCCAGCAGCGCCAAGTCGCCCTTAAGGTAATAAAACTTCGCACCAGCCACTTTTGCACCACGCTCGAAGTCCACCCAGCCGCGACTAACGGCATAGTCCAAATGATCTTTCGCGCCCGTTTTATGCTCACCGTAAGACTTTACCTCAACCGAATCTTCCTCGCCACCGAGCGGCACGTCATCAAAAGTTACATTTGGCACGTTTTTCATAATCGCGGCTATTTTTTCTTCAGTGGCTTTCAAGTAGCCCTCACGCTCTGCCAGCTCAATTTTCAATTGCTTGCCCTGATCAATCAATTCCTGATCTGGACGGCCGCCTTTCATTTTGGCTGAAATTACATTTCGCTGTTCGCGCAGTGCCTCAACTTGTTTTTGCAAATCGCGGCGCTCGTCATCCAACTGCAACAATGTCGCAATATCGACCTTATAACCCTTATCATTCGCCGACCTTTGCACAAGATCGACATTATCTCGAATAAACTTGATGTCTAACATGCTTTAATTATATAACAATTTTTGCTTAAACGTGAGAGATTACACCCACTCCGAGCATGACCATCAATATCAATCCCAGCGTAAATCGATAAATTATAAATGGACGGAAATTATTACTCTGGATAAACTTCAGCAGCCATGACACCGCCACGTAACCCACGCCAAACGAAACTACGGTAGCAATAATGGTCGATGTCCAGCCGACACCACCAGAAATGTGTTTATATTTGGTAACGACCTCCAGCAACCCAGCCGCCATTAAAGCTGGGATACCCAAAAAGAAACTCAACTTCGTAACCGATACGCGGTCAAAACCACGAAACAGACCAACAGAAATTGTTGCACCAGAACGGCTGATCCCTGGAATTAACGACAGACACTGCCCCACACCGATCATCAGCGTATCTTTCCAGCTGGTCTCTGTTTCATCACGCTTGTTTTTTACCGCCCGATTATCCGCCAGCCACATCACCAAACTCCAGCCGACTAGTCCAATCGCCACAAACCACAAACTCCGAAGCACCGTTTCAACTTCGTGCTTGAACAGAAGACCAACGACGGCAATAGGAATTGAACCGATAATGATCGCCCAGCCATATTTATAATCAAACTTCCGGCGCGCTCGCTTCCACCACAGGCCGCACCACCACGCTCTTAGAATTCGCCATATATCGCTCCAGAAATAAATTACTGCTGCCAAAATTGCCCCAATTTGGATCACCGCCGTAAACGCTACCACGCTCGGATCATCGATTTTCATCCCCATCAGTTTCTCAGCAATCGTCAAATGTCCGGTTGAAGAAATCGGCAAGAATTCCGTAATTCCTTCAATTACGCCAAGAACAATTGCTTGCCACCATGTAATTTCCATACTAGCAATTGTATCAGATTAGATGCTTGCATTACAGCCCTTGACTCATCTTAAAATTCCGCAAACTCGTATCATGCGACATTTCAACAGCCATTTTACATCGCTCTCAAACTTTAACGTCAATAAATTTTCCACAACTGGTCGATAGTCGGATCGATCACGTCGTATACTCATATAATTTTCGACCCCACGATAACTCAATTTTAGATTTAATCTCAATCACGGCTACCTCTATAAATATATCTAAGCTATTACCAAATTATAATTAACCTGTCAATTTTACCACTAGAATCCAAAAAGCTCCCTAGCATTATCATAGAATATTGCCTGAGTCATTTCTTGTCTTTCCTTCTCAGTTTTCGCCACAGAGTCTAGAGCGGACTCCAATGCAGCAAGCTGCTGCAGATGACTATATGCTGAAGCCGGTACAGTATCCTTAAATTGCTTCCATTCTGCATAATCAACCCAGTGATATGGATAATCTGTAATTATGCGAGGTCTCAGATCTGGATTGTTGTATGTCTGTTCACGCAAAAGATTGAGCGGCTCATCAGTACCAAATAAAATACGTTTATGCCAAGATGGCGGATAGCTTTCTCAATAACCCTACTATCAGTGACTCCTGACGTATCAACAGAAATATTTTCATAGGATGCAACTTCCGAAAAAAACACGTTCTAAATCAGGTTTATCAATCCAGATAACACCAATGTGTGCCAGTATATACGTAGGCTTGGAAAAGATTCCGATACGTCCTTTAACTCATCTAGTGAATTCTCCAAAAACCTAGGTAGATGCAAGATAATCGGCACCTCTAATCGCTCGGCTCTAGCCAGAATAGACTCAGGGAAATATTGATATAAATCATAGATAGGTCTACTTCCAGAAGAATAATCCATTTTTAGCCCATGATACTTAGTTCCCGCACCTTCCTCCAGCTCAGCAATTGTATAGTCAATTTCCTCTGGCATTTCATGAAGACCAAAAAGCGCTACTCTATCGTGCTCGAGTGGGTTTTCAACAAGATACCCATTGACCGCAACATGTACAATTCCTCGAAAAGCATGCGCGAAACGCAGTCGATATATCTCCTTACCTGGCATCATAATATCACTTATCTGCTGCGACTGCTCAACTGTTGTTACTGGATAAGTGCTCACCATATGAACCCAAGTAAAGCCGCTCATATCCTCTAAAATAAACGAATCTTCAGTACTGTTATGCACACGTGCATCGATAATTCGATCAGGCAATCAGTCATTTAGGCTGTAGTGCCACGAGATCTCTCCATCCGTAGGCTTCATGCCATGTGAAAAGTATGCCTCATAGTCATAAGGTTTTGGCATTACACAATATCCATTCCGTCAAATCCAATAAACTGACCGTCCGGAAGCTGATCTTGTAACTTGTCATGCGTCAATCCAGGCAGATGTGAAATAGAGTGGTATACAGTCTTTTTTGCATGCAAGCCACTAGTAAAATCCGTAATTGATGCGCCATGTAAATGGTCGGGGTCTTTCTCTTCTCGTGTCATATTTTGTAAGTCTTTACTAGGCCAAATTTCCTCAAAAAGATACGTACCATCAGCAATTACAGTATCTACGCCATTGATTAGCTCAAGTGATTTCTCTGGAATCTTATAGTAGTCAGCCAGGTACGCAATCTTCTTATCATTATGTTCCAGCAGAAAACCAAGCACATTATTGAGTTCATCAGGATTTTTTGTCTCATCCTGACTATACATGTGACATACAGGAAAAGGTGTTATTCTCACATCACCTAAACGGAGAGGCTCAAATGGATTCATAACAGAGACATTAATTGGCATATAGTCAATATGAGCCTCCATATAGTCCGCCACCTCTTTGGAGCAATAAATATTAATTTTATCTTTCAGCACAAGCTCCGCATAAAAATGTAAATCAAAAACACCAAATAAATGATCGTTATGCCAATGACTTACAAAGAAATCCTTCATCTTCGGTAAGTTAAACTTGGCCGTCTGCATGCGAAAGTCAGGCCCAAGTTCCATAACAAACTGCGTTTCTTTGGTCTTAACATAAAAACTCGGACGCATACGATTCTCTATTGATAGAATATTTTTACTCGCCATGCGACATAATTTACAACGACAAAATGGCGCGGGCGTCCCTTCCCAACAACCAGACCCAAGCATCGTAACAGACATCTTATCACTCTTTAGCTTGTCCTTCCCTGTAAGATATTTGTCAATCTCGCGACTGATCAAGACAGGACGAACCATAATATCCGAGCCATACGCGACAAAGTTTGCCTTGATACCATACCCACCATAAGCTATATTACCCTGTTCTACGTCATTAACAATTTTATTCCTGAGAACCTGCGCAATCTTTGTTAATCGCTTAAACTCCACAGGATCAATTTCTTGCTGAGAGAACAAAGAAATATACATCGATGATTCACGATGCTGTTCCAATATATCAACAACTTGGGACAAACTGTCATACGTCAAAACATAGAATACTGGTGCAAATAGCTCTGTGAATTCGCCAACATGCTCGCTGATATCTTTGCTAATAACAAATGGAGTGACGATATTCTCGCCTATACTACCTTCATAAACAACATTACTGCGATTATCATCGAGAAACCCTTCAAGAATCTTTACATAATCTGATCGAATAATTGGACCTATATCTACAGACTTGTCACCATATTGACCAGATTTCAATTTTGACAACTGGGAATATAACTTTTCAAGGAACATATCACGAACAGATTGCTCTACAAAAATACAATCAGTGCCCGCGCAATCTTGACCGCTATTAAATGTACGCATTTCGACAATCCTACCCACAGCCATGTCCATATCCACATCACTAGTCACAATAGCAGGATTAATCCCGCTACCGTTATAGATGAAAAGAGCATCAGGGTTGTCTTCCCTTATTGTAAGGGCGTTTTCATAGCGACCGCAAAACAGGATTATATCAGATTTTTTTACACACTCATCAGAAAATCTTTTTCTTTCGTATGATTTCAGTTCAATATTAGAAAACAATTCTTTTAATCCAAGCTTTTCTGACAGCTCTTGCAATACAGGGCCTATATGACCGGAAACACGCACATAAACTATGTCTGCAAAATAGCTTGGAGCAATAGCAAATAAAACTAGAGAGTACAGCGGAAGGTTAATAGGAAAGAATGTCGAAATTATATTGGCTTTTTTAACTGTCTTTACTCTAGACATCTCTTTGCCTAATCCCCTAAGCGTTATAAGACTACGTTCAGTCTCATCTTTTGCAGTTGTATACGTCTCGTAATTAGCTAGTATACTAACAATTTCATCCTTATTAATTTCAATTAGTGTCGCTAACTCATTTACTTTTACTGTAAAATCATTCGTGTGCATCATAATATCCTCTACAACTTACTGTTCTTGCCAACATCCTATCAATATCTGTTATACTCCCAGTTTTGCGGGTGATCGAATATCCTCTTAATAGGGATTGAGACCATTTTTTGATTCCATCCTGGGCCAAATCTTCAAAAGTAACAAATTGATCTGTTCTAATAATGTCAATTCGCTTCGATTCAATCATACCCGCCCAACATAAGTAATCAAAATCATAACGATTTCGTAATGACGTAGTTGGGTCCATTTCTGCAATTCTGGTGAGTCCATAATGCAACGAATTGGTCGACATGATTTCACCGGGCGAAACTACATCTGGATCTTTATTAAATCTTTCATGCAGGTCAAGATAATATTCAGTCCAATCGTGACGTTGATCCTCACTAATTTCATCCTGACAGCAGACAAAGATATCTATATCACTCGTCGGCATCTCAAGACTAACAACACTACCACAAACAAAACTACCGACTACCCGCTCTTTTGTAAAAATATCACATATATTACCTCTAACGTTGGCAATATTCAAAGCCAATTCATCGTTAAATCTTACCATGATGAGCTTCTTTCTTCTGGCGTGCCAAGCCAGATAGCAATTCAAGTACTATTCTATTAGCTAAGAGAGCAGATATCTCTGCATGATCATAAGCTGGACTTAACTCGACTATATCAAATCCGACTATAGCGTTCTCTATAGCAATCTTTCTAATAGTATGCAATATTTCATTTGCCGTTAATCCACCTGGCTCTGGCGTTCCTGTTCCAGGCATAAACGCTGGGTCGCACACATCAACGTCCACGGAGATAAATAGCCTATCGACATTTCTTGTTGCCCGCTCGACAGCTTCATTGATACACAGCTCCAGTCCACGCATATAAATATCAGTCATTGTATACCAAGTAGCTCCTTGGCGGTACGTCCAGTCCAACACTTGCTTATCTGGCCAGTAGCCGCGGACTCCAAACTGTACAAAATTCTCACCGCTAATAGCGCCAGACTCAATAACTCTACGAACCCACTGCCCATGGCCGTGTTTTTGACCAAGCTCCATATCTGCCGTGTCAGGATGGGCATCGAAATGAATAACACCAAATGTTTTCTTACCAATAGCATCAGCAATTCCAGTAATATTTGCATAAGATATTGAGTGGTCGCCACCCAAAACTATTGGCCGAGCGCCAGATTTTGCAATTGTCATGACGTCTTTACGCAGATTTTCCAGCGATATACCTATATCAGTAGGAGGCATCACTGAATCTCCGGCATCTACTATATCCAAATCCTGGAGTCCATCTGATCCAAGGACTAAATGCGGTCGTAGAGTATCATGGGGAACATAATCCGTAAATCGAATAGCCTGAGGACCAAACCTTGTACCCGAACGATAACTAGTGCCACCATCGTATGGCGCTCCGATGATTACAGCATCCTTACCTGCAAAAGTCTTATCGATGCCCAAATCGCACTTTTCTATACTTAAAAAGCTAATATCTGGTCCATATAGCCCACCTATTCTCATAGTAAATATTCTCCTACGTCTGGTTATTTTATATTACGATAACACAAAAAACGACCGCATACTAGTCGCTAAACCTTTCAATGTCTAATATACATACACAGTCGCATTATCACCTAAAGGTGGTAGATCCTTCGCTCGAAAGGTTCAGTGTCTCCGCTCATAACAAATTAGCACAAGAAACAAAAAGCAGCGAATACCGAATATTCGCCGCCTAAGCTTTGCTGTCACGCAACTAACAGACTATCAATCCTCCATCCTATATTTGTCAATCTCGGTATCAGCATGCGTATTTTCCGGTATGCCCTCTTCATAATATGGACGCGCCGGTCCGTTCACGTTAACATTCATACCAGCTGGCGCATATATCTTAAAGTTGGCTAACATACTAAACACCCGGTAGCCGCCAAAGAACATCGTTCGCGGACACTCTTCCTCGACGGACAATATCAGCCGGTCGCCGTCGCGGCGAGCTTTGATAGTCGGTTTTTTGACGCTTGGCAAGTTCAGATAACTGGCTTCGACTCGCAGCTTGTCGGAATCCGTGCGAACCACGCTGCCCATCGCGCCTTCAATTACAATTGATTTAACACCGTTTGTATCCGGCATTTTAACGTCCATTTTCCTAGTCAAGTGCTGCGTTTCATAAGAAAATTCCGAGCCAGCCTGCATGCTGAAAATCCCGGCACTTGCCATACTCATAGAAATAACAATCGTCGCTGCAATCATCGCAATCATCGACACGCGGTTCATCGTCCAGGTAAACACGCTGCGCGCCAGCACCATTCCCAGCACTACCGCCGCGATACCGCCAACTGCCAGCGAGAACCATAATCCCCACGCCCACATTTGCGCACTCAAACCATCAAGCAAATTAACTAACGAAACGCCAAATACCCCGCCAACAATCAGTCCAAACAACACAGCCAGAGTCATCAGGAAAATTATAATTCCAGCAGAATAGCGAAGAATCTTAGAGGCCAAATCCCTACTCTCATTAGTTATTGCTGAGCCACCATCAACAGCTACTTTTTTAAGAGCCGCCAGAGTTACTGGCTTACCGCGCATTCTTAATTTATCTGACGCTGTCCTCGCTGGAGGCATTGATAGCCACATCACCACGTAAATCAATACAGCCGTACCAAAAGTTGCGAACGGCGAGACAATTGCAATTAGACGCACCCATAGCGGATTGATGTTAAAATATGCCGCCACGCCTGTACAAACACCACCGATAATAGCATTATCAGTATCACGCATTAGTTGCTTTTCTGGCTTTGACTCTGAACCATCACCACCCAAATCATCATCTACTGGGCTATCTCCATCAGCAAAATCACGCGACTCACCCATTTGCTTTTGAATTGCTAAAACATCGTCAACACTAATGACTCCTTCTTTCATTACGCCGCGCTCTGCCAAAATCTCAACCATCCGTGCCTCGATTTCTCTCATAGCTTCCGACTCAGCGTGCATATTTTTTTGAATTGAATTAAGATATTTCTCTAGCAAACTTTTAGCTTCAATTTCTATACTAAAAGCTGTTTTTGCTAGATGAATTCTAGTTATCTCTTTCATTAATTCACACCTTTCTCAAGATCTTTAAGCGAACTATTCAACATTTTTATGCGATACTTTAACTCATCAACTAGCTGAAAACCGCTATCTGTTAATGAGTAATATTTTCTGGGCGGCCCCTGCTCGCTTTCCCGCCATTCATGCAGTAAATACCCATACTTCTGCAGTCTGTTTAGCAGCGGATAAATTGTGCCCTCAACAACCATTAGATCCGAGTCACTTAATCGCCTAACAATGTCACCGGCATACTGCTCCTGCTTCGCGCAGGAAAGCAGCACGCAGTACACCAAAAAACCTTTACGCAGCTGAATGGCTAAGCTTTCAGCATAATCACCGGGATTCATACCTTTCCCCTTGTGGAATATTAGTACCTTCAATTTGCCCGTCTTTTATGCGGATTTGGTAATCGCATTTTTTCGCCAAATCATCATCATGAGTCACCACTATCAACGTCGCACCCTTTTGCTTATTATAGTTAAATAATAGCTCTTCTATCTTAGCGCCAGTTTCGCTGTCTAGGTTACCCGTTGGCTCATCAGCGAAGATAATTTGTGGATCACCAACAATCGCCCTGGCAATCGCCAAACGCTGCTTTTGACCACCAGACAAATCTTTCGCGCGGCTTTTATGCTTCTCATACAGATCCACCGCCATCAGAGCCTCGTTGATTTTCGCTTCGCGCATTTTTTGCGGCATCTGTGCGATTTCTAGCGGCAGGCTAACATTATCCTCAACACTTTCGTTACCTTGAACGAAAAAGCTCTGGAAAATAAAACCTATTTTTTTAGCCCGGAATTCATCAACCTGCTTCTGCTTCAGTTGCAAAATATCTTGCCCATCAATAATCACTCGACCCTGCTGCGGACGGTCAAGTCCAGAAATTGCGTGCATCAATGTCGACTTTCCTGAACCAGATTTACCGAGAATCGCCACACTAACGCCCGTTGGAATTTTCAAACTAACATCATTTAGCGCTACAAATTGATTTTTCTTTTTGCCATAAATTTTCGTTACGTTATTAAGTTCAATCATGATACTTCTCCTACTCTGTCCTTAACGCCTCAATTGGGTCTAACTTTGTTGCTTTGCGGCTCGGTAGCCAACCAGCCAGCACTGCCATCACCATTAGACTGACTATCAATAAAATAATTTGTATTGGATTAATAACCAACAGATTAGTACCCGCCCCCAGTTTTAGTGCACTAGCAATTGCCGGATTAAACAATGTTATCGAGCTTGCAAAGCCAACACCGATTAGTCCGCCCAATAAACCAACCCAAGCTGCTTCATATCTAAATAACTTACCGATATCGCGGCCACTTGTACCCAACGCCTTCATCAAACCAATTTGACTGGTTCGCTCCAGAACTGAAATATACATAGTATTAATTATTCCAAACACACTAGCGAGCAGCGCCAATCCACCAAAACCTATCAAAGCCATCTGAGCTACATTAACCATTGTCAGAAGCGCCTTGCGAGCATCTTGAATTGACGACGCAGTATAGCTTTTACTGATTTCATCCTTTACAGCGTCAACATTCTTTACGTCATCAACAGACACAATCACCAATGAGTATTCGTTAGACAACCCCTTATAATGACTATATTCGTAAATATCCTTAGCGTCGTCTGATGAGATTCTCACGGCAGGCTGATAGAAGATTGTTGTATCCGACTGTTTATCAACAGCTACAATTTTTAATGAGATCTCTTTAGAGGCGCTAGCACTCCATGACGATCCGCCACGAATACCTAGTGTAATAGTCTTGCCGATAGCCGACTTAGCACTAGCAAAGCCCATTTTTTGTACATAAGACTCTGGAATAATAGCTTCACCCGACTTCAATATAAAATCATCCAAACTACCAGCCGCCAATTCCGCCCGAGTCCGGTCCGCCTTAACTGCTATGTCTGGAGTAAATTTCTTACCATTCCCCGAACTTTTAACATACACGATTCCAGATGTAGAGTAGGATGGTGTCACTTTTTCTACGTGCGGAATACTTCGTAATTTTGTGAGGTCTTCATCGCCCATTGAATACTTGCTACGCAATGAAGAACGATCCTTTACCTCGCTACTTTTATTTTTATCTTTTGAGTCGCTATATTCTGGTAAAGCCTCCTCCTCTGCTGATGATGAAACAGCTTTTTTATATACTGTAATCACCTTCTTATCGCCAGCAGAATCAACTATGTTATTGGTATATAATCGACCACCCTCACCCGCCATCATTGCTAGCCCAATAGTAAACGCCCCGACAGAAATCGCCAGTGCCGTTAAAATCGTCCGACCTTTCGACTGGCGAAGGTTGCGCCCGGCTCGCTTAATAATATCTATTCTTCTCATACTACACTCCTTATAGTTTTGCTATACATATTACTATGTTATACAAGGTACTGTAAATAGTCAAGTACTATAAATTATTTTTTTATCTAATATCCCCCGGTCTAGTTCTACTGAGAACCCTTCACTCTTCCCCTAGCTCGACTAGACCCACTCTCTTCGGGATCCTCCGCACTTTCATCGCTAGCACCACTGTCAAGCAACTCATCAACCATCTCTGACATATATATTGCAGCATCATAAAGATTTGAATCACCCCACACCCTTATCTTGTCTCCATCTCCATCTCCATCTTCATCTTCATTGTCAATTACTGCAGAAATTACAACCTGATGCTGTCGATAGCCAATCTCAACCCAAGCGGCTTCCTGGTCAGCAAAGTCAACTTCCGAATCATCGGCACTAACTTCAAATTGACCATCGTAATGTCGACAGTCAGCAATAATGTATTGATTCAATTCCCTCTCATCATTCTGTGCCCACACCTTCATTAATACAACCATCTCATCCAACGAATCGGCCGGCTTGACCAATCTTAGATTCTGCCTACCATCGACAACCAGCTTACCTAAACCACCAGCTTGATTTTTATCAATATAAAATACTTCATTCATGTATGTAAAAGAATCTACAGCCGGCACGTAAAATGTGTCAGGAAACATAGTTTCAATGGTCTTATTTTGTAGGCGATCAGGAACACCCTCGCCTTCATAGCCTATCCTAGACATATATAATCTCCCTGACCACCATTTGATTATTAAAAACTACTATCTTTTTAGTATATCACTAAGCAGAGCCTAGACACCCTATTCCTCGTCATATTCGTCCTCAATCTCCTGGTCCAAAATCTCCTCAATCACGTCCTCCAACGTGATAATCCCTAGCTCATTTTCATCGTCCATCACTACAAACAAATGATTGCGAGTTTGGATAAATCGACTCAGCACCGTGTCCAGCCGCGACCGCGCGTCAATGTCGTGGATCTTGTCTCGATACAATTGACTGATCGGCAGCGGCAGCTTGCGCCCCACCACATCCTTCACATATAAAACGCCGACCAATTTTCCTTCGGAGCAAACTGGAATCCGCGAATGGCCAGCATGTTTGATTTGAGCCAGCAGTGTCGCATCCAGCTCATCATCCAACTCCACCGTAAACACCTCATCCATCGGCGTTACCAAATCGCCAGCTGTCTTTTTACTGAATTGCAGCGCACCCGCCGCGATCCGGCTTTCGTCATAATCAACCGGACTATCCGACCGCTCAGCATGCTCGTGAATGATCTGTTCTAGCTCTTGGTGTGAATACAGCTGTGGCGCTTCCTTGCCTACCCAGCGATTGAGTAGCTTGGACATCGGCCGAGCCAGTGGCCAAAATAGCACATAAATCACATCTAGCAGCCAAAAGAAATAGCGCGTAATCTGATAGCCGCGCTGCGTAAAAATCGCTTGCGGTAAAATCTCGCCAAACATCGTAATCAGCAATGTGGCGATCAACCCACCGACCACACCGTTAGTCATATTGCCCAGCAAAATCGACATCGCCGTATTTACGCCAACGTTACCCAATAAAATACAAAAAATCAGATAATAGCCGTCTTTGCGGTAGCGGTAGACTCGCTTAGCAATTTCATCACCCTGCCCAGCCTTTCGCTTCAAGTCATCTGGTCTCGCCATCATCAAGCCAATATTCAGGCCCGAAAATATCCCAGATAATGCCAATAGCAAAACGGCCATCAACCACAGTAAAATATCAGACATAGCTTACCAGCCGCCGCCTCCACCGCCGCCTCCGCCACCACCAGCGAAGCCACCACCAGTCGAACCACCAGAGGTCGATGAATAGTCGCTGGCGCTACTGGCCACGCTTGACAAACTATTCATCCCAGCCGCAAATGCCGCCGCATTGAACGCGCCCTGACCACTATACCAATCCGGCTGCTCACCAACTTGCTCATAGTATTTACCCAACTGCTTACTCCACTCTTTTTCCTGTCCGAACAGCACCGCGCATGGCAAGACTCGCTCATACAACTTCACCAATTGCTTCTCGTCAGCCGTATCAACCTTGACTTTTTCTGCACCCTCAGGACTCTGTAACATCTGTAGGCGCTCGGCTTCAGCCACGCCTATATACATTTTAAGTCCTGCTAAATATCGCCTGAGTACTAAGCCCTCATCTGTCAGTGACCAACCAAATGACAAGGCAAACACTATCCCCGCCATGATTAATAACACTGGCGACAGCAATAATACACCGATAGCAAAAAACCACAAAGCCCACTTCTGTACTATTTGTTTATTCACTGGTTTCTGCTCGCACAAACCGTATTTACCACGGGCCAAATTCTTCAAATTTGTATCATCATCGCGCGTTCTCGCAGCATATGACAAATTGTTCTGCAACTTTTTCAGATTTAGCCGCTGACCTGGCTTTGGCATTGACGAACCAAACATATCCCGAATAACCTCAGATTCCTCGGTTCTCAGCTCTTTCAAATCTTTCACAATTTCAATTTCGTACTGCGCCGACCGCAAAAACGACGCCTTTCTCACTTCGTACAATTTGATGTAGTGCCGCACTGCCAAATCCAACAACTGCGCCACCTTGGCTGACCCTTTAACCGCCATGACCTCGTAATTTTTCAAAATATACGCTGAGGTCATCACACTCGCCTGGTTTGGCGGCAAATACTCTGGCGGAATTGGCTTGAGCTCACTATATCTACCAAACAACCGTCGGTAGCGCCAGGCCAACAACAACATCAATATAACTGCCAAACTACTTGCTATCGTCTGCACTATTGCCCAAATTTTTATCAACTTTTCACTCAACGTCTCTTGATACCCAGTAAACGTACCGCTGGTAAAGCCAACCGCCATTGTTATGCCTTCACGGCGATTTAGGCGGCTCACATTTGTAACAATTTCACTCTTATCATCACTGACATTACACCGCTCTCTCGATCCCTGCTTACCAACATAACAAAATGTCTCGCCTACCCTTGCGGCTTGAAGCGGCTCATCAAATTTCACGGACACACGTACATTCTCCATGGGCACCCACCACTCATTGCCGATGACATCCCAATAGAACTCATCACGCCCTGTATTATCATAGTGCTTAGTTACATCACGCTGAATAAACTTGATGACGTAGGTTTTCTCACCCTGAACGTAAACATCTTTCTTGCCAATCCTTAGCTCATCGCCATTCCAGTTATACTCCAGTGTTTTCCCCTGCTCATCAGTCACCGATTGCAATGAAAAACTCGTCGGATGATTATCATACTTCTTCACAAATATTGGTGCAATACCACGGTTTTGATTCGGCGGAAAATGAGCAGTAATTCGCCACGTTGTCGCCAATGTCGAACGATTTTCACTATCGCGACCCAGCGAATACTCGGCATCAAATTTAGTGATGGTAAAATTATCCGCCTGTGCCGCAAACGCCGCCTGGCCAGATCCAACCAACAGAGATCCAGCGATTAGTATCCCCAATATAAATCGCTTCATACTCTAATTATAACAAACCCAGTCCAGGCGACAATTACAGCTTCACTTGCGGATAGATCGCCCGCGTCGTCTCATCGATTTCACTTCTTAGCTGCGGGAACGGCACACCCTCACGTGCCGTCACACCTTCAAAAATCCAAAATACCCGCTCAGAGTAGCCCCAACCACAAGCTGGCGGCATACCGTATTCCAACATCTCGACATAATCAATATCCAGCATCATCGCCTCGTCATCGCCCGCATCACGCATCTGCTGCTGCTCAACAAAGCGGTTCAGCTGGTCAATCGGGTCATTCAACTCAGAAAAGCCATTGCCCAATTCCGACCCAGCAATCACCGGCTGGAAACGCTCCACCGTCTGCGGATTTTCAGGATTGGTCTTGGATAACGGACTGATGAACTTCGGTGTATTCACTAGCCACACCGGCCCTGCTACATCTTTACGAATATTCTTCCACAACTTATCAATACCACGTGGGATGGAATCGGTCTTTTCTACTTCCAAGTTATATTCTTTCAGCTTGGCAGCTACCTCGTCAATCGTTGTGTCGTACACATCAATCCCATAGTGCTTGTTGATCACCTCAGCGTAATCCCAAACTTCCCACTCGCCGCTCATATCCACCGTGAATCGACCCAGCTGAAACTGCAGCGTGCCAAACGTCTTTTGAAGCACATCTTTATACATCGCCTCCATAAAGCGCATGCCCT
>ERZ773003.327-NODE-327-length-36302-cov-22.121141_pt1 | contig 36302 bp, 57 predicted proteins | sample MGYA00580668_ERZ773003 | MGnify/ENA primary metagenome ERZ773003 (study PRJEB29015, sample SAMEA2738002) | human oral metagenome | biome: human oral; feature: human-associated habitat; material: dental | place: China | collected 2126 ...
AAATACTTTAAATACTGGCATTAATTCTCTCCTATCATTTCTTTTAATATACTTAGTGTATAATCTATTTCTTTTTTAGTTGTGTTTATATTTATAAATGAGAACTGAATTATATTTCTTTCTAATAAGTATGAACTCTTATAATGAATAAATATATTATTTATCGCAAGAGATGCTCCTACATTAAGTGAAGAAATACTTTCAGGAAGTTCAACAGTTATTATGACCGGTGACACTTCACTATCTTTAATTTTCATAATTGGAAGTCCTAAAGCTTTTAATCCTTCTTTCATATAAGTATACTTACTTTGGACTTTTTCATATCTTTCATCAGTTTCAAAAGAGTCTAAAGCTGTATTTAGAGCTTCCATTAAAATTGATGGCTGTGTAAATGGTATAGATACCATCTTGTTAGCATAATGTAAATCTAAATATAATGGCGTATTTTCTAATGGAACCAACTCGCAATTTGAACCTACTATAGCAAGTCCTGCTACAGAACAAAATGCTTTTCCTGATGAACACGCAACGTAATCTACATTTCTATAACTATACTTTACTGCTCCTACTGCTGATACAGCATCAACAGCTAAAACTTTATTATGTTTTTCTTTCACAATTTCTGTAATTCTTTGTAAATTATTTAAAATTCCAGCACTAGTTTCATTATGAACTAAATAGACAAAGTCATAATTGTCCTCAGATAACTTTCTATCTAATAATTCTAAATCAAAACTCTCTCCAAAACCTACGGTATAATCATCTATATTTAACCCATGGCGTTTACTTTCACGTATCAGTCTACTTCCGAATTCTCCATTTGCAAGAACCAACCCATTGTAAAGTTCACGTCCCTTAAGCTGAGCCATGATAGCTTCATTAGCTAAAGTTGCTGAACCGTGAAGTATTGTTGCACACTCAACATCAAGAATTCTTTCTAACTTAGACAAAGTATCTTTTGTCAATGTAACAAACTCATTACTTCTATGTGAATAAAGTTTCTTAGATAATTTCGCAACAACATCGTCTAACAAATCTACTGGGCCTGGCAAAAAATTTATACGTTGAACTACTGCAAGCCTATTAAGAATTTTGTTTTCAGCAGTTAAATCTAAATACATCGGCATATATTCTGCATCTTTGGCACCTACATTTTCATGAAATTGAACAAATCCTATATGATTATATAATTTTTTTTGTCTAACTGTTCCCGAAATAAAAACAATATCATATGAATTTTGAATGATATAATTAAATGTTCTTTGTATTAATTCCGTAAATACTTTTGTTTTTCTATACTGATGTTTTATTGATAACAATCTAATTTCAACAGGTTTTCTATATTCTCCATTGTAATATTTATCTATATTATTTAATTTTTGATCCAGAGAAAATGGACGTGTATCAGATAATGAAATCATTCCTACTACATCATTATCTTTTTTAGCTATTATATAAATGTTTTTATCATGAAATTTATCTTTTAATTTCTTAGTTTCATTTTTTTCGTGCTGAGGAATTTCATCAACAAATGTTTCATAATTTAACTTGAAAATTTGTTCATATTCTTCTTGTGTATTTGCTATTTTATATATCATAATTTTTCCTCATTACTTTATTGGTTAAATTTTCCCTACACTATATCTTACCATATTTATGACTATTTTTCAATTAAGCGTGCTAGAAAACTTAATAATTATTATCCAAACTGAATTCCACTTCGTAGCTATTTGTTTTTATGATGAAAAATAAAAAAACCCAACAAAAAGTTGAGTTTTCTTCTCTTTAAAATTAAAGAATACGTTGATTTTTTAGAGCTGTTATAACGTCTGTTAATTCATAGATAGCTTTTGCTTCGATGATTTTTTTCAATTTAGCAGCTTTAAATCCTTTAGATTTTTTACCACCCATGACATCTGCAATACCATCTTTATGCCCTAGAGAACATACAACACCACGGTTAATATATTTGAAGTCTCCAACTGGTTTTCCACTAATACGAGCACCTACGTAAGCTCCCATTTGGTTAGCAATTTGTGCTGTAGTTGGATATGGTCTTTCTTGACCTGTTTCGATAAACGCTGCACAGTCACCTACTATATAAATGTCTTCCATTCCAGGAACAGTTAATTGTTGAGTTGTTACTAAACGACCACGTTTTGATAATTCTGGGAAAGTTTCATCCATAAGTTTATTACCACGAACTCCAGCAGTCCAAACTAATGTACTAGCTTTTAGTTCTTTTCTTTCTCCTTCAACTTCAATAATAAAGCTGTCTGCAGTTGCACCTTTAATTCCAGCACCTAAAATAATTTCAATTCCGTTATCTTCTAAGTATTTTCTAGCATAATCACTATATTCTTTAGTGAACATTGGAAGTAATGTTGGAGCCGCATCTAATCCATAGATTTTAACTAATTTTTCATCAATTCCATATTTAGAACATAATTCTTTTTTACGGTGTACCAATTCACCTAAAAACTCCATACCAGCAAGACCTGTTCCACCTACGATAACAGAAATATCTTTAACATCTTTTTCTTCACTAGTAGCATATTTTCTGAAGTTATCTTCTAGTGTAGCTGCAATTTTTTCTGCTGCTAATACGTCTGCTATTGGCATAGCATTTTCTGCCATTCCTTCAATACCAAATGTTTCTGGTTGGAATCCTAATCCAATTACTAATACATCATAATCAATTTCATGTTTTTTAGTTAATACTAATTTTTTCTCAGTATCAATTTTAATAACTTCATCTTGTACAAAACTAACTCCTGGTGTAACTACATCTTTAATATCGATACAAATGTCTCTTGATGGAATGTTCCCAGCAGAAACTTCGTGTAAGTTAACAGTATCATAGTGATATGAATTTTTATTAACTAATGTTACTTTTACCTCTCCAGCTTTAGCAGCTTTTTTTAATCCTTTTAATGTTGTTAGTCCTGCATAACCAGCACCTAAAATTACTATATTTTTCATAGTATACTTTCTCCTTTTAATTATTTGTTATTAGCAGCAGCAACCACTTCCGCAGCAACCGCCTTCTTCGTCATCATATATTTCTATCATGTTAGGATTGTGAAGTGTGAATTCACTTCCAAATTCATCCTGTACATAGTCAATTTCAAGACCTTTAAGAAGCAGTTCGTCTTCTTCATTTACAAGAACTTTTAATTCTCCAAAGTTATAGACTTTATCTCCTTCTTCCACTTCATCTTTTATATCAATAGCATAGTGCATTTGAGTACCTTCTAAAGCAATAGCTATTTTCAGATAACTATCACGTTTATCAGCATCAAACAACAACTCTTGAAATTTCTCTACAGCTATATCTGTTATTAAGATTAGTTGCTCTCCTGTATTTGTCATAGAATTTTCCCTCTTTATTTTTATTTTCTATATATTATTATAAACGTTTTTATAAGAAAATAATAGTAACTTGCTTACTTTTTATTAATTTATTTAATATGTTGATTTTTTAAAAATTTACAAGTATAATTAGGTGGAGCGAGGTGTTTATATTTTGGATAAAAAATATTATGATACAGTGGATAAAATTAAGTTAGAATTAGAAAAAATTCGTCCTAAATTAATAGCTGATGGTGGAAATATTGAATTTATTAATTATAAAGATGGTATTTTAAAAATAAGATTTCTAGGGGAGTGTGCGCATTGTGAACTTTCGCATATCACTTTGAAATTTGCTATTGAAAAAAACATAAAAGAAAAAATACCAGAAGTGAATAAAGTTATCGAAGTCAAGATGAGTATTGTTTAATTTCTCATCTTTTTTATTTTGATGTTTATTTTTCACATAAAAAAAGCAGGATAAACTACCCTGCTTTTTCAGACGTCCCAGAAGGGATTCGAACCCCTGACCGACGGCTTAGAAGGCCGTTGCTCTATCCTGCTGAGCTACTGAGACATTATTTAATTAGTACTTAATGAAAGTACCTTAATAGTATATCAACATTTCTATATTATGTCAATACTTTTCTAAAGAAATTGGAGAAGTTTCTAAACCTCTCCAATTTATAAAAAATTATCTTCTTAATCCTAGAGTATATTTTTTATATAATATAGAAGAAACTAATATTTTCTAAAGTCTATTTTATAAGGTTTTTGCTTAGTGTAATTTTCTGTAAAACCTTATAATTTATTAAATATCGTTACAAACTCGTTACCAAAACTAAATTAATTATCTAGCACATATCAAAAAAATTAATGAGGATTTTAAAAAAACATCTACCCTTTTCTTTTCTTTCCTTACGTACCTGGATTAATTGCTCAAACTCGGCAATATCCTCGCTGTCCATATACTTTATTTATAAAAAAATAACCCCCTAATTAAAGGGGGTGTAATAGCGTCTTTATTATTAAATCTACATATCAACAGCGTTGATTAGGTAAGCATCCTCTACCCATTGATTTGATTCAGGATAGTTAATTCTAGCCCAACCGTTGCGTTTTTCATAAACTCGAACTCTTGTTCCAGCTTTTATTAACTCTTTGTCTTCTGAATCAGCATCAGGAGCAGACTCAACGTAATAGTCCTCTGACAGTTCCGCCTCATAGTAAGGCATATCAGAGGCTTTTAATTCTGTGTTTACGTCTAATTCACGTGCAAACTCATCTGAAATATCATCTTGTGGAACTTCTCCTGTGTATCTGTAGGCGTACACGTAAGGGCATCCGTTAGCTTCCCAAATTACATCGTGATTGTTTATTGTAATGCCATTGTAGCCGTAGTTACAGTGGATAATATTATCAGCGTCAGTGAACATTCCCGTATGCCCGAAAGCCCCATTTGAACGTCCTCTAGCCCCCCAAATAAATATATCTCCACGTTGAGCATCCCAACCTTGATTTTCAGCGATTAGACTATATCCATTTTTTACCAACCAGTCGTGCATATATTCAGTATTAACGGCCCAACCGTGGTCGCTTGCTCCAGCGCTTCTTAATGCGAAATATATCGCACTTGAACAGTCGTACGAATTCGGTCCTAGTCTGCTTGCCATTGAGTAAGTAACCACACCTCGTCTATCATTCATCCATTTAATAGCTTGTTCTGTGTTTATTGTCATATTATTTATCCTCCTTTGGTTTGCTGTAAGTTAACGCTTGTTCACTGTCTCCAAATCCTGCTGTAGTAGGGTCGCTAACTACGTTTAGCAATGCTAAGACTGCAAACACTGAATTAATCACCTCTGCAATATTGTTGCTGAAATTATCCAAATTAAAATGCAATCCAAACACTTTTGCTACCGCTTGTACAACCAAAATAATTGCACTCACAAGCCCCAATACAAATCGTTTATTTCTTAATCTTACATTCCAGTTTATCATTATTTATCTCCTCCTAATTTCTTAGTTATTTCATCAAGTCGCTTTGACACGTGTTTTAGCTCCGTTCTTACTTCAACCACTAAATCGTCACGTTCTTCCAACTTATTTATTCTAATCTTGGATTCTTTTATTTTATCCTCGTTGTTCTTTATCCTGATTTCCATTTCTTTTAATTTTCCTGCCTGATCATTACTTTTAATGTGAATATTCCACAACGCAATTAGAGCAGTAAGACCAATTGCAACTATCGAAATGAAATGGCTTATTTCAAACACAATCATTGTCCTCACCTTCTTTAAATTTTAAAAGGGAGCAATTAAGCCCCCTTGTGTTCGTCGTTAGCTTTTTCTACTAACTCGGCATACCCCAAACGGATTAATTCTTTTTCCACTAGACGTCTTAATTTTTTATTTTTAAAATCATCTAAAGTGTTCAATCCGTCAACTACGTTTAACGCTAAGAATGTTATCATCATATTGTCACCTCCTTTCAAAATTTGAGAAATAATTAAACTAGACAATTTAAGCTTTTGGAGTATCTCCAGTACTTTCTTTTTCGTCTTTTTCATCTTTGTTCTCCTCCTCATTTGATGTTGGTAATTCAACGTTTAAATGCGTTGCTAAAAACTCAAATTTACGACTTATATCCTCAAATAACGCTTCATATTCAAAGTCTTTAATAACACTTTGTGCTAGTGTTTGACGCGTTGTTTCAAGCGTCTTGTTTGCTTCCTTGAACAATTCGTCCATTTTTGCAAACCTCTCATTTTCCGCGCGGTTAGGGTAAGTCTCTTGGTAGAATTGTTCCAACACTAATTTAACTAATGTTTCATCCTCGGTGTTGGTGTATTCCCCTTTAAGTATACGCTGAATATTAGTGCCGTTATTATCATTGATTACCACCAACATTTCTCCGTTTAAATCACGTTTAAAATATACTTTAAATGCCATCTTTTGAACTCCTTTCTTTTAACTGTTCCTCTAAATTTTCAACTTTTTCAGATAGTTCCTGTACTGCCTTGATAAGATAAGGGATAGTGTCGAAGTAATTAATCCTTAAATAGTCCGTTGGTGTGTCCTTATCCTCAAAATGCTGGACTACTAAATTTTCATCAACATTTTCAACTTGTTGGGCAATAGCTCCTAACTTTTCAAACTTACCGTCTTTCTTCCAATTAAATTCAACCATTTCAATTTTATTAAGCGTATCAAGAGCATTAACTTTAGATGGTCGAATATTCTCTTTTAATCGCTTGTCAGAAACAGCGCTTTTAACTCTGTCAATCTGACCCCACCAAATAACAGTAGAGTTTGCCCCACCAACAGTTCCGAATACATCAGAAGCACCTACATCAACTCCGTCACCTTGCGCCCTCAATCTCCTTGAAAAATAACTATCACCAGTAACAAATAGAGCATTAATATTTGCACGATTATTAACAATCATTGCTCCGTTGTTCATCACATACCAAGACTGTTTACCTTCAACATTCCACTTGTCGCCCCAATTAACCCACAATGCTGTTCCTTGCGCACCGTTAGTTCCATCACTCATTCCTATTTGAAATTGATTGACACCTGTTATCCATTTTCCATAATTAGCATGTTTGTTATCTCCGATATAAAAAGTCCCAATCTTCCCATTATAAGCGCTTAGAGTTCCTGATATATCCACTTTATCAGCGTTAATCTTAACTCCCTCACCACTTAAATTAATCGAATTAATTACTTTATCTTTTTTAACAGATAAGTCAATCTCACTTTTAGTTTGATTAATTTTAGATTCCATTTCTGAGATGTTATATTCGTTTTTGTAACCAACACTAAAGTTTTCTTTGTAGAATTTAACATTTGAAATAGTTAGATTTCTTGGGATAGATACTAAAAATGTATTGGTCACTCCAGTCCCTCTAATTGTCAATTTATTTAATCCTTTTATAAGAGGTTTTTTTACAATAAGGTTTGTAATACCATTAAAAAAAGTGGTCGACATCGAACCATTTACATTATTTCCAACTTCAAACTCTAAGGTATAAACATCGTTTTTAATCAAAGTCTCTTGAGCTACTATTGCAATATTTCCTTGATTGTAGAAATTTTCATTTGTAGTCTTTATTAAATTTTCTTTCGAATTTTCAAACTCTGGAACTTCGTATATTTCAACGTTCTTGACTTTAGTGTTTGTTCCTAGCGGATAGATATTAACTTTCGTTTGATCACTTGCATAAGACACTCTCCAAATATTCAAACTGTTTGATATTATCTTACTATCCCCATTACCTTTTGCATTGTATAGTCTTGTATTCTGATTTTCTGGCACATCTTCTAAATCAGCCAAAATGTAGTATTCTTTGTCCTTTTTAAGCGGTGTTTTAACGTTGAAATAAAGGTCGTTCCCTTTCTTTTCAACTCCACTTTCAGAGCAGATATTCTCGATATTATAAGCCATTTTGAATTTTTTATTGTTAATCTCACCAATCTTACTCTCAAACTTGTCGATAGTACTTTCAAAAGTCTTAACCTTGCTTATGGTTTCAGTTAATAATTGCTTATCAATCGTATTGTTCAACCTAGCGCTTGCTACTGTCTTGTTTTCTCCACACGTTATTTCAAAAACGACCTCTATTGGTTGACCGTCTTTAGTGCCGTTGGAAATGTTGATATTTTGGACTAAACCGTTGTTATCAAGTGTTACTTCTCCAGAAGCGGTATATCCACTCGCTACAAGCTTTTTAATCTCAATTTTCAACGGTGTTTCGTTCGTTGAAACACGGACTATCTCCCCGTTGCTGTACACATCCAAATAGACCTTACAATTCATTAGATTTTCGTTTAAATAACTTCCCTCTATTCTTGCCGAAGCTGTAAGAGAGTAACTTTGCATATCTTCAATAGCGGGAAGCCATTTGTTTGTTGCTATATCATCAACAGCCATATAAGGTTCGGCTATTTTGAAATGAGCGTTGCCCGTTGAAATAAAAGCAAAGTTTGTTTTTGTAAACTGATAAGATTGCTCATTGCTGTCAATAGGCATTTGTTTTTCAACGATAACCCACTTATTCTCACCTTTAGGCACTTCTATTAGTGGTAATGAAAAAATTAAGCTATATTCGCCATTTATCGGCATTCCTAAGCTAATTATCGTGTTGTTTCCGCTGTCTGAAAAAACATAAATTGGTATTCGCATTACATATTTTCTTCCATGTGTTATATCTCTGATATTAGCCTTAACGCTAAACCCTTGAAGTTCATTACTAGCGTTCGGCAACACCTCTATCGAATTTTGCCCGTTGTAGTCTTTTTTGTTGAGTTTTAATTGTGTAGTCCCAACTGGCTTAACCACATCTAAACTTGGAAATCTAGTTCCTATTAATTGATTGAATGCAGGAACTTTTCCGTCTTTACCTTTTAGTTCGGGTTTACGAAGTTCAAAAATTTTATTAGTTTCTTCTTGAGTTATCTGACGCACTCCGTCAGCTCCAATGGTGAGATCATTAACTAATTTTTTTGTTTCTTCTTTTGTGATGAACTCTTTCTTAATACTGCTTTGAATGCTGTCACGCATTTTGGTGAAGATATTTTGAGTTGTTACCTCTCCAGCTTCAAACTGTTGCCTAAACGTTTCATCTGACAATATTTGTGTAATAAACGCTTTGTCGATTAATGCTGTTTTTATTTCTGCATAGTTTAGGTGCGCTTGAATTGCTTTAATCAATTCAGCTTCGGTAATGATAGTCTTAAGGCGTCCAATATCAGCCTCGACTGCGTCTAATATTTTTGTTCTAGTAACTGGTGGAACTGCACCGTCTTTTTCAAATAACGCCTTCTTAACTTCAACTCCAGCTTTCGACTGTTCTTCGAGGTTTTTCATCTTTTCTTCGATAGCTGTTCTGTCTTTTTTAAGTAATTCAGCTAAATTTTTCTGAATTTTAAGAGCATCAACTCTACTTTCTACTTTTTCAGTAACTGCTTCATCAATCATGCTAGCTAGAGTAGTACCTAGTCCTTGTTGAATTTTTCCAAACCCAATGGTTTTCAGTTTTTTTCCCATAGGAGAAAATGTGTATTTTGTGATTTTTTTCTTAACATCAAAATTAAATTCTTCATGAAAAATTGTCACTGTATCAAATATTTTAATAGGTACATCGGGTTTGCCAATAACATCTATTTCAATGCTTTCTTCCGTAACATCACAAAGAGTAGTTTTGTAATATTGTTTTGCATAGGTCAATAAACTAGCTTCGTCTACTACATCTTGATCATTTACTTCTAAATTTCCCTCATAGATATTTTTGTACTTGTTAATTAAAGGACTATCAAGAGTTACAGCTATTACCTTGTCCTCTTCCCCCTCTTTTTGAGAGTTGATAGTTTTTGTAAAATGAATTCTGGTTCTCAAATCTTTTGTAGATTTTTTTTGTTGGTATGATTTCAGATTTTTTTTGTACATGAAAAGTGCTTCTTTTTCAACACCTCCATTGCTTAACAATTTTATATCATACTTATCTCTTATTAAATCACCACCCCATTGACCTAGAATAGAGTGCTTGTCTTTAAATAGTGCTGTTGCTACAGTTACATTTTTCAAGTTAATACTGTGAGTTGCTGCAATATCAGAAAAGAATGTAAATTTATGATTTCTAATAATACTGCTCACAAGACTTCTCATTACTCTATCACCGCTAGCATTATTTACACTTAATTCACTTATTGAATAATTATTTAACAAAGTAGCAACTTGATTTGCATATACAGTAATGTAACCATGATATCTTTCAACTTCAAAAATAATAAACTCTTGTTCTCCGTGGAGGTCATCAGCCAAAAGCAAGGTTTCCTCAGTTAAGTCCTCCCACATAGGATTAGTAACTGGATATTTAAATGTTAGTTGATAAGTGCTGTTTGCTTCCTGCGCTATTTCATCTTCATAAGCAAAATTAAGAGGAGTTTTCCCCTCTTTTAAGTAAATCACATATTCCACCTCCAATTACCATATATTTTTAAACTCGTTACATTTCCATTAGTAGTTACTCCGTTTAATCCAGGTTTGAACTCAAAAAATCCACCCCTAATACGGATGGAATTTTTAATGTTATTATTTTTATCATATATATTTTGTTTCAGATGCCTACAATCTATACGAGCCCTTGTATCTAAATTTAACACCATAGTTTGAGTCCCTATAGTTAAACTAACTTCTCCATTACCTTCAATTTCAATAATAGGTTCTGAATTAACATTTCCTACATTGTTAACTGTCCCACTTCTACCAAGAACAATTAACCTATTATCTAGTGCGTATCTAAAGGGATTAAAAAGTAATTTAATAGAGACCACCCACTTATGTAGTCCTTGTTTTGCATACTTAATATCAATTAAATCTGCAATAAATTTTGATGTACTTAAATAAGCAAACACTATTTCGTTATCAAAATCATTAAATGTTGTTATTAGTTGTGTCATTTTTTCGAAATCAGAAACTGAAATTTTAAGAGTACGTTCAGAACTTTCATAACCTCCATCGTGGTTTATGTATCGACCATTTGCACCATATATAGTGCCTTCTTCTGCTACACGTTTTTTAGCAACTTGAATATCTCCTATATCAGTGACGATATAATCAGGGGTTTTAAATACCACATTATTTATTTTTATCATATTTAAATCCCCTCCCTTCTAATGAACGTCATTTGTTTATCATACGAATTTTTCGCTAATTTTACACCATCTAAATATGTATTCGTATCTTTATTGTAGATTTTTTCCAAAAGACCTTGAACCTCAGTCAGTACATCAACTACATCAGCGGTTTTATCGTCAAATGAAAAATCAGTATTGGTTATAGTCTCTAGGCTTAAATCTTTAGAAATTGAACTTTTTAACTCAATATCAGTAATTTCACTTGTGAATCCTTTGTTAATCTCACCAGCAATATTACTTACTGTTTTCTTAACTGTTGCGAATTTATCGGTAAGTCCTTCGTCTAAACTTCCCATAATAGCATTACCTGCAGGAATAAGGAGTTTTCTGTCGTATTCAATCGGCCCCTTATGGTCTCTAATCCAACCAGCTATACTTCCTACGAAACTTTTTACACCTTCCCATGCAGATTTAAGACCATTTAAGAATCCTCTCATTATAGCACTACCGATGTTCCATAAATTTATATTTTTCAATGAATTGAAAATACTTTTTACATTATTAACCAGAGTAGTAACATTTGTTTTAAAAGTAGTCCACGCTCTTTGTGCTGCGCCTACCAAACCATTGATTATTGTTGTTACAGAAGTTTTAATAGTATTCCATGTTGTAACAGCTATAGTTTTAATTGATTGCCAAAGACCACTTAAGAATTCTTTAACCCCATTCCAAATTTCTTCAATTTTAGTTTGGATTGACGTCCAAAGAATGATGAAAAACTCCTTAATACCATTCCAAACAGTCGTTATAGTTGTTGTTATTGACTCCCAGATGGTTACAAAAAATGTAACTATACCATTCCAAACGATTTCAACCGTTGTTTTGATACCTTCCCAAAGGGTTATGAAAAACTCCTTAATTCCATTCCAAGCTGTTACTATTGCCGTTGTTATAGACTCCCAAATTCCTCCAAAAAAGGTAATGATTCCAGTCCAAACAGTTGAAATAGTTGTGGAAATTGACTCCCAGATACCCCCAAAGAATGTTACAATCCCAGTCCAAACTGTTGTTATTACCGTTGTTATATTAGTCCATAAGGTGCTAAAGAACTCGCTAACTCCTTGCCATGCTTGTTTTAGAAAATTAACAAAACTTTGCCAAATCTGTTTGCCAGTCTCTGTTTTTGTGAAAAACCATACTAAAGCAGTAACCAACGCTGTTATTCCAACAATAATTGCAGTAATAGGATTAGTAGCTAACGCTAAATTGAATGCAACGACTGCAGTTTTTGCTACGTTAAGAGCAAGTACTAATCCTGTGAATAAACTTTTTATAGTGCCTATAATCTTTAAAGCAATAAATCCAGCTAAAAGTCCTGCCAGAGCAGTTTTGACAAGAGATGATGCTACTGTGCTTTCTCTTAAAAATCCTGTGAATTTTTTTATCCACTCGGACACTTCTTTTACTATCTTGCTTACAAATTCAAATGCGCTTCCTAATGAACTAACACTACTTTCAGTCCCGTTTATCCCTAACAAATCTCCAATAAATTCACCAACTATTGCACCTACATTCTTTATCGCTTGCCAAATATTAAGAAAAGCAGTACGTATATTATTAGCAATATTCACAATTGTCTTAGCCGTGCTTTCTTTAATTCCTAACGTTTTCATCAGGTCAATACCTTTTTCTTTTGATAATGCCCCAGTTATAACTCCAATAAAAGTTTCTACAGCGCCTGACACTTGTTTTAAATAGGTTTGAATTTTTGCAACTACTTTTTCTCCTAATATTCCTTTTAATTGTTCAGCAAGTCCAGAGAATGCACCGATTATTAAGGTTGGTAAACCTTTTAAGATATTTCCAACCATTGGTAAGAAATTACCTACTAAAAATGTAGTTGTTGTTTTTGCTAAGGCCTCTAAAGATGGTTTTATATCTTGACCAAGTGATAATTTACCTAATAAATTAAGAAATGATGCTTTCATAGAAGCGAACGACCCTTGTAAAGTAGTCGCTGCTTCTTTTGCGGTTGTTCCAGTGATGTCTAACTCTTTTTGTATAACGTGAATAGCCTCATACACATCAGCTAAGTTGTTAATATCATACTTAACACCTGTTAATTTTTGAGCATCAGCCAAAAGTCGCTCCATTTCCTTTTTAGTACCACCATAACCTAATTTTAAGTTGTCTAGCATGGTGTAATTCTGTTTAGCAAATCCTTGATAAGCGTTCTGAATCATTTCCATAGACGTACCCATCTTGTTGCTGTTATCCGCCATATCTATCATTGCCATATTTGCAATTTTTGCTGCTTTTGCAGTATCTCCACCTAGAGATTGGAGTAAACTAGCACTAAATCCTGTTACGTTTTCCATATACGCATTAGCTGATAGTCCAGTAGTTCTGTAAGCCTCGTTTGCATACTGTTTTACAGTTTCTGCGTTGTTTTTAAATAATGTTTCAACACCACCTAGAGATTGTTGGAGTTTTCCTCCTTCTAATAATGAGGTAGCGAATAATTTACCAATTCCAGCCGCAAGAATAGCATTTTTAATCGTTGACATTAAACTATTACCGGCGCTTTGCCCAGCGCTTCTAACTTCTCCGTCTAACTCTTTAGAAATCATTCCTGATATTCCTTTAGCTGACGGCATTATTTGAACATATGCCTTACCTAAATTAGTTGCCATATTATCCTCCCCCCTCTAATATTTTAAGTTTCATTTTTTCGAATTCCTCACCAGTATTAAATGCAATACTTTCTTTTTCTCGAACAGGTTTATTAATGCTATCAACAAGTGATTTAGGTTGATTTCTACCTTTTTGACCGTCTTTTGTCTTACTCCAAACCAAAAGGCCCAATCTATCGGCCATTAACGCCAACAATAGAGTATCAATACCAACTCTTTGATTCACCATTTTCAACTTAATTCTAGAGTCATCTCGTAATCCATCACAAAAAATAGCCACCGTAACAGGTGGCATATCTTTGTAATTATAAATTTGATAAGTCTCAGCTAAATCACAAATTACAGCATCCTCATCTGTTCTTAACATACTAGCAAGGAGTGCTATTTTTTTAATTTTTTTTGCGCCTTAAAAATATCCTCAAGTTCTGCTGTCATTTTATCTGTGTCAACAATACCATCATTATCTCTTAAGTGATTTTTTAATTTTTGAGTCTGTTCTTTCCCTAAAAGTAATTTCAAGACTTTTGGTAAAACTAAAGGATTATCCTCTATTTCTCCCAATGCCTCTACTAATTCAAAGTTATTTAAGTTTTTCTTTGGAATAGAATACGCAAATCCACTTTTAGTAACTCCTACTAAATTTTCCATTAATTGTTACCTCCTAAGCTGTGCCTTTTTTAATATATTCATAGTGAGTGTTTCCATCACTATCAGGAAACGCGTTTAATGTTGTCTCATACCCAACCATATCAGAATCAGTATAAGAGATCTCACCGACTTCCGTTACTTTTCCGTTAGGAATTACGATACGTTTCAACACCCCGCCTTTAAGTATCATTTCAAATACCACACAATGTTGAGTTAACTCTTTACTGTTAGCTTTAATAGTAATACCCGTAGCTACATCACCAGATACATTATCAGCCCCGTAAATCTCTTTTAAAACATCTACATTTAAAGACTCAATTAACGTGTAAGTGAAAGTATCTGTTTTTTCAGTTTGCACTGTATCAACTATATCTCCACCCCACGCTTTTAAATTCTCTGTACTGGCTGTATTTTCGTTGACTAACCCGTCTTCCGAAACATATCCTAACGGTTTAAACGCCGTATTTAATTTACTTGTCGCATCTGTAGGAAGTGCCGTTCCTAAAGGTGCTGAAAATATAGCTCCACCTATCTTAGGTTTTGCTGATGTTACATTATTTACATCTGCCATCTTTTATCCTCCTTAATAATGATAAATATCAAAAATTGCTTGATAACGGTATCTTTTCGTCTCAGTATCAGTAAAATTATAATCACTATTTAACTTAACCTTTGAGACTTCTGATATTGTTATCAAGTCATACATTAAATTTTTTATTTTTTCGTTTAATTTTGCTGCTTCAAACATTGACTCAGCGTAACTTTGAATTGCTACTGTTGATGAGTTTAAAAAATTTTCTCTGGATCCACTTGTTTTTTGTATCAATATGAACTTTTTAGGTAGGTTTTGTTGATGCTCAAATACAATAGGAATTTCTAATTTTGTTGATAAGTAATTTTTAACAATAAGTTCAATCATTATCTCAATGCCTTTAATAGTGTATTATTTTTGTTGTTGTCTCGAATAGCTTTGCGACTTTTAGTTTTAACACTAACGTTCGCCCTATTCTTACCAACAAATGTACTTGTTTCATACCCGTCACCCACTCTGTTTTGGATAGTTTTAGCTGTTTCTTTTAAAAAAGCGACCATTTCAGGACTTTTCATAAGTTCAGCTACTCCAGCACGATTTAGCATAAATTTTCTACTCATATCGTTCTACCATTACTTTTTTGTTCCAATTTAACGGAATCATCGACTCAATACCTTGTTGAGGTATTCCTATAGTTTTCCAACGCTTCCCAAAGAATACAACTTCTTTATTTTCCCAAACGTTAGTATCACCTTTTGGAATACCTAAGGTATATTCAGCTTTCTTTCCTGTTAAATTTACACTGTTTGTAATATCGTCTGTAGATGCAGGAGAAACTAATACATTTTCAACAGTAATTTCTTTTTCTTCAAAAATAGGACTATTAAAATCATCAACCCCAGTTTGTATTGTACCAATTAACAAAATATCGATACCTTTAATTAATCCCATATAAATCAATTACTCCGTATCTTTGTTTCTTAAACCCTAACCTTTTAAGTTCACTATCTTTAATAAACAGACCCCCTCCAGGAACTAAAAAAGAGCCTGATACAGAATAACCAAGAGCAGACTCAGCATACTGAGTCATAGGCTCTTGGTTAGTTGAAGTCATAAGAGTTCTTGCCACAATGTCAACTATAACTGATTTTACAAGATAAGAATAACTTTCATCATTCTTAACTAATAAATCTAAGTCTTTGTTAACTTTTTTAGCCTCTACTCTTAACACATGAGATACTGTATTTAAAAGAGCGTTAGCTCGACTTACCTCTTTTTCTTCGAGATCTCTCCATAAATTTTTTAAATCATCAAGTGTAGCAAATTTCTCAAGTGTAGTCATATTACACCTCTATTCTTCGTCAGATTCCCCTAACTTAGTTTTTTTAGTCGGAGCTTTAATTTCTTCTACAAGCTCCCAATCTCCTGATAGTTCACTTTCTGTTAAGATTTCTACTTCAGTTTCTTTATGTCTATATTTATACATAGAATACCTCCTACGCTTCTTCTACACGTGCGAATGCTTTTTCATCAAGAATTCCCCATCCGATAAATGCCTCTGTACGTAGTAAGATTTCATTGTATGCTTTTAAGTCACGTCCTGTTCCGTCTGGATCTCCGTATTCAATAATTTCCATAGGAATATTCTCAGCATAGCCCCATTTAAATCTATTTTGGAAGTCACCCACGATAGCGTGGTTTTTCTTACCTTTCCCACTTTGTGCAGTTAAAGTTTTATTAATATCTAAATCCATGCCAAAGAAATTATTTGGACGTTGTCCGAATCTAAACTCTGGATATTTAACATTATCAAATTTATCTTTAACCTTAGACATTGCTTGACCGCCAACTGATGACATTGCAATTCCTGTTACTTCATTATCAGTTGCGACAATAGTTTGAACTGCTGTGTCAATATTATCATCAATTGTAGTAGCTGTATAAGTAACAACATTTCCAGTTACTAATCCATCAAATGAGTTAGTATCTTTAAAACTTGCATCCGTTAAAGATTTAGGTTCTAATCCATGAATAGCTGCGATATCGAAAGCCTCTGCGATTTTCTTAGCAAACCCGTCAGCATAGTGTTTTAAGAAACTTAGTTTTTTCTCTTCCGATGCATATTTAAACTCATCTGTAATACGTGCTTGATATAAGAATTTTAAAGGTTTAATTACTTTAGATGTAAGTACAGCTTTTCCAGCTCCTTTTTGTTCCCCTTCTCCTACGATTTGTGCGTTGCCTTCTAAGTTGAAAATAAATTGTTCAGTTCCATTAAATGGAATAGGTTGTTGATTTGATAATTTTGCAAGAGTCGAGCGCCCTTGTACTTTACTCATAATTTCTTTTACTAATTCTGGACTAAATAAAGTCCCTTGTTTCATTGCTGTTGATTCTGTCATATTTTAAATTCTCCTTTTTATTGTAAATTTTTTACTACGTCACGCCACGCTGCGTCAACCCCACCACCTGTAGCAGGTTCAGTATCAGCTAACGGCTGTGTATAATTTTTAACATTAACCAGTGATGCCAGACGTTCAGCATCTTCATTTAAACTTTCTTCACTATCTCCTTGTAGTCTGTCTGCTAAATCAAATGGCAAACCATATTTTATTGCAACTTGTTGCTTAAGGGCTTTAGCTTCCCAACCACTAACACTTTTTTCAAGTTCAGCTATTTTATTAAGATTTGTACTTTCACTTTCTTCTTTAGCTGAGATAGTGTCTTTTAAGTTTAAGTTTTCCGTCTCTAAATTTTTAATCTTTTCTGCTAAACTGTCATAATCTGCATACTTAGATTTTTCACGATCTAATCGTGCTTTAATAATAGTGTCTAATTGTTCTTGTGTCTCTATTACTTTAAATTCTGTCATTTTTCTTCTCCTTTTATCCGGTTTACCCGACCGTTCGGTAATTTAAGCCTTTAATAGCTTATCCTTTGTTTTTTCTTAGGCTTGATAGAATGACAAGCCCAATGTGCCAATAATGCACTATCCAATAACGAAATATCCATATCATCAAACTGTGATTTATATCCAAATCCACCGTTGCTCCCAATATTACGCTTTTCACAATTAGTAGCAACTTTTCTAAGCGAAGGTTGGCCGTTGTGACAAATAGATTTTTGGAAAATCCCTTGTTCAAAGACTGAGTTAGCAGTTATTATTTCTTTAACTGTAGGTAATACAATGTTTTTGATTTTAAAATCTTTCAATTCCTCTTCAAGCATTTTCTGTCCACTAGCACCATCTACAACGATAGTCCCAACGTCTGCTTGTTTTAAAAAATTAATGAGCCACATATTACCATTTCTCAAACTTTGACAATCAATAGTTTCAATAAAAATACGGTCATCCTGAGTCTTAACTGCAATACTCATGCTTACGTTAGCCCCATCATTTCCGTATTTAATTCCAACATATAATTTTCCTTTAAATTCTTCTTTGCCGTTTATAATTAAGCTATCCCATTCTTTCTCACTGATAACAGATTTTTGAGAGAATGAAGGCCAAAATCCAAGTCGTTGAACATTATGGTCAAGTTTATCTTCTCCTAGTTCAGCTTCAATCTTTCTTTCTGTTAAATGATATCCCAAAGACGGATTAGAATTGTACCATGCGTCAACGTCGTTTATTTCCCTTTCTGTATCAACAGACCATTCAGCCCAGCCAGAGTACTTACTCTTTCCAAATAAGCAAGCGTCACGATACTTAGTAAATACAGTCCCTATTGATACAGGGGTAGGTGGAGTTCCACACATTACCGTCATAGGATTCTTACTGTCTGTCACTGTATATTTCAAGGCTGATTCTTGTTCTATTGTGTATTCTTGCGCTTCATCAATAATCATTAGGTCAAAACCTTCACCAAGACCGCCGTTCTTAGTTCGAGTTCTAAACTGAACAACGCCACCAGAGGAATAAAGTTCAATACGTTCTTGACCTTTAGCGCGAATAGAATTAAAGTCCTCTCCATCCACATATCCCATTTTCTCAAGGTATTTTTTAACCTTTTCAAATGATGAATGTGAGGTGCTTATTCTATGTGCTGTATGCAAGATATTTAAACCTTGATGTAAAGCCCATATTTCTAGAATATAAACAATCTCAGTCTTACCGTTACGACGTGGCAAGGAATATCCAAACTTTTGGTGAGTCCAAAGTCCTTCTTCATCAATTGCCATGATTGACTTTAATAAATTTAACTGCCAATCATAAACATCTAACTTAGTTCTTTTATATAAATCTACTGCTTCTTGATAACGACTTTCGTCATAGTCTAATATTACCGATTGTGAAGGAGTTTGAATACCAAACTTTGTCATTTAGTTCTCCTTTCCAATCTACCTAGTTTAGTGCCATACGGCAGGGCAAATTGTTGACTTTTATTAGTTTTTATATTATAATAAAGGTAAATAAAAGAGATGTTTATCCTCCTCCCCCACAATTTTTGGAGGGGGGTCGACATCTCTTTTTTTATTTTTTAATAACATCTTCTATGTTACTATCTTTTATTAATATTATATTTTTAACCCAAGTTCTATGTGGATTTTTATACAACCTATTTAATCTTTTATCTATATCTTCTCGGGATAAACCTGATTTTGTATAATCCAACACAAAACTACTAGCTTGCTTTTTCCCACTTTTTATAGCCGTATCTATATTATTTTTCCCCGTACTAGTTATTTCTTTTAAATCATAAGGAATTCCATTTAATAAGTAATCTGGACAAGAAATATTTTTAGGATTATGAAATTTAGGGTTGAGCTGTACTTCCAATCCGAATTTATTCGCTAACATTTCAGCAATTTCTTTTTCTTTTACAGAATAATCTAATACAACATTTTTACCATCTACAAAATACTTAGTCCCGTTATACTCCCAATACTTAGCCTCTTCGACTCTAGGTTCTTTATAATTTTTCAACCATTCAGCTTTGACGCTTGTATAAGGTAATTCTTTAGTACCTTCTTTTGTTTCATATTTTATTTTTTTAGTATGAACATCTTGTCTTATACCTTTTTTAGGAATATACTCAACAGTACAACGGCAGTTTTGATGCCGTCTATATACATCTTTAGGCACATCAGGATATCTATATGTACCCACTAAATTTTTACACCATTTACAACACTTACCGGTTTCTTTTCTAATGATTTTAGGACTCATGCCAGATTTATAATGAAATTCAGCATTTTTTCTCACCATATCATCAACAACGGATTGACTGAAATTGACAATAGGAGAACCTAGAAGCCATTTAGACTTTTCAAAATCTTCTTGCGTTAATCTACTAACTAACCCATTTATTCTACTTTGATTTACTTTAGGAATTTGTGCCTCTAAACCAATTTTAGCTTGTTTATTCAAAATGGTTTGAACCATTCTTCCATGTTCAGTAATGAGCCTATGATTTTCTTTTAATCTATCATTAAGTATTTTTTCTATAACACTTACTGGATTTTCTGTAATGTGCAAATTAAAAGCAGTAGCAAGGATTTCTCCTAAAGCCACTGCATAATCATTTACATCCTCATAGGAGGTAGCTTTAATATGTAGATTTTTTAAGCGCTTCTCGAATGTTTGAGTAATGCGTTCCAGTAAATCGTTATTCATTTACTTGCTCCAAAACTTCTGTTTTGTTAACCATAGCTGTAGCCTCTTGTTTACTCATCCCAGTAGATGTTAAAAGTAAAATAGCATTTTCTTTAGAAAGTACTCCTTTTTGATAGTTGCTTAAAAGTGATGTGATTTCATAAGTAGATATTATCCTGTTTTGTTGCTTGTCAGTACTAACTTTTTGCTCTACATCTTCAATTTTAGGTTTAACTTGCATATCACCTTTTATTCCAGTAATATCTCTAATGACTTTAGCATCAATATATCCAGGTAATGCTTGATTAAGTTTAATAACTCCATCACCAATTAAAGTGAGCATATTTGCGTCTGCCTCAAACAACGGCTCCCATTTAGGAACAGTATCAATAAATCGACCACGCGTATATTTAAAATCATCTCTTAAACAACAAGCAACGTAGGCAACGTTAAGTAATCCACTACCTAAAGAGCGTTGTGCTTTCCGTCCTGCAAGCCTTAAATTTTCATGTGATGCTTTGATAGCTTCTACACTTGATGGATTGTCTGAAATAAATCCTAAATCATCAAGTGTTAGTCCTGTTTCTCCAGCAAATAAAGCTGCTGCTGTTCTTAATTGTTCAGTGAATGGTGACATTGACGGAGTGGTAAATTGACCTACGTTTGGTTTATCTCCATTTTCATTTACAGAAATTTGAAGCATACTTGAAATAGTTGCTTTCCACGTTTCTAATGGCTCTGCGTCTGAATCTATTCCCAAAATATATTTCTGAGGGAATGAATAAAACTCCGCTGTTATATCAGCCCTTTCTAATGTTCTTTTAGCCAATTTTTGATAATACATTCCTGACCTTGTTATTCTTGATCTACCAAAAGGCCTCACGCTGTCAGGAGCGTGTATAACAGGTACTAACAAGGGGATACCTGCTGTATTTTTAATTACAGTCTCACTTTTATTTTTTGAATCAATGATAATTGTTTCATTTTCTGTGAAATAAGCCTCCAGTAATGGTCTGCTGTTTTCATCTCTTTTTAAAATTGCATATCCTTCTGTCAGAAGTCCTGTAATTGGATCTAATATTCCAGTAGCGTTACTAGCTTCAATAACTTGTAATCTAGGTATGTTGTCTCCAATTTTTGAAATATACACAAAACTACATGAGGCAATTAAAGATGATAGAATTACACTATCAAAAAAAATGTCTGGATTATTTTGTTTAAATATGCTATTCACATTAAAATCATCATTCTCGAACTCACGGAATACTAATCTGTCTGCAAGGCTATCTACAGCTTTTGTACACCAACCCAAAACTGACCTATATTGATTTCTAAGTTGAGGTGGAATTGTTATTCCAAATTGTTCATCATTAAATTTCATAGCATATTGCTTATATCTCAAATCTACACGAGAATTAGTCAATGCTAACTTTTTTCGTAAGTAGTTTAATCCTTTATATTCCAATATTTTTGCTCCTTTCTATAGGTTAAAATTTTCGCGCGAGAAAAAATGTACAGTGACGGCGTGAAGGTCAGCCGAAACCTTGGGGAGGGTCTAACCCCCCTATAAAATTTAAAATTTAATATTTTCACTTTTAAATCTTCAAAATTTTTGAAAAAATAACGATTTTACCTATTTTTTATGATTTTTCACTATTTTTTTGTTATTTTTGTCGTTTAAGACTTATATTTCATCCAATCCATCAATTGTGGTAAGTTTCTGTTACCTATCACATCTTCTTTAGCTTCTTTTCCTGTATTAAATAGTTTATCTGACTTCAGACGGTTGCAAAAGAAGTGTGCTAACTGTAGATTATTTATATCTGACGGATGCCCACCTTTTTTTACAGGAACTACATGGTCAATCACAGGGCTTAAGGGATTGGGGAACTTTAGCTTTTTGTCCACTAGTTTGCCACAAATCCCACAACATTGCTGTGTCTTTAATATCCGTTTTTTATTTTTCTCATATGCAGAACGGTGCGCCCCGGTCTTATCTGCTCTCACGGTCTTTTTCCTTTCCACCCCCTACGGTATGTTTATATGGGGGTAATAAAATAAAAAGACAATCTCACGACTGTCTTAAAAATATGATATGAATTTAGGTAAGGATTAACTATCTTACTGCTTGCGTTCTTGTTTCGTAAATTAAAAATAAAAATTATCAATTAAAGGAAATTTCTGAAAAAAATTACCTTACCTAAAATTCTACATTACCATTATATCATTTCTAAATATACTTGTGCATACTTATTCATACTTCTGCATACTTTTTTATACTTCTCCATACTTATTGTATAAATTAGTTATGTAAATTTTCTCTAACGCTTTAGAGTGCTTATTTGCCCTTGTGCTTTGTGAAATATCCATTATATGCTCAACCTTATCCCAATTCAAGCATTCAACGTATCTTAACTGTAATAATAGTCTTAATTCCACATCATTTATCTGATCTATGCTTTTCATCACTTCCAACTTTAGGTTTAAGTACTCCATGTTCTTCTCAACGATATAACGTTTGTGTTCATCTGTCTTATCAATCAGACTTTCCCAGCTGTTCTTATTACCACCTTTGATTTGTTCTTTTGCATAATCAATAGCCTTTACTTGAGATTTCTTATGCTCATCTGCATTTAAACAACGTTCTCTGGACTCAATCATTAATCTTATATAGTTAATACTTTTTAAATAATTTATTTTCTTAAACACTGCTTTTTCTTCTTTAGTTCTAACCATTCTCTCCCACCTTTCTGAGTGCTATCTCTCCGCTTGTAGCTTCTATCAATGTATGAATGCCACAATCTTCACATCTGACACAATATAGGTTCTTCTCAATCGGACAATATTCCAATCGACCACAACACTTGTGACAATAACTGATTGTACTGTTTGATTTTCTGTATCTGTATTTTTTTAATTTTTCGTAGTCAATTTGCATTATTTTAACACTCCTTTTAAAAATACAATATCAGGAGCAAATACATATTTTAATATTTGTGAAAATACTAAAATCGATATACAAGAAATTAATATCCATGTTAATATTTTTAGAAATTTTTTATACTTTAGCTGTTTACTTTCACTTTCCCATCCCCAATCTGTATCAATCCCAATAAATATCAGTGCAAAGGTAGCACAAAGTGCTGCAATTCCAAAAATCCAACTCATAGAGTCGCACATTTCCCAAACAACGTACTGATTTCTTAACCCTGTATATACCTCTGGTATCTTGTCTATACTAACACTTAACTTTTCTGTTATCTTCTGCATTAATTCATTCATCGTTATTCCTCCTTAATCGTCCATGAATTTTTTTGCTATATAAACACCGCAAAATATCGCAATGATTAAAATTAAAGTCAAATTATCTCCTATCTCTATCATTAACAAAACACCTCCACAATCTCATCTCCAAACTCATCAATGCAGGCTCGAACTATTTCTTTAGATTTGAAGTAAGGTAATTTAAGGAATGCATCACAATGTTTATTAGTAACCACATAAATAAATTCATCTTCATAATGGTAACCCATGTAATGTTTAGCTTCATTCTCATTACTCCAATCAGGCTTCCAATCCCCTTGCTGTTCTTTAGCCCAACATTTAATTTTATTAATTAAAGTTTGTTCTTTTAGGAATTGCTCGGCTTCTTCTTTAGTGTCGAAGTATATACCTATGTCATATAAATATTTATCAGCTTCATAATTAATATCAAACTCCCATTCTTTTACTTGACCCGAATGATAACTAATGTAATATATCTGTTTTCCATTATTCGGATAACTTATTTCATAAGGTTTCTTTTTCGTTACTTCTGTTACTTCTTTTGTTTGTTCTTCTGAATTAATGATATTATTGTATATTTCTAATATTTTGTTGTACGTCTTTTCTCTAGGAATATTTCCGTCTTTCCAGCCTTTGACTGTTTGTGGTGTAACTTTTAAATTAAGTGCCAATAACGTATCGTTTAAATTGTAATATTTCTTAATCTCTTCAATCATTTCTTGTAATGGTATTATTTTGTTCATTATTATTCTCCTTCAAATTTCGGTAATTCAGTCCAATATATTACGTCTGCGTCCGTGTCTTCAAAAGCTAATCCGTAATCAATTTCCACCCATTTATCAACGCAAACATCCGTATATATGCCCGGTACTATTTCATAAGTTACCAATACTTTTTGATCTACTTCTGGAAGGTATCCATCCCAAATTCCGTCATACTTACCATTGTAATATTCTTTTTCTTCATCGGTCATTTTTCTTAAATAAATTTTATGCCATTTCATTTTTATTATCCTCTATCTCTTCATAACTAAAATATTCAATTTCACTTGTGTTAACAACATAGTCTTCTATGTTGCAAAATTCAGCTTCGCTTCTTTTAAAACACGTATCGAATAGCCAATCTAAACACGTTCCTGTTGTTTCTAAAGTTAATTTTCTTCCGCTCTTGAATTTTATATTTATTATAAATTTTTTGCTTTCTTCCATTTCTCTACCTCCTAAAATATCCCCGCAGCAAAATCAACTTTCATATATTTGAAATCCTCTATCTCGCTAATCTTAATTGGTTGACCTACTACTTTAAACATTGTTTCTTTACTTAGATTATCTCTTCTTTTAATACATATCATTAATTTTTCAATAGTGATTTTATCCGTTATAAATTCCAACTCATCTCCGCTTTTCATTTTAATTAATAGTTTGTACATCATTGCACCAACTCCTTATTTTCGTATATGTTGCCTATGATTTCATAATCTTCAAAATTTAATTCATCAAATATTAATTCTCTAGTACACAACATTTCTTCTAATCCTCCATCATCTGCTTGAAAATTTGTTAATGTTATGCAATTTTTTTCTTTTGTAACGATTGCAGCATTAACTCCATCACAAGCTGATACTTCCCCTTCGTAATCCCATGTTGGAAATTCGTCATCAAACTTTAGTATATCCCCAACATAAATGTACTTTCCGTTCTTATCTTTCATTCCAGTATTCTCCATGAACTCTACTTCACTGAATAATCTAGTATATGTCCATTGAGTTTCGCTATCAAAGAAAGTAACCCTCTTGTGTTTGTAGTCAATAAATTGGGTGTCATAGACTTTCTTTTTGTCTTCTACATAAATTTTTGGTTGTAACATTTTTTTATCCTCCTACTTTTTCTTCTTACTTAACGCATATATTAATTCGCTCAAATCAACACACGATCTCATTAATTCTTTATCTTTTAAAACATGTCTATATCTCCTATTCAGAATTAATAATGCTCCTCTAGATATGATTTTTAAATTATCTATTTCAAAATTTCTATTATCTCCATCTAAGAATAATACCGCATATCCTTTAGGAACTTTCTTTTTGTAATGTTGTTCCCAAATATATCTGTGTTTCCCTACCCACTTATTTATTCCTACTTTTATTTCAATATATCCGTCCTTACTTAATCTTTCTGAATACATTTCTCTTGTATTGTGTGGAATATTACCTTTTTTGAAGCTAGTCTTATTAGGTTTTAAAACACCTTTTGTTCCTTTGCTCCAAGGTACATGGCCCTTTTTAAAACTTGTCTCATTAGGTTTACACCCTTTTTTAAACCATCCTCTATTTTCCATTTTCAATCATCAACGGTAACGTTGTTCCCCTTCCAAACTCATCTTTATATTTTTTAGCTTCTAATGCTAGACTTGCATTATTAATTATAGTATTTCCTATTTGAGTTATGGTCTTGGCTCTAGCCATTTCTTCCTGTAGTTTTTCACCCTCTAAACTATCATCATTAATTCTTTCTAGAGCTTCGAATAAATGATTATTTAAATCCAATAGTTTGTTTTTTGTCATCTCCTACCCTCCTACTTAACTTCTATATCGTCAAAATCAGTTTTTGATAAAATACTAATCAATTTTTCAAAACGTGGACTTCTCCAACCGCACATGCAATAAGTTCTCGCTTCTTCGTGGTAATGGTAATCATTGGCTCTTAAATGATTTTCAGCATCTATTTGAGTTAAGAACACACAATTAGGAACTGTTGCATCTATCTCGTTGTAATAAATAATTATTACTTCGTCTTCTAATAACTCTAATACTTTATCTAAATCACTCGAATAACAATTATTATAAAAATCGATAGTATATTCTTCTTCCTCTTCAAAATCTTCATCATAGTATTTAAAAATCAATTCATTGTTTTCGATTTTTATATCTTTTAAATTCTCATCGAATAAACATTCTAGTTTTTCTTTCAAATCTTCTAATGTTAATTCACTATGACTGTCTGTTTCAATAAACATATAATGTTCTGCTTCATCTTTATCTACATGATATATTCTTTCCGGTTGCTTAATTACCCAAAATCTAGGACTAGCTGTTCCTACTGTATCTTCTGTATTAAGTTCTTTTTGTAAGTCTTTTAAGAATGCTATATCTTCTTTAGTTAATTTTTCTTTTTCAACCGTATCTTTATGATATTTTAAATTATTCCAAAATTTAGCCATTTTCTTACCCTCCTACTCCATTTCTTTCAGCTGTTTTCTTTGTTCTCTCGGCTTGCTCTTGGTATAGTTCCAATAGTTGTCGTTCTAGTTTGGCTTTTTGCGCTCCTAATTTAACGTATTCAATACGCAACCGCTCTGCTTTACTGTCGGCAAGTGAATTTCCTAACATGTATCCCATAAGAAACATTGATACTGCGAATAGTGCTAATAATATTTTATTTTCCATATTTAACCTCCTATCTCCTTTGGTGTACAATTTAAAGTATTAATCTTCTATAAATGGATTGACTCCGTTATAATCATCAAAATAAAAAGTATCTCCAAAATTCGAGTGTGAAGAATGATTAAAATTACCTTGTTGTTTCTTGCTTTCTAAAAAGTTAACGCGATCTGTTATTACTTCTGTAGCATATGTAATCTTTCCATCTTTATTTTTGTAATTTCTTGTTGCTATTCTTCCCTCTATACCTATTAAGCTACCTTTGTTTAAAAATCTTGCCATATTTTCAGCTTGTTTCCCATATGCTATACAGTTGATAAAATCTGCTTGTTGTTCTCCTTGTTCATTTTTATAATTTCTATTCACCGCTAAAGTGAAATTTACTGCGGATTTATTTGTGGTTGTCTGTTTTAATTCTATATCTCTGGTTAATCTTCCTATCAAAACTACATTATTAATCATTATTATTTCTCCTTTTATTTATTGAATGATTGACTGACTGATTGAATAATATATTATATTTAGTATGTATCTTATCTTATAAACTGTTACATTCTTTTAATATATCTCAACCCCTTTGTTACCAATGTTTCAAATATATTGTTATTTTAGCCATGTAATGTTTCCCTTTTTGGTTACATATTAAATTTATTTTAAAAATGAGGTTATAAACCACCCCATTTTTTAACTGCTTTACTCATCTCATCTCTTTCTATTCCTATATACCTTAATGTGATACTAGGATCATGATGATTAAACAATTTCATAAGAGTTACTACATCTCTACTTTCTTTATAGAAATGATATCCAAATGTCTTTCTAAAACTATGAGTGCCTATATTCTTTATTCCACACTCTTTCGCTCCAGCTTTTAATATCCTATATGCTTGTGTTCTTGTGATAGGCCTATTAGAGTTCTTATAACGTGTTGATTTAAATAAATATTCCTCATCTTCTTTATCTGAACAGTATTCTTCTAATACACGCTTTAATTTAGGTAATATAACCATTTCTCTTAATTTCCCTGTCTTCATTTCACGCCTTCTTACTTTGTCCCGACCTCTGACATCTCCTACTTTTAAACCTAATAAATCACTTATCCTAAATGCTACATTTATTCCCATGTAGAAGAGTAAGTAATCTCGTTCGCTGCGGTTTTTAAAATAATAATTCATTGCATCTAATTCTTCTTGTGTTCGCAACGGTTCTACAAATTCCATCTAATGTCCTCCGAAATTGAAATTCATCAATCGTCTTTACACTCTTTTCCTTTTGTTAATTCACGCAGCATTTCATTATAAGCTTCTTCATCTTCCTTAGTTGGTTTAGGTCTTTCTTTAGGTGCAGTATCTCCAATTTTATCAATCTGTTGTTGTAGATAATCTGGTATAGGAGAATGGTGTTTCCCTTGCTGGCCTTTAAAAGTTGACTGACTACTTTCATATTGGTCTTCAGCATTATAAAGAACTGCTAACATGTAATTTCTATGATTAGTTGGATATGAAATATCTTTTAGCCTGTCAAAAATATATGCAATATGTCTCTCTCTTAATTTAACAAACCTTGCTTGTGCATTACCTGCATTAGTTTGAAGTTTACCGATATTAAGCTTAGTTTCAGGATGCATCAGGCAAATATCGACTACATATTGAATCCATTTATCTAACTCTTTTTGTTTATTCGTGCTGACTCGGTAATACCCAAAGCTATCTCTAAAGTATTGTGTATTATATCTTTTACTTTTTTCTTTAGATTTTTCATCCTCATTCATTCTTCTGTCTTTTATTTTTGCTGATATGTCTATATATTTATTATTAGACTCTGATGAATGAGTTATATTCTCTTTATTTAATCTCTTTTTATTCTCTTGTATAGGTTGGCTCATTTTGAGCATTTCTGAATTGCTCATTTTGAACATTTGCATTGGCTCATTTTGAGCATTTGCATTTGTTAAATTTGACAGGTGGTTTTCTTTTTTTTCTGAAAGTTTAGTATAAAGTTGTTTTATTTTCTCTTTGTTTACTCTATACCATTTTGTTCTATCTGCGCCAAATTTATTATAGTCTCCAGTTATTAAAAAGCCATCATTAACTAAATCATCAAATGTTCTTCTTACAGTAGAAAAGGATAGATAATCAAACTCTTCTTCGTGCCATTTTTTAATGGATCTATACGTCCAATAATAACCATCTTTATACACTTCTATATTTTTCTTTTTTCTATTAATTTCAATCCAATAGTGAACTTGCTGCAATATTGTAGCGTGTCTATCCCCTATTGCTCTAGCTAACACCCTATCAAATACTATTGGTTGTTCATCAAAGAGTAACATAACATTCTCCTCTCTTGATTTTTTAAAAAGATTGTTGTATAATCAAAGTACATCAATGAGTGTCTTTTTTAGACGCTCTTTTCCTTTTTTTATTTAATCTTTTTTCTATGTTATTTAAACAAATAGCTTTCTTTTTATTAATAGTTACTATTTTCTCTAGCAATTTTTTATTTTGATATACATTACCTATAATTTCTAAATCATCTGCAATTAAACCTAAATTATTAGGAATATATGCTTTAAAATCGACCTCAAAACAGCCATCTTTATATCTTACAATACCTAGATCCTTATCAGAATTTTCAACTATATCTCCACTAAAAATTTCATTACTTTTTTTATCTAAAAGTCCACTTCCTAATATTAAAATAACATCTTTTTTTTTAACATTTAATGATTGAATATAGCTGTTTTCGTACTTCCTACTAAGTACAATATAATCTCCGTTCCAACCAATAACTTTATATATTTTTTTATCAACAAATGCTCGAAAATTAGGCATATTCATAATACATCAACTCCTATTTGTTCTTTTTTCTAGACTATCTATTTCTAGCATTAATCTTTCTAAAACTATTTGTGAATTAATTTTTTTAAAATTAACTTTTCTTCTTTTGAGTTCCTTTATTATGCAATTTTTTAATACTAAGTTGACATAGTCATTAACACTTAGATTATAATGTTCTGCTATTTCTTCAACAGCTATAGTAGAATACGTTCCTAGTGTTATTTTTTGGCTAATCATAAAGAAATGCCCCTAACTTACTTATTATATTTTTAGCTTCAATTCTATTAATAGGTATCTCTTTACCGTCAATAATGAAATGTATAATATTTTGTCTTTGAACAATTTCCTTTTCTTGAACTGATAAATCTTCATTTAACATATCTTTTAACTTGTCTATTGTTGCTATTTCTTCAACCCTTGGACTGCTTGCAGACCTGCCGTCTAAATGATTAAGCCAAAATTCTCCATATCTAATGGTTTTCTGTATATCGTCTTTTGGACTTTCGTGTTTCTTATTTGCTCTAATTCCGTATTTCAATATATTGGCTTGACATACACTGCCGAAGTCATCTACTGTTTGCTGGATAACATCAATAAAATCTCCAAAAGGGTATTTATAGTGTTGTGGATCTTTAACGTTATTTTCTGTCACTTGCAATTTCTCCTTTTTTGTGTTATTTTATAATTGAATTTTTAATTTAGTAGTCGTTTATTTTTTAACGGCTGCTTTTTTAATACCCCTCTTTTTGCCTTTGAATATTAATCATTGATTTTTTAATGTATGCATCAAACAATTCTTCTAAAGAATAATAAATCATTGCAATATCCAAGATTAACTTAATAGCAAACTCTGTTGATTGTATGTATACTGTATTTCCAACTCGTTTATTAAATAAGTATCCTGTTTCAATTTCATTGATCATAGCTTTTTTATGACCTTTATTTTCAATACGTTTTAGCACAAAAGCACATCTATCAATGCTATATACACACTTATCATCATTCATTAGAGATAGTGCAAATGCTAAACAGTCAGCTATTTCATCAAGTTGTTTTTCTTTTGGTGTTTTATTTTGTTTCCAATCTTTGAAAAATCCTATAGCGTTGTACCATTCGTGAAATTCTTCACATAAAGCAGTTTCTATGTGAGTTCTATTCCAAATTTTGATATGACTATCAACTTTCCTTTGCAGTTCTTGTAATTCTATTAATTTGTTATGTAATTCGTATTTATTCAATTTTTACCTCCTATTCAAAATATTTGTCGTATCTTTTATCAAACCCGCACCATACACTAGCAGTTACAAAAATGTAGACCGCGAACAGTTGTTCAAACTCAATTTTTGTCATTGCTAATGCACAAAGGAAAATAATTGTAAATGTCCAATAGATAAGATTAAGCGTTCTTTTTTGTAAGTGTTTAATCATTGCTTGTGCTCCTTATTACGTTGAATTTTTCTTTTTTCGGAATTATCATCTGTATGTAATCTAAATTTACATATTGAATAGTTGATTTATCAGTAGTTATTTTCACGAAACTATTTGATATTTCAGTTATTTCTTTCGGTACGTCGTGAGATAAAGTACAATTTTCTAGGTAAGTATCATCTAAGAAAAATAATTTCTTTATTTCCATTGTTTATGCTCCTTTCTTTAATTTCTTTGATATGTGCTAGATCTCTTAAATTTAAATTGTATTTTCTTTTAAAAACTTATTTACTTCACTTTCAAGATAGATATACTGTCTACCCACTTTAGTAGGTCTAAGTCCTCGAATATTAAGTTCAGCTAAGGTATCTTGCCCTATATTTAACTCTCTGCAGAGTTCTTTTTGGTTAAATCTTCTATCAAGAACTAACTTTTCTTTTAAAATTTGATAAACTTTCTCCGCGATTGTGTCGATAAGTTTGTCAATAAAATCACTAGAGAACATATTAATCACTCCTTTCTTTTTTATTTTCATCACCTTACATCTAACTTTCATAGTATAATAACGATGAAAGGAGGTGAATTATGTGCAACGAACAACATTCGATTATTTAATAATTATTATTCCAATAGCTATATCGCTAATATCAGTAATAATTTCTAGCTTAAGCTTATATCAAACTAAAAAATCTATATACAACTCTTCTAAGCCATATGTTGTCCCGTATATAGAGACTATTTACGGGTTAAACTTCCAAAAGAATTTGACAATAAAAAACTTTGGAAAAACTCCTGCAAGAATACTAGAACTCACGTTTCATACAGAGTTAGATAGTTTAAATAATAAATTACAAATGAAATCAGTAGTTGGTAGTATTATTGCTCCTAATCAAAAATTTTCTACTAATCTTCATCCAGAGTTTAAAGACGACGTAAAACTCACACTGAAATATAAAGATCAATTAGGAAAAATTACTGTGTTAGAAGAAACATTAAAAACTAATATTTCTGAAAGTTTACTTTTTTCTACAGGTTCACATCCTGATAATACTAGTGATGAAGTTAAAGCTATCAGAGAATCTGCTATCACTTTGATTAGTAATTTTAAATAATATTTTGTACTACAGCTTCTTTATCTAGGAATGCTGTAGTTCTTTCTAATATAAGCTTAGCTTTCCAATAAGGTAAGTTATGTTTTGCTAATATATTGATTATCTCGTTTCTAATTGGTTCTTCATCTTTCGATAAAAAAATATCATCAGTTTCTATTTCTTTATATTCAATTGAAATAATTTTTCCACTTAGATCAGTTGTTATCTTTTTAGAAATATTCATATAGTCTCCTTTCTGTTTTATGATATAATTACCTCAAAGGAGGTGAATATTTATGGTTAAAGAACTAATTAAACCTGGAACAGATAACAAACCAGCAGGTACATATAAAGAAGTAGGACCTAGAGGTGGTTCTGTTCACAAAGGTAGAACTGTTCGCATAGATCAAGGCGACCGTCTGCCACCTACTCAAAAATCAGGGAATAAATGGGTTAAAAAATAATTTCCTTTTTATTTTTTGAAAAACAATAACTTCTATTAAACACATCTAACTGCAACCAAGATTCAGCATATAATTTACTGTTTTCTTCATAAACCGTTAGAAAGTGTTTAGTATTTAGCACTACTTTAGTTACTACTCCGAATGTCGCTAATGTTAGTGCTATTTTTGTTTTAATCCTCATTTGTTTCTCCTTTCTGTATATTTTCAATCAACATCAAATTAAATTTGATATAGTTCACAAAAAAATATTAAAATCTTATATTGTCTAGTGGAATTTTGTATAATTCGCTTAATTCTTTTGCTCTGTTAACAGTCGGTTCTTGTCTGCCTTTTTCCCAGTTAACCACCGTTTGTTTAGTTACTCTAAGCTTTTGGGCAACTTCTTCTTGAGTTAGCTTTGCATTTTCTCTAGCTGCACTCAACGAAATTTCAAGTTTTTTCAAATCGTTCCCTCCTTTCTTCTTTTGACAATTATAATTATATATCAAATTAAATTTGATGTCAATACTAAAATCAAAAAAAATTTTACTTCTTGTATTGTTTTTTAAAAAGAAAATTGATATACTATAAGAAAGGAGTTGATTAATATGACTAAAGACCAAAGAGAAATTTTTGCTGAGAATTTAACTAGATTGGTTAATGGTAGTAAATTGCCGCAAAGTGAAATTGCAAAAAGAATAAATGTATCCCCTCAAACTTTTAATACGTGGATACAAGGAAAAGCAATTCCACGCATGGGAAAAATACAATTATTAGCTGATTATTTTAAAATAGAAAAATCTGATTTGATTGAGGAAAAAAGTAATATAACTATATCACAAGGAATTAAAATACCAGTTCTGGGAAGTGTTCCAGCAGGTGTCCCAATAACAGCTGTTGAGGATATATTGGATTACGAAGAAATACCACAATTGTGGGCTAATCAAGGTGAATTTTTTGCTTTAAAAATTAAAGGTGATAGTATGGAGCCTCGTATGCAAAGTAGTGACGTTGTGATAGTAAGACAACAATCTAGTGCCGATAGTGGCGATACAGTAATTGTCTTAATTAACGGAGATGAGGCAACTTGCAAGAAATTAGAAAAAACAAGTAATGGTATCATGTTAATATCTACTAATACAAAATACTCTCCTATGTTCTTTTCTCATGAAGAAATAAATGAATTACCCGTTGTTATTTTGGGAAAAGTCGTAGAAAATAGACAGAAATATTAATTTTAAGATAGCTAGCCTTAGCTATCCACTATGGTTAAAGTACCACCACAAAAATTTAAAGGAGAATAACATTATGTTTTTTAAAAAGGATCCCGAAAAAGAAAGAATTAAACAAGAACGCAAACAAAAAGAATTAGAGTTAAAAGAACGTAAACAAACCATAAAAGAAGAAAATAAAAGAAGAAAGAATGAATTTAAGAAAACAAAATCATATATTGGATTATCAGTTGATGAAATAACAGAGTCTTTCAAAATAGATAGTGATTTTTTCAAAGTATTCAAATTTGATGAATTAGTGGATTATAATCTTATTGAAAATGGGCAGACTATAACTCAAGGTGGAGTTTCTCTTAAACGTGCAGCTGCAGGTGGTATATTGTTAGGGGGTGCAGGAATGATAGTAGGAGGTCTGACAGGTAAAAAGAAAATAGAAGATCATGCTACTGAAATAAAAATAGAGTTTAAAGTTAAAGGGCTTAATGAAGGCACTTATGAAATAAATCTACTGTCTAAACCTATTAAAAAAGACACTTATACATATAAAGCATTGGTAATGAATGCAAAAGAAATAATATCATTTTTTGATAAAATATCAAATTTACAATAAAAAAACTCCCTGCACCCCGCCAAGAGTTAGAGAGTTATTGGCCGTTTAAACCAGTAGGACTATTTTAAGCACTTTTATATCGTCATATAAAAATGTGACTCTTAAAAGATCCTAAGATAATTATGTATATTATAACATATACATATTAACAATTCAATCATTAATTTCTTTGATATGTGCTAGATAGAAAGGAAATGATGAAAAATGATTAAAGAATATATAAATAAACGTGATAATAAAAAATATTACATGATTAAAGTTTATCTTGGAAAAGATGAAAATGGAAAAAGAAAAGAAACAACAAGACGCGGTTTTAAAACTAGAAAAGAAGCGGTACTATGTGAAGCTAAAATTAAAACTGAAATAGCTACTAACGGCTTATTAAATACAGAAGTTACAACATTTAAAGAAATATATGAGCTATGGTACGAGGGTTATCAACATACCATTAAAGAAAGTACTTTACTAGTCAATCAACATATATTTGATTTATTACTTGCTAAATTAGAGAATATGCAATTAAAAAAACTTACTCTGCCTTACTGCCAAAAAATTATTAATAATTACAGTAAAAAATTTTCAATTGCTGTTCTAAAGAAAATAAAGATCTATGGTAGCATGATTTTAGATTATGCTGTCAAGATGAAAGTTATATACAGTAAGCCAATGAAAGATGTACTATTACCTAAACCAAAAGATGATATTACTTCAGATGATAAGGATAAATATTACTCTAAAGAAGAATTAAAACAATTCCTTACTTTAGTTGATAATGAGAAAGATATAAAACTTACTGCAATGTTTAGGGTGTTAGCTTTTACAGGTATTCGCAAAGGTGAGTTACAGGCTCTTGAATGGTCTGATATTGACTTTACCAACAATACAATTAATATAAACAAGACGTTAGCATTGAATACAGAAAAAAAGGTAGTTGTTCAAACTCCAAAAAGTAAAAGTAGTGTAAGAAATATTAGTATTGATGAACAAACCGCAAATATTTTAAAACGTTGGAAAATTAATCAAAGGGAAAGATTTTTAATGATAGGTACAAGAGTAAAGAAACATCAACCTTGTTTTACTGATGATATCACAAACTCTTATTTATACCTAAATTTCATGAATGCTAATCTAAAACGTATCTGTAAAAAGTATGATTTTAAAGAAATTAAAGTACATGGTTTCAGACATACACATTGTAGCTTACTTTTTGAAAGTGGTATTACTATTCAAGAGGTACAAGAAAGATTAGGTCATTCGGACTTAAAAACAACAATGAGTATTTATGCTCACGTAAAAGAAAAGCAAAAAGAAGAAGTTGGGAAAAAATTCGCAAGATACGTTAATTTTTAAAGTGTGGGTCAAGTGTGGGCCAAGTGCCATAACAAAAAGCCTTAAACGTTTATACTTTAAGGCTTTTCTAACTTTATTATTTAGTTTCTCTGTGTAAAGTCACTTTTTTTAATCTTGGACAGTA
>ERZ773003.329-NODE-329-length-36211-cov-18.485258_pt1 | contig 36211 bp, 31 predicted proteins | sample MGYA00580668_ERZ773003 | MGnify/ENA primary metagenome ERZ773003 (study PRJEB29015, sample SAMEA2738002) | human oral metagenome | biome: human oral; feature: human-associated habitat; material: dental | place: China | collected 2126 ...
TCAGCCTTGACATCTACTAAAATTTCTGATAGTATTAATCTTACTGATAAACAAGCTCCAATTGTTTATCTTTATGAGAGGTACGTTGCTGCGTGCCTCTTTTTAACTATAAGAATATTATACACTAATACCTCTTACAAGTCAAGAATTTAAGCTGTTTTTAAGCGTTTTTCTAATTATTTTTTTACCTTTTTATTAAGAAATCGATCCCGTTCTCGATGCCTATGACCCTTCCATGAAGCATCAACCATCAGACCTAGACTCCGAGGAACTTTATTCATTTTTTCTTTTATCTTTGCACCGCTCATTCCTTCTGAGCGGTATTTTTCATACTCTTTTCTCCAATTCCCGAAAAACAGATCTCTTATCTGCTTATCTGATAACAATATGATATGCGACATCGTATCCGCATGTTCAATAGACCAATACATTCCTCGATTTTTCATTCGATAGCTAATTTTCCGGTGCTGGCTCTCCATAATCCCTAAGCTATCTATTTCTAGATTTCTTTGCTCAGGGCTAACAGCATATTGAAAGTTTAGTAAGAGCCTTTTCTTAAAACTTATAAAACTTTCAAATTTCTTTTCATCCTGGGTATTTAAAACTAGTGATTCTAGAGTATCAATGGCACTTTTAAGCTTCTTTCTACTGTTATTTTTGATTGCTTCAATAAAACGATCATAAAGCTCATTTGAATAAGAAGTGACTGACTTTTTTATTTCCTTATTCAAATGAAATCTATCCCAAAAATGCTCATGATTCTTTATTTTTAATCCTTTTGCTATTTCTTGGAAAATATAAGGTGTATAGCCATGTCCCATATCCGAATTTGTCACCAGCAAAGTATTTTGATTGATCTCAAAATGATTATAAATATAATCAACGACCTTCTCTCTAGCAACTCGATTATTTTGAGATACAATTTCTACCTTGTTTTTTAGAATGGTTCTATTTCCTTTTCGCTCTGATCCTGTGTGAATCACAAAATGCGCTATATCTTTGTTCCTTCTTTCTTTTTCTTGTTCAGTGACCTTTATCCATAAGCCATCTCCTTCAAGATAAATGACGGGTGCTTCTATTTTTTTGATCATCTTACTTTCTTGATAAAAGCGATAATCTTCCTTTTCAGCTAGAAGCTCATCCGCCAATTGAATTGCCTTTAGCACGGTATCTTTAGTGATATACACTTGATACATAAGTTCAATTACTTCCACTACTTTCCGATAAGGCATCATTGTCGCCAATCTTGTAATTTGATAAAGCAACTCTTTTGAGTAAGCGGCTCGCTTTTCTAATCCCAGCTTTTCATCTACTGGGATCCTACACTTCCCTTTTTTATACCAGCGTTTCCTAGTAAATGTGACTTGGCCAAAAGTGAAGGTCACTGTTCTTTCAGCATAATTTACAAACTTATATCCTCTAGCACGCATAATCGGAGAGATATAGTTGTCATAATCACTTACAAATTTATGAAATCCTTCTAAGTTTTTCTCTTTAAATTTCTCAACAAAATCTCTTTCATCAATAATCTTCGTATCCAAACTAAAAATACTCCTGGACTAAAATAATCATACTAAGAAATTATAATTATTTTAGTCCAAGAGTTCAAATTTTTCTATTCCTAAATAAATAAAAGCCTGGTATAAAACCAGACTCAAGGTGGTTGTTAGGGTTATCACCTCACAACTAGTATAGCATATTTTGCAATAAAAAGAATGAAGATTCTTTTGCGATTATAGTTATATTTATAACTATGTTTATAAATATAAACCTTTCTCTTCTTTTAGATGGCTATTTTGAGGCTGATCTTCTTCTGCCTTTTGCTTAAACTGAGCTAATTTCTCTGAGAATTTATCTGACTTTTTTATAAAGTCACCAGTTTTCTCATCATTGATAGCTCCTTCAAATCCTTTGTTTTTGAGATAGTTTTCATAGAATTTCTGCTCCGAGCGGAAATAATCAAACAAGGGCTGTCTGTTGTCTTGAACCTGAAACGCTTCAAGTGCTGAATAGTAAGTTGCCTTATTAAGATCGTCTACAATTAGAGGTGTAAGACCTTCTTTCAAACACTGTTTATACAAAAGCAACCGACCTATGCGACCATTTCCATCCGCAAAGGGATGAATCCTTTCAAACTGTGCATGAAAGCTTGTTAAGTAATTCAAATCTTTCTGTTCTTTTAAGTCATAACCAAGCAGCAAAGAAAGCATCTCATCTTCAGTTTGTTCGACAGAAGCTGTCGCAATTTTTCCCACCTCATTTTGTAAAACTTTATAACGACCAACTGGAGCTATCGGGTTATGCTCCGAACTTGTTCCACTTTTTAGAATCCGATGCAGCGTTTTAATATAGTCCTCTGTCAGCGGCTCGTTAACGGTATCTAAAATATAATCAAAGCACTTGAAATGATTATTCATTTCTACCAGATCATCAATTTTGATTCCTTTAGCATCAATATTTGCGATTGTCTTTGTCTCATAAATTAAGCTAGTTTGTTCTTCTGTCAGACGACTCCCTTCGATTCGGTTAGAATTATAAGCAAAGCGTTTCTGTGTGATGTCATAAATACCACCATGTACTTTTCCTTCTCTCTCTGCCAAGAGTCTCGTGATTAAATCCATAATTTCTCCTTATCATAACCAGATATAATTATATTTATAAATATAATTATATCTGGTTTATATTATAAACTCTCCAACCACTTATCAAGATAATCCGAGGCCGACTTTGCACCAGCTGCTTTAGCCAATTTATCCAGTTTCTTTCGATTGCTAGGTTTCAGAGTAAATTGAAACTGCTTCTTGCGCTCAAAGCTTTCAAACTCTACTGCGACCTTATTCGGAGTCTGATCAGGTTGGCTGCTCGCTTCAATGATCTGTGATATTTCTTTTTCCTTAGGGGTAAATGCCATGATAATCTCCTTCTAATTATATTTATAATTGTATTTGTGTTTATAAATATAATTATATTGTATCATAAATTTTTGAAAAAGTATGCTCTAGCTCGTTAAAAAACTTTTTGTGTTTTTGATAAAGCTCAGGATTCTCCTTCATGTCCGCAATAGAAACCTTATCAATCGTTGAATGATTAAATAACTCTTTTGCTGGCACCATCCCTAGAAGGTTATCTACACCCTTTTCTTTAGCTTCCAGCCCTAAAGCCTCCAGCAATTCTCTGGATGAGCCATAGTTTGGCCGGATCATATTAGCTAGGAAATAAAGCTCTGCGGTAATATATGACTCTCTTGTGCGATAGTCAATCACATCCTTTCGAAACGCTTCTAACCGTGTAGAGAGATTGAACTTAGCATTATAGCCAAACTCAGAAGGAGTCAGTGGACTGATGATAGCATGGCTAACAGCAACTGCATTTTTGGTAGCTGTCGTAAAATCTGGCCTGCAGTCAATCAGGATATAGTCAAACTGATCCAGGTGCTTCTTATCGTAGTTATCTTCTAACCAGAGATAAAGCAACATATTTTTCTTATCACTATTCTCCAGATCTCGCTCCACACTGTCCAGCTGAACTGAGCCTGGAATCAGACTGATATTTTCTTTGATTTTCTTAATATCCACGTTGCCTCCTTTAAAGGCATTAGCAATGGTATTCTTGCTCTCATAGATATTATAACACTGGGTCAAATTACATTGATGATCCAGGTCAATCAACAGGACATTGTGCCCTTTCTTAGCCAACCACTCCCCATAATTAAAAGTTAAAGTAGTTTTTCCAACACCGCCTTTAATAGCCGCAAAAGTAATAATTTTCATATTTATTTATCCTTTCAATGTAAATAACCGTCTGAGATTACAAAATAATTTTCAGGTTAAATACTAATGACGTTTGATGAACCGCAAAACGGACAAATTTCATTGCTTTCAAATTTATCCCAAGGGTCAAGTCCATCGAATATCCTTGGATTTTCCTTTTCAGCATTTACTATATCTTGGTTTGTGTAGCCTTCCCATTGAGTCCCAATCAAATCCTCAGGCTCAATCCATCCTCTCAATGAGAAAGTAGCTCCACAATCCCGACATTCCACTTGTAACATTGCCATTTATTTTCTCCTTTTCTATACTTCCATTATATCATTATAATTATATTTGTCAATATAATTATAATGATATTTATAAATATTTTACAATAAATTTTCTCGCTCCTTGCGTTGCTCTACATTCTTTTCAATGTCCTGGTGTAATTTGTAATCTTTTGTGATCGCTTCTACTCTTTGGTGCAAAGCCTGACGCTCGAAGGTTGCCTCTTTGACAAGTTTATCAATTTCTGACTTTCTAGTGCTAGGATCCACTTTAAATTCTTTTAAAATAGATTCAGCCAGTCTTGCTTCCTGGGGATCTCTTGACTCTAGAGCAAGGAAGGCCGACTGAATTTTATTTAGATCACCCAAACGTCGATCTAATTTATCAAGCATCTTATCGACCTCCTCTAGCTCTTCTTCAAAACGACTTAGCAAGTCATCAAATTGTTGTCCTTCGGTTACACCATGAGCGGATAAATAGTTATACTCACGTACGAGTTGATCTAGAGTTGAAATTTTAGGATTCTTTCGGACAATCATTTCTCCATTATCGTAAGACAGCTGGGATGCGACTGTTTCTCCTTTCATGTATCTGTTTTTATCCGCATGTTCCGGATTAACGAAATAATAGAAATCATTCTTCCGGATAAAAATTTCATAAGAACCATCTTCAGCTTTTTCAACTTGATGTGCAGGAATGAGAATAGTACCCTTATTCCTGATCCCAAATTCCATTTCAAGATAAATGCCATTCTTGGTTTCTTCCATCACCTGCCATTCTTCAACTGAGATTTTCATTTCAAAATCATCGTCTCGTTCTGCGACCATTTTTTCATATTCGGATTTAATTTCATCTACAGAGAAAGTCACTTCGTTAGTAACAACTCTCTCAGAGATTTTATCCAAAGAATAATTTCCTTTTTTTGACAAAGTACGATCACGGACATTTCTTGTTTGATCTCGATCAGCCAACCGGTACTTTACTTCTTTGCCTGTCGTATCAAGAGTAAGATCTAAAGCCTGGGCTTTGAGTTTAAAATCCTCAAGGGAAGTTGAATGTTTCAAAAGAAAATCTAAGCGGGATTTGATCTCATAACGAAAAGAATTTTTCTTTCGATAAGCATGATAGGATTTTCGATTCGTCCATAGTCGCTCTTTTAAAATTTTAGCTCCAGCAAGATCTGCATACTTGTTTGAAATATTGAATAAGCTTCTAGCAGTATTTTTCTGCCAGCGAAATTTATTTAAGGTTACAGAATTAGTAGAATTGAAAATGATGTGATTATGAATGTGCCCCTTGTCCATGTGAGTCGCAATGACAAATTCATGTTGACCACCAGTCAATTCTAAAATCGTTTTGCGGCCAATCTCATGAATTTCTTGCGGGCTCAAATCGTCTTCCGGAGAAAATGATTGGATGATATGATGAGCCAAAACTCGATTCGGATTTTGAATATCGGATAATTCTTTTGTTCCTCTTCGCTGAGCCGCATTCTTTTTTGTCAAAAGAAATTCTTCCGTCGCTGTACTGGCATCTGTGATACCATAAGTAGAAACAAGCTGCTTAACCACCCGGCCATCTTTGACCACTGCTGGAAATTCTAGTTGTTTATCTTTCTCTAGTAAACTTGTTTTTGAGGGATTCTCAATATAGCGTAAAGCGTTGGTCAAACTTTTTATATCGGTCAGCTCGACTGTTTTTGCTTCGTCCTCGATGTATTTTGTAGAGCGGCCCAAAGAAACCACTCCTTTTATCTGCAGGACTTTAGTTACAACCATCTGTCTTGTTCCTTTGTTTGATTTTCTTGTTTTTGAATAAATTGATTGACTGTCTCTTTCAAATTTTTTTGTAGTTCAAGAATCTGACTCAACTCAGTTAGACTAACCTGGTCATCTTCGTTTACTTTTTTTGCAATCTGATTAACATTGACTCCAATCCGATTTATTTCCTTACGTAGCTCTCTCAATTCTTCAAAATTTAAGATTTTGACCTCGCCCATAATCAACATAATTCGGGCAAAGGAATTAAAATTACTCATTCCCGATTCTGAAACTTTGGTCGAAATGAACCGAGCCTCTTCCTCCGTCAAGCGGATTTTTTTCTGGATCATCCGTTTTCGTTTCTCTTCACTTTTCAAAAATAGCCACCTCCGTTCTGGCATTTTTCGCTTGAGGCCCTCAGGGCCCTTTTCTTCTGGCAAGATTAGCACTTGGGTACCCAAATGCTGTTTTTAAAAAGGTCAGAGATGGTCAGCTTCTAAAACTGACCATTCTTGACTTTTTAAACTTTTGGGGAAATCCCCAATCCCCTAATCCCTGCAAGCAGGAATTTTTTTATATCACGAGGGAAAAGTTTGTTTAAACTTTTTAAGCTTGAAGCAGAAAATCTATATCGTTTGCTGGCTCCATTTTAAGAATTTCATCCCTTAGTTTCTCGAATACTTCATCACTCATACCCTCAATTTCTTGAAGTGCAACTGGATAACTTTCTGCTTCTTCTAGCTCATAGTTTGATTTGATCCGCATATCTCTACGAAGAATGTAGAGACATTCTTTGCGAGAAATGTGCTGGTTCACCTCATCAATTTTTGGTGAATCTGTCTCGCTATTCTCAAAGAATATATCCATCAAAATATCAAAAGTTTCTTGTTTTAGATTTTCAATCATCGTCCGTTTCTCCTTTTTTGTTTTTCTTCCGACGAATCAGCGCCTCCATTAGTGAGGGCTGCTCAGGAACTTTTTTTCCTCCACCTGCTTTACAGCCTCGGCCTTTTGATTACTCAGTTTCTCAGATTGTTCTTTTGCCTGCTGGAGCTTATCTGCAAATTTATCTTTTACAACTGTTTTATTTTTCACCAATTCCAGTTTAGCATCCATCCGATCAATCAAACTTTTTGCTTCCTTTTGGACAACCTGCAGTTGCTCTACCATATCTTCAAATCCATTTTTATCTTTCGCCCAAATGGCCAAATATCCAAAACTGTAGCTACTCGTATCGAAACCAAAATGACTGGCTACTACATAGGCGACACTCTCCGCTTGCAATTCTTGCTTGCGGTATTGGTCATCACCATATTGTGCATTGGTTCCCTTGTGTAAATCGGCATGAGCCATTTCATGAAAAATTGTTTTTAGAATATGTTCTTCCCCCTTCAATTTTTTTGAAATGACAATTCGGTTTTCGCTTGGAGAGTAATAGCCACGAGTATTCTCTCTTTTAATTTCTTCAAAACTGATGGGAACCTGATTATCCATCGAAACAGCTTTAGCGGCTCGGTACAGATCTTCATAATCTTTGACACTTCCGGTCAATTCATGAATGGCTTTTGGCAATTCTTTTCCTTCTGTTTGGGAAACATCAAAGACATTCCCTAACTTAAAACGAGTAACAGTGATCTCCTTCTGATCCATTTCATTTTCAGATGGTGAAAAATTTAACTCTTTTTGATTTTCAGGAATTTTTGTTTTTACTTGATAAGGCACCCAAACTTTCAGAGCTCTAGCTCCCTTTTTGACCGTTCTATCAAAATCAGTTTTCCATTTATTGAAACTCGCAACTTGAGTCACATTTGGATTTTGCATCTTAAGCAAATGAATATTATTGAGTGAGTAATTGTGAAACTTGCTCATCGTATCTAAGAAAGATTTAAACTGATCTGAATCCAGATAGTTCTTCATTCCTTCTTTCAAGTGTTCAGCTAGAGCCTTTGTATCTTTTTCCGCAACCATCTGAGAGATGCTTCGTTCCGAATTTTTAGTAGCAAGTGCTTCTGTGATAATAGCTCCAGCTGCTACCTCAGCATCTATTCGCCTTTCTCGCTCTTCTTGCTTTTTATGAAGATTAGAAGCAGCGTTATAAGGATCTGTCCCCTGCAGCATCTCATCAGAATTTGAAATGCCATCTCCGTCCAAGTCTCGATCCATCTCATCTTTCCGATTGTGCAGTCGTATTTTTTCGTCAGGGCTTGGAAGAGTTCGTTCAGGATTATCTTGAATCATTTCCTCTTTAGAATTTATTTCTTCAAATTCTCGTCTTTGTAAATTTTCCATCATTTCCTTACCGCCATCAGCAATCAACCCTTCATTGATTGATAGCTGCTCTATTTGCCCATCCCGTTCTCGGTAAACACCAAGAATAGGGATTCTGTCCACTGTCTCCAATTCTTTGACCAGCTTTGTCCTGGACTGAAAGACTGACACTGGGATATAATTATCCTCTTCCAGCTCTTTAAACAGCAAAATAATATCTTTATCATCAGACTTTATGAGGCTGTCAAAACGGCCATTATAACGCCGAAGATCAGTTAAATCATCAAAATAGAAGGATGTGCTTTCTGTTGCGACTGAAAGATCTGATAACACTTTGAGCTTGTCAAAAGCTGCATCATTGTTGGCCAAAAGAATATTATCAAAGCGTCCGTTTCCTTCTGCAAAGTCACGCAAGGTTTTTTCCGGTGTCTGGCCAGCTGCAAGTGGCTTAATCCCTGTTAAGTGCATGAAGTGTTTTTCTTCAAAATTTACTTGGACAGTCTTATCAGGAGTGACATAATAAATTTTAGAATTGGCCAATTCATCCAAGTAATACCGTGCTGCATTCTGTATAGTTTGACTACGAATTGGACGATTCAATTTAGCTAATTCATGCGAGGAAATAGAATGATAGTGGCCATCGTTACTTGACTGAAACTCTTCATTTATGCTAAAATATAATAAATGAGAGGATAACGTAGGACGACTGGTAACAGAGCGTTCAAAGGTACCAACTTCTGGTACGGGTGTGGGACTGCCTTCAGCCTTGGGCTGTAAAGACCCCTGACTACCATTGGTCCTCTCATTTTTTTGATACTCTGAATTCACATTTTGCTCTTGAGACTTCCCAAGAGCTTTTTCTTTGCTCTGATTTTCTTCCTGCGCTCTACTAGAATCTCCAAGAGGATTGGAGGGCTTTTCAAAGGTCACTGTTTTATCTGAATCAATAACCATCTGTTTCTTAGGCTCTACTGAAAAGCTGATATTATTCCAGTTCTGCTTCAGCCATTCCGCATCTTCTGGAGATAGATTGCTAGTATCTGGTGTCAAGGCTGCTTTTTGAGTCTCATCCTCACGTTTCTTCTGATTGGACAGCAACTTGTTTACTATCTCTTTTTCTTCATCCGTATTAGGGTGATATTTAGGAGATAGTTCAAATCTCCCTTCCTCGGTCAACTCCAAAGCAACTCGACGTAGCCCTTTGACGAAGTAGATATTTGGTTGTTTAGTCCACTGCTTGACCTCTCCAGAATCAATTAGAGCCTGTGTTTCCGGTTGAATCACTAGTCCATCAACTTTATCTTGAATAGCTTCTAGGCGTTCTGATTTATACTCAGCCCTAGCTTCGTGTACTTCCGACATACTATTTCCCCTTTCTTTCTCTGGATCGATAATCCTTGTATATTCCTGATGGACTTCTTCCTTTGTTAGTTGCTTAGCTGAGACAAAGGATTTTACATCATCTTCAGTTAGCTCTTGCGCTTTTGCAAGAGCTATTTCTTTTGAATAATAGCCCTGGTAATGCCAGGACTCTTCGTCTGCGCTGTAAACATGCACCAGCTCATTAGAAGCCTCATTCCCTCGCTTCAGAAAATCATTCCAATCTTCCTTTTCTTGGTCAATCTGGATAATAGGTGGAATGGCAATCTGTACCGGAATGCCCTTTTCTTGTAAGCGAGTGATAAAATTCTGCCCTGCAGCATCATTATCTACAGCCAGCGTAATCATATCTTGATGCTGGCCGTCTTTGAAATAATCCGTTGTGTTGACGACAGTTTCTAGAGCTTTTCCAGTATTCTGATCTATTTGATAGGATTTACCGTTCATCTCTGCATACAATTCCATAAAACGTCGGCTAATGATGCCCTCTTTGACCCCATCCATAGCAACTAGTCGGACATCTTGAAGGTTATCTTTATGAAGTTCATAATAACTCATTAGATCGATTGGCGCTTCCGCAAAGACTAAACGCTTTGGCTTTCCAATATCTACTGAAAAGCCAAGTTGACCGTCTGAGTTTTTCATAATTTGTTTTAGGCGACCACGTTCCGGATAGTGTACCCGGTTTTCGACCACTCCCTGAAGGCTGGCTCCAGCTAAAAAGCCTGTGTTGTCCTTATACTTAAAGACAATCACGGGCTCAAAATAATCTCCTTTTTTTCGAGTAGCTTCCGCCATACTCCCCTGACTCAAAAAGAAATCAATCGTATCATCTGAAAGACCTCTCTGAGTCCTCAGATAGCTTCTGGAAGCCTTGAAATCCTGATGCTCATATCTTTCTAGGTTATAGTGAAAAGGCTTTTTGGGGGCTATCTGAGCTGCCAAATCCACTTCCTTAAATTCCCCAGTTTCCAAGAAGTGCATTGCTTCTTTGTAAGAAACTCCTCTAATAGTTTGAACTAGCTGAATGACATCCCCAAATTCTGATCGAGAATTCCAATGAAAGCCATTCTTCCTTGCATCGATTACAAACGAATCATGCTCTATCCACGTATAGCTATATGCTCCCGTACGCTTTAGCTCCATTCCCAACTGTTCCGCAACAGAAATGATAGATAGATTTTTAGCTGCTTCTTTGGTTAATGCCATCTGTTACCTCCTTACAATGAATATTCTGACGCTTCTTTTTCTGCTGCTAAATCCTGAGTCTGGTTAAGCTGTTTCTCAACTTCTTCTGCTTCTACGAAACGCTCTAAATCAGGAATACGGCGCTGGACTTGTTTGAGTTTATCCTGGAGTAACAAGTTATCATCAATATGATATACCGCTTCCTGCTGGCCGTTGAAACCCTTCTCCAGATCAATATCCTCAAATCGGATAATAGCTAATTCTGTTAAACTCCCCTTATACCAAGCCTCGATTTCATTTTCAAGATAGAACCGAACCTCTTCTCGATCTTCAGCCTTTGTATCTCGCAAATAAGCTAGATCCCAGCTTTCACCTTGCGAATAGCCATTTACCTTTTGAATGATTATTTCCTGATTCTTGGCATCTAAAACCTGGTTAATATCATCTAAACGAGGTTCTAAAATATCCCGAGCCAGAGATACAGCTTCTGACCGATAGTCGAATAATTCGTATCGTTCCCTATCTTCTACATAGTTCATAACAAAGTCTGAATAGCTAGGGAAATGTTCCTGAAAGACAGGTGAAGTTGACCCATAAGTAAAAGCTTGATTCAACGTTTCAAACTGTGCGATATGGTAAAAAGATGAATCGAGTTGGGCTTCCTGATTCAACATTTCCTTAATACCTTCTGAAAATTGTATCGGATCAGAGTCTGGCCAAGTTCGTTTAGAATAGTTGATCACTTCTTCATAAAGAATGGTGTTAATATCCGGATTATTCATTTCAAACAAAGCCTCAACAATCTGGCCGTATTCCGGAAGGGCAGAGCGATAATCAGTAATCAAACCATCCTTGCGAACCTCCCATTCTTCAACCTGAGCATTTTCAGGAGTCCGTAATAATAATGCCTCCTCAGCATCCAGGTCAAGACCAATAACTTGGTCACCATTTGGCAGCCGGTCTGTTTCCAATTCCTGAATTTTGGCATCCAGCCTATCATGCACCTGCACCAGATCTTGTTTCAAGTGAAACAGCTCTTCCGCATTAGCTTTTAACTCCTCGAAATATTCCCTGGAGATCAATACTGGCCGAACCAATAAATCCTTCTCCCGTTGCTCTCTAGGGTAGGAAAATAAGTAGGGAGCAACTTCTTTGAAGTCCTGGTAATTCATCCGTTTTATTGATTCGGTCACCAACATATTTTGGACATCAACTATAGCTGTCTTCGGTGTGATCCAACCATTTAAGGACAGCTCTTTTACTGCTTCAGATAGTGGATAAGAGGGAATATGTTCTAAAATCCCTTCGAAATAGCCGATTCCTAGTGCTGTCTCTTCCTCAACTTCACGCTTCATCCGCTTAAATTGTTTTTGTGGCAATGTATTCATTCTATTTCCTTTCATTTTTGAAGTAATATGTTTTAATGTTATAATAGGTGGTAGATAAACTCTTAAAGAGATAATTTAATATTAGAAACAAGAGGTAAGATATGTCATATACATACCCCGAAGCATACAGCATTGAATTAGGATACAATATTGAACCAATGGATGCTTACAATTTATCTTTAGCTAAAATATTGAAAAACAAGCATAATTTCCAATGTGACAAAAATTGCCCATTTGGACTTACACTAATAAACTTTGGTAAGTCTCCTTATACAAAGGAGCCACATTTCCGAACCAGTAACTTTGACCAAGTACATTCAGTCAACTGCCCCGTAGTACAAAATCGATATGACAAACGGGCTCAAGAAACAACGATAGAAGAAAGTTATACATTTGAACGGGACAAAAATGCAGTTAAAGTAGATATTAATTTGGTTACAGCTACATTTACAGAAATAACTAATTCATTAAGAACAGAAGAGCAAGTCTCAACTGAAATAGGATCTAAAAAATCTACTACTTCTAATCACATAGCGAAAAAGACCTTCAATAGTCATGTAAAATCTCTAAGTCGTCTGGTTCAACTTTATAAAGAGTTTAAATCTGGAGAAAAATATACCTTTTTGGATTCTTCAGGAAACAAATTAAATCTTGACTTGTACTTTCAAAATTTAGATAATAACTCACTCATTAACGAACATGAAACAAAAGTTTACTATTCAAAAGCTACGGTTCGATACATCAAAGCTGCTCAAAAAAAAGATTCTTATTTTTTAATTAGAATCAAACAAAAATGTCAAATCGACAACTTAAGAATATCTCCAACATTCATAATTAATGAGAGCCTAGCTAATCAACAAGGAGTCAAACAAAGACTAGAAACTTTAAAAAAGGCTGCCAAAAAATCAAAAGAACTCACTATTTATTATCTGGGGCCATTTAAAAAATACAAAAACAGTTATATAAATGCTTCCATCCCGCATGAAAAAATACTAAGACACATTGTGCTCTCTAGTTCTTAGTTTCTATATATCCTAGTTCATCTGTAGAAAAACCAACAATCTTATAGAAGCCTATGGCTCCAAAAGTTTCTAATAAATGAGTTTCCGCTACCCTTTTAGCTGTATTAAAATCACGAAAAAAACCTGCATGAGCAAAATTCTCATGCCAGGTTATTTTTTCGCCTTCCTGATGCAGCCACACATACTGATCCCAATTTATAGCAATTAAAACGCAATAAGAATCATAAAATTCCATTAGATTTCCTTTCTTTCCTAACCTACTTTAAGAGGGGCTTCCATGACTTCCTCAATCCCAAGACGAATAACATTTTCTTCCCCAACCTGGTCTTTCCACTCATCAATATCGCTCAGATAGCGCTTATAGCGATACCAGTTTTCATCATCTGGGCCATTGCTTAACAGATAGGCTCTCGGATGCGTATCCAGATTAAATTTTTGATCCCGAAAAACATTCTGCTTAGCTAAAAAGAGTAGGGCTTCCGTTGTTCCAATTGTGGCCACCTCATGCGGTGTCAACAATTCTCGGCCAATTTTAGAGTTCTGTTTAGAACTGCTGCCATTTCTTCCCCTGCTCTCGCTATAGTTCTGATCATTTAAAGTCTGCTTACCAGATCGCTCAGATAAATACTTGAGCGTATCTAAGTCATTAGACCCCAAATAGAGAATAGCTCCACAGTTATTGATAATCGTCTTTGTATTCTCTTTACCGTACAACACTTCGATCTGACTTTGAGACTGAACCATCATTTTAATAGAGATTTCCCGTGACCGAATAACAGAGATGAACGGTGGTAAGTTAGGAATCTTCCCAATCTGGCCAAACTCATCCGCCCATACCTGGACATGTAATAAGTCTTTCTTAGTCTTTGTTGGATGCTCACCTAACAAGATTGCATCTGCAGTCTTCATCATCACATCAAAGAGTGTACTAAATAGCAACGCTGATAAGAACTGGTAGGCTGGATCGACTTCTGGAATATGAATGAAAACAGCAGTCTTTTCTATATTCCATTTTTCAATCTCCAGCGTGTCCTTTTCAATAATCTTTCTCAGCTGTTCATGATCAAATACTGAGAAAGTGGTCGCAAAAATAGCATAGACGGAAGCCCGTGTCTGTCCGTCAAAGTTTTTATTAAATAAAGCCCATTGTCTGCTGGCATAATTCCCCGGACATCTTCTTTCCAAATCTTCAAACATCAATTCAACCGGACTCTCTGCGTCCGGATGATTTCGTCTCAATTCTCGAATCATATCCGTAACCTGCCCCAGGTTTGGCATGTAGTGATCGATCAGACCGTCAAAATAAAGATAGCCAATGAGAGAACGCATCAGGAGTTTATTAGCAGCTGGCCAAAAAGGATCCCCTTCATGACCATTTCTATTTAGCGACTCTGTGATGGCCTCTGACACTCGGTCTATATCCATTTCAGTATGGATATATTTGAATACATTAAAGCCGTCTGAATTCAGGAAAGTGATCAAATCAAAGATTTTTATCTTATATCCTTTTTCTACAAGGGATTTTCCCGTTTCATGAATCAAAATCCCTTTGGTATCTGTCGTCACAAAGCTAGAGTTACCTTGTAAAATATTCGGTTTAACAGCGCTTCGAGTCTTTGAATCCCCAGTACCTCCATAAACTAAGACATTCTTATTAATCTGATTTTCATAGCTCAATCGGCTATTAAATAGTCCCATCTGGCTATTCTGTGTAAAGATCATATTCTTTTCAGGTTCTTCATCTCGGAAGCGCATCAGTTCGTCTTTCGTCGCAAAACGTGCCGACCCATGCTCCTCCCCATACCTGTACGTGCCTGTATCAGATACCCTCAAATACAGTAGAAAAGCAATCAAAAAACCACCTAGACCGGCCAACAAAGAACCTGGAGTGAACTGAAAATCAAACCAAGCTTTATCTCCTAAATGATCGCTCATCCAGTTAAGCTTTCCAAGACCAAATACATCCGTTACTGAATCTGTATTTGGTGCTAACAGCCACAGTTTAAACAGCCAATGAAAAAGATAGAATAATCCAATTCCTAATAACAAATACGGTCTAAATCGCCGTTTCTTCTTTTCTGTAATCACTTCACTTTTCCTCCAATATGGGGTTCAATGTTTTCTGGAAGGACAAACTCCTTAGTATGAATCTTCACCTGCAGAGAACGAATTTTCTCTTGTTCCACCGCTTTAAAATGCTTCATTTTCTCTTCAAATGAGCTGGTTTTCCCGTTTTTAAGGTTCCGCTCATTGAATCCTTTAGGATCTCTTGTGATGCCTTCTAGGACATCCTTAAAGGCTTGCTCTACAACCCCCTTATCTTTAGCGTTGAAAGCGAGAGTTGTCTTACCGTCCGGGTGGGTATAAAAAGAAAAGCCAATCCCGTATTGGCCGAGTTCTTTGCGAACCGCCTCGAGATTGACTTCATTTTGTAGTAATTGCTGGACTTCTTTGGTATCTGCTGTTGCCATGAATTTATTCCAGTCTGCCTCACCGGTAAAGTGGGTGTTTTCACCTTTGAACTGGTAGATCTCCACTGCTTTAGAGCATACCAGGAAGAGACCCTTTAAAAGCACCTCTCCTGTCACAAGAGTTGCCCGTCCTAGCTGGGCTACCACTTGTTCTTGTTCCATTTTAGCTCACCTCATCAATTTTGAAATAAAGATCCTTCAATTTAGCAGCTTGTTCTTCCTTAACAAGAATCTGTTGCTGCAGTTCATTGATCCTATTTTGACACGCTACAATCTCCTCATTAGCATCCTTGATATAATTTTCATTAGACTGGATCTGCTGTTTGATTGATTGCATATACGCAATCGTCTGTACTTCAAAACTATCGATAACCTCAGAAGTGAGATCAACTGCAGTAACATGAGAAACTTCATAATTTGGCTCAAATGAGTGTTTTTCTTCTTTTCTATCAAGAATTTCTGATACTTCTTCTTGAGCAGGCTTTTTAACAACTGGAACGGTTTCTTGTTCAGGTTTATCTTGTGAAACCTCTACTTGTTCTTCCTTTGTCCCCTCTTCTTCAGCATCTAATCGACTAAAATCGTCTGTAGTCCATTCAGAAGAAGTTCCTGAAACTTCATTTTGCGTTTTAAACTTTTCAGGATCCGGATTGGCTACCACCAACTTTGCAATCCTATCACGCTCAAGATCCGCTTCTTGTGCTGTCACATTATTTTCATCCTCTGGATCTAAGTATTGCTTAGACTTAGAGGACTTGTTTTTATGCCTCGCCAAAAAATCAAGTAGCCCTTTCTTTTTCTTCCTATCACTTGTGCCAAAATTTTCCAGCAACTGATCAATGATCTCAACAAACGGCATATCCAGGGTAAGTTCCTGTAAGATTTCACCTTCTGTAGTAAGAGAATAGAGCTGATAACTACCATTTATGTTATTGCTCTTCATCCGCTCATTGATGATTTCAAGTTTAGAAAGAAGATCATCTCGATTCTCAAAGTCTTCTTCTTGCTTAGTCAGTTGATTGATAATTTTATACATGATTTTCTCCTTGATTAGTTGATTGTAATGGAAGGATTAGTTCCTTCATTTCCTGATAAGATAGGCCGCTTTCTTCTGAAAGAGCAACGAATAGTTGAGCTTCTACATCCTTTTCCTGAGCTAGGCAGCTCTTTATTTTATTTTCCGCTTCTTCTTTTTGTTGCTGCGCTTTGGTTTTATCTTTTTTGATTTTCTCAAGCTTATTTTCTAGCTGAGTTATTTTCTTATTCATCTAATTCTCCTTATTGACTACTGGACGAACTTGTTTTCTCAGAAGAGGTAGCTGGAGCGGAGCTAGAACTGCTAGTGTCTGTATAGGTTCCAATCCCCTGCCCCCTGGCTTCAGTCAATACGATTGACTCAATATTATTGATTAAAAGCTTCCCGTCTTGTTCTACATAGGTCAGCCGAATAGTGACTTTAGTTGTTCCGGTAAGCCCTTTAGAATCTCGGTTATCTTTTTCCGTTAAAGTTGTACTAGTGTACTGTACTTGAGCCAAAGCCACCTTGTGCTCGACATCAATATAGATAGAGGCAGATTCGAAAGCCTGATCGACGACATAGCCTTTATATGTCTGATTGACGGGCTTATCCTCTTCTTGGACTGCTTCCTGATACATTGAATCAGTCATAAAAGGCTTATATCGTGGACGGTTCTCTTCCAAATCCTTTTTAGTGTAGTAAGCGATTAGAAAATCTTTGACTTGTTTTTCAGAAAGAGAAGCTTGTTTCTGCTCCTTTTCTTTTTTATGTTGTTTTATCTGTTCCTGCTTCTGGCCATTATGGGTGAAATTCTGCTGCACCTGTGCAACAGAATAGCCCAATAAAATACATAAAACGGCGCAGGCTCCTATAAGGATGACCTTTGTTACTTTGATTAACTTTTGATTATACATTCTTTTCCTTTCTTATTTTGGCGTAACGAAATAGATACCTGATTGTGGTGTTAAGGTACGCCAATTCATAACATATAAACCACCATAGTTCATTTCCGAAACAAGGAAGCTACCATCGCTATTGACATATTCACAAAACGATACATGCCCATAGATTGGAGAAGCCCCTGCTACACCAGGCATAAAGACAACTGCAGAACCTGGCTTAGGGGTCGTTGAAATTTCATATCCTTGAGCTCGACCACTATCAACCCATTGGTTAGAATTACCAAGATAAGGATATAGTTGAACCCCAATTTGTGCAAAGCGATTATAGACGTACCATGTGCAGTTTCCTAGTGCATACGCATTGCCTGGATAACCTTGACCTGGTAAAATTGCTTGGTCAGTAGGAAGCCCATGAGGAAGTTTATCTTTATATTCTGCTGGGACTTGTTTACTAGAAACTCCTGTAGAACCTCCCTTATTTTTCAAGAAATTCAGCCATTGCCGTGCAGCAGACTGCCTTTCTAAGAGCTTGTTTCCTGGAACTCCTAACCATGAGCTCAAAAAGTCCTCTGTGAGGGCTTCTACAGAACCAGTCGAAGTAACAACTCTTCTAAATGCTGCTCTTCTAGTTGGATCATCACCCTCCAGCAGAAACTTAGTTTGAACTTCTGCAGACCAAATATCTCCATTCATAGCCTTGGCAAAATTCCATAATGCCAGGGCACGTGGCCCTGTAAATTGACCGATCCCAATCCCAATATAGTGCAAACCATTGACCATGTAGCCTCCTTCATTTAGAGGCAAAGTCGGGTACATAGCCTGAAAAGCTCCCCAGTTGCCAACTAGGTTTTCAGCTGTTGGCTCTTTTGCCACCTTATCAAATTGGTTATTCGTCAAGTAATCCGTTTCATAGCGTTTAAAAGTGATGGAGCTTTCAATATCGAAGCCTCCCATCACAGCTGCAATACCTTCATCAGTTGCCTCAGGTATATTCTTTTTGATCAAATCCGCAAAGGCTCTAGCACGCTTCCCTTTGTCTCCAGATGTTTCAATATCACTGACAACCGAAGTTGCTTGCGTATATTCTACATGCTGGAAGTAAAATCCGACATTGACATAAGTCCAGCTCTTCTTCACCTTTCCGTCTTTATCTTTCTGGTTAGCTCGATCAGGTTCTAGTTTTTGGTAGTAGACGGTTTGATTGCCTTTAGGAGATACTTTCCCAATAATATCACCAGTCTTGACTTGATCTCCTGTTTTATAACGAATCGTGTCTACATCCTTATACAGAAACTTGGAATCCTGATCGCTGATTTCTACATCGTTTCCCTTGACTTCCACTTTCCCATCTAAAACGGCAAGTAAAGTTTGTCCACCAGTTGCTTGCAAAACAGATCCATTAAAGACTTCCGTTTTATTTTTGTACCCAAAGCGCTCAATAATCTGAATAGGATTCTGTGCTTCAGGCTGATCATCCTTATAAAACGGATTCTCCAGTTCCTGGAGCAACATATATTTTCCGCTATCTCTAGCAATTTCTAAGAGTTGTTTATATTCTTCTAGCTCATCCTTATCCAGTTTATAAAGATTATTCTTGGTGTAAAGCTCTTCCATTGTTTTAAGATTGTCTTTATCTCCATTCAAATCCTTCCATAAGGCATCCAAATACGTTTTTCCTAGAGTGTTTTTCGAAAAATATTTATTGCCGTCTATCTGCAGCTTATCCGTAATCTCGTCATACTTATAATTCAGGTACAAGAGTGGATCGTCAATTTTTGTCCAATAATCAACCTTATCATTGGACTTTTCTCTGTCCAGCTTTGTAAAATACAGCCAAGTATCATTCATATCGAATTCATCCTGACGAGTGATTCCTGAACTTCCAATACCAAGTATGGCCAGAAACAAAAGCAGAACAAAAGCAATCAAATAGGCCTTTAAGCTAAAGGGATTTTTAACGATTGCTTTAATTGGTTTAGAGCCTACACGATAGGCTTTCCTAGCCTTCCTTGCAGCTTTACCAGTTTTAGAACCAGCCAAGCGTTTCTTGTAAGCCTGAATACGACGAGCCAGCCTGCCTTCCCAGGAAAATTCTTTTGGAGTACGGGTAAAGCCTCTCCCCCTCGTCTTATTGTAGAGTCTGTTTCCGAGACTATAGCTAGACTTAACTGTTTCTTGTACAAGCTTGTTGCTGTATTTACCAATCGTTTTAACTCGCCTGCTCTGAATCTGGATATCCTGGTACTGATGCTTAGCTCGTGCTATATCTGAGAGTGTATCATCCTGATGCGCTGCAGAGCTGGCTTGTTGACTAGCAGTACGTTCTACAGCCTGTTTAGCAGCTCGAAAAAGCTTCTTTTTCCGAGAACCACCATTAGCTTCTTGAGCAGCTTTAAAGGTTTTCTTAAAAGCTTTTTTCTCTAGCTTTGCCTGAGTCAGTTCTTGCTTGAGAAAATCCTGCTTCTTGGCATCCTCTGGACGAAGCGCCTTTCCTTCTTTGCCAAGCTCTTTTCCTTGTCTCTGGACATTCCTGTACTCTTTTTGGATTTTCTTGACCTTAGACTTAGAAGCTCGGAATTGACTTCGACTTTTTTTTAGCAACTGGCGCTTAGAGCGGGTCTGAGATTGAAGATTGCTCATCTGCTTTTCGCTTTCTTTTGTCACAGTTCGATAATTCTTTCGGACTGTTTCCAGCTTCTGATCCAACCTATGACCGATTGTCTTTGGTCTGCCTTTTTCCTGATCCATAATCAGCCTCCTAAGCGTCCGTTGCGACTAATTCATAAAGTTTCGTATTCTTAGGGATTGGATTTTCAAAAGGAACAACAACTGGCCCTGCTACGATCAAACCAGTACCTTTAGCCTTTGGCCGAGCTAGATAGCGAATCTGTTTATCTGTCAAATTGACAATTTCTTTTAAGATAGCTAAATCCTGAGGCTTTTGCTTAAGTAAAATCATGAACTCACTGTTAGAGAGCAACTTCCGACCTTCTTCAACAGCAGCCAGCGTTTCCACGTTCTGCGTAATACCAGTTGGAATCGCACCGTATTTCCGAATCCGTGAATACAATGTAGTAAAGAAATCTGCTTGTGCCTTGTTTTTAAAGAGAATCTGCATCTCATCAAAGTAAACCCATGTGGTACATTTCCCTTGATTTTCAACAATCTGATTCCAGATATAATCTTGAATAACCATTAAAGCAAAAGGCTTCAGCTTATGTGACAATTTCTTCAGGTTAAAGATAACAAAGCGATGATTCAAATCCACATTAGTATGATGAGCAAAAATGTCTTGCGAGCCATTCGTATAAGTTTCCACTGCCAGAGCCAAATCCTGAGCTTCTTCCTCCGGTTGCTCCTTCAAGACCTGGTGCCACTCTTTTAAAGTTGGTGTGAAATCCTCTGTCATGTACCGCTCATAAGTCAGACCAGTTACCCGGTCAATAATCCCAATCTGAGCATCTGTCACTTCAGATAGAATGGATTCGAACAAGCCCATTAACAAGTTTGCCTTGTCCCCGATTGGATCATCGTCTTCCTCGGCCAGTTGATCCAGATCTGGCAGATCCAACAGATTGATATGAGTTTTAGATCCAATCGAAATATCCACCATCTGAGCGCCGAAAGCTCGTCCAATATCCGAGTATTCATCTTCTGGGTCTACGATGATGACTCGATCATCCGGATATTTTAACAAGGTTGGAATGACTTCTCCACCTTTGATTGTTGTGGATTTACCAGATCCAGAAGAACCTAATACAACACCAGAACCCGTGTTCAGATCCCGTTTTCGATCCAGTGTAATGATATTGTTTGATAACTGGTTTTGACCATAATAACGAGCCAGTGGACTATCGGACTTCAAGTCTACGTTAGTAAAGGGTACCTGAGTCGCAATGTTAGCCGTAGTCATTTTCCGCATGAAGTTTTTCTTCACGTTCAGGAAGCACTCGCCAATAGGCAAAATCGTATTCAAAGCCTCTTCCTGGTAATAATAGAGATCTTCAAACTCCACACCAAGTTTCCGACCAGCTCGTTTGATCTTCTGTTCGTTACGTTCCAGCTCTTCTAAGCTATCTGCCTTGAAGTAAACTGCAATCAAGCCAGAGAAGATTTTCTGATCGTACTCAGTGATTTCATCTCTCCATTTCTTGGTAGCTTCAGAGATTTCTTGGTCAACTCCAGCTACCACCGCATCGTCAAAGATACCGGATTGAGCAGCTTTCCGCTTAGAGCGAAGTTTCCCGATTTCTGCATCTGTCTCTGCATCATCAATCTTCCCTAAGATTTCGACGTTCTCGTAGGGTTCCGCATGGATAGTAATAGCTAATTCCAACCCCAGTGTCGTCAAATCACGAATAAGACGATCACTCATCCAATTTGGATAACGCTGCGCATAGAGTACCTTGACCCAACGGTCATCCATCATCATTCGTTTTTCCTGAAATTCAATTCTGTGCGGAGCGACGAAAGACTTAGTTGATAGCCCGCTCAAAGCAATTTCTTTGTAGTCAAAATTGACATACGGGTTATCTCGTAACAGTTCAGAAAAGACTTTCAGTCGATCTAATCCGTCCATCTCACCAAAACTAATATCCGACTCTTGAAACTGAGTCCCTAAAGCCACCCCAATATCTTGCAGCAAGAGCTGAGCTTGTTTTCGATCATCTGCATTCGTTGAAATAGTCACATACTTATGCACCTCAAAATTATTTGCGTGCGTCGTAAACCGTTCCTTGATCATATCGTTCAGCTCTTCACGATACTCGTTAAAGTCATCGTCTGTTTCTTCAAACAAGATATTTTGTAAGGAATTGTCAGACACTCGGCGATTAATGACTAAGAGCTGATAGTTACTGCCTTCATCCAATAAATTAAGAGCATCCATCGTTGTATCGATGATTCCCTCTTTTTCATCTTGTTGAGCTGTCGAGTAAGAGGCATCTCCCAGCTTAAAGCTGCGAGAATACTTCTCACGAGCAATGTGCATTAGTCCATCTTCATGCAGCGTAGTATAATTGAGCGTATTTTGCGTAGTCGGTTTCATTTGACGGCGCAAACGTTCAATTTTTTTCTTTTCTGCGATTTCTAGTTTTTCTCTTTTGCTTTTGAATAAACTCATCTTTTGTATAAATTCCTACCTTTCCAAAGTTAGTTTCGTAGTTTCGAGTCTGAATTCGGAAAAAGAAATTGATTTTTTCTTTAATCCTCATTCGCTTGGTCATTCCCATACCGTACATTGCCCCAGGAACCACAAATATAGCATCCCAAAGATAAATGTACCAATCAGGTAAACCAAGAAAATATATAGCAACTGTTCCTGCGACAGCTATTGCTAAACACAAATAGAAGACCATCATTCTACCGGTAAGACCGAATAGAATTGGTCTATCTTCTGTTTCAAATTCTCTTAAAAATTCTGAACCAATTTTTTTCAACTATTTTCCTTTCCATCAAACGACCGTAGCATTTACATAGCCAACATGTCCTACACTCCTAAAAGCTGCTTAGCTTTTCGGCCAGTCCCAACCATGACAAAGATATAGATCACTGCCTTAGCAATCGAAGCAAAAGCTGTCCCCCAAGTACCACTATCTGCAGTTGTTACTTTAAGAAGATCTGTTGCCACAATCGAATCATATACGACTGAAACAACGATTAGAATAACTCCAATAAAGGCAGATGCCGCAAAATACTTCAGGAAATTGATCGTTATCGATCGTAAGGAATCCATCATAAAGAAAGAGACCAGTAACGGAGCAAGGGCTTTGAGCTGATAGAGATCCAAGTAACGCAAGAATACAATGATCCCAAGCACAATATTGGCTACTCCACTTGCAGCTTTTCCTACTATAGTGATGATAGTCTTTTCGAAGATTCCCTTTCCACCTGAAATATTAGAATCAATAGTCGTTTTGACTGTAGGTGATACATGGGCGATCACCTTAACTACAATATTAAGCAATTCTAAGATAGCATCACAGATCTGGGTCGAGGCTGAGATCAAGATAAAGGCAAATAGATATTTCATCAGTGCCTCCAACCAAATCTTTTGAGTAAGAGCACCGCCCCTTGACTTGACCATTTGTGACCAAGAAACCATTTCAAACCAGAAAAAAAGACCTAAAAGGATATACCCAATAGGTCGGACAGCATCGGCCATCGCGGTTACAGCCTGATTGGTACCAGAACTGTAATTGGAAAGAGAACTAGTTAGCTCTCTAATATCTAAATTCATAGGCTACTCCTAAAATTTAATCTGAGATAACGCTGCAACAATGGCAGCTGCAATCCCTGCAGAAGCAACGGCCAAGAATGTCCCATTCGTCATGGAATCTGATCCGTCGTCTTGACGCTGCTTGTCCTTATTCTTTCTTCCTTGAATAAAGTCGACTGCACCATTCCAGATCCAAATAAGACCTGTAATTGTTCCGACTGTACCTAGACCAGTAATAATTTTTGTAATAATATCCATTTCTATTTTACCTCATATATTTTCAATTTTTTAAAACAAAAAGCACTGCAGAAATTCTACAGTGCTTAGCACAATTCTTTTCTATTTTTAAAGTCAATCAAATTCCTCACGATAAATCGTCCGGAGAGTCGCTACTAGAAGGGATAGTACAATTATAATCGGAACCTCAATGTGTGGATATGGGAAAAAGATGCCCGATCCTGTTGGCGCATCAATTATTTTACCAGAAGTAACAAGCGAATTATGAGACATTCCTAATATATTGGGCGTAAACCATCCAAAAATATTATCAATAATATTTTCACTTGGAAATTTGAATAGATGATGTATGATCGCTAATCCCCCAATCAATACGATTGTCACACAGATCTTTGCGATAATCCAGAAAATAAACATTCCGATAACAGATTTCACAACATTGATACACCAAAGAACAAAGTAGAAGGGAGCCGTAAATATTCTAATGATGGCTACCCACAACCAAGAAAAATCACTCCCAAATTTCATTATGCTTCTCCTTCACGATTTACCGTTATTATACCATAAAAATAGTTTAATTTAAAGGGACTTAAAACTTTCTAAGCCTCTTTTTTCTTGCGTTTGCCATAGACTAAGCCAGCAGCACCAGCCATTGCTAAACCAGCCAGCAGCAATTCTGCAGAAGCGTGATCCCCTGTCTCCGGCAATGTAGCAACTGAATCCACTTTCTGAACTTCTTGAATTGGAGTTTTTGGCTCAGGTTTTGGTTGTGGTTTAGGCTCAGGCTTCGGCTCAGGCTTCGGCTCAGGTTTAGGCTCAGGCTTCGGCTCAGGTTTAGGATCTGGCTTCGGTTCAGGTTTTGGCACCTGGTTAACTACAGTTGGTGTTTCATACAGCTGACCAAAGTCAATTTGATAAGCTGTATTCTTATACTCACCACCTTTTTTAGCGAAGTCTTCCTTAATCTTCATCGGAACACGTAAGGTAACGACCTTTCCAGTCTTAACATAAGATTCAAAGAAAGCTTCCGGATCATCTGCGCTAAAGACTTGAATGGCTCCCTTTGGCTCCTTATTTTTAGCCTTGAAAGCTTCTTGAACAGATTCTGGCGCTTCTTTTAAGTTTGAGTAGATCTTCGATGAAAGACCCTTAACTTCTTTTCCGTCCTCATCTAGCATCTGAATACCAGACTGATCAATATCCAAGGCCTCCTCTGGGTAGTCATCTACCCCAAAGAAACCTTTTTTGATAAAGGACTTGTCCGGCTCAATTCCCTTATATTTAGAATAGTCCAGCTTCACTTCATAGTAGTTGACAGTATCTGGAGTCAAGGTCTTGCCATTGATCACCACACCAGCCTTATCCTTATTAACCTTGTCAGGTTTTGGAATAGAAACATGGTTCTTCACGATATTCGAATAGTAACCATTTCCGAACTGGATCTGATGCACCTGGTTTTTGTACTCGCCAGTAAAGCCAGGCTTGTTCTTCATAGGAGTATGGAAGTAAAGATCCATCCCTTTCTGAACATAGGCCTGATAGAATTCTTCTGGCTTCTCAGCTACCCACATATAGAAAGCTCCTGTTGGAGAAATCCCAGAATCTTCTACCATCTTCTTCAGTGAACCAGTCAAAGAATCTTTAGAAAGCACATGGTACATTTTAAGCCCATTTACTTCCTTTCCTTCAGCATCCCGAACTTTGAATTGGCTTTCCAGAGGATTTACCGCCTCGTCCGGATAATCCTCAATGAAACCAAAGCCACGTTGAATCGCTTCCTTAGCTGACTGATCTCCCTTGTATGGAAGGTTAGTCATTTTAGAAACATAGTGATTGGTCGCTTCAGGAGCCATAGCCTTTCCATCTACGATTTTACCTTCGGCATTATAATTATGCTTTTCAGGTTGAATTGCGGTACGGTTTGGATCCTTAGGAGTATTTGGCTTAGTCGGATCTGGATTCTTCGGATCGTTTGGATTATTAGGGTCTGGATTCTTTTTCCCTGGTGTTGAGATTTTAACGATATTACTCTTGCGAGTATAACCGCCCTCATCCTTGCCGCCATTTACTACCAGCTCAAAGCCGTTTACATAGTCGGCCGCATCATTCTGCGGCCTTCCCCAATAAACAAATGGAGCGATCTTATAAGCCTTACTTAGATCCCCATTAACCGCCTTCAGCAAAGATTCTGTTGCTTTAAGGGTGAGTTTATTGTTTTGATCAAAAGCAATATCCCAATTTGGATTGTCCTTCTTGATCAGATCGACTTCAGGTTTAAAGCCACTTGGAGTAGGATCAACCGCCATCAGACTAGTCGTCTTAGGGCGACCAGCAGGAAGAGCTTCTACGTTGAGAATCCACTTATTTAGACTATTCTTAGCCACATATTTCCCATCAACATCCACACCATCCGCATTCTGGACAGATTTTTTAATCTGTGGTTGCGCTGACAACTTGTAGTCGTTGTAATGTACCGTTGGCGGCTGTGGCTTTCCTGGAACCTTTTCTTCCGGTTTAGGCTGTGGCTTAGGAGGCAAAGCAACCGTCTGCAAATTCAACTCAGAAGGTTTTGGAGTTTCCGGAGTAAATGGAGGTGTCGGTCTCACTTTGTTTGGACTTGGCGGAGTTACTGTTGTAGTCGCAAAGTCTGTATTAAATGCAAACCACTCTGAGGGTGTACCATTCTGACCATTTACTTTCACCCCAAATGAAAATTTAATACGTCCTTCGGTAGAGATAATCCCTGCGCCAATATAAGCTCTAGGACTTTCAGAAGAATCCCATGCTCCAACCGTTCCGTCCTCTAAGTTTGTTTGCGAGTACAACAAATCTCCGTGCTGCTTAACGTAGCTGCCATTAATTGGAATAAATTTATTTCCTGATGACAAACGGACAAACTCAACGTGACTAGTTCCCTCACCATAGGAATTCATGGAAGCAGCAGAGAAAGTAAATGGTTTCCCTTTCTCAGGAAGAATTTCTTTCCCATCCTCACCATAATAACGGACTTCCATCTCAACTTCTATATCTTTATCTACTTGATCATGACCGATTGAAATAGTCCGAATAGGGTCATTTTCAAAGTGTGCATTGACCTTGTACGGAGATTTTGGTGTATAGCGATATTCTACAGCTACTATTTTTTTGCCGTCATAAGAAGCGTCTAGCCCTTCGTACCTGGCTACAGCAGTTCCACCATTTGGAATACGACCATAGATTTGCCCATTCCCAGTTCGTCTAGCCTCAGAAGGATCGCTAGTAATTGAGCTATCCCAATTTTGACGAAGTTGTTTAGTCCAGTCACCAGGCAAGGAATCTACTTTCTTAATCGATGCATATTCCACACCTGAAACACTAACCAGTCTAGCATTCTTCGTATTTTCACGGCCAAAAATCAAGAATTTTTTGATAACTTCAGTTGCATATCCATCCTTCGCCTTATTCTTTTCAGCCTCAGCTAATTCTTTCTCATAGCGTTTCTGGTCATCTATAATTTTTTGATTTTCAGCCTCAATTTCTTTGTTCTTATCAAGCAGCTTTTGCTCTGCTTTTTTATTGCGTTCGGCAAGTTCCTGAGCATCCTTCTTCACCTTAGCAGCATGGTCTGCAACGGCTTGTTGATTTGCATTTTGGACAGCGGCCACGGCCTGCTTATATTGATCATAAGAAGCCTTGGAATTTGGATCTACCGTAATACTTTTCGTTGTTTCGGTGATTTTAGCATCTGGGAATTCCTTTTTCACCGCTTCCTTGGTATTCTTTAATTCTTCCTGAGTCTTTTCAGCTGCATCATTCGCTTGTTCATACGCAGCCTGAAGCGCTTGGTTCTCAGCTCTGATTGCATTATTATTAGCAATAGCTGTATCAGCTACCTGTTTTTGTTCCTTTTTCTGACTCACATAGGCGGAAGTCGTTTGATCAATCTGCTTCTTCTGCTCGTTTTGAGCTGCTGCAATTTCAGATTGAGCTTGCTGCGTCGCTTCAAGATTCGTTGTTACTCCTTTATCCACTGTGGCATCTTTTACCACGTTGACACCTTCTGCTTGAGCTTTAGCTACTGCCTCCTCAAGAGTTCCTGTGTTGTTAGACAAGGAAACAGAACCTTCTGCTTGATTTGCTTGCTGGATAGCAGCTTGATTTTCAGCTGTTGGCGCTGACTGTGAGTCTTTCAAGTTAGATGCGGTATTGGCAACGGCTGCTGGTGTTGCATCTGTCACCTCATCTGCCTGCGCAATCTGAGCTGTTCCCATCAAGGCAGCTAGGCCAAGAATCACACCACAGGTTCCCCAACGTTTTGTTTTTCTGATAGACCCATAGGCCTTTGTATCAAGATTTGATTTCATTCATTCTCCTTTTCTATTTTGCAATGGAAGAAGCCTTCACTGCACTTGTTTTAGGCAATGTCTTAGGCTCTTCTTTCTTCGGTTCAGCTGGTTTTTCTTCTGGTTTCTTTGGATCAGTAGGCTTCTCTTTTTCTTTATAGATAAACTTGAGTGTCTGTTTATCAGAAGAAACCTTTCCTTCCAATTTTTCTGGGACTGCCTTCAAGACATAGGTCGTATCTTTAACAGTAAGTTCTGTGTCAATATCAGAAGCAAATGCCCAATCTTTACCTACGAGGACACCAGCTTTAGAAACAATATCAGACTTCTTAACTTCCTCGCCTTTTTCATTGACGAAGATAGCTTTGACTTCCTCTCCCTTTTCATGCGCCAAGTAAGTCAGCAAAAGGTCATTTTCTGCAAACTTCCCTTTCTCTTCGCCTTCTTTGAGAGTAACCTCAAATCCATCAACAGTTGGAGGCTTAATTTCATAAACATCTCCGGAAAATCCCTTAGTCACAAGAATATCCTGATCAATCTGTTCATTCGTTAAAGCATTCAGAACCTTGAATTTTAAAGAATAAACCTTTTTAGCATCCGGCTTTTTCTCATAGATATAGTGCAGTGTCACCGTATCTTTTGTGACTTTACCAGCCTCTGCTTCTGGTTTTCCAGTGAGAATATAAGTATCTCCGTCTACCGTCAGCTCCTTCTGAGCCTCAGGAGCTTGCCAATCATTGCCAATTTCCTTTCCTGCTTCAGAAATCGTGACATTACTTTTTCCAGGGATTTCTTTCCCATCTACTGTTCGAAAATCAGCTGTCACAGCTCCACCTTCATTTTTGAGAGAGTCCATTTTCTTAGCTGCTTCTTTCCCATCCAGTGAGACAGAAGCAGTGACTGTGCCTACACCAGTAAAATTATATGAAATTGTATAGTCCCCATCTGGAACCTTTTTAGAGAAATCCACCTTCCCATCTTTGACGGCTAATTCCTCATTTACATTTCCACCTTTAAGGACAGCTTTAGTAACAGTCACACCGTCACCACCAATAGTGATCTTCGCTGTTTGATCTTCTCCTTTGGTTATCTTCACCTTTTCGGTGGCAGTTTCCAAGAACTGCTTGATTACCTCAGCATCTACGACTTTAGGGTCTTTGCCCGTCATATCGTAGATATTTGGATGCCCAAGTTCACGCATTTGTTCTAATGAGCGATTTGAGTTCGTGTCGTTATCCGTAACTTGGTTACGGTTTACAACTGACATGAACGTCTTCGCTCTTCCCTTAGCCCATTCCGCGAAAGACTTATCCATTTCTTCTACTTTGCCCTTATCCATCCAGCCATCCGTGTACTGGATGACTGACAACGTATCAGTAGGCTTAGTAAGTTTTTCTGCAATTGTCTCAAAAGGAACTAATTCTTTGGCAGATTCATCTAAGTAACGTTTGTCACCAAGAGCATCAGCCAAACCTTGGAAGTAAGCGCCGTAGTTCTGATACGTTGGGTTCTTCTCAGTAGGAGCATTGATAGCCAAGAGCTTATCAATGATGTTAAGAGCCTCTTGCTTAGTAAGAACTACAGAAGATACCCCATAAGTTCCACCAACAGACTTCTTACCGCTTGCATGGTATGAAGTTTGACCGTAATTGTCAGGGTAAAATTGCAGAATATGTTTACTTTCAGGACTGTTAGCCTCAATAATCTTCTTACTCAAACGTAGAGAGTCTTTTAACTTACCAGCATACGAACTAGAACCATCGTAAACATGGTCTACGGTAAGCGGAGCTACAGTACTTTCAGTCTTAGTATTAGTAGGCGCTTGAGCTTTAAAACTCAGCTCGTTGCTCCCTGTTTTATCTACTCCATTTTCTACTGTATTCTCAGTAGTTTTTACTTCTGGATTAAATTCCGGTTGTTTGGGATCCGTAGCATCTGGATTAGGATTTTTGATCTTAGGAGCGTCTTTCTTGACTTTCTCGATTTCGATTTTAGTCTTTTCCAAATCCTTGAATTTATCAGACTTATTTAGCTCTGGCTTTCGACCATCAGACTTCGAGGATTCGGTAGTCTTCTGATCACTTTTTGCGGTCACAGCTGACTTATCCGAAGAATTATTTTTAGATTCATCTGCTTTAACCATTCCCAAACCAACTGTAGCAATTACAATTAGTCCTAGTGCTACAGAGCATAGATTTTTACCATACTTTCTATAGCTGAATGTATTTTTCATAGTTTCACCTTTCTATTGATTAAATTCTAGTTTTAGCATCTTTCGACATAGCATTAAGGAGCTCTTGCTCTAAAACGTACAATTTTCATTTCTTCCTCTTTTCAATTAAAAAGCCACCAAGAAACCTTGATGACTTTAGCCAAATTAATTTACTTCAGATTTTCGTTTGATTCGCAACAAAGTTAAAAGTGAAATAGTTACTACACCAAACAGCCCAAGGCTTGAAAGTTCTTCACCCGTCTTAGGCAAGACAGTTGACCCAGACACAGCAGGAGCTTGATAAACTGGATTAGTAACTTTCGTTGTCTGATTATTTGCTTGTCTTTGCACATACTTCACAATCTTGCCGTTTTGAACCACTGCAACCGGATTTCCTCCAGCTTGCTCAATACGTGCCTTTTGAGCAGCTAGTTTTTCTTGAAGCTCCGCTTCTAGCTTTGCCTCCAGATATGTACGATAAGCAGATACCAATTCTTTGTGAGCTGCAACTACTTTGCTTTGAACTGCTTTTGCACCTTCTAGTTTGGCTTGTGCTACTTCAAGCGCTGATTTTTTTTCATTCAGTACTTCTTGAGCAATTGCAAGGGCTGTTTTTGCCTTTTCTAAAATTTCAGGTGCATTCTGCAAGATTTCTACCCGTTCTTTTGATGCTTTCAAGTCCTTTTGAGCTTTTTCGAGTGCTTTTTGATGATTAGTAACGACTTCTTTCGTTCTAACAAGCTCAGCTTGTTTCCTTGCCAATACTATTTTTTCAGCCATTAGAGCTTCATTCAATGTTTCCCGTTCAGCTTGTTTTTCGGCCAACTTTTCTTTTGCTGCCTCAAGTACTTTCCGTTTAGTCTGAACATCCGCATTCAGTTGAGCCAACCCTGCTTGAGCATTTTTATTTTCTGAGTCAGCTTTTGTCAGTTCTGCTTCTGCCTGAGCTAATTTTAATTCCGCTTCAGGTGTTTTTAAGGCTGTGTTTTGAATAGCAGCACGCTGAGCTACTGCTTTTTCAGCAGAAGATTTTGCCTCTTCGTAGGTTGTCTGGACTTGTGCCTTTTTAGCTTGTGTTGCCTCATTAGCACCCTTTGCAGCAGTAAAGCTTGTCTGGGCTTGTGCTAGAGACTTTTGAGCAGCTTTAATTTGATCCTCGATGCTAGGCACGTTGTTCTTAGTGTCAACTTTAACATCCTGATGCAGACGATTTTTCAGCAAATCAATCGTTTTGGCATCGGTACCTACATAGTGCATAGCCACTAACCCACGATCTAGCTTCCGGGTTGCTACACCGATATACTGCAACACTACTGACTCACGATCCAGACCTGCAAAGTTTAGGGCATGACCCCAATCAGCATGCTTATCGTAAAACATCATCATAACCAGATGATTGTAAGCTTGTTGTTTCAGATCAGCTAGTGTCACTTCATCACTTGTGCTTTGATACCCAATATTCTCCGAGAGCAAGCCTTGGTTCCCTTGAACCAGTCCGACTTCTTTAGCCGCAGTATTTAAAGCATCCTGATCATGTCCGTATTGATTAGTAGACAGCTGAGTCGCTTTCTGAGCAACCTTCTGCATATCTCGATTGACCAGGACTGGAATATCATCCGTCCCCATCAACCGACGGAAATCATTGATCAGTTGTGCATTAAATGCAGCCAATGCTTCTTGAATCTCAGATGATAAATTATTGACAGAGGGAATCATCACCTTCTTATCAGCTTCGCTTGGTTTAAATGGAGAAGCTGGATTGCTATAATAAGTCTTACCGCCATCAGACGAGCTAAAGCCAGCAGCAATCATACCTTTCTTGGCGATTTCTTGCAGTTTATTTGAGTTTTCTTCTGTGGGATTGTTGAAATAAGCTTTTAAAGCTTCAGCATATCCATCAGGATAGGTGATAGAGCCAGTTTTCAAGCTATCCAGCAGACTTTGAGCCTTGGATAGCTTCACTTTAGCAGCTTGATACTGAGCTTCAGTTTGATCCGCCTGTGCAGTTGCCTGAACTAATGCCTGTTCTTTCGTCAGCTTATCTGCTTCTGTAGCTCTTACCTCGCTTTCAGCCCGTTCCAATTCGGAAGCACGTCGAGCATCAGCTTGTTTGGCAGCCGTTAATTCTGTTTGAGCCTGTGAAACTGCCTCTTTGCTGGCTTCTAAGTTACGTTTAGCAGTTTCAGCTTTGGCAACAACGTCTGCAACTCCTGTTCCGTCAAGAATAGCCTGCTTTTCAGCTACGACCTGCTCTGCAGCTGTCACTTCTCCCTCTTTTCCAGCAAGCTTGCTTGTAGCTTCGGTAACTTTCGCTTCCTGATCAGTTACGCTTTTTTCAGCTTGCTTTTGTGCAACTTCCGCAGCTTTCAAATCTTCTTGAGCTTGCTTCTCAGTACCCTCTTTTGCAGCTACACTAGCTTTTGCCTGCTGGATATTTTCAGGAGTAGCTTCCTTAACGGCTTGCTCTGCCTGAGTAACCGCTTCTTTGATTTCCTTGACTGTTTTTTCAGCAGAAGTCACCTCTGACTGAGCTGCATTTGTAATTCCTTCTTGGAATTTAACAGCTGAGTCCGCCTTATTAACTTGCTCTTGTGAGATAGCCACATCAGTAGCAGTTACTTCGGAATGTTTTTCAACTGCCTTCTGTTCACTACCTGATATTGGCTCTAAAAGTTTCACCTCTTCCGCAAGAGCTTGATTAGCTACACTAACAGCTCCTGTTAAAATTGCACCAGCTAACACAACTTTCTTAACTTCATTCATGATTTCCATTTTGTTCTCCTTTTTGATAATTACTTAAAATATTGCTTGTGTGAATAGTCTTCTAGTTCTCTTGAAATATCACCGGACACTCGCATCAATGCAAAAGTCACATAGACCAGAATAACCGATACTAGAAGAATAACTGAAAATATTAGTTGGACAATACTCATTTCTTCTCCTTTTCATAACATCACCTATCTGCTTTCAGCAACAAAGAAAGATTTCCTTGCTCCCTAAAACAGATAGATGAGGACTCTATCTGTTAAGTTTTGACTATAGGTCGATGATAGCCTTTACCAGTTAGCTGCAAGATTGTCTTATTTCCCTGTTTGATTCGTCTAGCAACTAAAACATCACCACGCTTGATTGTCCGGATTTCATTATAAATTTTCGAGTATTCCGCAACCATTTCAACTGCTTGAAGTTTTCCTGCCACATAACCTTTTTTAGGAATTAAACCATGCTTACTGGTTAACTTAACTTCTTCACCACTTACGAGGCGTGCAGTTGCATCGCCTTGCAAACCTAGTCGTCTTAAGTCAGTGAGTGTGACCTCACTAGTTGATTTTATTTGATTCATTTTGTCCTCCTTTATTTGAATCAAAGGCTGATTTACAGCCATGCCGAGTTGATGCCGTAGCATCTCTACTGTGTTTTTTACGCACGATTTATAGTTTAGGAATCGCAAACTCTTTCGTCTTACGGGACAAGTCGACCGTGACTTTACATGATACAGTCAGCACTAGATATACTTTCTAGCTACACACCGCCCCTATTCTTCTTTTTATGCCTAGACTGCGCTACTCGGGACAGTGGGGGTATTCAATTTTCAAAGAACATAAGCAGTTTAACGACTTGCTGAGGTCGATAACTAAAGCTAACTATCGGCTTAATAATTTTGCCAAAATTGCAAATAACAGCAACAAGAATAGGAAAGTTAGAAAAAAGCAATCAAAGCGTTCAAATCTCTCTTGATTTTTGTCGTTTCTTTTCTTCTCCTCTTCAGCAGCGTTTTTTACATTATCTCTTTCCAGTATGTTCTTGCTTTTCATACCAAGTGCCCCTTACAATTTTTTCGCTTTTTTCAAACAATTTTTAACAGGTTGTTGTGTCCTTAGACAACTCAGCTAAAAAATGATTTAGTTTTATCTCTGAAAGCTTATCTGGATAATAGTATGCAATCAGACTAGGACACTCATCAGGGAATTTTCTAGCGTACTCACTTTGTCCAGATACCTTTAAGAAGCCCTGTTCTTTTTCTATGAGTAGAACCATTTTCCAAAAACGAATCATCATTTTGTAAAAGTATGCTGGGACATTCTGGATTGGTTTTCCTTCAGCCTCTCCTGTTTTGATTTTGAAAATCAATTTATCAAGCTCACGTTCAAGATCCTGTAGCCAAACTTCTCCACAAATTTCCTGATCGGCTAAGAGGTTGTTGTAATTTTTCTCAACTTGGCGTTTCGATTGATAGATTTTATTTTCAAGAATTTTTGCATCTCTTCCAAACAAACTGAGTTTCTGAACTAGTTGAGGAGAAAGAAAACCATGTTGCCCCATTTTAAATGCTTCAGAAATTGATAAACCAGATAAAGATGACTCGCCCTCGTATCGATTAGTATCGTATGAGGACTCTGTCTGACTCCTCTCTGTATTTATTCCGTCCGTTTTATGGACGTTTTGAAGTCCATTTTGTGGACGTCCGTTTTGTGGACTTCCGCTATTACCGAGGGGTTTTGGTGTTTTTTCTATATCACACTCTTTTTCATAGAGAACTTTACCAAAAGCATCTATCCTCTTTAACAACTCACCATCGATTGAATAGTGCTCCACTATTTCTAAATTAGCATCTACTAGCTGAAGATAAAGTCTATTTGGTTTATTAAGCCCCTGTCTAACTTCTCGTAAGAGGCCATGTTCTTGCAGTTCTTTCTTGATCTTAGTAACCTTCATCTTTCCCTTATCAAGTAGTAACATCAGATCAGAAACTGTAAAAATTAGAAAGACCGCTCCATTTTCATCAACGTAATCTCTATTTCCCTTCTGGAATGAACTGATACTTAATTTACAACGATTATAGAGAGCGCCATATGCTAACTTGGCATCAGATGAAAGACCAGTATAGGAACTAGTCAATTTGATGTAGCCGTTCTCATTATGTTGAATACGAGTGAAAAAGATTTCTGGAATTTGATAAAAAGTTTGTGTTGATAGTTGATCAATCGTGATATCCGCCATTAAAATCCTCCTACAACTTGTAACCTCAAACCACCAGCATCAGGAAAATTGACAAGGTGGGCCTTTTCTAATTCTTCAATAGCCGCCATAGCACGCTTTCTAGTCCATCCCATCGTCTTCATCAAGTCTAAAATCATTACGTCTCTAGTCAAACTTGAGACGTTTGTTTGGTGTTGCTTCATATGTGATCCTTTCTTTATGAGGGGAAGCTGCTTTATAATTGGAGTAATCCTTCCTATAATAACCTTGTTTCTTTGCGTGATATTCCATTCTCTCGCATCAAGAACTGAATTATTACTTCTCTTGTTCTTTTTTCCTGTTTACTCATATAAGACCTCATTTCTTATTTTATTTGAATATGTATAGATTAACATTCAGAAGCTCAAATCATTTTTGTCATAAAATCTGTTCATCTTTTTTGCAATATCATAAAAAATTAAATTGGACTATTTAACACATATACCTCCCAAAAACACAATAAAAAGCTGTTGACTACTCAACAACTTTTTATTTTTTATGTACCTCAAAACTCTAGACACTTACATATCATTTGTATGTGTCTGGATTTTTGAGATTTGAGAAACCATATCGCAAACAGAAATACTAAACTATCTGGTTTTGTCCAATTTTGAAAAGTTACGAAAACCAACTGTCTCAAAATAACAGTTGGTTTTTACTTCACAAGGTTTTTCGTTTTTTGGCTTCTTTCGAGAAGGAAATATTCTTAATTTTCTCATAGCGTAAGAAGCGTTGGATGAGGCGCTGGTCGCTTACATCTGGTTTCAAAT
>ERZ773003.330-NODE-330-length-36157-cov-5.432497_pt1 | contig 36157 bp, 39 predicted proteins | sample MGYA00580668_ERZ773003 | MGnify/ENA primary metagenome ERZ773003 (study PRJEB29015, sample SAMEA2738002) | human oral metagenome | biome: human oral; feature: human-associated habitat; material: dental | place: China | collected 2126 ...
ACAATATGGGAACGCTGATCGGCGTGACGACGAAGGCGAAGATGGTAAAGCCCGACGGGCACATTGAAAACATTGACAAGGCGCTGACGACAGATGCCGTCGGCACAATGGTTTCGGCCGTGTTCGGAACGTCCACGGTCACCTCCTATGTCGAGAGCGCAGCGGGCATTGCTGCCGGCGGACGGACGGGACTCACTGCCGTCGCGGCTGGCGTGCTCTTCCTCGCGGCGCTCCTCTTTGCTCCGCTCATTGGCCTCGTGCCCGCCTTTGCAACGGCGCCCGCGCTGATTCTCGTCGGTGCGCTGCTCATGTCTGAGGTGGGCAAGATCGACTTCTCGGATTTTACAAATGCGCTTCCGGCATTCCTGACGATCATCATGATGCCGCTCACGTCGAGCATTGCGAACGGCTTCGCATTCGGCTTCATCAGCTATACCGTCATGAAACTTTTTGCCGGGCAGTACAAGAAGGTCAGCTGGATCATGTATCTGGTCTCGATCGCATTCCTGATCAATTTGGCGCTGCGCTCATGAAAAAACCTTTCGGGAAACATCTCTGGCTTGGACTTGCGGCAGTCATCATATTTGTGTTCGCACAGTTCCTTGTGCAACGATTCAGCGCGGCACCTTCTGCGCACAGTACGGGAGAGGTACGCCCTGCAGAGGGAACGCTTGTCGTTCGGATGCTTGAGATCGGGCAGGGCGACGCGATCCTCGTGCAGACGGGGACGGAGAATATCCTCATCGACACGGCGGACGTGGATGAACGCGATCAACTTCGTACACAACTGGCAAAGGCAGGCATTGAAAAGGGCGGAAGAATAGATAAAATCATTCTCACGCATCCCCATGCCGACCATATCGGCGGTATGGACGTCCTGCTGAGAGAATATGCCGTGGGGGAGGTCTATGACAACGGGCAGCCCTCGAATTCGCCCATTTACCGCGGCTATATGAAGCTGCTTGCGGAAAAACATGTGCCAAGCCGTGCGCTCACAGCAGGCGATACGATCGACCTCGGAAGCGGCGCTCGTTTTGAAGTCGTCGCGCCGACGTCAGTAATAATCGATGAGGTGCACGCGAAGAAGAAAAAGAAATCCGACCCGAACAATGAATGCGTGGTCGGGCGACTCGTTTTCGGCGATTTTTCCATGATGTTTACGGGAGACGCCGAGGATGTCGAGGAAGAGTCTATTTTAGCGCATACGTCGGCGGATCGTCTCCGCAGTACGGTGCTCAAGGTCGGACATCACGGCAGCAAGACGTCCTCCACACCGGAATTTTTAGAAGCGGTGCATCCGAGTGTCGGTCTTATCTCCTGCGGATTCCCGAATAAGTATTGGCATCCGCACAAGAGTACGCGTACCGCGCTGAGTAAGCGCGGCATCGACGTCTACAGCACGCCTGTCAACGGTATGATTACCGTTGTGAGTGATGGAAAAACCTATCGCGTAGAGCCGGAGAAAGGCGATAAGAACGATTTCGGTATCTATGAGAAGCGCGAAAAAGACGAACCAAAGGAATCCAAGGGGACAGGGAGGAAGCAATGATTTCCGGCTATATTGACCGATTTGAAGAAGAATATGCAGTCATCCTGCTCGGCGACGACTTTGTATCGGTGGATTTCCCACGGAAATTTCTGCCGGAGGATATCGGCGAGGGAGACTATATTAAGATACATATCGAGCGTGACGCCGCAGCGACGGAGGCTGCAGAAGCGGAAGCACGCGCATTGCTCAGCAGCCGATAGGAGGTGTTACCGGCATTGCTTTACGGTATTTGGAAACAAGTTTTACGGATGAGTCCGCTGCTCATAACAGCGGTGGTACTTGCCTGTATTTGCGCATTATGGACGGGAACCGGTGAGGCAAAGGGGAAAACAGTGCGTCTCACACATGTCGCGAGCGCGGTCACGGAGATCGAAGGGCGCACGGCAATGCGTATTGAGATTGAGACGAATCGCCCGGAAGGGCTTTCCTATACGCTTTCCGAGCGTTATCATGCGGAGAACCAACTTCTTGTAGAGCTGGAGAACGTCGAGGTTCACGAGCAGTTCGCGCAGCAGCTTGCACTCGATGGGACGATTGGGAAAAAACTCGTCCTCGTACAGCGTGAGAAAAATCGAGCAGCGCTGCGTATCTATGCGGCGCAGTCGCTCGCTCGCGAAGATGCTTTCCGCATCTATACGGTACCGGGAGACGCGAAGAGCAAAACGCATGAGAAGCTCGTCATTGAACTCTTTGCCGACGGCGGCAAGGTGTTCGGCGGAGCGGTGCGCGGACACACGATCGTTATCGATCCGGGACATGGCGGCAGCGACTCGGGCGCGATCGGATACTCGGGTGTGAAGGAAAAGGATGTCGCGCTTGCCGTCGCCCTTCAAGCAGAGCAGCTTCTGCGTGCGGCGGGGGCGGACGTCGTGATGACGCGCACGCGCGATACGGACGTCTCGCCAAGCGATCACTCCCCGTCGGGGGAACTGCAGGCGCGCGTGGACGTCGCGGCGGCGTATCCAAAGGCGGAGTTGTTTCTCTCCATTCACTGCAACTCCTTTACGAACCCGAACGCGCACGGCATGGAGACTTATTATTATCCGAAGACAGACAAGGACGAACACTTTGCGATTCTACTCAACGAAGAGCTTGAAAAGGCGGGCGGGCGATTCAACCGCGGCGTAAAATACGCGAAATTCTACCTGCTCCGACACACGGAGATTCCGGCATCTCTTGTTGAGATGGGCTTTCTCTCAAACCCCGAAGAGGAGGAGCTGCTCGCAAGTGCCGATTATCAAAAGAAGATGGCGGAAGCGATCTTCCGTGCGATTGTACGATATTTTGAATGAAATGAAAGGAAGAGATGCGGAGATGTTGATGCAATCGAACTACAAAAAGAGCGTCTGCGCGCTCACGTGTGCCGCGTTCCTAACACTTGCGGCAGGGTGTTCGGATGAGCAGCGCCAACCGACTGCGGCGAGTTCTGTCGAATCGCAGAGCGACAAAGATGTCCCGGAATGCTGCCGTCCTAAAGAGCCGAAGGCGCTCAAGGTAAATGTCTACTATCCGAAGGACGACGGCATGGGGCTCGTTGCAGTGACGCGTACGGTCAATACGGAGAAGGACGATAAATACACGGCGGCAATGAAGTCGCTCCTTACCGGGACGAAAGAGAAGGGACAGACGACCGTCATTCCGAAGAAGGCAAAGCTCCACAGCGTCAAAGTGCAGAACGGCACGGCGACCGTAGATTTTTCAAAAGAGCTGCAGCAAAACTTCAGCGGCGGATCGACGGGCGAGGAGATGCTTGTCGGATCGATTGTCGATACGCTGACGGAGTTCCCGGAGGTTCAGAACGTGCAGATCCTGATCGACGGAGCCAAAGTGGAGACTCTTTCGGGGCATATGGATCTGTCCGAACCCCTCGCACGGATGCCCGAATTGGTGAAATAAGCCGGCTTGTCATTTTGACCGTTTTATGATAGGATACAAATGATAATAGCGGACGTTGCGTTCTTTGTGTGTCCGCATATTTAGGAAAGAAACAGGAGGTCGTTTCATACAATGAAGGTTACGGCAGAGCATGGTGAAAACCGCGAGGTCACTCTGACGATTGAAGTTGAGCAGGATAAGCTTGAAAAAGCGTCGGAGGGCGCGGCAAAGCGCATTTCCGCGCGCGTAAATATTCCGGGCTTCCGCAAGGGCAAAGCGCCCCGCAGGATTGTTGAAAATTTTGTCGGCAAAGATGCGATTTTGCAGGAGGCGTTCGAAGGACTCGCGCAGAAGGCGTTTGAAGATGCTCTGACGGAGCAGAATATGGAGCCTGTGACACGTCCCGAGATCGACATTGTGACGCTTGAGGACGGCAAAGACGTCGTTTTTACGGCAAAGTTTACGCAGCGCCCGGACGTACAGCTTGGTGCGTACAAGGGGCTCGCCGTCCCGAAGGAAGAAGTCACGGTTGCGGACGAGGATATCGACCGCCAGATCGAGGGGATGCGTCAGCATCAGGGGACGCTCGTCGATGCTCCGGCGGACGCCGCCGTTAAGAACGACGACTTTGTGACGCTGGATTTTGAGGGCTTTGTTGACGGAGCGGCATTCGAGGGCGGCAAGGGCGAGGACTATCCGCTGCAGATCGGCTCGGGCAGCTTCATCCCCGGCTTTGAGGATCAGCTCATCGGCGCGAAGGTCGGCGAGGAGCGCGACGTGAACGTCACGTTCCCCGAGGAGTACCATGCGGAAAACCTCAAGGGCAAAGATGCCGTCTTTAAGTGCAAAATTCGCAGCATCAAGTCGCGCGAACTGCCGGAACTCGACGATGCATTCGCAAAGAAGGCAAGCAAGTTTGAGACATTTGCAGAGCTGCGCGAGGATGTCCGCAAAAACCTCCTCGCTGCCGCAGAGCGCAAGGCTGAGACGGAGCGCCGTTCAAAGGCAATTGATATGGCGACGGATCACTGCACGATGGAGATTCCGCCCGTCATGGTGGAGAACCGCATCACAGCGATGATCCAAGAAATGGCGATGCGCCTTGAGCAGCAGGGCATGAGCCTCGAGCAATACCTCCAGTATGCAGGGCTTGACATCGGCAAGATCCGCGAAGATTACCGCGAGATGGCGGAGAAGAACGTCCGCACCGATCTCATGCTCGAAGAAGTCGCAAAGGCGGAGGGCATCAAGGTCGAGGGCAGCGACCTCGACAGAGAGGTCTATGCCATGGCGATTTCCTACGGCGCAACGCCGAAACAGGTTCAGAAGATCATCAAGGAGCAGGGACGCGTCAGCGATCTTGCGGCGACCGTGCTGCGCAAGAAGACGGCACAGTTCATCGTCGACAATATCACGGCGTAAGGCGTCCCCTTCGGGGAGAGGAATATATGAGTTACTATGTACCGATGGTGGTGGAGAACTCGAGCCGCGGGGAGCGTGCCTATGACATCTACTCCCGCCTGCTCAAGGAGCGCATCATCTTTCTCGGCGGACCGATCGACGATAGTGTGGCGAACGTGGTCATCGCGCAGATGCTCTTTTTGGAATCCGAGGATCCCGACAAGGACATCCACCTCTACATCAACAGTCCGGGCGGCGTCGTTACGGCGGGGCTTGCCATGTACGACACGATGCAGTACATCAAGCCCGACGTCTCGACCATCTGCATCGGACAGGCAGCGAGCATGGCTTCGATCCTCTTAGCGGCGGGCGCGCCGGGCAAGCGTTATGCGCTCCCGCAGGCGCGCATCATGATTCATCAGCCGTCGGGCGGCGCACAGGGCCAGTCGACGGACATTCAGATTCAGGCGAAGGAGATCCTGCGCCTGCGCGAGACCGCCAACGAGATCCTCGCAAAGCATACGGGGCAAAAGCCGGAGACGATCAACGTGGATACGGAGCGCGACAACTTTATGTCCGCCGAGGAGGCAAAGACCTACGGACTCATCGACGAGGTCGTCGTACGTCCCCCGGCAGCTTCCAAAGAAAGCAAAGATAAGAGCTAAGGGGGTGTGACGTGATGAAATTTGGCGAGGAAGACAAGGGACAGCTCAAATGCTCGTTTTGCGGCAAAACGCAGGAACAGGTACGCAAGCTCGTTGCCGGTCCCGGCGTATATATCTGCGACGAGTGCATCGAACTCTGCAACGAGATCATCGAGGAGGAGTTCAGCGACGACGTAGAAGTTGGGCTGAGGGATGTCCCCAAACCGAAGGAAATCCGCCACATCCTCGATCAGTATGTCATCGGGCAGGACGAGGCGAAAAAATCCCTCTCCGTCGCCGTTTACAACCATTATAAGCGCATCAACGCGGGACAGGGGAAAAACGACGACGTGGAGCTGCGCAAGTCCAACATCCTCATGCTTGGCCCCACGGGCAGTGGCAAGACGCTGCTCGCACAGACGCTCGCGCGCATCCTGAACGTCCCGTTCGCCATCGCGGACGCGACCTCACTCACCGAGGCGGGGTATGTCGGCGAGGATGTTGAGAACATTCTCCTGAAGCTCATTCAGGCAGCGGACTACGACATCGAGAAGGCACAGCGCGGCATCATCTACGTCGACGAGATCGATAAGATCGCGCGCAAATCGGAGAATCCCTCCATCACACGCGACGTCTCAGGCGAAGGCGTACAGCAGGGGCTGCTCAAGATCCTTGAGGGGACGACGGCGTCCGTACCGCCGCAGGGCGGACGCAAACACCCACAGCAGGAGCTTTTGCAGATCGATACGACGAATATCCTATTCATCTGCGGCGGCGCATTCGACGGAATTGAGGAGATCATCGAATCCCGTCTTGGGAAGAAGCAGATGGGGTTCGGCGCCGAGGTGCGATCCAAGAAGCGTGTCTCCGTCGGCGAATCGCTCAGCAAGGTGATCCCCGAGGATTTGATGAAGAACGGGCTCATTCCCGAATTTATCGGTCGTCTGCCTGTTGTTGTCACGCTCAGTTCGCTGGACGAAGCGGCGATGGTGCGCATCCTCACGGAGCCGAAAAATGCGCTTGTTAAGCAGTTCCAAAGACTTCTGGATATGGATGGTGTGCGTCTGACGTTCGAGCAGGATGCACTGCACCTCATTGCCAAGGAAGCACTTACGCACAAGACGGGGGCGCGCGGACTGCGTGCCATCATCGAAGGCATCATGCGCAATGTGATGTATGAGGTGCCGTCAATTCAAGGCGTTACGGCTTGTCAGGTGACGAAGGAAGTCGTCGCGAATCACAGCGATCCCATCCTTACCATTGAAGGGAAGGGTGCTGCACGGATGGCGGCTGCCAACTGATATATTTTTGCATGAGAAAGGGGCGTGCCTTCTGCGGCAGTCCCTTTTTTTGACCCGAATTACGATATTTTGAGAAGGAAATACTATGTCCGAGAAACGAACACTGCCGGTGCTTCCCCTGCGCGGTCTTGTAGTCTACCCGCATATGATGGTCAATGTCGATGTGGGGCGTGATCGTTCTGTTGCAGCCACCGAACGCGCCATTGCGGGCAGCAACGAGGTACTTGTCGTTGCACAGCGTGACCCCGACGCCGAGGATCCGACGGAGAGCGATCTCTATACGGTCGGTACCGTTGTTGAGATTCGCCAATTCCTGCGTATGCCCGAGGGGGTTCTGCGCATCCTCGTTGACGGCAAAACGAGGGCAAAGATCCTTGCCTACCACGAGGGGGAAAACTATGCCGAGGCGGATGTTTTAGAGTATGAGGAAGAAGAGGGCGCACCGGTCTCCAAGGATGTGGAAGCACTTACGCACGGTGTTTCTGATAAGTTCGAAGAGTGGGTAAAGATCTCGCACAAACTCCCTCCTGAAGCGCTTGTATCCATCTCCATCATGGAGGATGCGGGGCGGTTGGCAGACATCATCGCAAGTCATCTCAATCTCAGATACGACGTTCGGCAGGAAATCCTTACCCTCTTCGACGTGCGCGCGCGCCTCGAATACCTCTATGAGGTACTGCTGCATGAGCTTGATATCATGGGCATTGAGCAAAAGATCGGCCGCCGCGTCCGAAAACAAATGGATAAGGTGCAGCGGGACTTTTATCTGCGCGAAAAGATCAAGGCAATTCATAAGGAACTAGGCGAGGACGCGGATAAATCCGCCGATGTCGAACGCTATCGCGGCATTCTGGAGAAAAAAGAATTTCCAAAGGACGTGCGCGAGACGATTGAGCGTGAGATTCACCGATTGGATGCCAGTCCTGCGACGAGCTCCGAGGTCGGCGTCATTTGCACTTATCTTGACTGCCTCGCGGAGCTGCCGTGGACGGAGACAACCGAGGAACACGTCGATATGACGGAGGCGCATAACATTCTCGAGCGTGATCACTATGGGCTGGAGAAAATCAAAGAACGCATTCTCGACTATATCGCCGTGCGTCGCCTTGCGCCTGAACAGAGTGCGCCGATCCTCTGCCTTGTCGGTGCGCCCGGCGTCGGCAAGACCTCGCTCGGCGCGTCGATCGCGCGCGCCATGGGGCGGAAATTCATCCGCGCATCGCTCGGCGGTATCCGCGACGAGGCGGAGATTCGCGGTCATCGTCGTACCTACGTCGGCGCTATGCCGGGGCGCATCGTCGAGGGCATTCGCCGCGCGGGGGTAAAGAACCCCGTGTTCCTCCTCGACGAGGTGGATAAAATCGCGATGGACTTTCACGGCGACCCGTCGGCAGCACTGCTTGAGGTGCTTGATCCCGTGCAGAACTGCACATTCAGCGATCACTATGTCGAGCTGCCGTTTGACCTCTCGCGCGTCTTTTGGATCGTCACGGCGAACAATGTCTCGCGTATTCCCGCGCCCTTGCGCGACCGTATGGAGATCCTGAACCTATCGAGCTATACCGAGCTCGAGAAGGTCGAGATCGCACGCCGTCACCTCCTGCCGCGCCAGCGCATGCAGAACGGGCTGAAGGCAAAGGATATCCGCGTTGCCGCAGGCGTCTATCCCGAGATCATTCGCTCCTATACACGCGAGGCAGGTGTACGTTCTCTCGAACGTGTCATCGGACGGCTCTGCCGCAAAGCCGCACGGCGCATCGTCGAAGGGGAGAGCACGCCGATCAGCATCACAAAGGCGAACCTCGTCGAATTCCTTGAAAAGCCTGCATATCACACGGCGAAGCAGGAGAAAAAACCGCTTGTCGGCGTTGTTACGGGGCTTGCCTGGACAGAGGTCGGCGGTGACGTCCTGCGTACGGAGGTCAACATCCTGCGCGGCAAGGGCAAGCTCATCCTCACGGGACAGCTCGGCGAGGTGATGCAGGAATCCGCACAGGCGGCACTCTCCTATGTACGCAGCCGCAGCGAAGCGCTCTCGCTCGCAGAGGATTTTTACGAAAAGGACGACATCCATATCCATCTGCCCGAGGGAGCGATTCCGAAGGACGGCCCCTCGGCGGGCATCACCATGGCGACCGCGATGATCTCCGCCCTCACGGGGCGCAAGGTGCGCGGCGATGTTGCCATGACGGGGGAGATCACACTGCGCGGCAACGTTCTTCCCATCGGCGGGCTGAAGGAAAAGACCCTCGCCGCCTATCGCGAAGGGATGAAGACCATCGTCCTCCCGCAGGAAAATGCCCCCGATATTGATGACATTCCGGATACTGTGCGCGAGGCACTTGAGTTCGTACCGGTCACGCATATGGATGAGGTGCTGAAAATCGCACTCTACAACTAGGAGGTATGCCGTGCAGGAAAGCGTCGTAGTCACGAAAGCGGTCTATCTCTCGTCCGCCGTACGGAAAGACCAGTATCCGGAGGTACGTCGTCCCGAGGTCGCCTTTATCGGGCGATCCAATGTCGGAAAATCATCCCTGATCAACTCCCTTACACGGATACGGCAGCTTGCACGTGTCTCTTCGAAGCCGGGCAAGACGCAGACCATCAACTTCTATGAACTGTTGCTGCGCATCGACGGGGGAGAGGAGCGGCATTCCGTGCATATCGTCGACCTGCCGGGCTACGGTTATGCAAAGGCGGCGCGCGACAGCAGAAAGATATGGGCAAAATTCATCGAAGAATATTTTTTGACCTCCGAATACCTGCGCTTTGTCTGCCTCCTGCTCGACATCCGCCATCTCCCGATGGAGTCCGATCGAAATATGTTTTCGTGGCTCATCGCACATGACATCCCTGTCCTCGTCGTTGCGACGAAGGCGGATAAACTCGGCAAGAACGCCCGCCGCACGCAGATCGCGGCGATGCGGCGCGCACTCGGTGTTCCGGAGCTTACAATACTTCCCTATGCGTCTCCAAAAAATGAAGGTCGTTCAGAATTGCTTGACGTGATGAAGGACAATCTGATAGAATAGGCACAAGAGAAATGAATGCGGTTCATCTTTGTGCCGAGCCATCCGCCCCTGAGCAAGGCGGACATACAGCGCGGTACGCGAAGTGACCGCGCTGTGTGTATTTTAGGGAGATGAACATCATGTCAGCATTGACGGATTTTGACAAACGGCTGCTGAACCTCCTGCAGGGCAACCTGCCGGTGTGTTCGCGGCCGTTTGCACGTTTGGGTGAGCAGCTTGAGACCGACGAGGCGCATGTACTCGAACGGCTTGCTGTTCTGAAACGTGAGGGCTATCTCCGGCGCATCGGCACATTTTTTAACTCCGAGCGCCTCGGTTACAGAGGAACGCTCATTGCGCTTGAAGTGGACGAAAGCTGCCTGCCCGACGTTGCGGCGGCGGTCAACCTTTATCCGGGCGCAACGCATAACTACGAACGTGCGGGAGGGAATTACAATCTTTGGTTTACACTGCTGACAGCATCACAGGCCGCGGAGGAGAAGATTCTCCGAGAGGTTGCTGCACTCCCGGGGGTAAAACGCGCGATGAGCCTTCGGGCAAAGCGGCGCTACAAAATCAATGTCCAGTTCAAGCTGGCATAGGGGAGGCGTGACATGACCGATACGGTAGAAATCAGCGCACTCGACAAGAAGATCATCCGTCTCCTGCAGGGAGAGTTCCCGCTTGTTGCCGAGCCCTATAAAATGTTGGCAGAGAAGATCGGCATCACCGAGGAAGATCTTCTCGCACGGATTGCTTCCATGCGTGAGGAGAAAAAAATTCGCAAAGTGGGGGCGGTGCTCCGCCACCGCGAAGTCGGCTTCACCGCAAACGCCCTCTGTGTTTGGGATGTCCCCGACGCGCAAATGGATGAGGTCGCGCACCACATGGCGGAGCATCCGCGCGTCTCGCACTGCTATGACCGCAACCGCAGTGAAGATTGGCACTATAACCTCTATACCATGATCCATGGCTACAGCCGCGATGAGTGTGAGGAGATTGCTGCCATACTTGCCGCGGAGACCGGAATTGCGGATCGTCGAATGCTCTATACGAAGCATGAATGGAAAAAAACCTCGATGAAGTATTTCACGGAGGATGAATAGATTGGCTCTTGTGAGAGCAAACGAGAGAATAATTTAAGATGGTCGGTATATAAAAGGCTATTGCATCTAAGAAAACGAAGATGCAATAGCCCTTTTGCTGTGCCTTTGTGTATTTAGTCGATCTTGACGCCGTGGATCTGCTCGGCGAGACGCTTGAGCGCGTCGACGCTGCGCACGCCCGGGGTGATCTCGGAGAGCTTCACGCGGACGAAGTGATTTTCCTTGACGGCGGTGGTGCCTTGGAGACGCGGATTTGCCTTGAGCTTCTCTACTTTCTGGTTGAAGTCGTCTTCGTTGCGGATGCTCGTGCCGTAGTCGGCGACGATGATGTACTCGGGATCGGCGGCGACGACGCTCTCCCAGCTCGTCTTGCTCCACGTCTTGTCGACGCCCTGTCCGCTCATCACGTTGTCCGCGCCGATGAGCCGCAGGAGGTTCGGCGTATAGCCTTCGAATACGGTGAACGGCTCGCCGTCCTCGGAGTCAAAGACAAAGACGCGCTTGTGCGGGAGCTTTGCGATTTTGTCCTGCACAGCGGCGAGCTGTTTCTTTTGATCCGCAACCCATGCATCGGCGCGGTCACGGACGCCAAAGATTTCGCCGAGTTTTACCATGTCGGCGAATACCATGTCGAGATCCGCCTTTGTGGACTGCATGGAATCGGGGACGAAGATGGGGATGTTCTGTGCGGTGATTTTATCCGCCTCGATGCCGCGCTTCGTGAAGGGGACTTCCCAGCCGGTTGCAAAGTCCGGCTTTGCCGCCATAAAGACTTCGTAGGAAGGCCACTTCTCGGCGAGGACGGGGACTTTTTCATATGCCGCTTGGAGGGGCGGATAGATTTCCTCCTCCTTGAACGCCGTGCCTGCCATCCGGTCGCCGAGGTCGAGTGTGAGCAGCATCTCCGTCGTTGCCTGTGACATGGAGACGGCGCGTGAGGGCGGGGCGGTTGTCTTCATCTGCAGCTCTGTGCCGCCGATGTTCTCCGTCCACGAGACGGGCGTGTAGGACGATGCCGCGCTTTCCGTCTTGGTTTCCGCCGCCTGCTGCTGTCCGCATCCTGCGCCGAGGAGCAGTACCGCTGCGCCAAGGCTTGCCAGGATTTTCTTCTTTGTCTTGAACATAAATGTCCTCCTTTATGGGTGTTAATAATATAGATATCGTGTGTCCTGCCGGATGCTCGTGAAGAACGGCACTTCGAACACGTCCTCGAGCTGTGCGGGGGTGAGGACGTCCTGTGCTGCCCCCTCCGCGACGATCTCGCCTGCGCGCAGGACGGCGGCATGGTCACAGTAGCGCGCCGCGAGTCCGAGATCGTGCAGGACGATGACGACGGTGCCGTCGAATCGCCGCAGTTCCTCCATGAGGGAGATTTTGTACTTTACGTCGAGGTGGTTGGTCGGCTCGTCGAGGAGCAGCACCTCGGGTTCCTGTGCGAGCGCCTTTGCGACAAAGACGCGCTGGAGCTCGCCGCCCGAGAGCCTGCCAATTTTTTTCTCTGCCATGGAGAGAATGCGAAACTGCTGCATGACAGTCTCTGCGACCTCGATGTCGTGCGGGCCGTACGATTGGAAGCGTTCCTTATAGGGATAGCGTCCCATGAGCACGACGTCGCGGACGGATAGCTCCGCCGCCATCTGCAGGTGCCGCTGCGCGAGCACGGCGAGTTTGCGCGCGTAGTCTGCCGCCGGGATCGTCTCGACGGGCGTGCCGTCGATGAAGATGGTCTCTCGGCTCGGGCGCAGGCGCGCGACGTGGGCGAGCAGTGTGGACTTGCCGCAGCCGTTCGGGCCGATGATGCCCGTGATCTTCCCGCGCGGGAAGGTCAGCAAGATGTCCTTCAGGATCGGATTGCCGCGGATAGCATAGCTCAGATGTTTGATTTCAATCATAGGCGTCACCATACCGTCTGCAGATGATCCAAATGAAGAGCGGCGCGCCGAGGCACGCGGTCAGCACACCAATCGGCAGCTCCTCGGGGCGGAACAGTGTGCGCGAGAGCACATCTGCCCAAAGCAGGACGCAGCCGCCGAGCAAGGTGCAGACGACGGTCAGTCTGCCGTGTTTTACTCCGCTCAGGATGCGCGCGATATGCGGCACGATGAGTCCGACGAAGCCGATGATGCCCGCCTTGGCGACGAGCGCGGCGACGGCGAGCGAGGACGCGGCGACGGCGGCGAGCTGGAGTTTTTTCACCGAGATGCCGAGCGCGTGCGCCTCGCTCTCTCCGAGGAGCAGGATGTCCAGCTCGTGCCGGACGAGCTGGAGAAAGGTGAAGATGCCGAGACAGACGATTGCAGCGAGCGGCAGGTCGCCCCATGCGATGCCGGAGAGACTGCCGAGTAGCCAAAACATCGCGCTGCGCACCTGCGCCTCGTGGTTTGCGCTGTAAATGACGAGCATCGTGAGCGCGGAGAAGAGCGCGGACATGCCCATGCCGATGAGGACGAGCTTCGTCGGATTGCTGCTCCTGCCGACGAAGAAGACCGCGAGCACGGTGGCGACGGTCGCGCCGAGGAGGGCGCTGAACGGTACGGCATACGCGCCGAGGAAGGCGAACGCGCCCCAGATGATCGCGCAGACGGCGCCCGTACTCGCGCCCGAGGAGACGCCGAGCACATAGGGATCGGCGAGCTCGTTGCGCGTGATGGTCTGGAGCAGCAGTCCCGCGAGCGATAGCCCCGCGCCCGCGCATACGGCGAACAGTGTGCGCGGCATCCGGATCGTGTAGAGTACCATGCCGTTCGTCCCGGCTGTGTCCGGGCTGCCGCTCATGAGTGTCTGCACGATGCGCTCGGGCGGGATCGAACACGGAGCCGAAGCCGAGCGAGAGTACCATGCTGACGGCGAGCAGCAGGGCGAGGACAAGGATTGTTTTCATATGATTGATATGCATCCCCTTTCCCATATTCCCATGAGTCCCTAACGGTCATTGTACCACAAAGAAAGGCGGGATGGATTATCCAAAATTTTTGAAGTATCCCGTACCTGTTCGTTCAGCTCAATTTTATTGACAACCCTGTGTGCTTGCCCTATGATGAGATTGCCAATCAATATTGGGGATTGGCAAGGGATATGAAAGGGGGGCGTTTGTATGGCACGGGCGATTTTGCGCCGACTGCTGCATATGGCCGTTGTGCTGCTCGCAATGACGGGCGGGACGTTCCTCCTCATGCGGCTGTCGCCTGTGGATCCTGTGGCGCTCCACTTCGTGGCGATGGGGACGCCCGCAGATCCTGTGCTCGCCGCGCAGATTCGGGCAGAGCTCGGGCTCGACGATCCGCTGATTGTCCAATATGTGAGATGGCTTGGCGGGCTCTTTACGGGGGATATGGGCTACTCCATCGCGTTCGGCTCGCCCGTCGCGGTGCTCATAAAAGAAGCCTTGCCGCGGACGCTCGAACTCGCGGCGCTCGCTTCGTTCATGGCGCTCGCCGTGACGCTGCCGCTCGGTATTCTCGCCTATCGGCGGCACGGGTCGCGCGTGGACGAGGCGATCCGCATCGTTTCGTTTCTCGGCATTTCGCTGCCGACCTTTTGGGTGGGGCTTCTGCTCATCCTCATATTTTCTGTGAAACTGCGGCTCATCCCCGTCGTGGCGACGGACGATCTGCGCGGGATGATCCTGCCGAGCACCGCGCTTGCCCTATGGCTCGCGGGGCTCTATATCCGAAGGATTCGCTCGGCGCTGCTTGAGGAGGCTGGGAAAAACTATGTGCTCGGCGCGCGCACGCTCGGTCTCTCGGAGCGCACGGTGCTGTGGAAGTACATCATGCCGAACGCGCTGATGACGCTCCTGCCGATGCTCGGCATCACGATGGGGAATATCATGGGCGGCTCGGCGGTCATCGAGACGATATTCGGCTGGCGCGGCATGGGGCAGCTCATGACGACGGCGATCCTCGCGCGCGACTATCAGCTCATGCAGGCGTATGTGCTGTGGGGAGCGGGCGTCTTTGTCGCGGCGAATTTCGTTGCGGATGTGCTCACGTTGTGGCTTGACCCGCGCCGTTTGCAGGCAAAGGGGGCGCGGCAGCTATGAGATTCTTTTGGACGCGCCTCCTGCACCGCCGCGATTTTCGCATCATCGGGACGCTGCTGCTCGTGTGGATGCTCGTCATCGTATGCGCGCCGTATCTTTCGCCCGGTGATCCCTATGCGCAGGATCTGACGATGCGCCTTGCGCCGAATACGGCGGCGCATCCTCTCGGTACGGATCAGCTCGGGCGCGACGAACTCACGCGCCTGCTCTGCGGCGGGCGCATCAGCATCGCACTCTCGCTCGTTATCGTGGCGATCACGGCTGTCGGGGGGATTCTCATCGGGGCGTTCGCGGCGTTCCTGCACGGCTTTGCCGACCGCATCGTAACGGCGGCGCTCGATCTCTTCCTCAGTATGCCCGCGCTCGTTGTGGCGATCGCGCTCATCGGTCTGCTCGGCCCCGATACGGGCAACCTCATCTTCTCCCTCTGCCTGACGCATTGGGCGGAGTATGCGCGCGTCGCGCGCTCGCTCGTGCAGGCGGAGCGGGAAAAGACCTATGTGCGCTATGCGCGCTTTGCGGGCGCGGGATTTTTGGGAACGGTGTTCTCCTACGTCCTGCCGAACGTCGTGCCGCGTCTTTTGGTGCTCGTCTTTCAGAACATCGGCGAGATCCTGCTCACCGTGGCGGGGCTGTCGCTTATCGGCATCGGCGTGCCCATGCCGTACCCGGAGTGGGGGACGATGCTCATGGGGGCGCGTGATTATTTGCAGACGGCGCCGCAGCTCATGATTTACCCGGGCGCGGCGATCTTTATCACGATATTGCTGTTCAACTTCATCGGTGACATTCTGCGCGATGTGATGGATCCTGCGGGAGGTGATGCTGCGGAGAAAAACTGAACGCGTTTTGGGGAAATGTTGAAGGAGGAAAAGTATGAAACGAATCTATGCGATACTGGCGGTCATGCTGCTGAGCGTTGGACTGCTCGCGGGCTGCGGCGGCCAGGAAAAGGCGGCGGACAGCGGGAAGCATCTCAGCGCCGCGCTCTATTGGTTTGGCGAATCCGTCGATCCCGCGCACGAGTGGGACGGCTGGACGGTCACGCGCATCGGCGCGGGCGAAACGCTCGTCACCGTCTCGGATAAGATGGAGTTCACGCCGCAGCTCGCGGACAAGTGGGAAGCGACGAGCCCCACGACGTGGCGGTTCCACATTCGTGAGAACGTTAAGTTCCAAGACGGCACACCCATGACGCCCGAGCTCGTGAAGGCGTCGCTCGAGCGCACGCTCAAGGAGAGCACCCGCTCGCAGAAATCCTCGAAGATTAAGGAAATCAAGGTCGAGGGACAGGATCTTGTCGTCGAGACGACGGAGCCGCACGGCGCATTGCTCGCCGCGCTGACCGAGCCGGCATTCGTCATTTTGAACACGAAGGCGGATCTCTCCAATGTGGCATCCGCGCCCGTGCTCACGGGCCCCTATCAAATCGTTGGGTTCAAAAAGGGCGAAGAGATTCAGCTCAAGCGCAACGAATACTATTGGGACGGCACGCCGGGTCTCGATACCCTCACGGTGAAGAACCTCGAGGACGACAACAAGCGCGCGATGGCGCTCCAGTCCGGCGATGTGAACCTCATTCAGCGCTGCAACAGCGCGAACCGCAGCCTGTTTGAAAACGCTTCCTACAAGATCGAGGAAATCGTCGGCGTGCGCGTCTACATGCTGCGCATGAATTTTGACGGCGTACTGAAGGACGCGAACCTGCGCCGTGCGGTCAGCTATGCGGTGAACTATGACGATCTCGCAAAGATCGAGGGCAACGGTGCGGTCGTTGCGGGCGCACCCTTCCCGCCGAACATCGGACCGAAGTATCAAGAATCCCTGCGCGAGCATATGGATCTCGTGAAGGCGGAAGAACTGCTGAAGGCGGCGGGCTATACGGAGAAGAACGCCGAGGGATATGTGACGAAGGACGGCAAGCCGCTCGAACTCACGATCAACGTGTGGGGCAGCAAGACGGAGCTGTACGAAGCGGTACAGAACCAGCTCCAAAAAGCCGGGATTAAGGTCAATCTCCGCCGTGTCCAAAACTCGGAGGAGGCAAAGACGAAGCGCGACTTTGACCTGACCGAGAGCAACTGGATCACGATGGGGACGAACGATCCTTACTGGTATATGGATCAGACGCTCCGCTCCACGAGCCCGGAGAACGTCGGACACTACGCGAATCCCGAGGTCGACAAACTCCTCGACGCGATGGTCACGGCGGCGGACGCTAAGCAGCGCATGGAGCTCGCCGGGAAGATTCAGGATCTCGTGCTCCAAGACGTGCCGAATCTCTATCTCGTCTGCCCGACGAACCAAGTCGTTGCACAGTCGAATGTCAAAGGCGTCGTCGTGCATCCGATCGACTACTATCTCATCACGAAGGATCTCACCGTTGACGGAAAATAAAATTCCTCTGCTCGAGGTCGCATCGCTGCGCGTGGAGGTCGGCACGCGCCGCCTCCTGAGTGATGTGTCCATGACCGTGCGACGCGGCGAGATCGCCGCCGTCGTCGGTGAGAGCGGCTGCGGCAAATCTACGCTCCTGCGCACGCTCATCGGCATCCTTCCGGACGGCGGTGCGGTGACGGGGGGAACGGTACGCTTTTACGGCGCCGATCTCTTCGCACTGTCCGCACGGGCGCGGCGCTCCATGATGGGGCAGGATATTGCCTTTCTCTTTCAAGAGCCGGGCACATATCTCAGTCCCATCCGCCGCATCGGTGCACAGTTCCGCGACTACCTCGCGGCGCACGGCGCGGGGGAGGGATGGCGTAAGATTGCGGTCGAAGCGCTGCGTCGGGAGAACCTAGAGGACGCGGAAAAGCTCCTCTCGGCATATCCTTTCCAGCTCAGCGGCGGGATGCGGCAGCGCGCCGCCACCGCCATGACGCTCGCGCTCACGCCGAAACTCCTGCTCGTTGACGAGCCGACAAGCGCGCTCGACGTGATTGCGAGCCGCAGTCTGCTCGACCGTCTGCGGGCGCGCGTGGAGGAAGAGGGCTGCTGCGTCATCTTCGTCACGCACAATATCGATGCGGCGGCGTATGTGGCGGACAGTATTTTCATCATGCAGGCGGGCGCGTTCGTCGAGCGCGGCGACTGCCGCACCGTACTGGAGCGTCCCGCAGCGGAATATACGCGGGTGCTTCTGCGCGCGATGCCGCATATGGCGGACGGTTGAATGAGACAAGGAGCGGGCATGGCGGATGATGTATTGGAGGTGCGCGACCTCCGCAAGACCTATCGCGAGGGCGCGCGCGTCATCGAGGCAGTGCGCGGTGTATCGTTCAGTCTCGCCAAAGGCGAGATCACGGGCATCGTCGGCGCGAGCGGATGCGGCAAATCAACCCTGCTGCAAATGCTCGCGGGGCTTGAGCCACCGAGCGCGGGCACGATTTCCTTTGCGGGGACGGTGCTGACGCCGGGCGCGGACGGATGGGGGAATTCTGTCTATCGACAGATGCAGCTCATCTTCCAAAATCCGCTCGAAGCGTTCAGTCCCCGCATGACCATTGGAGAGTTCCTGCTTGCCCCGCTGCGGGCGTTTGGCATCGTCGAGCCCAAAGGCGAGGCGGCGGCACTCTCCGACATGCTCGCACGGGCGCGTCTTGAGACCGCTGCGGCGGAGCGTCTGCCGCATCAACTCTCGGGCGGGCAGCTCCAGCGCGTCGTGCTCATCCGCGCGCTCTTCGTTCGACCGGAATTGCTTCTTTTTGACGAACCGACAAGTGCGTTAGACGTCGTGACGCAGGAGTCTGTGCTGTCCTTCATCGAAGAACTGCACCGGGCGCAGCCCTTCACCGGACTGTTTGTCACGCACGACCTCGCCGTCGTTCGGCGCATGACTACGACTGTCTTTGTCATGGAGCGCGGCGAAATCGTCGAGCGGCTTCCCGCCGACCGCCTTCGCGACGAGGCGTGCCATCCGTTTACAAGGAGACTCTTAGCGGCTCAGCTGCCGCATCGTTCGGTAATTTGATGTAAAAAGGACTGCCGTACCTCTTTATAGGGCGGCAGTTTTTCTTTATTACAATAAGCTTCTATTATCTCTATATGATGCGTAAAGAGGACAATGATGCAATATTGACAAAAATATGGAAAGAAGAGATAATAGTGATATGGAAGAGACGGAACGTGAAAGTGGAAGGAGTTTAGCATGGCAGTAAAACAGACGGCAGGCAGAGATATTTTAGGCACGTTTGCGCCAAAATTTGCCGCGCTGAATGACGATGTGTTGTTCGGCGAGGTGTGGAGCCGCTAGGAGCAGCTTTCGCTGCGTGACCGCAGCCTTGTGACGGTGGTCGCGCTCATGGCACAGGGACTCACGGATACGTCCTTCCGCTATCATCTCGAGAGTGCGAAGCGGAACGGCATCACGCGGACGGAGATCGCGGAGATACTGACGCACGCCGCGTTCTATGCGGGCTGGCCGAAAGCCTGGGCGGCGTTTCGCATGGCAAAGGAAGTGTGGGCGGAGGAGGCAAGCGATGCCGACGAGGCGATGGCGCGGCATGCGCGTCAGATGGTATTTCCCATCGGCGCGCCGAACGATGCCTACGCACAGTATTTCAGCGGTAGGAGTTATCTCGCGCCGCTCTCGGCAGAACAGCTCGGCATTTACAACGTGACGTTCGAGCCTGACTGCCGCAACAACTGGCACATCCATCATGCGGAGAAGGGCGGCGGGCAGATCCTCGTCTGCGTTGCGGGGCGCGGCTACTATCAGGAGGAAGGGAAAGAGGCGCGAGAACTCCGGCCGGGCGATGTGGTCAACATCCCGCCGAACGTGAAGCATTGGCACGGCGCGGCAAAGGACGGTTGGTTTTCGCATCTCGCAGTCGAAGTCCCGGGCGAGCACACGAGCAACGAGTGGTGCGCGCCGGTATCCGATGAAGCATACGGGAAACTAAAATAATATCAAGCACATAAAAAGCAGCTTGTATCTCGAAAATACAGGCTGCTTTTTGCGCACGACGTACGAACGGAGAGCCGCGCGGTCAAAATGAAAGCTTCTCACCCTGCCAGCCCGTTGCGCGGAGAAAATCCTTCCAGCGCAGGGCGTGCGGGTTGATGCTTCGATACCATGACAGATCGCGCGTCTTTTGATAATAGCCGTATTCGACCGCGTAGCGCGTCATGCCGCAGAGCTCTTCGACGAGCGGCTCGTTCGCGGCAAAATCGGGGAAATGGGAGAGCAGCTCGTCGCGCGTATACGCGGAGCTATATACCGCCTGCTTGCCGGTGACCTCGACAAAGGCGTCGACAATTTCCCGCGGCGAGAGGACGTCGCCGATCACGGGCAGGGAGGCGCCCGCATACTGCTCCGGATGGGAGAGGATTTCGAGAACAGCCGGTCCCGTGGCGCTCGTCGGATCGACGAACGGCGCCTTGAAATCCTCCGGCAGATAAATCGGAAAGACGAGTGTGTCGGCGCCGTCTTTTCGATACGGCGTATAGAATTCCATAAAATTCGTATAGAAGAACGCCAGGTAGATGAAGCTGCTTTGAACGGGAAGCGTACGGATATATGCTTCGACACACGCCTTGTCGGTGAAATGCGGCGCGGAAAGCCTGCCGCCCGTAATTTGATCGACGTTCTCCAGACTGCTGTATACGATATGCCGCACGCCGGCCGCAACGGCGGCGTCCGCGAGCTCTTTGCCAAGCGCCGTTTCATGAGTCGCGGGCGGCGGGAGATTGGGCGTCATCAAAAAGACCCCGTAGGAGCCGCGAAAGGCGTTCTCGAACGCGTCTTTATATCCGAGCGTCAGCGGAATATGGACGAGATCGGCGCCGCGGCGGACGAGTTCCCGCGCTTCGGGCGTATCCGTACGCCGCGTGATTCCGCGCACAGCGAAGCGGCCGTCGTCAAGTAGCGTCTTGGCGACGCTTGACCCTTGTTTTCCCAAAATGCCCATGATCGTAATCAGCGGTTTTTTTGAACGGTTCATGACGTATCCTCCTTAAAACGTGTGCATTCTCACATGAATCATAACGCAGTGAAAGAGAAACGTAAATACGCACAATGAAGTAAGGAAACGCTTACTTTTTGGTAAGTATTGCCGGGGCATGCGGTACAGGATATAATAGACGGGGAGGCGCATTCTTATTGAAACAATATCGTCTAGGAATAGAAGCCACGCTGGAAATTCTCGGCGGCAAATGGAAAGCGCTGATCGTTTGCCTGCTCATGGCGGGGACGAAGCGAACGGGGGAACTGCGCCGCCGCATCCCCGGCGTGTCGGAAAAGGTCTTGATCCAGCAGCTGCGCGAGCTTGAGCGGGACGGGATCGTTAAACGAACCGTATACGAGCAGATGCCGCCCAAGGTAGAGTATTCGATCACGGAATACGGGCGCACCGCCGATGCGATCGTCGACGTCATGTGCGCATGGGGGCGTGAAAATATCCGCAGGCGTCAAATGACGGGCGAGCATATTATGCTGGATGAATGGCAGGACGAGGGGAACTGAATAGGATGATGTAAACGAATCGAACCATAAAAACAGCCTGCATCTCGAAAATACAGGCTGTTTTTTGCATTTATCTCCTCAATCGCATCATTACCTCCTCATGTGATGCGCAAATGATGCGATTGAGGAGGTAATGATGCGAAAATGATGTGCTGTTGGAAAATCATTTAGTCGATCATGACGAGAACGCCGTGATTGTGTTCGGCGGCACTGTGATAGAGTTTGTTGAGTGTGTCAAAGGAGTATGTTAGATCCTCCATGATTTCCTCCGTCTCTTCTTCGTAGTCCCATATGTTCGGATAGAGCTCCTCTTCTTTACATTCTTGCATATTGAATTTTTTTAGTATGTCATCGAAATTGACCTGATCCAACTCTTTTGCAATCTCTTTTACCCTTGTGGGCTCAGTGTACCCTATTAAAATTCCTTTATTATCAAGGGCGGTCTTTCCAACGACCATATTGCTGAGCAGGTTGTCTTCAAGGCGGTACATGGCAGACTCTCCGGTTAGTAAGAAATGGAGCGCGTCCCACATCTTGTCGATATCGGCTTCATTGACCTCTCCGCGCTCCGAGAAATCGTAGATCACATCCAAAGAGGATTCGATTTCCTTAAACTGTTCGTCACTGATTTCATAATAATTGGCACACATACCCATGATTTTGCCTCCTTTGAACTTCAACAAACCATAAATCATTTATATGCCGATGCGGACACTGCCCGCTTATTTTTACCACCGCTTGGTCTTCCTCCAAAACGATGGGCGCAGGAGAATGAGGAGCGTAAAGATTTCGAGCCGCCCGAGGAGCATCGTGATGCAGAGCACGGACTTGACGAAATCGGAGAGGGGCGCGTAGGTCGCCGTTGCGCTTACGATGCCGAACGCGGGGCCGATATTGCCGATGGTCGTGACGGCGACAGCGACGGCGTCGAACGGTGCGAGCCCGTCCGCTGTGAGCAGGAGCGCCGTGATACAGATGATGAGGAGATAGAGGAAGAAGAACGTTCCCACGCGCATCAGCACGGCGCCGTCCACATGGACGCCGCCGAGTGAGACGTCGACGACACGGTGCGGGTTCAGTTTTTGTTGAATGACGGCGCGGGCACTTCGAAAGAGGAGCACGATGCGCGCGACCTTGATGCCGCTTGCCGTCGAGCCCGCACACCCGCCGATCATCATGAGTGTCAGGAGCAGCATTTTGGAAAAGGTCGGCCACGTTTCAAAATCGGCGGAGACAAAACCCGTCGTCGAGAGTGACGGCACTTGAAAGACGGCGGCGCGCAGCGCGGAGAGGATATCCACCTTCATCTCTATACTGAGGTTCAGCGTGATGAGGAGAATCGCCCCGACCGCGATAAAGAAATAGGTGCGGAACTCCGTATTGCGGCGAATCACGCCCGGCCCTTTGATCCACACGCGATAGTACAGGGAAAAACTGCCGCCCGTCAGGAACATGAAGAGCGCCGTCCAGAGCTCGAAAGCGACGCTGTGAAAGTGCATCGCGCTGTCATCGTAGGTGGAGAATCCGCAGCTGCCAATCGTGGACATGGCATGGGTCACAGCGATGCTGAAATCGACGCCGCAGAGCATATAGACGACCGTTGTCACCACGGTAAAGAAGAGGTAGATCTTAAAGAGTGCCATCGTCATGTCGCGCAGGCGCGGCATCACGCGATCCATGGTCGGCCCTGCGCCCTCGGCGTTATACATGTAGATCGTGCTTGCCCCCGACTGCGGGAGGAGCGCGATGAAGATAACGATGATGCCGAGACCGCCGATCCACGCGGTCATCATCCGCCAAAAAAGAATGCTGTAGGGAAGGGAGCTGAGTGAAGCAAAGACCGTCGCGCCCATCCCGGTAAATCCCGAGATGCTCTCAAAGAGCGCATCGAGGAAGCCGAGGTAGCCGCCGAGCAGATAGGGCAGCATCCCGAGAAACGTTCCCGTCATCCAGCCGAACGCCGTGATGGCGATCCCCTCGCGTGCCGTCAGTTCCTCGGCAGGCCGCCCGTATCGGCGGAATGCAGCGCCGAGAAACGCGCTGACAAGTGCGGCGAGCATGAATGCCTCACGGCTGCTTTCATGATAAAGGACGGCGAGTACGAGCGGGATGACGAGCGATACCGAAACGGCAAAGGCGAGACGCGAGAGAATGTAATTGACCGTGTAGATGTTCATAGCTTCTCACCACTTGCGCTGCATGTTTTCAAAGAGGGCGCCGACGAACAGGAAGAACGCAAAGACCTCGATGCGTCCGAGCACCATCAAGAACGCACAAGAGAACTTTGTCCATGCGGGCAGCCCCGCGAGCGTATCGAGCCCGGCGAGTGAGGAGACACCGCCCGTTGTCGTCAGGCACGCCACAGTGAGGGAGATTGTCTCGATGGGCGAGAGCCCTGCGAGAGCAAGCAGGAGACTGCCGCCGCCGAACACCGCCGCAAAGAAAAACACGAGCATGAGAATGCGCCCCGCCGCGTGCAGGGGGACGATCTCGCCGCCTTGGCGCACGGCGAAAACCATACGTGGGTGCAGCGTGCGCAGCAGTTCCGTCCACGCGAGTGAACATAATACGAGGAGCCTCGAGATGCGGAAACCGCCTGCCGCAGATCCCATACACCCGCCGATGATGGCGAGCAGGATGAGGAGGAGCTGTGCAAATCCGTGAAACTCATCCGCCGGGCGCAGCGTCAGACCGTTTGTTGAGAGAAAGGAGGCGGCGTAGAAGAACCCGTGCCCGAGTGCAGCCTCCACGGGGAGCAGCCCGTGCAGTATGGGCAAAAGAGCGAGAAGAATGCCGGCACAGAGGAGCAGTGTGAAAAAGGCGCGCAGCTCCGCATGATGAAGAAGGTTCTTTGCCGTGTGCCGTCGCCCTGCCTGCCACAGCGTAAGGAGCGGCAGGGCGGAGAGCAGCGAGACGATGCCGCCCGCAGCCATCAGCGCGGGGGTGGGAGAGATACCGCCCGTCATTGAGCCGGCACCCGAGGAGATGGTAAAGAGCGCAAGCATGAATGCGGGCAGCGCCGCATCTCCCGCCGCAAGATAGATGCCGGCGGCAACCGCGGTCAGCGCAATATAGAGCAGCATCATCTCGCGCATAGGCTTTGTCATGCGGTTCCAGAGCGGGCTGAACAGCCGATCCTGCCCCACGGTGAAATCAACGCCGAAACATCCGCCAACGACGGGCAGTACCGTCACGAGAATGACCACGAAGAGCAGCCCGCCGAACCAGCTGAGGAGTGCCCGCCAGAGGAGGAGCATCGGCGGCAGCACATCGCCGAGCGACGTCATGCCCGTCGTCGTGAGCGCGGAGATACACTCCAAGAATGTATCGACAGGTGACAGATGCAGACCAGCGAGGTGGAACGGCAGCATCCCGAGGACGGCGAGCAGCAGCCAAACGGCGAGGATGAACAGCATCCCCTCCTGCACGGACAGCTGACGCATATGACTGCGCCCCATATTGCCGAACACCATGCCGAGGATCGCCGTCAGGATGCTGAGTGCGAAAAATGAGCCCGCGCCATCCACACCGTAGATGAACCCGTAGGCGAAGGGTATGAGATAGAGTGGTGCGAACACATACGCTGTGCGCCCCATGAGCACCCAAAATAAATCGAAACGCATCAGTCGTCTCCAAAATAAGACAGCGCTTTCTGCGCAAAGCTCTTCAGTACGAAGAGGATCACGCGGTCGCCCGGCATCAGCTCCGTCATCCCGTTCGGGATCGCTGCCTCCTCGTTGCGCACATAGGCACAGACGAGACATTCGCGCGGGAGCTGCGCGTTCATAAGCTGTTTGCCCGTCACAGGTGCGCCCGGACTGACGATCACTTCGAGCGCCTCCGCACGCGCCCCTTCGAGCAGGGTCACGCGCGCTACGTCTCCCCCGCGTGCATAGGCAAGCACCTCGCTCGCCGAGAGCAGACGCGCCGAGAGCGCGATGTTGACGCCGACCTTCTCCATGAGGTCGATGTATTCGTTGCGGTCGACGCGCACGACCGTCTTGATGCGGTTGTCGGAGAGGTGGCGCGCGAGCAGCGCGAGCATGAGGTTCAGCTTGTCGTCCTCCGTGAGGCAGACGATGACGTCCGCCTCTGCGACGCCCTCCTCCGTGAGGAGGTCGATGTCCGTCCCGTCGCCGCAGATCGCAAGCCCCGTCTTTAGCTTCTCCGCGAGCAGCTCGCAGCGCTCGCGGTTCTTATCAATGACCTTGACCTGCACGCCCTGCTGCTCGAGCATGAGCGCAAGGGCGCGCCCCGTGCGTCCCGCGCCGATGATTGCGGCGCGGTTCAGCTTGTGCGTGTCGCTCTGCACCAGACTTTGGCTGAACTGTTCAATCTTGTCCGGCAGACCGATGAAGTAGGCGTTGTCGCCCGGCAGGAACACATCGTCGCCGTGGGGGATGATCATGCGGTGATCGCGGAAGATGAGTCCCGCGAGCACACCGGGCGGGAGCTTCAGCGATTTCAGCGGCGTGCGCGCGATCGCGGATTTGCGCCGGATGCGCGTCTCAAAGAGACGCACCTTGCCCTGACCGAAGTCCTCCACGTTGAGCGCGGCTGGCGTCATGAGGATGCGGTTGATTTCGCGCGCCGTAATCAGCTCCGGATTGAGCGCGAGGTCGATGTCAAAATTTTCCTTGAGATAGGCGCTCGCCTCCACCGTAAAGTTCATGTCACGGATGCGGGCGATCGTGTGGGGGATGCCGTGTTTCTTCGCGAGTATGCAGGCGACCATGTTCACCTCGTCGCTCTCTGTGACGGCGATGAGAATGTCCGCCCCCTTAATGTCGGGATCGTTCATCGTGAGCGGACTCGAGATATTCGCCGTGATCGTGAGCACGTCGAGCGTCGTCTTTGCCGCCTCAAGCTGGCTCTCCTCGCCGTCTACGACCACGACGTCCATGCCCTCCTCCGAGAGCAGGGACGCGATGCTGTAGCCCAGGCGCCCGGCTCCCGCTATGACAATACGCAAAATAATTCCCTCCCGCAGCAACTGATATCATAAAGAAGTATACCATAATTTTCTCCCAATTCAAACGCGCATTGACCAAATGCCTCGACGGGAATAAAAATTACCTCCTGCATCTTGCGCGTGCGTCACAAACATGCTATACTAAGTCACGTTGCCAAGCGCGTCTTTCGTGCGCGCTTGCAGCGAAAAATTTCACTCTGCCGCTGCGATGAGCGGCGGCCACAGACCAAAGAGGAGGTGATTTCGTGAGAATGTACGAAGTCATATTTATCGTGAAGCCGATGGAGGAAGAGGCAACTAACGCCGTCATCGAGAAGTTCACGAAGCTCATTCAGGCAAACGGCGGTACGATTGAGAAAGAGGATCGCTGGGGCAAGAAGCGCCTCGCCTATGAGATCAATGACCACAGCGAGGGATACTACGTTCTGCTGTATGTCAATGCAGAGCCTGCCTGCGTCGCCGAGTGCGACCGCGTGATGAAGATCACCGACGATCTCTTGAAGCATATGATCGTCCGTGCGGAGAACGGTGTTCCGGAAACTGACAAAGAGTAAAACGAATCCCATAGACATGCGGGAGAGAACAATCGAATGAACAGAGTCATACTGATCGGGCGCCTCACGCGCGACCCCGATATACGCTACACACAGAGCGGCAAGGCATTTTGCCGGTTCACCGTTGCTGTTGACCGCCGCTTTTCGCGTGCGGCGCAGCAGGAGGGGCAGCAGACGGCTGATTTTATCCCCGTCACCTGCTGGGACAAGCTCGCCGAAATTTGCGGCAACAACCTCACGAAGGGACGCCGTATTGGCGTCGAGGGGCGCATTCAGGTGCGCAGCTACGACGGCAATGACGGACAGCGCAAATACGCGACCGATGTCGTAGCGGACAATGTAGAGTTTCTTGATTCGAAAAATGCCGGCGGCGGTATGGGCGGCTATGATGCCCCCGCCGGATCCGGCGCTACACCTGCCGCAGGCGGCGGTGCGCCCGACATGATGGGACCCGTGGTTCCGGACGACGACATTCCATTCTGAGCGCATGTGCGCCCGGAACATCCCGTGACAAGGAGGGAAAAATAAAATGATGAGACGAGATCGGGGACGCAAGCCCCGCCGCAAGGTCTGCTCGTTCTGCGTTGATAAGGTAGACCATATCGACTACAAGGACGCCGCGAAACTGCGCCGCTTCACAACGGAGCGAGGGAAGATTCTCCCGCGCCGCATTTCTGGCAACTGCGCAAAGCATCAAAGACAGGTCACGCTTGCCATCAAGCGTGCCCGTAATATCGCACTTCTTCCGTTCACTGCGGAATAAGGGAAACACAAAGAATCTGAGATTCTTCCGGCGTCGCACCTTCACGGGTGCGGCGCTTTTTACATAGGATGAGAGGGGAAAGAAAGGAGCGGTCATATGGATCCGAAGGCAAAGGCAAAGCGCGTCGGCGCTGCGTTCATCGTACTGTTCATCGTCGCGGGGCTTGTGCTCATGTATACGGGGAGCGATGCCGTCGTGCTCGCCACGCGGCAAAAAGAGGGCATCCTCACCGCCGAGCAGGTTAAGATGTCCTTTGACTCCGTGAGCGGGCGTCTCGTGCGCGAGGCTGTGAGGGAAGGCGACGAGGTGCGCGCGCCGCGACGCAGCAGCAGGCGCAAAATCTCGCGCAGCTCCTCGGCGGCGCAGCGGATACGGGCAATACGGAGTCCATCTCCCTGCCGACCATCGAGCAGGCGCGCCGAAGCGCGGCAAATATGGGGAACGACGTTGCGGTGCTCGAAGCACAGCGCGACATGCTCCTCGTGCAGAAAAAGGAACTCGATGTTGCGCGCGATCGTCTCGTGCTGCGTGCGCCCGAGGATGGCAAGGTGCTGAAGCTCCTCGCCAAAGAAGGCGAGATGATCTCCCCGGGACGCCCCGTCGTCCTCCTCGAAAGCAATCGAGGCTATTATGACATCTACGTCAGCGAGGATCAGGTACGCGGGATTCACGAGGGCGACCGCATCACGGGACGTGCCGTTGCGGGCGACCGCGAGGTGCCGGGGACGGTGCGTCTCGTGACGAAGGCGCCGGGGTTCGCCGACCTCAAGATGTCGCGCGAGAAGAGCCAGGCGGATCTCTCCGCGTTTCAGATTCGCATCTACGTCGACCCGACCGACGAGATCATTCCCAGCATGACGATTGGAGTGAGTGACCGTGCATTCACTCAAAGCTGAGCTCAAATACCTTTTTTCCGGGCAGGGAATGCCGTATGAAAAGGTCTCCATCATGGTCGCCATGGCGATCTCCGTCGTGCTGTCCGTGATGCTCGCGGGCAATTTCTCCAAAGATGCTGGCGTCGTCGTCATCGACCTCGACAACTCCGCCTACACGCATGAGCTCACGAACCGCATCGACGCCTCGGAGTACATGAAGGTCACGGCGGTGGTCAATACGCCCGCTGATCCGCGCTCCTTCCTGTACCGCGACAAGGCGATTGCCGTCGTCTATTTCCCGCAGGGTCTCGAAAAAGACCGCTATACGGGGACGGCGAATCACATCGGCGTGTTCTATGACAACACGAACGCCGCACAGACCGCCGAGATAAAGGAAGCGATGAATGAGCTCGCCGTGCTTGAGAACGCGGCGGCAAACGGCGATTCCGGCAGCACGAACGACACGATCGACGGCGGCATACAGATTGCCGACCGCGTGCTCTTTAGCCCGAATACCTCGACGAGCAACAGCGTGACACTTGGCTTCCTGTTCTTCTTCGGCTCGATGTTCTACACCTTTGCGACTATCGGTATGATCCCGCGCCTGCGCCTGACGGGGGAGCTTGATGCCATCCTGCGCACGGGGACACCGTGGGATCTCGTCCTGCGGACGCTTCCCTACGGCGGACTCCTTATCGTCTCGTGGTGCGTCGGCATGGCGGTACTGCGCGTTTGGGGCGACCTCATCTTTGCGGGGCATCTTGCGAACTTCATCTTTGTCCAGATTTTCTATGTATTTGTGCTCGGCATGGTGACGACGCTCGCGGGCTGGTCGGCGGCGAATCCCGGCGTCGCCGCGAGCCGCATGATCCTCATCATCCCCGGCGGCTTCATTTTCGGCGGTCCGACGGGACCTCTTTCGCATTTCGCCGACTGGGTCGTGGCACTCTCGCATATTTGGCCGCTCACATGGGAGTTCCATTTCACGCGTGACATCATCACGCGCGGTGCCGACTTCATGGGATATGCAGCGACATTTGGCGCGTTCCTTATCTACATCGCCGTCGTTGGCGTCCTCTACACGCTGCGTTTTTACAGCGCGAAAAAGGAGCTGCTTGCGCGCGATGCGGACGGGCAGCCCGCAGGGACAAGACTGCACCTAGAAACCTAAAGGAGGTATTCGAGATGGACACGGCATCACTGATCGCAGAGATCAAGAGTCGCCCCGCGCACGACGTTCGATGCGAGCGCATCCTCGTCGCTATCGACGGCTCTCATGCGTCGTTCCATGCCGCAACATGGGCAATTGAGCTTGGGCGCCGTACGGGGGCGGAGCTAACAGTACTCATGGTCGTCGATTACGACGCACATGTCTCGGCATTCGAGCAGGTCAGCACGAGCGGCTATCTGCCCGCCGAGCTGAAGATTTCCGCCTATCGCCTCCTCGCGGAGCTGATGCACGAGATTCCGCACAACGTGCGCGCCCATCCGCGCGTCGCCGAAGGAAATCCCGGCGAGACCATCGTTGCCGTCGCCGCTGAGGAGGAGAGCGACCTCATCGTCATGGGCACACGCGGCTTCGGCACGTTCGAGCGATTTGCCTTTGGCAGCGTGTCCTCGTATGTCAGCAAACACTCGCATTGTCCCGTATTTCTCAGCAAATGACTTTTAATAACGTGTTTACATGTTCTTAAATGCCCTCCAAGGGATATATGCTAAAGTAAATATGTTTATAGATCTTGTTTAAGGAAGTGTGGGAAACATGAAGAAAAGCCGTTATTTTACTGCCGCCATTGCCGCTGTGATGGGGTTCGGGATTATTGCCGCCACAGCGCCCCCCGCAAATGCCGCGTCGTCGGAGGCACGGCTGTCCTATGAGGACGGCGCGTCGAACGAGTACAGCTTCCGTATGAAGGAAGAAGACCGCATCCACGACGAGAACGTCCGCAGAATCAAGTTTGACTTCCGCCGCGACGGCGATCAAGAGAAGTATAACCGCTCCATGCGCGAGGAACAAAAACGACATGACCAAGCGGTCAAGCGTATCATGCGCGATTACAACAACCGTAAACCTTGGCGGCATTAAACGCTAAAATGCAATAATCAAAACCACCCGCTATGCGGGTGGTTTTGATTTTCTCAGTGTTACCGTATCGATGACCGTGCCGTCCGCCGTTTCGCAGGCGACGTGCAGCTCTTTTGCATTTGCCTCCATATAGAGGTAGTTGGAAGGCGCGGGATTCGCGGAGGCGGCGAGGTCGTAGGACTCGGCAGGGACGTCGAAGTATTCGTTGCCCGCGGGTCCCGCGAGGAGGTAGAGGGTGCCGTTTTGATCCGTTTTTTGTGCGCGGATTTGGCGGCGGCGGTAGGTGTGGATATGCCCCGAGACGACGAGATCGATGCCGAGCGCGTCAAATGTGTCCATAAAGACGCGCCCGACGTCGCTGATGCCTGCGGTCGTGCCTTGCTCGGTCTGGTAGTCCCCGCAGGCGAGGATATCCTTGTGCATGAGGACGACGCGCCAAGGAGCATGAGACTCCGCTGCATCCCGGATCAGCCACGCAAGTTGCTCCACCTTGAGCAATGAGCCGCGTGTGCCGAGTTCGAGAAACTGTGTATCGAGTACCATGAAATGCACGACGCCCATGGTAAAGGAATAGTAGTGCCCGGGAAAAGCCGTACTGCCGTTATCGGGCAGGGCAAATGTATGCAGATAGCGTGCGGGCGGCACTGCCGTCCAGCTGAGGCCGTAGTATTCGTGATTGCCGAGGGCGGGGGCGTGGATGTGCCGCGCGAGGGGACTGTCCGCACCCCCCATTGCGGAGAGAAAACTCTCCCAGTGCCACGAGGATTCGCCGTTGTCGACAAGGTCGCCGACGAGTGCCGCAAAATCGGCATGAGGATGGCGCCGCCACGCCGCATGATAGAGGCCGCGCCACACGTCATAGCTCTCGCCGCACTGACTGTCGGAGAAGAGAAGGGCGCGTACGGTACCGTTTCGGTCGGGTTGTGCGATCGGTATCCACGCACTTGTGCCGTGCGCGGATGTGACGCGATAGTCGCCGCCGCCTCGTGGGACACGTATCTCCGCGTGGTAGGTGTACTGCGGCGCATCATCTATGTCAAAATAGGTATAGGACGGAATGTAGATATCGATATGCGGATGCGTTCCCGCGGGGCGCACCTCGACGCGCACGTCCGGGAGGAGGTTCACGCTGTCCCATTGGATCATGCGCGTCGTCTGCGGATCGTGCGTGACGATCTGCCGCAGATATTTGATTTCACGCATGTGTGCCGCCGCATGATGAGATGAAAAGAGACCGCCGAGCCCCATAGATAGAACGGCGCTCGTGGCGGCCTGTAAGAAATGTCTGCGTGTCATGATGCATCCTCCTTCGCATGCACGGATTCTGCCTTCATGACATGTTTTTCATAGCGCCATGCACCTGCGATGAGAACGATCGCGCAGATGATGACAACAACGAGGCGGGTATTGTCCGGCTGCTTGACAATGAGGTCGTGTCCGATGATCGCTTCGATGCCCGTGGAGGGGAATTTCCCCACGAACGAGGCGATTACATAGTCGCGCAGGCGAATCGAGGAGAGTGCGCCGACGGCGTTGAGCAACGCGGATGGGACGTAGGGAATCATGCGCGCGATGAGCATGACAAAGAATCCTTTTGTTCCGCTGTACCGGTCAATTTTTGAGAGGAAGGGGCTCTTTATAATTACTTTCTCCGCCGCGTCGCGGAAGTAGAAGCGCATGAGCAGGAAGGCGATTGTGACGCCGACGGTCTCCGCCGCGCAGGAGAGGATGATGCCCGGGACAATGCCGAACAGCATGACGTTTGCCGTAGAGAAGATGATCGCGGGCGGGAATCCGAGGGCGTTGACAAAGAGCGTGAGGAAAAATGCGAAGACCGCCGCCCAGTCTCCATAGCCGCGGATATACTCGACCGTGGCGGAGATGTCTCCGGTCGAGAGGAGCGCGAAGAGCTCGGGCAGGAATCCCGGGGCGGCAAGGTGGATGATACCGAAGAGAAGGACGATCGCGGCGGCGGCGCCGACTTTCATGACGCCCATGCCCATATGTTGTTTCAAATAGAACCTCCTATGTCGTGAGTACCATGGCAAGCGCACCAAGGATGAGCGCGATGCTGAATCCGTGCATGGCGTTTGCAATATTTTGTCCGTATTTACCCGTATAGCGGCGTACAATTTTGCGCAGTTCGAAGATGAGGAAGGAGAGACAGAAGAATACGAGGGAGAGATCGCCTTCCATATAGCCGTAGGCGAAAATTACGGAGGAGAGTACAATGCCAGTCTGCTCGCCGCGCGAAAAGATACGCTCCGGCTCTCTTGCGTGTTCACGCGCATCAATGTCGGCGCGTGTGAGCGGGATGCCCATCTCGTCCGTTTTCTCCATGTCTCGGTCAAAAAAGCGATAATGAAATCCCAACTGCGTCACCTCCTATTATCGTATTTATCGCGTCTTAGTCGGCGATCCTGCGCTGCGTCGGCTTTATATTCTGCGGCTTCGGGATGTCGGGGCGCATGTTGGGCTTTTTGATCTCGGGCTGTGGACGCGCTGCTTTCGGCGGCTGCGGTTTTGGTGTCGGCTTTGGCAGGGGAGACTGCGGGGCGCTCGGCGTCGGATGCGACGGGCGCGCGTTCGCCATATTCTTGCGGCGCGCCTCTTCCATTTTGGCACGCGTGAGCGCCCGTTGGCGCTCCTTGTCCTCGCACTCCATCTGCGCGATGCGCGCTCTTTCAGCGGATAGTTCCTCCGATCCGTAGAAGACACGCGCACGGTCTACGACGCCCGGAAGCTGCGCGTAGAGATAGCGGCCGGGACAGGCGGTTGCGCTGAGATCGCGATGTCCGAATATGGTCTGTTCCCATACGGGATCAAATTGGTAGACGGTGCAGAGCGATGCGATGAGATGCGCGGCGGCAGTGAGCTGCGCTTCGGTGGGCGCCGCCATTTCAAAATTTCCAACGATGTTGATGCCGACGGTATGACGGTTCTCGCCGTAGACATGCGCGCCGACGGTACCAAGGGGACGCCCCTCCTCGATGGTGCCGTCCTTGCGGATGAGGAAGTGATAGCCGATGCCCGCCCAGCCGTTATTGAGGTGCCATTGATGGACGGTCTCCGCCGATACGTCGTCGTTTGTACTGCCGATGTGGTGTATGACGAGGCTGTTTGTGAAAAAACGGTTCTCAAGTGGGCCAAATTTCAGGTGTGTGGGGCGAACGGATACGCCGGGAAGCACGGTCGGGATGTACCACGAAGCCTCTGTGACAGAGGGGAAGAAGGGGAGTGCGGCGGCGCCGATGCCAACGAGTGCCAGACGGCGCAGAAAGTCTCTACGATTCATGGGGGATCTCCTGATAGGTATACGTTTGATGGCTGAGACGGAGCTCCGTGTCATGAACAGCAAAAAGGGTCGATCGATGTCCGACGCTGATGATGCTTGCGGTCGGGAGTTCCTGTTTGAGTATATCATAAAGCGCGCGTTCGCGCGGTTCATCAAGGGCAGAGGTAGCCTCGTCGAGGAAAATCCAGTCGGGGCGAATGAGCAGGACGCGTGCAAAAGCAAGCCGCTGCTGCTCGCCAAGCGAGAGAATGCGGCTCCAGTCGTCCGTCTCGTCGAGACGTGCGGCGAACTGTTCCAGTCCTACAAGGCGCAGGACGCGTGCAGTCTCCGCATCATTTTCCGTGCTCGTGCGCGGGTAGAAGAGGGCGCGGCGGAGTGTGCCGAGCGGCAGATACGGGCGCTGGGGGAGGAAGAGACGGCGCATGTTCTGCGGTGTGGTGATTCTGCCGCTGCCGTACGGCCATATGCCGGCGAGCGTACGAAGAAGCGTACTCTTTCCCGCACCAGAGACGCCTGTCACGAGGACGTGTGCCCCCTGAGGCAGGGACAGCGTACACTGCGAGAGGAGTTCCGTTCCGCTCGGCAGGGCAACGGTGAGATTTTCCAGTGTGAGATCTTTTCCTGCGCCTTCGACGCGTTCAATTTCTCCCGTCACCTGTGCGGCACCCTTCATGTGCTCTGTAAAGCCGCCGAGTCGGTGCAGAACTGCCGCGAGCTGTGCGACGGAGTCATAAGCGTCGACGAAGAACGAGAGCGCGCCCTGCACGCGGTCGAACGCGGTCATGGTCTGCATGAGTCCGCCGAGCGCGATCTCACCCGCATAGTAGCGCGGCGCCGCCATGATGAGCGGGAAGATGATGGCGAGCTGTCCATAGCCGTTGACGTAGAAGTTCAGCAGCTTTGTCCGGCGCATTAGATCCCAATAGTTCTTGATGACGTTTGCAAAATGCTCCTTGAAGCCGACGGACTCCGCCTGTTCGCCACGATAAAATGCGATGCTCTCGCTGTTTTCGCGGACGCGCATCATGCTGAAACGGAAGTCCGCTTCATAGCGCTGCTGGTCAAAGTTGAGCCGGATGAGCTTTCGCCCGACAAAATGGGCAAAGCAGGTACCAAGCCCGGAGTAGATGAGCGAGAGCCAGAACATGTAGCCGTAAATTACAAACTCTGTGCTGCCGACGGGAACGGTCAGTACGCCCGAGAGGTTCCATAGGACGACGCCGAATGCGCCGAGCGTTGTGAGCTGGCGCAGGATGCCGATGAGGAGCGTCAATGTCAGTGTTACGAACTGATTGATGTCCTCGCTGATGCGCTGATCGGGGTTGTCCGTGTCGCTGTGCAGCACCTGCAGACGGTAGTAGGTCTGCCCGCGCATCCAACGTGAGAGGTATTGATCCGTCATCCATGTGCGCCACTTGATGGTGAGCATCTGCCGGAGATAGACGGCATAGACCGAGATGAAGATATTGACCATCGCGAGTACTGTGAACTCGCCGACGAGCGGCCAGAACGACGCCCAGTCATACGCCTGGAGGGCGTCGTAGAAGACGCGGTACCAATCGTTGATGCGGACGAGTATGTAAACGCTCGCGAGATTCAGCGCGATGACCGCCGCGAACAGTCCACGTGCGCGCCATTTCTCCGCCGAGCTCCAATATCCTTTGAACAGCTGCCAGAATATGCGCAGCAGAGATGATTTCAATCGGAATCCCCCTTAAGAATAAAGAACGAATTTCATTATAGTATGTTTTTCCTCGTATCGCAAGAAAATAGCATAAAAAAAGAACTGCCGCACATGAATATACAGCAGTTCTCTTCAAATGATTTACAAACTCTTGAATGTAAATTCGTTTCCTGTAAAGCCGATCTCGACAGTATCGCCGCCGCGAATCTCGCCCGCGATGATCTTCTTCGAGAGCGCAGTTTCGACCGTGTGGGTGAGCAGACGGCGGAGTGGACGTGCGCCGAAGTCGGGGTCAAATCCTTCGTCGGCGAGCGCAGTAAGCGCCGCGTCGCTCCATGTGAGTTCGATGTCCACCTGACGCTCAAGACGTTTGCCGAGCGCCGCGAGCATGATCGCCGCGATGCGCTTTACATCGTCCTTTGCAAGTGCCTTGAATACGATGGTATCGTCCACGCGGTTCAGGAACTCGGGGCGGAAATACTCCTTGAGCAGTGCCTTCACTGCCGCCGTTGCCTCCGCATAGTCCTTGCTGA